>Ga0070686_100001617_pt1 | contig 12648 bp, 21 predicted proteins | sample KBSS23LmetaG_FD_65654 | JGI IMG/M metagenome (GOLD analysis project Ga0070686, IMG submission 65654) | Switchgrass rhizosphere microbial communities from Kellogg Biological Station, Michigan, USA - KBS S2-3L metaG | ecosystem: Host-associated > Plants > Roots > Rhizosphere ...
GCGACGAGTCCACGGCGGAACAAATCGACGATGGGCGCGGGGATGAGCGGAGGCGGGCTGTTGCAACCGTTCGGGTCAACGTTCGTGCCGCCGTTGTTCGAGTGGCCGTGGTCAAACACGACGTCGAGCACGGAGCCGGTGTACGTCCTCACGTCGTCGCTTTCAGAGCCGCACGCGGCGAAAAGTAAGACGAGCCCTAGCGCCCGTTGCCCCATTGCAGGTCATGGGCGTACGCGTCGACGCGCACCACGCGAGTTGTTGCGCCTCCGCCCGCGGTGCGGATGAGCGAACCGCCCTCTGAGACACCGGCAACAGGGACGTTTGCCGCGGCCGTCGAGCCGATGGAGACGCCGTTGACGAGAAACTTGAGATTTGCCGAGTCCCAATCCCAGCCGAGCCAATACGGCGTGTTGATGGCCACGGCGATCGCGCTGTCGACGTTGGTCGCAACGCCGCCTTTGAGCGCGACGCCTCGCCATTGGCCACCGTTGATGTCGTGCGAGTACTGGAGCACCGCGGCGTCGGTCTGCGCACCTGAAACGCTGTTGAGCCAACCGAACGAGAGCACGAAGCGCTCACCCGCCGTGCTGAGCGCCGGAATGTTGCGAACGCGCATTCGAACGCGGAACCGTTGACCAGCACCGAGAATGCGGAGTGTCGCGAGCCCGCTCGGGCTGCGAGTGAAGCCGGCTTGCCCGTTGGCCGCCGTGCCGGCGAGCTCGACGCACCCGTGCGTGACCGCGTCCGCATCGGTGTTGACGAGTGTGACGGTGCCGCCGTTCGCAGCGAACGAGCGCCAGTTGAGATTGCCGAACGTGCTTCCCGACGGAATGAGAGCGGCCGCTGTCGACGCGACGCCACCCGCGCAGAAATCGTCCGACTCCGTCGTTTGCAGGTTCGCGAGGTCCGAACCGAAGCCCCAAACTTGTTGCGGTCGCAGCAGCATTGAATTGCTCCTAGAAGTAGAAGTACGCCGTCAAAATGTCCGTGGGGCCCGGCTTCCCGTCGGCGCCGGCCTGGAGCACGATGGTGTTGAGCCACGTGACGGTGTTGCCGGCGAGCGTGTAGTCCGTGTTCAGCCGTGCGAGCTGCCCGTTGAGGTAGAGCTGGAAGTTCTGATCATCGGCGGGCACGTCGCCGAGGACGAACACGGTGTCGCCGTCGTGCGCGACAACGAAGGTTTGAACCTCCGGCGTTGTGCCGCCGCTGGTACTCCCGGCCTCGGGGATCGCAGCCTGGCTGTTGGCCATCACGAATCTGCGAGTTTCGCTCATAGAATCATCGTCCCTTCTCTCGTCACGAACGTTGCGCCCTTCAGCAGCGGCACGGGTCGCGGCGTGTGTGGGCTTCCGCGGCGCGCGTGCTTGAGCGCACGCATGCTCATGACCCGATCGAAGCCCTGCCGAGCGTTCGGCGCGAGCTTCACGCGTACGGCGAGCGCTGCGGCCGGCGTGAGGGTTTTCGAGTGCAGCACGCCGTAGGCGATCTCCGCGCCGTTCTTCATTTCGATCGGCATGTGCACGCCGGAGGGGAGGGGAACGGCGAGCGCCTTGATTTTGTCCGCGGCGAAGCCTTTCACCTCGTCGATCGCAATGTCTTGCAGCTTCCGACCGTGCACGATGCCCGCGGCGACGGCGATCGCGTGGTCGGCTCCCGGGAATTGCTCTTTCACCTGGTCGAGAATTGCTCCGGTCAGGCTTCGTCCCTTCGCGAGTGACACGACCGTGCGCGCGGCGCGCTGCACGAGCGGACCGCCCGGAATCATGCCGACGCTTGCGTCGATGAACGCATCGGTTAGCGGTCGACCCTTCGCGAGCGCGGTACCGAGCTTCACCGCGCCTTTGCCGAGGGAGTAGAGCTGCCCCGCTCCGGGCACGAGTGAAATAGCCATGTCGACGAACGGCGCAACCTTCGACACGACGTCGGCCGCGGCGCTGATCAACTTCGCGGGGTTGAGGTTCTCGAACGGCGAGTGGTGGACGCGTTTCGTCCATCCGCCCGTGTTGGTGGACCAGAGCGCGCGGGGCCCGTGGTAGAGCACCATGTTCCCATCGTCCTGGAGCACCATGCGCGCACCCGGATGCCCCTGCGTATCGGTCGCCCACGTCTTCGAGAGGCCCGCGGTGTAAATCACGAAATTTCCGTCGGGCTGCATCCGCACCTGAGTTGCAGCGGGATTGCCCATCGCCCACAGCGCGAACTTGTCGGCGTAGAGCACTAGGTTCCCATCGGTCTGCATGGCCAAGCGAGCGCGGCGGTTGGACGGACCGAAGGGAATCGACTGCCCACGCTTGAGCACGGCGTGGCTCGACGGCTTGATGGTGACGTTCATCGCATCACCGGGGACGCCGCGGCGTCGATTGCGATCGAGACCTCTCGCGCCGCTGCCGCGGTGTAGGTCAGATCCACGCCCACGATGATCTGCGACGCCGGGACTGCGTCGATAATGACGTTCGTGGTGAGGGGCGGGACGTTGAGGAACGTCGCCTGGTTCAGAACGCGACCCATGAAAATGCGGCTTGCTCCGACGCCCAGCGTGATACGGAAAATGGCCTGCACGGTGTCGCCGGCTGCGATCGCATTGTTCGGGCTGAGCAAAGTCAGAGCGAGGTTCAGGGACCACACGCGTGCGGGCCGCAAAACTTGGATGAATTGCTCCAAGCTCCGGGACTGCGCCCCGGCAATGGGGAACGAGAGCTGAAATAGGGCCTTGTCGCCCCATCTGATCTCGTCGTTGGCTTCGTGGTTTGGCCCGGGCTTCTTGTGTTTGTTGCGAACGTGCTCGTTCGCGTAGAGGCCCCAGCGATTTGCGAAATCCTCCGCCTCGGCTTCCGTCGCCGGCGACGTGTCTCGCATGTTGCGGCGGTGGTCGGTCATCTCACGTCACCGGCCCGGGCAGCCCCGCGGCGAATTTGTCGAAGAATGCACGCACGCGGCGGGCGTACGCGTCGGCTGGCCCCGTGTAGAAACCCTCCTGCCGCATCATCCGCGCGACGTCCTCCGGACTGTTCGCGAGCATCAGGCCGAAGGACTTCGGAAACTTTTCGGCGAAGCGCTTCACGGTCGCTGCTGCGCCCTGCCGAGCGTTGCCGTACGGCGCGTACTTGAGCCCGTCCGGATCGCCCGGGATGTGAAAGAAGCCGCGTTTGGATACCGTCGTGAGGTTCACGGGGTTCCACTCCCACATTGCGTCCCACTCCCGCGTTTCCTGAGCGGAGATGGCGAGAAACATCGCAAGCACGCGCGTCGTGGGCGGCTCTCCCGTGACGTCCCGATAGCCCTGCATGAACGCGGAGGCCATTTCGTCGAACGTCGCAGGCGTTTTCCTCGGCTCGGTGATTTCGATTTCGTGCGGCGCAAACTCCGGCCGCGTCGGATCGGGCATCGGCACGGTGTACGACTCGCCGCCCGGCTTCTTTCGCGACTCGAGCCACAGGAGAAACAGCACGCCTGCGCCGAGCCAGAGTGTTTCTCGATCCGTCATGCGGCATTTGGCAATGATGCCCACGTGTCGCGGCCGACCACGCCGTCAGGGTTGAGCCCGTGCCCGCTCTGCCACGCTTTCACCGCGCGTTCGGTGTCCTTGCCGAAATTGCCGTCATCGCTCAGGCCGAGAGCACGTTGCAGCACCTTCACGGCTTCGCCGCGCGAGCCCTTGCGAAGCGTCGGACGGGGTGCCGAGCTCGGCGCCGCGGGCGAGCTCGGCGCCGCGGGCGAGCTCGCGGCCGGCGCTACGACGTTCACGGGTGCCGGCGCGACTTGTGGCGCGGCAACGCTCTGCGCTTTGGGCTCGTGCGCTGTGACGCCCGTTTTACCTCCAAACTTGTGCTTCCAGTAGGCGACCCACGTCCCCGCGGGGCCGACCTCGTATTTCACCTGGTTGAGATCCATGGTGCCGAGTAGCGCCGTCGCGCGTGCGACGTGCGCGGGCGTCACTGGTGAAACGGCTTTCCACCCCGCTGGCCACGGCGGGAGCCCTTCGGGGGTCGCCGTCGGAAAGTTGACCACCGTCGTGGACGAGCTCGGCGAGGGTAGGGGCTTCGGGCCGTCGCTCGGGTGCGACACGTGGAAGATGTTCGAAAGGAAGTCCTCGCCCATGCCAAGGAACTTGCAAACCGCCCAGCCAATCAGCAACCCGACGAGCGTGTCACCCATGGCGCGGCCTCACTTCCCTTTTTTGGTCGTAGGTGTCGCCGTCGCCGTCGTCTCTTGCGGGGCTTCGAGCTCGGCGACGCGTGCACGAGCCGCGGCGAGCTCGGCTTCGAACGTGTTGGCGACGCTCAGGGCCTGCACGTGCGCCGCGGCGCTCTGCTCGTGCTTCTCGCGCACCTGGGCGAGCTCGAGCCCGAGCGCCGTGCTTTTCGTGCGCTCCTGCTCGAGCTCGAGCTCGAGCAGAGCGATCCGATCGACGAGCGGGTCCGTTTCGGAGCCGCGCAAATCTCCGCCGATGATCTGGCCGCCCGTGTTGGGCGAGGTGATCCCACCGACAGTCCTGTTTCCTCCGAACATCTACGCGTCCTTTCCGTTCCCGTTCGGGTGCTTGCTCCCGTTCATCGCTTCGGCCATGCGCTTCTCGACAACACCGCTGATGAGCTGTCCGAGTAGCCCGTTGAACGATTGGTCTTCGTCGTCGGCCGGGGCTCCGGCCGCTTTCAGCTGCGCTTCTAGCCACTGACGGCGCTCACGCTCGAGCCGCGCTTCGGCCTGCGCTGCGCGCTGCAACGCTTCGTCGTGACGACTCACCATCGCATCGAGGAACGCCGAAACGCGATCGAAGCCCATCTTGTACGCGGCTTCGTGTCGGCTCGCTGCGCGGTCGGCCGCGGCGGTGAAGATTTGGGCCATCTGCGCCAGCTCGCTCGAGGGCCACGACTCTTGCTGTGGCGGCTTCGCCGGCTCGTTCGCGTCGTCGTCCTTCAATCTGAACGCGCGCAAGATGTTGCCCTGGTTGTCGAGCGCTTCGACGATGGTCGGGTCCATCGCGAGGACGCTCTTTTCCGCTTCCGACCAGCACGCACGCTGTTTCGAAACCTTGATGGTCTTCTTCTCGTTCTCGTCGAGGCGCAGCGCGACCGGTTGCGGCGTCTCTTTGAGCCAGCGACGAAAATTCGTGATGGGCGTGCGTCCTTCGCTCACGTCATCCCCCGCGCAGCGAGCAACGCATGCTCGTACTGTTCTTTCGTGAGCCGGCGCGAGGCCCGCTCGGTTGCCGATCCATCGCCCGAAAGGACGCCGCCGATCACCCCGAGCTTACCGACGTGCACGGGGTGCACGATGCCCGCGTGGCAGCCGAGCAGGATCGGGCCTTCGATGGCGCGGAGAATCGCTTCCGCGCGTGAGTCTCCAATGCCGTGCCCCGAAACTTGCACCGTGGATCCGTCCCACGGGACGTCGCAGCGCGCGCACCACGCATCGCCGACGAGCCGCGTCGCCATCTTGATGCGGTGGATCGGACCCGCGAGCGCCGGTTGCGCGGGCGTGCGGTACTCGTACATGCCCGCCTCTGCGCTCGGGTCGTCGATCGTGCCGTCGCCGCGCTCGACGACGGCGTGCCAGCGTTGCGGTCCGGACCGTACCGTAACGGCTTTCGCGTTCGGGTCTTCCCCAGTGACCCGCAAGCTTGCCGCGTGGTACGGCCCGAGATCATCGCAGTCGCCCCATCCGCGTCCGACCACGCGCAAGGCGTTGTCGAAATGTTCGTCACCGGGCGGCTCTGGGCGCCATTTGACCCCGCTTCTGATTGCCTCCGCAGCGGTGGGAACGAGTCCCGCGCTGATGAGATGTTCGTTCGTCCGGGTGACCGCTTCGAGAGCGGCGTCCATGACGTCGGGGTGAACGGCGGCAGTGGGCACGGCCAGGCGGATACGCATCGGCGCGGGGCTCCTTTCCGTCAGTTGCCGAGCGAGTGACCCATGAGCGCGAGGGACACTTGGACTTTCTGAACGCCCGTCGGGTTGATCGAAAGGCGCACGTCCATGGTGATGTCGATGCCCGGCTGTGCCGGCGTCATCGAAAACATGGTGTCGAACGACGTCGGGCCGTAGATCTCGACGTTGAATTCGCCAAGCGCGAGCTGTTGGGGCTGCGTCCCGACGAAAATTCCACGCGAGAGCACGAAGCCCGCCGGCACGACGCCCGCATCGGCAACGCGCGTCACGAACGCAATCAGGCGCTGTCCCTGGAAGGGACGCTGCGGCCTGCCCGTGAACGTGATGACGGTGCCGGCGTTGGCGAGGTTGAACTCACCATTGACGACGCTCGGCGCGAGCGGCAAGAGCTCGCGACCTTCGCGGGGCAGGTGAATGCCCGGCGCTGCGTTGCCCTTCCGCCAGTTGGGCTTCGGCCGTAGGTGCACGGCTGGGCCGCGCGCACGGACAATCGCCCGCCCAAGTACATCGCCGTCCACGTCACCCATGACGTAGCCGTCGAGGTCTTCTCCATCCACATCCATTGATTTTCTCCTTTGTTGCGGTCTTTGTTTTCAGTCCCTTCCGACCATCGGAGGGGACAGAAAGTCACACCACGTCGACGCCGGAGATCTTGCCGTCGTGGCCGAGCTCGTAGAGCGCGAGCACGATCGCGGCCTTCGAGATCTTGTTGAGGATCGGCATGTGCAAGTGCCGCCCCGCGAAGTGCGAGATCACAGCGATGGAGCCCTTGCGACCGATGAGCGGCACGGTCGGGATGTGAAACTTGTCCTGGTTCTTATCGATGAACCCGAGCGCGAGCGCGCCCATGCCGAGAGCAATGTTTTCCTTGCTCGCGAGCCCTCCGCCGAAACCGCCAACGCTGCCGCCGCTCGAGTGGCGTCTCCTGCGGTGCTTCACGGGCGCCGAGCTCGTCGTGCGCACGACGATCGGAGCCGGTGCACGGACGACGTACGGCGCGGATCGCCGGCTGCTGCTGCTCTTCTTGTGATGACTGCGACGGCGTTTCGCCATTGAACGGTTCTCCCTATGGGTGGAGCTTCGAGTCTCGAGGCCCGAGGGAGCTCAGAACAACGACGGTGCGCGCGTGCAGTTACCAGCGGTTACGCGTGAGCGTCGTCCGACGTCGACGGCGAAGGGTTATTGATGCGGGTTGCGCGTTCGCACACGTGCACGCACTGCGCGGCGGTGCACCGGGCAAGTTTTTGCTCACTGACCCGACGGGCAGATGCTCTTTTTTGCCTCGACCGGTTAGTCTGTAGTCGCGTGCAGCACGAGCGCACACGGAGCGTTCTTCACGACGTCGTTGTCACGACGATTCGTGAAACGCTGCAACGCACGCGCGGCAACGTGAAGCGCGCAGCCGTCGAGCTCCGCATGCCGTACCGAACACTCAACGCGCGAATCACGTCGCTCGGTCTCCGCGATGAGCTCTCGTACTTCCGACGCGTGCGCGTGTTGAAGCTCGGCCGATGACGTGGACGCTCTTCGTGTGGCTCGTGCTCGTGCTCGGGCTCGTCGTCTACCTCGCGACGACGCACCCCAAGGTGAGCGAGGTGGGCCGCCTGATGTTCTTCGCGGCGCTGCTCGCCGTGCTGCTCATGCGGATGCGGTTTCCCGGGCTTTAGTCGCGAAAAGTCCACGCGGTTTGCCACGAGCTCGGCGGCGTGACAAAACTTCAACGCCCACGGAGCTACGAACTCGCGTGGGCGTTCCGAGCGTCGAGCCCGGGGCCACGAAAACAACAGGAGTGTTCTCGATGACCAACGAAATCCTGACGCCGCTGCGCGTGCGCTGCAAGCCTCGCGTGGTGACGTTGAACGTCCATCCTTCAAGTGCTGGATCAAAGATCAGTTCGCATAAGATAGACCCCGTCGCCGCCCTGCACTTCGCGAAGTTGTCCGCTGTTTTTCGGACGTGCGAGTGTGGCAAAAACGCACGTGAAGTTGTCTCGGGCCGTCGCAGGTGTGACGTGGGAAGCGCGAAACGCCCTCGACTCACGGATCCAAGCCGCCGGAGAACTACTGCTCGCAGCGCTCGACGAAATCACCGCATCAGCGCCCGAAGATTGGCGCGACGAGCTCGCGCGGCGACGTCTTCGCGTGCTTGCATCATCGGTGCAGCTCATCGCGACGCACCTTACCGAACGACTCGACCACCTCGCACGACCCCGACGAAAGGGAGAGTGTCCACACTGCGCATGGAAGCGCGCCGCGGGCGAACGCAATTGCCCGCGCTGTGGGCGACTTGTGAATTCGTCGCGGGGTGTGCGTCGTGTACCTGAACGATCTAGAGGCTGAACGTCTGCAACACTGCCCGACGTTGTGTCATGCGCGGGTGTACCTGGCTGCGTTGCGGCTGCAAAAGGACGACCCGATCCAGCCTTGGCGGTTCTTCAAAGCCGCGCGTGTTTCGCCGCGCCGTGGGCAGCTCGCGCTCGCCGAGCTCGTTCGCCGCACCTGGCTCCGAAAGGAAGCGTACGGGCCACCCGGCGAGCGCCGAACGGTGCGTTTCGTGTCCACGGCGCGCACTGACCAAGCGATCGCCCCCGATCGCTTGGGTGTGATCGCCTCCGATCGCTTGGGTGTGATCGCCTCCGATCGCTTGCGTGACGGGGGCAAGCGATCGCCCGCGATCGCTTGTTCCTTAGACGATCCGGATCTTCCCTCTGGTAAAGTTGTTTCCAAGACCGAACCGTCCGTCCGTACGGAGGGGATGCAAGGGGAGGGGAACGGACGGACGGACGGTTCGAAAAAATTTGCCGATGTTGCTCGGAGGCTCGTAGGTTCCATCGCGAGTGACTGGCAGCTGCCCGAACCCGTCGTCGAAAAATGCGTGGCGCGTTTTTGTGTCGAGCTCGACGCGGTCGAGCCGGTGCCTACGGAGCGCGACCTCTGGCGGTACGTCCGCGCCGCGTTCCAACACCGCGAGCACCGACACAGTCACCCCGCGTTCGCTGGGATCAACTTCGAAAAGTTTCTCGGGTGTGCGTGCACGCGGCTCCGCTTCGACATGTGGCGCGAGCACGAACGCAAGCGAGCGGCGACACTGCGCGCCGACCGTGACCGCGAGCTCGAACTAGAGCGCAGCGACGACGAGGCGTTAACGCCCGCACAACTTCACGTGCTCCTGGAGGAGCGCGCGAGGAGCGTCGGCCAATGACGGCCGCCGTTCAAAGTGTCCCCCGCGCCGTTGGCACGGCCGGGGGACTGGTCCAGGGCCACAGGAGGGCCCCGAACATGGCCGAAAGTAGCATCGACATCGACATGCGTGAATTGCACGACGCGGCTAACCTCGTTCGAAACGTTGCCGTGCGGAGATTTGAAAAGGGAAATAGCGTCCACGTGTTGAACGTGCTCGCCGACGAAATCGTACGTGCGCTGCACGTGCTCGCGTGCTCCGAAGGAGGAAACATGGAAAACAACACGCCCAACACGCCCACCGATGATCGCGCCGTGCTCAAGCACGACGCGAAGCCCACCACCGAAAATCGTTTCATGGTCGGAAAACTCGACGGCACGGTGCTGATCACGGCGTTGACGCCGCGCCGTTTCTCGATGGACGAAGCACTGAACCTCGCGGCGCACCTGATCCAGATCGCCGACGAGCCGGTTGCGTTCGACCATGTGAACGTTGCGGGCGCGGTGCTCAGTGTCGAACTCGTCGAGCTGTTGCGCGCCGTGCAAATGCTCTCGGAGAAACGAGGGTGAGGGCCGCGATCATCATCGCGACGTTGCTTACCGCGTGCGGGGGGAATCAAACTCCCTCCGCACCTCAGTGGGCCTCCGAGAGTCGCGCGCACACGTTCGAGTTTTCGGAGCCGAACACCGAAAGCGTCTCTTTCGACGAGCTCGTCCATGTGAAAGGCGAGCCGAGCGTGTGGGCTATCGAGCTCGCGTTGACGGTCGAGCCAGCGGAGGCGATGGCCGCGGGGGACACCGTTCAAGCAATTTTCCGAATCGAAAGCGCGCTAGACACGAGCCGCATCGCAACGGCTCGCGTTCTGGATGAAAAAACGCTCGAAAATGTTCCGCCACTGACGACGAGCGCGATTGTCGACGGCATTCCCGCCGCCGAGCTCGTCGTGAGCGTTGATCTCACCTACACGGCGACGGCTGCGCGCTCGTCGAGCGTGCGTGTCGAGGTCGCTGCAATCGAAAGATAAAAAATGAGTGCAAAAACAACCGTGACTCTCGTCTGCGACGTCTGCGAACAACCCGTGGAGGGCAAGCGTCGTGCAGCGATGCACGTGCGAATGAAAAACACACAAAGCACCGAGGTCGAAATCGACGTGTGTGAGCCGTGTTGGGGGCGCCCGATCGCCGATGTGGTCGCAGCTTACGAAAGGCTACGCGCCTACCGACCACACAACGAGGGCGACTACGAAGACGGCGACGCCCCCGAGTCCGAAAGGTAACGATGGAGAAGCTCTGCAAAGCCTGCACGCTCGAAAAGCTCGCACTGGTGCATGCGCGTGGCGCGGCGCAGTACGGCGCCATGGCCGACGCCGTGTATCTCTTCGCCTCGTGGGGCGTCCGGAAAGCAGCGGACGATCCAACGACCGAGCGCGGCGTGTGTTCGCAGTGTCGCGAAGAGGGGCCGCTCGTCGGCGGTGTCGACGGCTCGCCGATCGATCCGGAGCAAGCGAACTAAGCCCGAAAGGTAACAACGAAAATGGCGAACGAAAAGAACCCGAGGCCTCCGCAAGTCGTCGAACACTGGGGTACGCTGCCGAGCGGTGAGCGTGTCGAGTTTCGTCGAGAGGCGAGCTCGCAGTGGTCCGAGTCGGAGCGCATGGTCATCACGATCGGAACAACGATCGTGTTCGAAGGGAACTACGTCGCGGAGCGCTTCGCGGACTCCGTGCGTGGGGCGCTGCGCACCGTGTTCCAAAGGTAACGATGGAACTCTTGACGAACGACGAGCGCTTTCGCCTTGAGCAACTTGCGTCGAGCTGTGCTGCATCGGAGTGGGGCGACGCTGGGCGAGCCGCGGACATTCTGCGCGCGGTGGACGAAGGCGTCCTGCCTCCGCAGGATTCGATCGATTGGTTCCTCAGACGCTTCCGCTCGCCCGAAAGGTAACGATGAAAATCGATTTCTTTGTACACACGAAGCGCGAGACGGTGTCCGGTACGTGCGTCGTCTGCCAGTGCGACGACGAGCACGAGTGCTTCGAGGGCTGCTACTGGATCGACCGCGCGCACACGCTGTGCTCTGCGTGTCTCACGAGAGCGATGGACGGAAACGCCGTGCTCGTCCGCACGCAGTCGTCCAGAAGGTAAAAATAATGCAAAGGGCGAAACGGACGAAAAATGCGCGCGTTCTGCCCGAGGCGCGCGCGGGGCGATGGACGCACCCTTTTGGAACGCGAGCGGCGATCTACGCCCGTGTCTCGACCGTTGATCAGAAAACCATCCCGTTGCAGCTCGAACATCTGCGGGAGTTTGCCGAGCGACGCGAATGGAGCGTCGTCATCGAGAAGCACGAAGCGAAGAGCGGAGCGGACGCCGCTCGGCAAGCACGCGCGGAGATTCTCGACGCTGCACGACGTCGCGAAATCGACGTCGTGCTCGTGTGGAAGCTCGACCGGTGGGGCCGGTCGCTCGCTGATCTCGTGGCATCGTTGAACGAGCTCGCCGAGCTCCGAGTCTCGTTCGTGTCCGTCACTGAGGGCTTCGACCTCACGACGTCGGCCGGGCGCGCGCTCGCCGGCATGCTGGCCGTGTTCGCCGAATTCGAGCGCGACGTGCGTCGCGAGCGACAGAGCGCCGGCATCGAACGAGCTCGGCGCGAGGGGCGACACCTCGGACGGCCGCGAACGATGGACATCACGATGAAGCTCAAGGCGCGACGCCTGCACGAGGAGCGCAAGTCCCCGGCCGCGATCGCGGCCGAGCTCGGCGTGAGCCGAACGACGGTCTGGCGAGCGCTTCGGGACTGAAATGGGGTCCATGGACCCCAATCGATGAAAAACCGAAACGCTCTAATCGCCTCGCTGGCGCGTTTTCGGAGGGAGGGACGACCCGCGGGGCGTCCGGCACCGTCCCGAGCTCACAGCGCGGCCGCGATGATGCCGCCGCCCCTAGAGCCGATCGCGTTCTGGCCCGGTCCCGTGTAGTGCCGGCCGTCGGACTGCTCCTGGGCGAGGGTGATGATGTCGTCGATGTCGACGAGCGTCCCGCCGATCGCCACGGCCACGCCGGCCTGGCCGGCGCGTTCGTCCGGGAGGAATGCCTGGCCGACGATGGCCGACGACTCGCGAATCACGAGGTCAGTCGCGAACGTTCCGCCGATGTAGCCCTGCACTTGCGTTTTCAGCGTGACCGCGAGTCCTGGCATCGCAGCGCACGCCGCGGGCGAACCCGCAACGTTGTTCCCTTCCTTCGTTCCGAGAAACGTGACGCGGTGCCATCGAATGCTCGTGACGGCTGGATACGTGAGTGCGATCTGAGCTCGGAAGTCTGCGATCGCCGTTTGGAGAGCGGCGTTGTGCGCGCCGCCTTCGATCCAATCCGTGTACCTCGAGTCATTCGCCGCCACTTTCAAAATCGCGAGGTGCGAGACGTAGGGGTACAGCGCGAGCCCTAGCGCGAGCTCGGAGCCGTGCGAAGTGCCGGCCGCACCGCCGTACGCGGTGACTTTCAGCGCTTGAAGCTGAGTGTCAGTGACGATTTCGTTCGCGACGAGTCCACGGCGGAACAAATCGACGATGGGCGCGG
>Ga0070686_100001619_pt1 | contig 12638 bp, 8 predicted proteins | sample KBSS23LmetaG_FD_65654 | JGI IMG/M metagenome (GOLD analysis project Ga0070686, IMG submission 65654) | Switchgrass rhizosphere microbial communities from Kellogg Biological Station, Michigan, USA - KBS S2-3L metaG | ecosystem: Host-associated > Plants > Roots > Rhizosphere ...
TCGTCGTCCGTGAAGGCGACGAGCGGCGCGGTGGAGGCATGAATGCCGGCATTGCGGCCATGCGACGACCCCTGCTGGGGCTCGAAGACGTAACGCACGCGCCGGTCGATCTTCGCGAACCGCTCGATCACCTCGCGCGTGTTGTCCGTCGAATTGTTGTCGACGACGATCAACTCGAACGGCGGCGAATCCTCCTGTTGAGCCAGGACGCTCTCGAGCGCACCCGCGAGGAGATCACCGCGGTTGTACGTGGTCATCACAACAGAGATGCGCGCGTCGTGTATGATGGCTGGCACCGCCCGCCAACATACAGCAGAGGCCATGCCAATTCGGGAGAGGTTCGTTTTCAGTAAGGATTGCGTTACCGCTATTAATACCGGTTCTTCCCGGTGACGAGCGCAGTTCCCACTTTGTGAAAACGACGGCCCCCGAGGGTGTAGTGCGTCCGAGTGGTCGTTCGAGTCAATCTCGTATCTTTGAAGTAATCAGGTGATTCTTGACCCTTGGCAAATTTTGTTACCTCGGCATGCCGGTTGCCTCGCACCGTCGCATGAGTCGAGTTCGTATCATCGTTTTACTCGGAATATGTCTCGTCGCCGCATCCGCACTTACTGCCGAGGCACAGGTTCAGGCCCCACCGCCGGAGCGACTCTGCGATACGCAATTCGAAGACTGTCGCGAACCGATCCTGAACCTGATCCGCAATGAGCAGGTCGAGATCGACGTGGCCTTCTGGTACATGCAGGACTCCCGCTACGTCACCGAACTCGCCAAGCGATTCAGCGCCGGCGTGCCGATCCGGGTACTGGTCGATCAGCGGGCCAATCCCAAATACAAATTCAACGCGACGATGATTCAGGGGCTCATCAATGCGGGTATTCCCATCCGCGAGAAATTCGCCGGCCCCGACATCATGCACTTCAAGTTCATGGTGTTCCACGGCCAGAACATGGTGAACTTCAGCAAGGCGAACTTCGATCCATTCGAATACGTGCCCGATACGCCGAACGTCAACTACGACGACGAGGCGGTGTTCTTCACCAACGACGATCGCATCACGAACAGTTTCCGCCGCCGATTCGACGATCGCTGGATAGACACGACCGAGTTCAAGGACACGGCGAACATCACAGCTCCGCTCGCACGCGGCTATCCGCTGTACCCGATCGACCCGGCGATGAACTTCTCGCCGCTCGAGGATTACGGCGCCCGCCTGGTGGCGCGAATGGCGAAGGAGACGCAAGGCATCGACGCGATCGTGTTTCGCGCCTACGACGACCGCGAGACCAATGCGATGGTCGGTGCCGTCAATCGCGGCCTTCCGGTGCGTCTGATCACCGAGCCGACCGAGTACCGCAATCCGGACCGGTTGCTCGACTCGGTGCATGTCGACCGCATGTACATGGGCGGCGTTCAGATCAAGATCCGGAACCACGCCGGTCTCACCCACGAAGCCGCGGTGGTCCTGCGCGGCTTGGGCGAAGCCGTCTTCGGCTCGTCGAACTGGACGGTGGGGTCGGCGACGCAGTCGGACGAGCACAACTTTTTTTACACGCCCGCCTTCAACAAGCCGTGGTTCTTCCAGTGGTTCGCCGAGCAGTTCGACAGGAAATGGAACGACACGACGAACTACATCCCGTTCACGCCGTTACCGCCGGGCACGCCCGCTTACTCGAGCCCGGGCAACGGCGTATCGGGACAGGGCACGAGCGTGACGCTCACGTGGGACGGGGGCATCTGGGCGCATTTCTACGACATCTATTTCGGCACGACCTCGAACCCGCCGTTGCTCGCGGGTAACCTGCAACTCGGCAGCTTTCAGCCCGGCGTGATCGAGACCTACACCGTCAACAGCCTGCAGCCCGGGACCACCTACTACTGGCGCATCGTTGGAAAAACGTATGCCCAGGCGGCGACGAGCGGACCGGTCTGGAGCTTCACGACGTCGGGAAGCGCTCCGGGCGGCGGCGGCGGCAGCACGCCGTTCCGCGGCACGCCGGCCGCGGTCCCGGGTGTCATCCAGTTCGAGAACTTCGACGACGGCGGCCAGTTCGTCGCCTACAACGATACGACCGCCGGCAACTCGCTCGGGCAGTATCGGGCGACGGACGTCGACATCGAAGCGACTGCCGACAGCGGCGGCGGTTTCAGCCTCGGCAAGACCAGGGCTGGCGAGTGGTTGAACTACACGGTGAGCGTGTCGACAACCGCGACGTATCAACTCGATCTGCGGGTCGCGAACATGGGCACAGGCGCCAGTCTCCATGTCGAAGTCGACGGCGTGGATCGGACCGGCCCGATCGCGATTCCTGATACCGGCGGTTGGCAGACCTGGCAGACGATTACGAAGACCGGCGTTCCGCTGACTGCCGGAACGCGCGTCTTGCGCGTCGTCCTCGACACGGTTTCATCGGCGGGCGGCGCCGGCAATTTGAACTGGTTCCAGCTGTCGACGTCGGCCACGCCGCCGCCGCCGCCACCGGATCCAGGCAATACGCCATTCGGCGGCACGGCGGCGACGATACCGGGTGTTGTCGAGTTCGAAAACTTCGACAACGGCGGCCAGTCGGTCGCATATTCCGACACGACGTCCGGCAACTCGGGCGGCGTCTATCGGTCGACCGATGTCGACCTCGAGGCGACGACCGACGCCGGCGGCGGCTATGACGTGATGAAGACGCGCGCCGGCGAGTGGCTGAAATACACCGTCAACGTCACAGCATCGGGTACGTATCCGCTGGTCGTTCGTGTCGCGAACATGGGGACCGGTGCACGGTTCCACGTCGAAGTCGACGGCATCGATAAGACTGGCCCGGTCGCGATGCCCGACACCGGTGGATGGCAGATCTGGCAGTCGATCTCGGCTGGCTCCCTCACCCTGACAGCCGGCGATCACGTCATCCGCTTCGTTCTCGATACCGTCGCGACGAGCGGAGGAGTCGGCAATTACAACTGGTTCCAGCTCGGAAACCTGGAGTAATCGCACGCAGCTTGCCGCGAGTACCGACGCGCCCGCCGCGTCGGCGCTCGCGGCCTCCTCTGAATCGAGGCGTGAATATGTCTGGAACGTGAGGAGAACCTCGAACCCTGGCAGCCGGTTGCCCCCAATAATCCATGAGCCGATTCCCCGCGGTCGTCATTCTCGGGATCGTCGTCGCCACCGTCTTTCCGAACCGAGCCGCGGCTCAAGTCCAGGTCCCACCGCCCGAGCGGCTGTGTGATACGCAATTCGAGGATTGTCGGGAGCCGATCCTCAACCTGATCCGCAACGAGCAGGTCGGCATCGATGTCGCCTTCTGGTACATGCAGGACTCACGGTACGTGACCGAGTTGACCAGGCGCTTCCAGGCGGGCGTGCAGGTGAGAGTGCTGGTCGATCAGCGCGCGAATGCGAGATACCGCTTCAACGCCACGTCGATTCAGGGGCTGATCGACGCCGGCATCCCGATGCGCGAGAAGTTCGCCGGCGCGGACATCATGCATTTCAAGTTCATGGTGTTCCACGGCCAGAACATGGTGAACTTCAGCAAGGCCAATTTCGACCCGTTCGAGTACGTGCCGGCCACGCCGAACGTCAATTACGACGACGAAGCGGTCTTTTTCACCGACGATGATCGCATCACGAACAGCTTTCGTCGCCGATTCGACGATCGGTGGATTGACACGATCGAGTTCAAGAACACGGCGAACATCACGGCGCCGATCGCTCGCGCGTATCCGCTGTACCCGATCGACCCGTCGATGAACTTCCCGCCGCTCGAGGACTATGCCAACCGCGCGGTGGCCCGCTACAGTCGCGAAACGCAAGCCATCGACGCCATCATGTTCCGCGTCTACGACAACCGCCATACCAACGCCATGATCGGCGCGGTCGCGCGCGGCGTTCCCGTGCGCCTGATCACCGAGCCGACCGAGTACAGGAATCCGGATCGGCTCCTCGATTCGGAGCATGTCGACCGGATGTACATGGGCGGCGTCCAGGTGAAGATGCGCAACCACGCCGGTCTCACGCACGAGGCCGCGGTGATCCTGCACGGCCTGGGCGAAGTGATTTTCGGCTCCTCGAACTGGACCGCAGCGTCGGCGAGCGCGGGTGACGACCACAATTTCTTCTACTCGCCAGAGCTTGGCAAACCGTGGTTCTTTCAGTGGTTCGCCGATCAGTTCGAGCGCAAGTGGAACGACGCGGCCGGCTTCGTTCCGTTCGTACCGCTGCCGCCAGACCGACCGTCCTATTCGAGCCCCGGCAACGGCGTGTCCGGCCAGGGCACGAGCGTGACGTTGCAGTTCGACGGCGGCATCTGGGCGCGTTTTTACGACATCTATTTCGGGACGACGTCGAACCCGCCGCTGCTCTCGGGCAACCTCCAGCTTGGCAGCTTCCAACCGGGCGTTATCGAGACCTATACGATCAGCAATCTGCAGCCGGCCACGACCTATTTCTGGCGGGTCGTCGGAAAGACCTACGCGCAGGCGTCAGCGAGTGGACCGACTTGGAGTTTCACCACCGCAGGGCCAGGGGGCGGAGGCGGCGGCAACACCCCGTTCGGCGGAACGGCGACGGCGGTGCCCGGCACGATCCAGTTCGAAAACTTCGACGAGGGCGGCCAGTCGGTCGCCTATTTCGACGTGACCGCCGGCAACTCCTTCGGACAGTATCGTGCGACCGACGTCGACATCGAGGCGACCACGGATGCCGGCGGTGGCTTCAGCCTCGGCAAGACCAGGGCTGGAGAGTGGTTGAAGTACACAGTGAACGCTGCGACGACCGCCACCTATCGGCTCGATCTGCGGGTCGCGAACATGGGCACAGGCGCCAGGATCCACGTTGAGGTCGACGGCGTCGACCGGACCGGCCCGATTTCGATTCCGGATACGGGCGGCTGGCAGGCCTGGCAAACGATCACGACCACCGGCGTTCCGCTCGCTGCTGGAATCCGCGTCCTGCGCGTGGTCCTTGATGCTGTGTCATCGGCGGGCGGTGCCGGCAACTTGAACTGGTTCCGGTTGAGCACAAACGAGACGCCGCCAGTCGGCAATACGCCGTTCGGCGGCACCGCGCGGTCGGTGCCGGGTCTTGTGGAATCCGAAGACTTCGACAACGGCGGTCAGTCGATCGCTTATTTCGATACGACGTCCGGAAACTCCGGCGGCGTGTACCGGTCGACTGATGTGGATCTGGAGTCAACGCCCGACGTGGGCGGCGGCTTCAACGTCATGAAAACCAGGGCTGGCGAATGGTTGGAGTACACGATCAACGTCACCGCCGGCGGCGCCTATCCGCTCGCGGTTCGCGTCGCGAACATCGGGACGGGCGCGAAGTTCCACGTCGAGGTTGATGGTGTCGATAAGACAGGCGCTGTCGCCGTGCCCGACACCGGTGGTTGGCAGACCTGGGAGTCAATCTCACCTGGCAGCCTGACGTTGACAGCGGGACAGCACATCATCCGATTCGTCTTCGATGTCGTCGGAACGACCGGCGGTGTCGGCAATTACAACTGGTTCATGCTCGGAGCGAATCCAGAGTGACACGACCGACTGCGAGCGGCGAGGCCGGTGGAACCGGGCGTTTCCGCCCTCAAGGACCGTTCGTCGTGTCGAGCTGGCGGTGTCACGACGCGGAATAACTGTTGGGCATCACTCATGCAAGTTGAGGTCAACAGTATGGACTTCTCGATAATCATCCCGACTTACAACCGCGCGGACGAGCTGCGCGAGACGATCCGCAGCATCGCCAAGCTCGACGTCGTCGGGGACTGGGAGCTTCTGGTCGTCGATAACAAATCGCCCGACCATACGCGTCAGGTCGTCGAAGAAGAAGCCCGATCCTTCCCCGCCCGGCTGCACTATCTGTTCGAGGGCGAGCAGGGACGGTACGCGGCGCTCAACGCCGGAATCCGGGCGGCCAGCGGCAAGATCATCGCGACCACCGACGACGACGCACGCGTCGCGCCCGACTGGTTGAGGCGCGCCAAGGCCGGTCTGGAAGCCCACGATTGCGACTACGTCGGCGGCAAGGTCTGGCCGATCTGGAAGGGTGATCGGCCAGCGTGGCTCCCGCACGGCCCGAGCGGCGGCTATTGGGCGGTGCTCGCGCTGCAGGACCACGGCGAAGAGCCGCGCGAGTTCGGCGTCAACGGCATGCCGTGGCCCCTGGGGATCAACACGGCGGCGAGACGCGAGACCTACGAGAAGGTCGACCTATTCGACAACCGCCTCGGCCGCAAAGCCGGCACGCTCCGCAATCAGGCGCAGCGGGAATGGCACCTGCGCGCCCGCGCCGCCGGCCTGCACGGCTTCTATGTGCCGGACATGATCGTCCACCACGTCGTCGACGCCGATCGCTTGAAGAAGCCGTACTTCCGGCGCTGGTTCTACTGGCACGGCATCAGCCGCGCGATTCTGTTTGCAAAGCTCGGCGTGGACATGGATGCGCCGGACCAGTCGCGGTTGGACTACTCGAAGGTTCCGCAGATTGCCGGAATCCCCCGTCACATGTATCGCACGCTGGCCGGCCGCGCGCGCGACTTCGTCGTCGCCAGCCTGCGCCGCGACCCCGCCCGTGCGTTCGAGCACGAGCTGTGGCTCTGCTTCTTCGCCGGGCTCGCGAAACAACGATGGGCCGAGCGGAAAGTCGCGATTCCGCGGCCTCAAGTCAGCCTGTCGCACTGATTGCTGGATTTGTGGCGAAGCTGCTGATCATCACGCTGAGCACGGGCGAGGCCGCACTGCCGGTCCTCGTGCGGCAGCTACGCCGGCAGTCGTTTCAGGACTTCCAGCACGAGATCATCAGTGGTCTGCCGAACCAGGTCGCGCACAATCGCCTGTACCGGACGATCATGTCGCGCAGCGCGTCGTTCGAGCTGTTCTTGAAACTCGACGCCGACATGACGCTGCGCTCCGACGCGTCGCTGTCCGAGGCATTGCACGCCGCGGCACGCCATCCCGACGTGCAGCACTTCGCCTTTCCGGTGTGGGATTGCTTCACCGAACGAGAAATCCTCGGCGTCCACCTCTTTCGCAGCGGCCTCAGCTGGGCTGAAATCACCGACGAGCTTTTCGTCGATCCGAATCCGCGCGATGCCAAGCGCATTCTGTGGCAGGGGCCGCCGGCGCCGTTCGTCAACCATGGAGAGGTGGTGTCGGATTTCGAGTGCTTTGCCTTCGGCGCCCATAAGTTCCTGAAGGTCGCGCAGCGGGGCCGCACGCGCGGCGGCCTTCTCGCGAAGCGTCACAAGTACGTCGAACATATGCAGAACTGCGCGCGCATCCGCGACCTTTATCGACTCACCCGGGCGCGGCGTCACCAGCTCGCGCTGGCCGGCATGATGTGGGCGATGCAGAACAGCAGCGTGTCGGCGCTCACCAACAAAGCAGATCTGCAGCAGGTGTTCAACGCCGAGGTCCGCGGCAAAGAAGCAAAATGGGACCGGCGGGTTACACGGCTGTCCGACAGCTTCCTGGCCTGGCGGCTGGCTCTGCTCCGGAGCCTCGGCGCCCGCCGCGCATTCGCCTGACAACCGCCCGGTCGAAAACGCGCGTCACCTTCACGAAGACCGCCGTGAGCCAATCGCCAGTCCCGTCTCTGCATCAGTCACCGATCAGAGTGCGGCCGGTGCCCGGTCGCTTCGCGGCCAAACCGGCGGTCAGCGTGGCCGACGTTTGCAGCGCGATCGCCGCTTGTGCGCTGATCGCGATGTCTGTGGCCTACGTGTGGACCGACTTCACGTACGACGAAGCCGTCTACCTCCGCCTCGCACGCACGATCGCCGAACGCGGCTTGCCGCTCAGGCGAGCCTACGAGAACTTCAGCGACTTTCGCTTGTTCGAAAACAGCCCGCCGCTGGTCCTGTATCTCGCGTCGATCAGCCAGAAGGTTTTTCCGGGGCACGACGTGCCGGCGCGCCTGGTTCACCTCGCTGTCTTCGTCCTCCCGACCTACGTCCTCGTCTGGTGGGCGGCTCGCGCGAAGTTCGGCGCGTGGGCAGCGTTCGCGAGCCTGGTGACATTGCTGATCAGTGGCAACTACATGCGTGCGACGCCGCACGTGCTGTTGAACGTGCCGCTGGGATTTCTGGCGTGCGCGGAACTCGTGGCCTTCTATGAGTCTTCGTCGTCGCCGCATCGTCGACGGTGGTGGATCGGGGCGGTGGCGCTGACGACAGCGCTCGCGGCATGGACGAAATATCAGGCCGTCTGTCTGGCCGCAGCAATCGCGGTCTACGTGATCTTCATCGCCGTGAGACGCGGCTCGGTCGCCGTCCGCTCGATCATTGCGCCGTTGTCGGCAATGGTGATCAGCGGGGCCATTGCCGTGGCGGCGCTGGGCTGGTACTTCTGGGCGTTCGGCGGTGCGGAGACGCTTGCCGGGACGCTGACGCTGAACGCGGGTCGCATCAATCCCGCGGCCATGTCGGGACGGCAGATCGTCCAAGCGGTGATCGATACGGCGCGCGAGTGTGAAAGCGTCCTTGGCGGCGTGGTGTTGCTGCTCGCCACGTTCGCCGTGTGCGTTGAGCAGCGTCACCGCGGCTTGGTCGTCCTGCTGGCGAGTTTTGCGGCGGCAACGATCGCCTTCAACCTGACCGTGTTTCGGCTTCCCGGCGCCGGCTCCTCCTATCTGGACAGTGCCGTGCCGACGCTGGCGCTGCTCATCGGCGCGGGCGCTGTTCGCATGTGTGAACGCGTCACCGGCACCGCTGCCCGCGCACTGCTGGCAGCGACGGCGATAGCGATTCAAATCGCTGGCTCTCCGGCTTCGGTATTCGAACTGCCGCGCCCGAACGGTTCGCGCGTGGCGGCGACGTACATTGCCGCGCACAGCCCGACGACAGCCGGCGTGTTGGCCGAAACGGTCGCCGTCGAGTTCTATACCGGGCATCCGGTTCAGGCACTCGGCAACACCTACCCGCGCGAGATCGTGCTGTCGTCGCTGGCAGGTACCAACGCCGACGACATCTCGTTCGTGGTTGTCGACGCCACAGCGCCACCGAAGAACCTCGACACACTGCGGCAGCAATGGGACAGACTACTGGCGGAAAATTTTGAAATGGTCCCGGCTGGTGCGCCAGGTCTTCACGTCTACCGGCGTCGCGCGCCGTAGCGCCGACCCGAGGTGGCGTTCACGCCGTCATCGGTTCGGACCGCCCGCTCAGCCGGTGAAGGTAGTCATCGAACGAGCGGAGGTGTTCCAGTTCCTCGGGCTCGATGGTCGTCCCGAATTCCTCTTCCACGACGGTCATCAGCGTAACCGTCGCCAGCGAGTCCCAGCCTTCAATCGACGTCACCGTCGCAGTCGGAATCTCTGACGGCGTCACGTGCGGGAAGACCGCCGCGAAGCATTTCGTCAGTCGCGTTTGCACATCACTCATCGATCAGGCTCCGGCCGGGGCTGCGTCCTTGTAGACGACCCTGTGAAAGAGCCGCGGGCACGCGGCTTGGAAGACGGCGGCGGAAACAGGTACGTCGGCCGCTCCGCCATGAAGCGACGAGAGGAACCGCGCCATCGGCCGGTTCTTCGGCGTCTCTTCGAATGCGAACGACACCTGCGCCGCGCCGAAACGGTCGAACAGCGCCTTGAGGCACTGATGCTCGATTCGGCGACTGAAGGCGCGGCAACTCATCACCCACGTTTCGACGCGGACGTCGCCGTCGCGCGCGCGGCCGGCGATCACCGCGATCTTGCCGAGCGCGCCGAATCGGTCCCGGTACTTGGCGGTCATCAGAAAGGTCTGTGGGTCGTTCAGATACTCGACCCAGCCGCGTTCGGTTGGCCGGCGGCCGTTCAGGTTGAACTGATTGGTCTTGCAGATCAACTCGAACGCGCGTGAGTCGTTCGCATCCTTGGTGAAATCGAGCACCAGCGAGGCGTCGGCATGTTCGAGCAGCGCCTCGGAATGCCCCTCCGATTGATCCGCCGCACCCGACGCCGCGGCCGCCGCCCGCAAGCTGTCCAATCGCAGCGTGTCCTCCTCGGACAGCGCCGCGCGGCCGAACAGGTCGCGAAGCCGCGTCAGCACGTCGTACACACCCTGCGGATCCCCGTGCGGGAAGCGAACGCACTGGAGCGTCGGGTGCGCCGAGCGCACTTCCTCGAGCTCGGTCGGATTGTCGTCGACGAACACGACGTGTTCCGCCGAGACGTTCCACTGCGCCAGCACACGGGCGACCGCGTTCGCCTTCGATCCCCATCCGATCTCGAACGGGAAGATGCGCTCGCGGCGGATCAGCAGATCGTCGCGGGCGAACGCCGCGTCGACGACCGCCGGTTCGTTCTTGCTCACGACCGCGACGAGAACGCCTTCCTCCGACAACGTGCTCAGCAGCTGCTGATAGAGGCCGTGCTCCTGCGTGTGGTGGTACAGATCCCAGGTGATCTGGTCGACGCCGTCGTCGCCGACGATTCCCGCCCACAGCGTGTCGTCCAGATCGGTGATGACACCCTTCAGCGGCGGCGCGTTGTCGACGGCTCGAGCGAGTGCGGACGCGAGCGGCTCGGCGTGCGCGTTGTGATACGGAAAGCCGTAAGCCCAGGTGCCCGAGACGTGGAGCCGCCCATGGGCCGGCGAGACGAGATCGACGCTTTGCGGGTTGACGATGCGAATTCGCGGATGCGCGACGGCAGCAGCCGCAAAGCGCCACAATGCCGCCTTGAGCTCCGCTTCGAACATCCCGAGCTGCCACGTCGCCGTAAAAAAGACGGGTGGCAGCGGTAGCGTCGGCAGGCTGACGATTACCGGCGAGGCGTCGGCGACCTCGCGCGCGAGCTGCAGCAGTTGATCGAGCCATTTTGCCGCGTGCTCGACGACGTCCGGCAGCTGGCGCGGCGACCAGCCACCCAGATCGCGAATGCCGAGCCGCGCGTCGATGTCCGGCCACTCGAGCACGAGGACCGTGGCTTCCGCGCGGTCGTCGACGAGGCCGCGCAACGTGCCATGGATGTCGCCGAACAATCCGGTACGAACGTCGACGCGGCGATCGGGACGACGACGCCGGAGATGCGCGGTGAGGAAGGTCTGGAGATGTAGCGGCGTGAAGCCGCAGACCAGCGCCACCTCGAATCGCGGCAGGTCCGCGGCCGCCGCATTCTCCGCGGCGAGCGTGAGAGCCTCAATCAGCTTCATGATCCGGCGTCTGGCCGCGGCTGCTCACCGATTGAGCTCCGGGTGCGCCGCGGCCCACGCGAGCATCTCGCGGCGCGGCCAGATGATCAGCCCGAGCGTCGGCATCAGTCGGCCTTCGTCGAACGCGCGCTTGCGCTCGACGCTCTGAGCAAGAACGCCGCAATCCGGATCGGCCGGGCCCATTGTCGCGACAACGGCGCCGTTCTCTGCGAAGACTTTATTAAGCCACGACAGATGCGGCGACACCGCGAACGTGTCCGGTGAGTGCAGCCACGACGACGCGATGAGGCCGTGCATGTGCGGCTGCATCGCCATCGATTGCGCCATGCGGTAGTACGACCGCAATGCTTCGCGTTCCATGAGCGCGCGGACCGGGTAGGTGACGGCAAGGTGGATGAAGAACGCCGGCCGGAATGCATGCCAGCGAAGAGCGACCATCGACAGCACACGCGTCAACGCCGACATGGGCCGGATCAGCGGAAGCCACGAAATTGGCAGGCCCGACGGCTCCCAGTCGAACTGACCGGCGGCAAAGCGCCGCCCCGTCGCAATCTTGCACAGCGACGCGAACCGGCTCTCCGACACGTCGAGGACCGTGCCCGCGTCGGCAAACCGTGAGAGGCCGGACCAACCCAATCGTTTGACCGCTGGTGCGACGGGCGCCGCGTCCAGCGTCTTCCACGAGTTCAGCACCGCGTGCGCGAGGACGAAGCGTTCGAACGATCCGCGCGGCACGCCTTGGAGACGATTGGAGATGGCGTCACGAAACGCCTGCAGGCGCTGACGCGTTTGTGGCGCCTCAGTCACCACTTCGCTTTCGGCGGTACAGACGTCCACAGGGATCGCTGCCGCGGACAAGGCGTCGCCGACAGCCCTCAGTTCTGGTGTCTCAAGGGCCGACGACCAGGCGTCCCGGCACGAGCGGCCCACCTGGATCGCGTCGTCCGGGACCCGGTCCGCGGACGCGACCGACGGCACGACGACTGACGGCATTACCGCTGCGCCCATCTTTGAGCTGGACTGTGCACTGCGCGTGCCAGCACAGGGAAATCACCTAGAACGGCGGGCGCTCGACGACTTCGAACAACCCGACTGGACGAGCATAGAAGAACGCAATTCGACTCCCGCCGATCGCCGGAGCGGCGACGACTGGTTGAACCTGGCTGAACCGGGCAGCACGCGCCTGTGCAATGGCTGTGGTCATATCCTCGGTGACATAGCAGAGGTGGTGAATCTGATACTGATTGCGTGCGGTGAACGCGTGCGTCCGAGCCTGCTCATCTACAGGATGGATCAGCTCGACGAGCGGTTCGCCGGCGCTCGCGTCCTCGCGCTGCAAGAAAACCAGTTGCGCGCGCTGGTAGGGATCCTCGACGACCTGCCCATGGCGGACATAGCCAAGCGCGAGGAAGTGGCGTTCAGCTGCTGCCAGTTCGGTCACGACGAAGCCGACGTGGTGCACGCGTCCGAACACGCGTCGACTCAGCCGCCCGCGTGGCCGTAGCTGCGCCGGCC
>Ga0070686_100001620_pt1 | contig 12631 bp, 7 predicted proteins | sample KBSS23LmetaG_FD_65654 | JGI IMG/M metagenome (GOLD analysis project Ga0070686, IMG submission 65654) | Switchgrass rhizosphere microbial communities from Kellogg Biological Station, Michigan, USA - KBS S2-3L metaG | ecosystem: Host-associated > Plants > Roots > Rhizosphere ...
CCGCTCGTGCTCCCGTCGAGCGGCCCGTCTTGTCGTCTCTGTTGATCAGCCATATCGGACGTATCGCAAGTGAAGTGCCACGCGCTCGCTGACGCGAGTTGGGGCTGGGGGCTCGGGCTCGCTGATGCCGGGCGGGCGGATGCTGCGTTCAGCTAGCCCCAATCCCCAAGCGGCGACGGCGCCACTAGAATATCCATGTGGCGCACAACGATCTGGTAGAACGGCGGCAGAAATACATCCAGCGGCAGATTCAGCTCGACAAGACTGCTGTCAACGTCGAGTTCGCGGGACAGACGCCGCAAGGCAGCGGGCCGCAGAATCGTCACGGCATGCCGCAGCTCCCCGTCGGGCAACACCAGGTGAAGAACTGGCCGGTGCTCGACCTCGGCGAGCAGCCCGAGGTTCCGCTCGACAAGTGGAGGCTCGAAGTCGGCGGACTCGTCGAGCATCCGTTCACGCTGACGTGGGACGAATTTCTCGCGCTGCCGCAAACCGACGACGTCAGCGACTTTCATTGCGTGACGACATGGAGCCGGTATGACAACCACTGGCGCGGCGTGCGCCTGTCGGCGATTGCCGAGATGGCGGTGCCCAAGGAGCACGCGCGCTTCCTGCTGTGCACCGGCTATGACTTCATGCCGGGGACGTTCATTCCCTACACGACCAACCTGCCGCTGAACCGCGCCGTCGACGACGACGTGCTGCTGGTCCACACGTGGGAAGGCAAGCCGCTGCCGCGCGAACATGGCGGCCCGGTGCGGATGATCACGCCGAAGCTCTACGCGTGGAAAGGCACGAAGTGGATCCGCAAGATCGAGTTCCTCGCGGAGGATCGCAAAGGGTTCTGGGAAGTGCGCGGCTATTCGAACTCCGCGGAGCCTTGGTACAACGATCGATACGCGACGGGCTGACGCCGCTGTCGCTCTTGGGGCTTGGGGCTTGGGGCTAGCGGACTTGAGGCTCGAGACTTGAGGCTTCGAGCCGCCAGCCCCATCCCCCGACTTATTTCGGTTCGAAACGATAGACGAGGTACACGATTTCCGGCCCATCCAGCTGGCTGAAACGATGAGGCATGCCGGCGGGGATGATGATCACGTCCTTCGGCCCGACGTGCTTCGCTTCGCCGCCGTTGTGCGTGCCGGTCTGGCTCGGGCCAGCGTTGAGGCGCGTGAGATCGGTCGCGGTCGGATGCTCTAACGAGCCGCCTGTGACGATCGTCCCCGAGCCGGCCGTGATCTGGTAAATCTCCGTCACGCGATCGTGGATCAGCGCCGAAGTCTCCGCCTTCGTGCGCCGCAGCAGCGCGAGCGACGCCTTGTGGCCGCCGGGCACCTCGGTCGCCTTCACAGGCTGATCGACGACGTTATTGGCCGTCGACTGCTTGAGCGTGGAGGCAATTTCGTCCGCGGTGATGACGGTGCCCGACGCGGCTTGCTGCTCCACCGCCAGGCCGAGGACGCAGGCGAGAAGTATCAACATGCGCGCGATTATAGGCTTCGCGTGGCACAAAACGTGAACCTCGGCCTTCTCCGTGCGCGTGTGGCCGGGCGACCCGTATCCCCTTGGTGCAACCTGGACCGGCGTGGGCGTGAACTTCGCGCTCTTTTCCGCGCATGCGACCAAGGTGGAGCTCTGCCTGTTCGACTCGCCTGACGCGACGAAAGAGCGCCATCGCATCGTCCTTCCCGAGCACACCGACATGGTGTGGCACGGGTTCCTCCCCGACATGCGTCCGAACCAACTCTACGGTTATCGCGTGTATGGGCCGTATGAACCAGCGGCGGGACACCGTTTCAACCCGAACAAGGTTGTCATGGATCCATACGCGAAGTCGGTGGCGCGTACGATTCGCTGGGCCGATGCGATGTTCGGCTATCGCGTTGGCCATCCCGACGCCGACGCCTCGTTCGACGATCGCGACAACGCCGCGAATGCGCCGCTCGCAGCGGTCGTCGATCCGGCGTTCACGTGGGGCGACGATCGACCGCCGCGGACGCCGTGGCACAACACGGTGATCTACGAAATGCACGTGCGCGGCTTCTCGAAGCTCCACCCGGCCGTGCCCGAACATCTGCGCGGCACCTACGAAGCGCTCACCACCGAACCGGCGCTGGAGCATCTTCGCAAGCTTGGCGTGACCGCGGTCGAGTTGATGCCGGTGCATCACCACGCGCGCGATCGGCACCTCGAGGAGAAGGGCCTTACCAATTACTGGGGCTACAACAGCTTCGGCTACTTCGCACCCGAGCGCCGGCTCGCCGCGTCGCGCACGCCGGCCGGCGCGGTGCGGGAGTTCAAGCGCATGGTGCGGGCGCTGCACGCCGCCGGCCTGGAGGTGATCCTCGACGTCGTCTACAACCACACTGCCGAGGGCAATCACCTCGGCCCGACTCTGTCGCTGAAGGCGATCGACAACGCCTCGTACTATCGGCTCGTCTCCGACAACCCGCGCTACTACATGGACTTCACCGGCTGCGGCAACACGCTGAACATGCAGAGCCCGCAGGTGCTGCAGCTGATCATGGACAGCCTGCGCTACTGGGTGAACGAGATGCACGTCGACGGGTTCCGCTTCGACCTTGCCAGCGCGCTCGCCCGCGAGCTGTTCGACGTCGATCGCCTCGGCGCGTTCTTCGACATCATTCACCAGGATCCGGTGCTGTCGCAGGTGAAGCTGATCGCCGAGCCCTGGGACCTCGGCCAAGGCGGCTACCAGGTCGGCAACTTCCCGGTGCTGTGGACCGAGTGGAACGGCAAGTATCGCGACTCGGTGCGGCAGTTCTGGCGCGGCGACACCAGCACCGTCTCGGAGCTCGCGACGCGCCTCGCCGGCAGCAACGATCTCTATGCGCACAGCGGACGCCAGCCGTACGCGAGCATCAACTTCGTGACCGCGCACGACGGCTTCACGCTGCACGACCTGGTGAGCTACAACGACAAGCACAACGACGCCAACGGCGAGGAGAACCGCGACGGCGAGAACAACAACCTGAGCTGGAACTGCGGCGTCGAGGGACCGACCGACGATGCCGAGATTCGCGAGCTGCGCGAGCGTCAGAAGCGCAACCTGCTGGCGACGATGCTGCTGTCGCAGGGCGTGCCGATGATCAGCCACGGCGACGAGCTCTCACGGACGCAGCGCGGCAACAACAACGTGTACTGCCACGACAACGAGATCTCCTGGATCGACTGGAATCTCGACGCCGACAAGCACATGCTGTTCGAGTTCGTGTGCAAGCTGGTGCACTTCCGGCGCGTCCAGCCGGCGCTCCGCCGGCGCCGGTATTTCCAGGGCCGCAGCATCCGCGGCGGCGAGGTGAAGGACGTCGCCTGGCTCGCGCCCGACGGCCGCGAGATGGACGATGCGGCGTGGAACGCCGGATATATGCGTACACTCGGGATGATGCTGTCGGGCAGCGCCATCGAGGAGGTCAACGAGCGCGGCGAACCCATCACCGGTGATACGCTGCTCGTTCTGCTCAACGGTCATCACGACAAAGTGCCGTTCACGCTCCCGGCGATAGAAGGGCCGCAGCAATGGCAGCGCGTCTTCGACACCTTCGACCCGCACGGCGCCGACCGTATGTACCGGGCCGGTGCGCGTTACGCGCTGCAGGGCCGGTCGGTGGCGCTCTTCAAGTTCCTCTCGCCGCTCCGGCAGCGACGTCGGATGTCGGATCTCGAACGGGCCGTCGAAGCGTTTTCCGTGGAGAACTAGCCGATGGCGAGGGAAGTGCCGGTCGCTCCGCAGTCCGCAATCCGCAATCCGCAATCCGCAATTCCCGAGGCATTCAGCCGCCGCGTCGTCGTCGAGCGCATCGAGCCGGAGATCGACGGCGGCCGCTTCCCGATCAAGCGGACCGTCGGTGAGACCGTCGACGTGTCGGCGACGATCTTCGCCGACGGACACGACGTCGTGGCGGCCGTGCTGCGCGACCGCCGCCACGCCGGGGGGTTAGGGATTAGGGATTGGGGATTGGGCGGATTGGGGAGAGGAGGATCGCTGGACAACGATTCCCCAGCCACCCCAATCCCCAATCCCCAATCCCCAATCCCCTCCGCGGAGTGGCGGGAAACGCCGATGACGAGCGTCGCGCCGGGGACCGATCGCTGGACGGCGCGCTTCGACGTCACCGAGAACGGCTGGCACGAGTACCAAGTCGTCGCGTGGATCGATCGATTCCTGACCTGGCGGCGCGACATCAAACTGAAAGCCGGCGCCGGTCAGGACATATCGGTGGAGCTGCTCGAAGGTTCGCTGCTGATTCGTGACGCAGCGAATCGCGCCAGCGGCCGCGAGGCGCGCTGGCTGCTGGAGCGCGCCGAAGCGCTGACCGCGTCGACGCCGCAGGCGGATCGGGTCGCAGCGGCGCTCGGCGACGAGCTCGCTGCGGCGATGGCGAGCTGCACCGATCGCGCGCGCGCCACCGAATCACCGATCCGCCGCGTGTGGGTCGACCGCGTGCGCGCGCGCTTCGGCGCCTGGTACGAGATGTTCCCGCGATCGGCCGGTCCCGATCCGACGCGCAGCGCGACCTTCCGCGAGGCCTGCGCCCAGCTGCCGCGGATCGAGGACATGGGCTTCGACGTTCTGTATCTCCCGCCGATTCACCCGATCGGCACGAGCTTCCGCAAAGGCCGCAACAACGCGCTCCGCGCCGCGCCGGACGATCCGGGCAGCCCGTGGGCGATCGGATCGCCGGCCGGCGGCCACACCGCGGTCGATCCCGGCCTCGGCACACTCGACGACTTCGACGCTTTCCGCCGTGAAGCCGAACGCCACGACCTGGAGATCGCGCTCGACCTCGCGTGGCAGTGTTCTCCCGATCACCCGTGGGTGCACGAACATCCCGAGTGGTTCCGCCACCGGCCTGACGGCACGATCAAGTACGCGGAGAACCCGCCCAAGAAGTACCAGGACATCTACCCGCTCGATTTCGAGTGCCGCGACTGGCCGGCGTTGTGGCGCGCGCTGCGCGACGTGACGCTGTTCTGGGTCGATCGCGGCGTCCGCATCTTCCGAGTCGACAACCCCCACACCAAGACGTTCGGGTTCTGGGAATGGATGATCGACGAGGTGCACGCGCAGCATCCCGACGTCCTGTTCCTCTCGGAAGCGTTCACCCGGCCGGCGCCGATGCGCTACCTGGCGAAGTCCGGCTTCACGCAGTCGTACACCTACTTCACCTGGCGTAACACGAAAGCGGAGCTCACCGAGTACTTCACCGAGCTCACCACCACCGAGGTGCGCGAGTACCTGCGTCCGAACCTGTTCGCGAACACGCCCGACATCCTCCACGCCTATCTCCAGCACGGCGGCCGCCCGGCGTTTCATGCGCGGCTGTTGCTCGCGGCCACGCTCGGCGCGAGCTACGGGATCTACAGCGGCTTCGAGCTTGCGGAAGCGCAGGCCGTTCCCGGGACGGAGGAGTACGCCGACTCGGAGAAATATCAGTTCCGCCGGTGGGACTGGGATCGCCCCGGACATCTCAAGGAGCTGATCGCGCGGGTCAACGAGATCCGCCGCGCCCATCCGGCGCTGCACAGCGATCATTCGCTGCGTTTTCACGCGACCGACAATCCGGAAATCATCGCCTATAGCAAAGCAACGCCCGATGGGTCCGACACGATCCTCGTCGTCGTCAACCTCGACCCGCTCCACATGCAGCATGGACACGTCGAGGTCCCCCTCGATCGCGTTGGCGCCGCGTCGCCCGACGCGAGCTACACGGTGCGCGATCTCGTCGACGAGGTGACCTACGAGTGGCGCGGGGCGTGGAATTACGTGCGGTTCGACCCGGAGATCAGGCAGGGACACATTCTGTGGCTACCGAAACACCGAATCTGACCATTCCCGTCGACGCGGTCGCGCCGGCCGCGTCGGCGGCCGAGGACGATCCGCTCTGGTACAAGGACGCGATCATCTACCAGGCCCACGTCAAGTCGTTCTTCGACAGCAACAACGACGGCATCGGCGACTTCCAGGGGGTGACCCAGAAGCTCGACTACCTCCAGAACCTTGGCATCACCTGCCTGTGGATCCTCCCGTTCTTCCCCTCGCCGCTCAAAGACGACGGCTACGACATCGCCGACTACCGCAACGTGCACCCGAGTTACGGCACGCTCGACGACTTCAAGGCGTTCGTCAAGGTCGCGCACGAGCGCCACATCAAGGTGCTGATCGAACTGGTCGTCAACCACACGTCGGACCAGCACCCGTGGTTTCAGCGCGCCCGCCACGCGCCGCCCGGGTCGCCGGAGCGCGAGTTCTACGTGTGGAGCGATACGGACACGAAATTTCCCGAGACGCGGATTATTTTCACCGATACCGAGAAGTCGAACTGGACCTACGACCCGGTCGCGAAGCAGTACTACTGGCACCGCTTCTTCTCCCATCAGCCCGACCTCAATCACAACAACCCGGCGGTGGTCGACGCGGTGATCGAGGTGATGAAGTTCTGGCTGGATCTCGGCGTCGACGCGCTGCGGCTCGACGCGGTCCCCTACCTGTGCGTGCGCGAAGGGACCAACAACGAGAACCTGCCCGAGACCCACGCGGTGCTGAAGCGGATCCGCCGCGAGCTGGACGCCGCCTACAAGAACCGGATGCTGCTCGCCGAAGCGAACCAGTGGCCGTCGGACGTCCGCGATTATTTCGGCGACGGCGACGAATGCCACATGGCCTTCCACTTCCCGCTGATGCCGCGCATGTTCATGGCGCTGCGCCAGGAAGATCGCCATGCGATCACCGAGATCCTCAACCAGACGCCGGACATTCCCGAGACCTGCCAGTGGGCGCTGTTCCTCCGCAATCACGACGAGCTGACGCTCGAGATGGTCACCGACGAGGAGCGCGACTACATGTACTCGGTGTACGCCGCCGATCCGCAGATGCGGATCAACGTCGGCATCCGCCGCCGCCTGGCGCCGCTGGTCGAGAACAGCCGCCGCCGCATCGAGCTGCTCAACTCGATGCTGTTCTCGATGCCGGGGACGCCAATCGTCTACTACGGCGACGAGATCGGCATGGGCGACAACATCTACCTCGGCGATCGCAATGGCGTGCGCACGCCGATGCAGTGGAGCAGCGACCGCAACGCCGGCTTCTCCCGCGCCGACCCGGCGCGCCTGTATGCGCCGCCCATCCAGGATCCGGTCTACGGCTATCAGTCGATCAACGTCGAGGCCCAGGAACGCTATCCGTTCTCGCACCTGAACTGGACCAAGCGGCTGATCGCGACGCGGAAACAGCACCGCGTGTTCGGCCGCGGCACGCTCGAGTTCGTGCCCTGCACGAACCGCAAGGTGCTCGCGTATCTGCGCCGCGACGACAAGGAAACCATCCTCTGCGTCGTCAACCTGTCGCGCGCGGTGCAGCCGGCGGAGCTCGACCTGCGCGCATTCGGCGGCATGATCCCGGTCGAGATGTACGGGCTCACCGAGTTCCCGCGCATCACCGACGGCCCGTATTTCCTGACGCTCGGCCCCTACGCCTCGTACTGGTTCGCGCTGCAGAACGAGCCGATGCAGATGCTGCCCAAGGCGGCCGCGCCGACCGATCCGATCGCCGCGATCGTCGAGTCGCTGCCGGCGCTGCTGATGGGAGTCGACTGGCAGAACATGCTCGACGCGGCGACGCGCGGCATCCTCGAGCGCCAGGCGCTCGCGCCGTTCCTGCAGCGGCAGCGCTGGTTCGGGTCGAAGGCGCGGACGATTCGCGAGGTGCGGTTCAGCGACTGGACGGCGCTGCGCACCGGGAACACGCCGGCGTTTCTCGCCATCGTCTCCATCGAGTACACCGACGGCTGGAACGACAGCTATTTCCTGCCGCTCGCGCTCGTCGACGGCGAACTGGCAGCGCAGACGCTCAAGACGTCGCCCGGCAGCGTGCTCGCCCGCGTGACCGGTGCGCGCAAGGGTGCGATCGTCGATGGGCTGCTCGACGACGATGTGTGCGATCGGCTGATGGCAATCATCGAGCGCGGCGACGAAGTCGCATCGCGACGCGGTGCATTAGTCGGAACTACAGAAATCACCCCAGCCCCCAGCCCCCAGCCCCCGCACGGGCCGCACAAGTGGATTCGCGGCGCGGCCGATCAGAGCAACAGCGTGGCGTTCGTCGACGACCGTTACGTTCTGAAGCTGTTCCGACGGATCGAGCCGACGATGAATCCAGAGCTGGAGATCGGGCGCTTCCTGACCGCGCACGGGTTCACGAGGATTCCGGCGCTCGCGGGCGCGCTCGAGTATCTGCGGCCAGGCGTCGACGCCGGCACGCTGGCCGTCGTCCAGGGACTGGTGAAGCATCAGGGCTCGGGCTGGGAGTTCTCGATCGACGAACTGCGCCGGTACTACGAGCGTGTGTCGGCCCGGGTGAAGCGGTCGGACTGGCGCGAAGGACGCGAAGGGCCTGAAGCACTCGACGGCCGCGACGGGTTGGACACGCTGGAGCTCTCGTCTCCTGCGCCTCCGACCGCACCGGCGAATCCCGCGCGCCCTGCTCCGCCGCCGTTTTTCGCCGCGCTCGAAAACTGGTATCTCACCAGCGCGGCGACGCTCGGCCGCCGCACCGCCGAACTGCACCTCACGCTGGGATCGACGAACACCGAAGCGGCGTTCGCGCCCGAGCCGCTCGACCACACGGCGCTCGACGCGCTCGCCAACGACATGCGGGCGAACGCCGATGCCGCGCTCGATCTGCTCGCGGCAAAGCTGGCAACGGTCGGCGAGGCGGCGCGGCCGCTTGCCGATCGCGTCCTCGCGTCACGTGATGCGCTGGTTCGGCGCTTCGATGCGATTCGCTCGCTCTCCCACGCCGGCGCGTGCATCCGCGTTCACGGCGACTACCACCTCGGGCAGGTGCTGCGAACGGAAGAGGATTTCGTCATCCTCGACTTCGAGGGGGAGCCGGCTCGGTCAATCGCCGGACGACGCGCGAAGCAGTCGCCGCTCAAAGACGTCGCCGGGATGGTGCGATCGTTCGGGTATGCGGCCTATGCCGCGCTGTTCGCGTTCGCGGTGCATGCGCCCGACGATTACGCGCCGCTCGAGCCGTGGGCGGACACCTGGGAGCACTGGGCGGCCGAGGCGTTTCTCGGCGGTTACATCGCGGCCGTCGGGGACACGCCGCTTCTGCCGCGTGACAGCGGCAATCGCACCGCGCTCCTCGAGGCGTTCACTCTGGACAAGGCGTTGTACGAGCTCGCCTATGAGTTGAACAACCGGCCCGAATGGGTGCGCATTCCGCTCGTCGGGATCCGAAAGCTGGTAGACGATTTGCAGAGCTCGTCGTAATCTGGGTAACTGTTCGTCCGTTTTGACTGAATTCAGAACGTCCTCTGTAGAAAGGACGTGCTTGCGCATTCGGAGAGTAATCAATGGCTAAACGCACTTCCCGCTCATCTGCCGCCGACACTGGCGCCACTGCTGCGCCACCTCAGCCGAAGGCGCGCCGCCAGCGTGCCACTGCTACACCCTCTGCGCCGGAACCCGACACCATCGCTGCCGATCCGCGCGTCGAAGGCCGCGAGAACAACGGCGCCGGCGTCGCCAGCGAAGCCGGCGACGATGCGCCGCTCGAGTCGATGTCGATGGGCTCGGAACCGAGCGAAGAAGACATCCGCACCCGCGCCTACCATCGCTTCCTGGAGCGCGGCGGCGGCCACGGCAGCGACTTCGAGGACTGGCTCGAGGCCGAGCGCGAGCTGAAGACCACGCAAGGCGGCACCGCCAGCAACCGGCACTGAAGTATGGCCCGCGCCCTCTGGAAAGGCTCGATCTCGTTCGGGCTCGTCAACATCCCCATCGAGCTGCATACGGCCGTCCGCAATCATCGGCCGAAGTTCCGCATGCTGCATGCGAAGGACAAGTCGCCGGTGAAGTTCGAGCGCGTATGCCTGCGCGACGGGCATCCGGTCGCGTGGGAGGACCTCGTCAAGGGCTACGAGTACACCAAGGGGCGCTTCGTCGTCATGACGAAGGAGGATTTCCAGGCGGCGGCGGTCGAGAAGACCCGCACCGTCGACATCGTCGACTTCGTGAAGGCAGAGGAGATCGACGATCGGTTTTTCGAAACGCCGTACTACCTCGTGCCCGTTAAGGGAGGCGAGCGCGCCTACGCGCTGCTGCGGGAGGCAATCCGCGAATCGGGCCGCATCGGCATCGCCAAGTTCATCCTCCGCGACGCGCAGCATCTCGCCGCCGTCGAGGTGATCGAGGACGCGATCGTGCTGTCGGTGATGCGCTTCGCCGACGAGCTCGTCGACGTCAAGCAGTTCGACTTCCCCACCGCGAACGGCGTGCGCAAGGCGGAGCTCGACATGGCGAAGGCGCTGGTCAACAGCCTCGCCGCCGACTGGGATCCCTCGAAGTACACCGACCAGTACCGCGAAAACCTGATGCGGATCATCCAGGGCAAGATGAAGGGCCGCGACGTGGAGCTCGAGCCGACCAGCGAGCCGCGCCAGGCCGAAGTCGTCGATCTGATGGAGCGGCTGCGGCGCAGCCTCGCGCAGAGCGGCGGCGGCGCGAAGGGCGGCCACGCGGCGAAATCGCCGCGGTCGCACAAGCGCGCGACCGCGAAGCGCGCCGGCGGCCGCAAGCGCGCGAAGACTGCGGCGTAGTTGCCCCCCGATATTCTCCAGCCGATGCTGGCGTCGCTCGACGACGCGCCGCTCGACGATCCCCGCCTCGTCTACGAACCGAAATACGACGGCATCCGCGCCATCGTCGAGATCGCGCCCAAGGGTGAGACGCGGCTGTGGTCGCGGCTCGGGAACGAGAAGACGCGCCAGTTCCCCGAGATCGCCGCGGCGCTGCGTCAGTGGGCGCGCGCGCGTAAACAGCCGTTGATCCTCGACGGCGAGATCGTCGCGCTCGACGAAAACGGCGAGCCGACCGGCTTCCAGAATCTGCAGGGGCGCATTCACCTTGGGGGTCGGGAACCGTTTTCCGGCGGTGCGACAGTACGCCGGAAAACGGTTCCCGACCCCCTTCAGATCGCGAAAACGGTTCCCGACTCGCTGGAGCGCGTCGCGTTAATCGCCTTCGATATCCTTCGCGACGGCGCGACCGACTATCGCGGCAGGCCGCTCACCGAGCGGCGCGCCGCCCTCGAGCGCCTGTTCGCCAACACCGGGTCGCCGCTGCTCAGAATCAGCCGCCAGTCACGCGGCGACGGCCAGGCGCTGTTCGACGAGGCGATACAGCGCGGCTGGGAAGGGCTCATCGCGAAGCAGGCCGACTCTCTGTACAAGTCCGGCAAGCGCACGCCCGACTGGAAGAAGTTGAAGCTCGTTCGGGAACAGGAGTTCGTCGTAGGCGGCTGGACCGACCCGCGCAGCGCGCGATCGTACTTCGGCGCGCTCCTGCTTGGCGTCTACGAGGGAGCCGACCTGGTCTACATCGGGCACACCGGCACGGGCTTCAACGAGAAGGAGCTCGCCCGCGTGATGAAGCTGCTCAAGCCGCTCGAAACCAAACAGTGCCCGTTCGTGAACCGGCCGAAGACGAACGAGCGGCCGCACTGGACGCGTCCCGAGCTGGTCGCGCAGATCAAGTTCACCGAGTGGACTACTGACAACAAGCTACGCCATCCCGTCTACCTCGGCCTGCGCGACGACAAGCGGCCGACTGAGGTTCATCGCGAAGAGGCGGGTGAGCGGAGTCGGGTTCGGCGTTCGCGGTTCGGGGTTCGGGGTTCTGGTGGTTCTGGTTCTGCGAGTTCTGGTTCTACTCGTTCTACTGGTTCTACTGGTTCTGCTGGTTCTACTGGTTCTGGTTCATCGCCGACTACCCGCCGCCACAAAAAGGAGTCTGCGGTCTCCGCGCCCTCCGCGGTTGAGTTCCCTGCCGGGGCGTTGGCTGGCGTCATCTCGCAGTTAACGGAACTGGAGAAGGCGCGGCGGGATGGGACGATTGACTTGCCGGATGGCGATCGCCTGTCGGTGACCAATCTGGCGAAGCCGTTCTGGCCGAAGTTGAAGCTGACCAAGGGCGACCTGCTGCGCTACTACACGCGCGTCGCGCCGTTCGTGCTGCCGGCGGTTGCCGATCGGCCGCTGGTGATGAAGCGGTTTCCGAACGGTATCGGCGGCGCGCCGTTCTACCAGCACCGCGCCGCGGACGTGCCGGCGGGGATCCGCACGCAGGTCGTCAGCGTCGTCGAGAAGCGACCGCAGATCATCGGCGGCTCGCTCAAGGCGCTGCTCTACATGACGCAGCTCGCCGCGATTTCCCAGGACCCGTGGTTCTCGCGCGTCCAGCACCCTGAGTTCGCCGACTACGCGGCGTTCGATCTCGATCCGTCCGAGGGCGTGCCATTCGAGCGTGCGCTCGACGTCGCGCGATGGATTCGCGACGAGCTCGAGATGCTCGGCGCACCCGGCGTCGCGAAGACGTCGGGATCCGATGGGCTGCACATCTACGTCCCGCTGCCGGAGGGGACGCCTTACGACGCCGGGCTGCTCTTCTGCCAGATTGTCGCCACCGTCGTCGTCCACAAACATCCGAAGGTCGCCACGATCGAGCGCGCCGTGCGGGCGCGCGGCAGGCGCGTCTACATCGACTGCCTGCAGAACATCCTCGGCAAGACGCTCGCGACCGCGTACAGCGCCCGTGCCAGCGAGTACGC
>Ga0070686_100001621_pt1 | contig 12612 bp, 7 predicted proteins | sample KBSS23LmetaG_FD_65654 | JGI IMG/M metagenome (GOLD analysis project Ga0070686, IMG submission 65654) | Switchgrass rhizosphere microbial communities from Kellogg Biological Station, Michigan, USA - KBS S2-3L metaG | ecosystem: Host-associated > Plants > Roots > Rhizosphere ...
ATGTCCATGAGCTCGGGCACGCTGGTTTGCATGCGATACGCCATTTCGAAGGCTTCGATGCGGGTGGCGATTTCGGGGTCGGCGGCGTCGGCGAGTTTGGCCTGGTTAAGTTCGCGCACGCCATCGAGGAGGCGGCGGCGGATTTTGGGGCTGATGCCCGGGGGATTGGACACGAACAAAATGGGTTCGCCGGTGGAGCGGAATTCGACGCCCTGGTGGTTGCTGGGCAGGAAGCCGCTGCCCCAATAGCGCGAGAGCAACGGTTGATCGCTGCCGTTGCCGGAAGTTAAAACGACGAACGCGGGCAATTGATCGTTCTCGATGCCGAGACCGTAGGAGAGCCATGCGCCCATCGAAGGACGGCCCGCTTGCTGGCCGCCGGTTTGCATCAAAGTGACGCCGGGATCGTGGTTGATCGCTTCGGTGTGCATCGATTTGATGATCGCGATGTCGTCGGCGATGCTCGCGATGTTGGGCAGGAGTTCGGAAATTTCGGCGCCGGATTTGCCGTGTTTTTGGAATTTGAATTTGGTGCCGACGCAGGTGAGTTTTTGGCCGGCGAGCTGGGCGATGCGCTGGCCCTTGGTGAAGCTCTCGGGCATCGGCTGGCCGTTGAGTTCGACGAGCTTCGGTTTGTAATCGTAAAGATCGAGCTGCGACGGCGCGCCGGACATGAACAGGTAAATGACCTGTTTCGCCTTGGGCGCGAAGTGGAGCGGCTTGACCAGGCCGTGCGAGCGGAGCAACGGATTTTCGTTGGCGCCGGCGCCGAACATTTTTTGGTTCAGCAGCGAGGCGAGCGCGATGGAGCCGAGGCCCTTCGCGGATTGCCCGAAGAAATGGCGGCGGGTGAGGAGTTTGTTGTATTCGTCGAAGGTGATCATCGGTTCACTCCTTGGTCATCGTTTCGTCGAGGTTGAGCAGCACATTGGCCACGGTGGTCCACGCTGCGAGTTGAACGGTGTCCAGATTCTCGGGACGCTTGGCTTCGCCAACGGCCACGAGTTGCTCGGCGGCTTTTGGATCCAACGTATATTCGGTGCGCATCTCGCCGAGAATTTTGGAAAGCGTTTCGAGTTCTTTGTCGGAAGGATCGCGCGACAAAACGGTCTTCACGGCGAAGCGAAGTTGGGCGGGAGTTTCGGCGCCGCCTTGTTGGAGAATGCGTTGGGCGAAGACGCGCGCGGCTTCGACGAAGGATTGTTCGTTGAGCGTCACGAAGGCTTGGAGCGGCGTGCAGGTCATGCCGCGTTGTTCGGTGCAGATGGCGCGATCCGGCGCGTCGAACGTCTTGAACATCGGATAGGGAACGGTGCGTTTCCAAAGGGTGTAGATGCTGCGGCGCCAGAGTTCGTCGCCTTTGCCGACTTCGTATTTGTTGCCGCCGAACATCATCGTTTCCCAAAGGCCGGGCGGTTGATACGGGCGCACGCTGGGGCCGCCGGGCTTGCGCGCGCGATCCAGCAGGCCGCTGTAGGAAAGCGCGTTGTCGCGAATCGTTTCGGCGGCCATGCGAAAACGCGGGCCGCGCGCGAGCAGGCGATTTTGGGAATCTTTGGCGATGAGCTCGGGCGTGGCTTTGGAGGATTGTTGGTAGGTGGCGGACAGGACGATGCGTTTGTGCATCGCCTTGATATTCCAGCCGGTGTCGATAAATTCGCGCGCGAGCCAATCGAGCAGTTCGGGATGCGACGGCGGCTCGCCCTGGGAACCGAATTCGTTGCCGGTTTTGACGAGGCCCGTGCCGAAGTAGAGCGACCAAAAGCGATTGACCGTGACGCGTCCGACGAGGGGATGACGCGGATCGACGAGCCATTTAGCGAAGCTAAGGCGATTGCGCGGCGCGTCGGCGGGCAGGGGCGGAAGGGTTTTAGGAACGTCGGCGCTGACGACGTCGCCTTTGTTCCGATAATCGCCGCGCACGAGAATCTTTGTGACGCGATCGGGCTTCGGCATGTCTTCCATCACGCGAATGGTGGGAATTCGTTTGTCGAGATCGGCTTCGGCTTTTTCGAGGGACGCGATTTTTTGCGAATTCTCTTTGAGGCCGGGCAAATGTTCTTCGCGATAATCGTCGCGCAGCGCGGCCACTTTTTCGGGCGATTCGGCGCCGAGAAGAGCCGTGCGGGAATTTTCGGGGAGCGCGGAAAAATCCTGGACGTTGTCTTCGCGCCCGGACAAACGCCAGCGGCCAATGACATGTTGCGCAAACTTCGATTCGAATTTCAGCTTCACGCGCACGAGGGTTCCATCCGCGAATCCAAACGGATCGGACGGAATGAAAACGGCGGTGCGGGGCTTGCGCATGTCTTCCTTGTAGCCGTCGATGGCCCAGCCGGTTTCGGCGTTTTCATCGAGAGCCGCGGAGGCCGGGAAATCTTTTTGCTGATAATCCGCCGCCGCTTGCACGAAGCGCACCGGCATGCGCGCGGAATTCACGGCGGCAAAATAGAAACCGTGATCGCCGCCGCCGTCGTTGATTTTTAGCAGGAGCTGATTTTCGCCGGGCTGGAGCGAAAGAAACGCGCGATCCTGGTCGGGCGCCACGCCGCGGCTGACTTCGCGGCTGAGAACTTTTTTGCCATTGATCCACACTTGCAAACCGTCGTCGCTGCCGAGCGAAATAACCAGCGGCCGCGCGGCGTCGGCGATGATGGTGCGCGTGAGATAGGTCGCGACGACGGAGCCGGGAAGCATGTGCGCCTCGCCATCTTTCCAATCCGCATGTTCCGTCCATTTGATTTTGCCGTCGGCGTAGGAGGCGTTCAAATCGAGTTTCTCTTCGTCGATGAATTTTTTATCGAAGGCTTCCTTGCCGGACGCAGCCGGGAAAGGCCCGAGGCTTTTCCATGCGCCCAATTTCACGGGACGCAGCGCGGGATCGCTCGCGGAGAGCGGCTCGATTTCCGCTTCGAAGCCAGTGAGAACGAAGTTGCCGTTGCCACGACTGGCGCCGGTCTGGCCGGGACCGAGCAAGGCTTCGAGTTGAAGCGCGGAAATTTTCGAGCGCGATGTGCGGAAGGTCACTTCGTGAATGTCTTTTTCTGGATTCGCGCCCAGCGCGGCAATCGAGTCGTCCGCCTGGATTCCAAGCGTGGCGCCGTTCGCGGATTTTGTGCTCACGGGTGGAAGCGCGGTCCAGCCCTTCGCCATTTTTTGGCGCAGCGCGGCGGCCCACGCGGCTCCGGCGGCGTCGAGCTTTTCGTCGCGCGTGTTGAGCAATTCGTCGCGTTTGGTTTTTGCGACGGCGCGATCGGATTTGATTTGCGCCAATTCGGATTGTTGTTGATCGGACGGCGCCTTGACGAACGGCGGGGCGGGATCGGAGTCCAGTCCCTTTTCGGGAAGACGATTGAAGAAATCGAAAAGCTGATAATATTCGCGCTGGGTGAAGGGATCGTATTTGTGGTCGTGACACTCGGTGCAATTGATCGAGGTGCCGAGCCACACCGTCGCGGTGGTGTTCACGCGATCGGTGACGTACTTGGCCATGTATTCGTCGGGGTCCGCGCCGCCTTCGGTGCTGGACATGCCATTGCGATTAAACGCCGTGGCGACTTTTTGTTCGAGGGTCGCGTTGGGCAGCATGTCGCCCGCGAGTTGTTCGACCGTGAATTGATCGAACGGTTTGTTTTTGTTGAACGAATTGATGACGTAATCGCGGTATTGCCACATCGAACGCGGGACGTCGGCGTGATAACCATCCGAATCGGCGTAGCGCGCGAGATCAAGCCACTGTTGGGCCATGCGTTCGCCGTAGGCCTGGGAAGCGAGCAGGCGATCGACGACTTTTTCGTAGGCGTCCGCGCTGGTGTCGGCGAGAAAGGCATCGACCTCATCGATGGTGGGCGGAAGACCGGTCAGGTCAACCGTGACGCGCCGGAGCAACGCGTGCTTCTCCGCGGGCGGCGACGGTTTCAATCCTTCTTTTTCCAGGCGCGCCAAAATGAATCGATCGATTTCGTTGTGCGCCCAATCGGTTTGTTTGACGGCGGGCGGTTCGGGGCGGACCGGCGGAATGTAAGCCCAATGTTTTTCGAACGGCGCGCCTTCGGCAATCCAGCGCTGGATCAAATCGATTTGTTCGCGCGAAAGTTTTTTGCCCGTTTTGGCGGGCGGCATCTGATCGTCCGCGTCGGTCGTGGTCAGCGCATAAATCATCCGGCTCTCTTCGGGCTTGCCGGGGACGATGGCGACGTGGCCGGATTCGAGCTTCGATTTGGCGACTTCCTCCTGGTCGAGACGCAGGCCGGCTTTGCGTTTATTTTTATCCGGCCCGTGGCACGTGAGACAGTTCTCGGAAAGGATCGGACGAATATCGCGATTGAACGCCACCGGCGCGGCGTCCACCGAACCGATGACGAGGCCGATGAAGAAAATGGCGCCAGCCCGAAGGCGACAAAGTCTCGTATGCATGCGTGTGGTGTTGATAACAGAGCCGCAACGCACCGTCACTGATTTTTCCCCTCCCATTCCCCTTCCTTTCGTAATCCCCAAAATCTGTGAAAATCTCCGGAATTGGCGGTTGAAACTTCCGCCCCCTTCGCGGTCTTCGGGTCTTCGCGTTTCCTTCGGTCCCAAAATCTGCGGGATTTGCGAAATCCTGTCCCGCTTTGCGGCGATGCGGTTGAAACTGCCCCCGTTCCGCTTTGCGCTCGATCGCGTTCTCTGGCGGCAATCCCATCCTCTCTGTGCCCTCCGTGACTCTGTGGTTAAGGGAAGTAAAACTGCAGGGTGCCGTCGTCCGTTTCGGTGGCCGGATTTAGGCCGAGCAGCGATTTTGCCAGGCCCGCGTCGTTGAATTGCTGAACCGATCCATCGCTCAAAACAATTTGACCGACGTTGGCTCCGTGACAGATGGATTTGCGCCATTTCGCCGTGCCCGCACCGCTGCCACTCGAAGTCAGGATGAAGCAATTGATGTTGTCGGGCAGCGCCGTGAAATCGAAACCGCTCATGTTGCGATCGCTGGCCAGGAAGGTGCGGGGTCGCGTGTCCTGCGCTTCGTTGCCGAGGCAATAGCTGATGTTGGTGAGGGAGAGCGTGGCGAAATTGGTCGCGGCCACCTTGCGCACATCGTTGGGGCAGAGCAGAATTTTTGCGGTCGCCAATTCGTTCGAGGCGAGGGCGAACTGAAAATTGGCTTTGGCGTTGTCCGTTCCATTCGGCTTGCCGCCGCCCTGGGTCTGGTCCACGCGCCAGGGAAAATGGCCATCGTGATTGTCCGCCCAAAGATGCATCCCCAGACCAATCTGCTTGAGATTGTTGACGCACCCCATGCGTTGGGCCTTTGTTTTGGCGTGGGCCAGCGCGGGCAACAGCATGCTCGCAAGAATGGCAATGATCGCAATGACCACCAGCAACTCGATCAACGTGAAGGCAAACACTCCCGGCGGCGATAACCGCCGGGAGCCCATGCCATTTCGAGATCCTTCGTTAAGGTGCAAGGGATGATGAAACGCGGAAGAACTTCTTGCTGTCCCCAACATTGTTCGTGACGGCAACCGACGCTTCGTAGGCAAATTGCCCCGGCGCGCCGCCGTTCGCGTACGGCCCTTCCACATTTGAGGCGGAATGAACTTTGTAATAAAGTCCGCGCACCGCGCTGTAACGAAGCTCAGCATTATTCGCATCCAACTGTCGCGTGGTGAGATTGATTTCGGAATTCGCCACTGTGCCGTCGAAGAATTTCTTCGCCAGAGCCCAGGCCGTTTGCCCGACCTGCGCACCGACGCGGCGTCCCGCAAAGTCATCGACCGGCGGATGAATGCCGCCCCAGATGCGCGACAGTCCGACTTGGTCCGCGGCGTCATAGTAGGAGGCCCATTGCAAAGTCACCGGTGCGGTGGGACCGAACTCATTGACCAGTTTGCTGATCGTGTACGTCCCAAGGCCATTTGGAAACCATTTGGAACCCGTGAACGCCGTGACCACTTCCGCTGCGGAACGGCTGAACGTGCTGTGACCCGAAATATATCCCGGGAAGGCCGGCGTGACGAAGGTCTTTTTCTGGTATGGCATAAAATCCTCCGCGTGAATCCATTTGACTCCGCTGGTATCCGTGTCTGGAAAATCCGGCTGGCCCGGCCAGCAAAAGACCGTGATCTTGCCGGCGGTCAGCCCCGTGTGGCGGCCGGATGCGATCGTCGCGTCCGTGACCAGTTCGATCAAATCCGGAACCAACGGCAAACCACCACTGTTATAGGAAGGCAGGGCCGGGTTGCTGGATTGGCCCAGACCGCCGCAGTAACGAATCGCGCCAATGGGACGCCATCCGTTGTAATAACGCTTCACGCTCCACGCCGCGCAGGCCGCGTCGTGCAACGCGCCGTTCAAAGAAAAATAAAATTTCACTTCCCATTCCAACCGATCGACTTCCGGCCCAACGCCGCCAATTTTTTTGACTCCCATCTCGTCGGACACATGGTTGGCCACCGCGTTCCAATGCCCCGGAGGCGTTTCGGACGAAGGTCCATCCGCCCAGAATTCCGTGAGCGCGCGAGTGAAGTCGCCGCGTAAAACAATATTCGGCGTGTAAGGCGCTCCGGTCACGGGATTCACCGTGTAACCATGCCCGTCATTTGCGCCCAGCGTGTTGTTGCCGATGGTCACGGGAGAGATGTCGATCATCGCATTGTCGGCCGTCGTCAGTTGACTGCTGGCGCGTATCACCGCGACCAGGTTTTCTTTGAACTCGCCCTCCGTCGGTGTTCCAAAGAGCGGCGGCGGACCAGGGTCGATCCACGGTTTATTTTCATCCGTTCGGCTGAGACTGAAACTTCGCACCCACAGCCAGGGCGCGCCGGCGTAACCCTGGAGCGGATTCACCGCGAACCCATTTTGGTCAATCGCGTTGGCGACAACCAGCCGCTGGTACAGGTTGATATTCGCGACGGTGTGGTTCGTCCCGTCACTAATCCCGTGCAGGAATGGATTCAACGGATACAGGTTGGGAAACCCGTAGCGCCGCGCGTTGCCCGCCGGATAATCCGGATAGGCCACGGGTGGGTTGGCCGTCGGAAACGGCGTCCCGTTTTCCATCCGGGAGCCATCTCCCATAAAATACGCCGACACCTTGTCATAAATGGTGTTTCCAATTCCCGCTGGCGTCGAAGTATCGCGCGATGTGTTGGTGGGGTCGTATCCTAAAAGCGCCATGAACTCGGGATTTCTGTCCGCCTGGTTGACCGCCGTTCGCGAGTAGGCCAGCCGTTCCACCATCATTCGATACATCGCATAGCTGATCGCCTCGCGTCGGGCCGCCGCCACATCCGCTGGCGTGTGTTTTCCTCGATAGATGAAGCCGACCGAGGTCGAATCGAAAGCCGCCCACGCATCGTACATGCAGACTGAGTAGGCGTAGAGATTTCTCGCCTGGGCCGGCGGATGCGGCGTGTCCATGCGGATGCTTTCCAGGATGCGCTCGCTCCAATTCCGCGCGATCGTATATTCCGGCTTGGGGTCATACCAAACGATGGTTGCAGCGGAAGCGTTGAACGCAGCCAGCGCGAGCGCGCCAACCGCCAGCGCGCGCTTCACAGCGCCTGTGACCGTCTGGGCAGTTCTAAGGTGTAGTTGGTTGTACATAATGTTGCTCGGTGATTTCACCGGCGGGAATCGCGCGCATCGTGAACCCCCGCGTGTTCGGAGTGAACGCCACAGGTACAGGCCGGTCCTTTTTTGGGATGAAGGGCTTCGGATTTAGGGCAGGATCATAACCGTCGATCCATGAGACCACGCCACTGCGGACGAAAGGTGCGCGTGGCCGTTACTGCCTCGCCGCTGGCCAGGGTGATCAACGCGTCGCCGTGCGACTTCAATTGAATCTGGGAGATGCGATGTTCATTAACCAGCGCGGATCGACTGATCTGTACAAAGCCTTGCCCGGCCAATCGTTCGCCCAACGCGGAAATCGTCGAGCGCCAAAGATGGGTCTTCCGGCCGATGTGCAGTTCCGAATAATTATCCGCCGAAGAAATCCAATCGACCTCCGCCGGATCGATCAGGACAAAACGTCCGTCCGTCTTAATCGTGAAACGTCGGTCGTTCTTACCCCCGGATTTTGCCGCCTGGAGAATTTCCTGGATCGCGGTCGCATTGCGACGTGCTGCGCCATCAGTGACGCTGTGTACCGCACGGCCAAAAGCCCGTCGAAACCGCTCCTGATCGAACGGCTTCAGCAGGTAATCCACCGCCTCCGTATCGAATGCCCGGACCGCAAAGTGATCGAACGCCGAAACGAAAATAATAGCCGGCATCCTCCCTCCATCGAGAGCTTCCACAATTCCAAACCCATCCAGTTCCGGCATATGGATATCCAGGAACGCCAGGTCGGGGCGCGTTTGTTCGACGGCATTCAGCGCCTCGATCCCATTCGCGCACTCCGCGACAATCTCGACTTGCTGCTCCGCCCCCAGCAGCCGACTCAGCTGCTGGCGACAATATTCTTCGTCGTCGGCGATGAGAACCCGCAGTTTCATATCCAAATCTTCCCTGCTCATGCCGCCGATCTCACCGCGGTTTGAGGCGGTGAGTCAGCCGAGGTCACGGCCGCCGTTTTGCGGATCGTGCCCAGATGCATCGCAAGTCCACGGATCGCGCACACAATCAGCAGCGCATAAAAAAGCCCGAACACGAGGTGCAATACCTGGGTGAGCGCATAAACGACGGCGACGGAAAATCCGAACAACGCTTGCCGGGCAGGCTTGAGCGGTGTGGTCGCCGGGTCCGGAATCATATACAGCGTGAAAATGATAAAGGCGGCGCTCGTCATCGGCATGAGCGGCACAAACAAGGGAGCTCCAAAAATTTTGGCGCGGACCAGCGCTTGCAGAACAAACGTCACAATCCAGGCGCTCACCAGCGGAAGCCTTCCGGTAAAGAGACCATGAACTACAATGCCGGTCGTCAGGATCAGGAGTGGGATGCCCCAATCCCACAGCCCGGCAATGTTCTCGGTAAAATGATAGGGGGGAGCAAAACCGACCTCCGGAAACAGGAGCAGTGTCGCGCCCACGCCGAAGTTTGAAGGATTGAAAATATGTTGCGTGCGTCCGTTCCCAACGGGCGCGCGGAACAGGAGCTTCGATCCAATCGACAGGACGACGGCGAACACAACAGGCGTCAGACGTTCGTTCGCAAACAGCAGCATGCCGCACGCGAAACCTGGGATCAGGCACGCCGGCAGGAAATTGATGAACTCCTGCCCGCTGCCAGTGAATCGAACCGCGCGGTGATTGGCGCGCGCGTCGATCCAATCCAGCAGCATCGAAATTCCGATGGACGTCGCCACCGCCACGACGGGAGTGGCCCACGACTGCTCAAAACCGAGCATCGTATGGCCCACCACGTTCCAGACAATCATCAGCGTGGTAAAATACCAAAGCGCAAACAGCCGAAGCTTCGGATTCTTGTTCGGATAAAACAGCAGCGTGGCGTTGAAGGGCTTGGCGATCATCGCGAGGCGACCTTGGATGGGGTGGAGGTTTTCAGCGTGACGGTGTGCCGCCCAGGCGTCAGGCCGAAAGATTGCGTCTCGATCTGGCCGCCGACGCTGCGCCATTTCACCAAAACATTGACCAGATTGCTGCCCGCGGTTTCCCCAAGGCCCATGTGAATTTCGGCGCCCCGATGGCCGGAGTGCCCATTGCCGCCATCGATTTGCGCGACGTGTTTTCGGCCATCTGCCGCCACCGCTTCGACCGATGCGCCGATTGCCGGAATTCCTTTCTCGTTTACGATCCGAAGCTCCAGAAACGTCCCGGCGCTCGGGCTTTCGTTATGAAAAAAATAGGATGGCCCCCATTGGTTTGCCGTCACGAAGTCCAATCGACCGTCCCCGTCCACGTCCGCGATGGCGATCCCGCGGCTTACTTGCGGCTCGCCCATCCCGATGTCCGGCGCGATGTCGTAATACCTCTGATCTGCCGCGCGCGCAAAAAACGGATTCGCATCCCCGCCGCACAAATCGGCCCCCGGTTTGAAGCTCGGCCAGAACCGGGGATTATGAACGATCTTGCTATTGCTGGTTCCGAGAGCTTGCAATTCCGGCCAGCGATTGATTTGACCTTTGATAAAACCGCAGGCCTGCATGGCTTCGAGGACTCCATCGTTGTTGAAGTCCGCCAGCCGGGCGTCCCATCCAAAACCACTCCGTGCGAGGCCGAGCTTTTCGCTGTTTTGAAAATACGGCGCCACGCCCCGCTTCATCAGTTCCACTTTGCCAGTGCTTTGCCAGAGAAAATGGCTCTCCATCAGGCCAAACTTCGCCGCTATGTTGCTTACGTAAATATCCAGGAAACCGTCCCCGTTCAGGTCGGCAAAATCACAGCCCATTCCCTTGAACGAGTCCTGACCCAGCACGCACGATTTCGGAGTGGTGAACGTTCGTTGGCCGTGCAATTCCACAAAGGATAATTTCCCCGGCGTCGATCGGTTATGCATTAAACGGTCGGGCCCAAAATCATGTGAAAAATAGAGCTCCGGCAGCAAATCGCCGTCGAGGTCGGCGGCGCCCATCGCCACGGTCCATCCGCGCGCGATTTCTTCGGGAAGCACGTCTCTGACTTCATGGAAATGAGAAGGTCCACTGGCCGCGCTTCCATCACGCAGGAAGATGTGCTTAAAACCTCCGTTGAGAGCTCGCGCTTTTCCTTCGTGCATGGTCACGGTTCCGGATGCCGTTTCGTCCAGGATTTGCGCGCCGTCCTGGAAATAATTGCCAAAAATTAAATCGAGCCGGCCATCGCCGTCCAGGTCGGCCTGAAGCGCGCAGTCTGAATACCACCGTGCCCCGCTCGCAGTAAGTTCCTCCGCGCGAAACGATGCCGTGCCCAGTTCACCGCTGGCGGGTTGCCGCAAATAAAGCAGCGGTGTTCGCCCCCAAAAATAAACAAGAATGTCGGGGAGTCCGTCGTCATTGAAATCCCCCACCAGGGCTCCGGTCGGCGTAATCGTGGCCCGGTTGTAGCCGCGCTCCCACGCCTCGCGATCGAGGGCAAATGGTGGGTACCGCCTGGTCGTGGTTGGTGCGCACGAAACCGTCACCAAATCGGTGCGCGGATCAACCGCAATAATATCGTTGGCCAGTCCGTCCTGATCCAAATCGGCCAACGTGGCCGAAGCGCCCACCGCAGAAATCCACGCCGAAATGCGCTGTAAACTCGGATGAACCCGACGAACCATTTTATACGCGGGATGGTCCGCTACTTCGGCGATCTGCGTCCGCGAGAACTTGAACCGAGCGGCCAGCATCGAACGTTCCGCATCGCTCAACCGCGCCGGGCGGGCCGCGAAATAGCACCCGAGGACCATCAGCGCTGCGGCGATGCTGCTCAGGCGTTTTTTCATGCTCGGCTGGAGGTGGCGCGGAAGTGTTGCGCTCTTAACCAAGTTTTCCAGACGGCGCTGGGTCTTCCTTCCACACAGGCGTGGACGTTGCGCTTTTCCGTTTCTTCCTGCTCCGCGTCAGAAGAATCTCCTTCACATATTTGAAACTCATCGTCGTCAGCTTCAACAACCGCGAAACTTTAAAATCCATACAGTAGCCCAGCGTGTTCAACACTTTGCCGCTGTACAAATAGTCCGATGATTTCATCGTTTTGACGCCCGATCCGTTGTTCCAGGTGTTGTAAAACTTGAAGACTGCCGCCACGGTCAACGTGTCGTAAATCGCTTCCTCGCTCCAACCGGCTGTTTTCAACTTCTCGATGTCTTTCTCCGTTACTTTGAAAGCGCCTTCCGCCAGTTTGCCCACATAACGAAATAGCGTTTTGTGCGCTTCATCCAGGCGTGATGTCTCGACATCTCTGAGCACCTCATCGACCAATCCCTCTTCCAAATAGCCAGCCGCCGACGCGGCATGCGCATCTGAACAAAACGGACAATTGTTTCGCTTCGAAAAATAAGCTCCAATTAACTCGCGCAATCCGGGCGACAGCGGCGACGGACCTCGCATCACTTCCTCGGTGAATCGCACCAGGTGATCGGTCGCGTTTCGTTTGAATCGGAACAGATGTAGAATCTCCGGAATCGCCTCGCCGTCGGCGCGGAGCTTTTCAAATGCGACCGTCGTCAGGCCTTCCGTGGGCCGCGTCTCAATTTCTTTCAGGAACATAGGTATCGCGGCAATGCGGTTGCTTCATGGACTTTTTCTGGCCGTTGCATGGTCAAATTAAGAGCAGGTCGAGAAATGCTCGCAATGCCAGACTCGCGAACAAGCGGAATTTGGGGGTGAAATGGCCCCGATCTGTGGCCAGTTGACCGGTCTTTCCAATTCAGAGCCAGCTCGCACGACTATTTTTCCGAACGTTGCGGCGCGCCTTGATCTCCCCGGGCCCGGGCTAAGGGCGTCGATTTGCCATTAAACCGCTTATGAATCGCCTGAATGGTTCCATCGTTCCGCAACTTTTTTCATTTTTCGTGCAATTTGCACGACCTCAACCCCTCTCCCACCCCCGTCCCTATTGGCCCAAACCCACGAAAAAAAATGCCATGGTGAACAAATGCCCACAAATCCAAAACCCATGCTATAACCATTTTATGCGTCAGTTAAAAAAATCCGTACCCATCCCTTCCCATCCGCGGTTAAAGAATTCTTGGGGAGCCCAGGTC
>Ga0070686_100001622_pt1 | contig 12608 bp, 7 predicted proteins | sample KBSS23LmetaG_FD_65654 | JGI IMG/M metagenome (GOLD analysis project Ga0070686, IMG submission 65654) | Switchgrass rhizosphere microbial communities from Kellogg Biological Station, Michigan, USA - KBS S2-3L metaG | ecosystem: Host-associated > Plants > Roots > Rhizosphere ...
TCGGTCCGCTGCTGGCGCTGCTGGTGGGACAGGCGCCGCGGCGCCGGCTGGTCACGGTGGCGACGTCGGCGCTGGGCGCGGTCCTGGCGGGCGCGACCTGGCACGCGCTGGCCGGCGGCATCGACTCGGCGGCGGCGGGGGACGCGTTGCTGGTCGGCCTGCTGTCGGGGCTGGCGGCGACGTCGGCGCTGACGGTGGCGCACCTCGAACGCATCGCCGAGCGGCCGCTCGCGAAGGCGCTGGTCGAGGCGCGGCTCACCCTGGGCGCGCCCGGCGTCGAGGAGCGGACGCTGGCGGATCGCGCCGCGATCGCCCACGACCGCATCGTGGACGGCCTGGGCGGCGACGGCGGTCCGGACGGCCGTCGGCTGGCGCGGCTGGCGGAGCAGGTGACGCGCGAGGTGCTCGCGCTGGCGGTGCGCTGCCGGAAGCTGTGCCGCGAGCTGGAGCGCATCGACGTCGGCGCCGTGCGCGACCGCGCTGGGGCGCTGGCCGCGGCCGCCGAGGGGAGCGGTGACGAGGCCGCGCGCAACGATTTGAACCGCGCTGCACGCGCGGTGGTCGCACTCGACGAGCGCGCGCAGGCGCTTTCGGGGGCGGCCACCCGCGTGCGGGCGCGGCTCGAGCTGCAGGTCGCGATGCTGGAGGAGACGGCGCTCGCGGTGGCGGCGCGGCAGGCGAGCGCGGCGGTCGATCAGGCCGACGCGCTCGCGCCGCTCGCGGATCGGCTGCACGAGGCAGGCTGCGATCTGCACGACCAGGCGCAGGCGCTCGCCGAGGCGAGCATCCCGGCCCGCGTGCACTGAGCGGACACCTGTCCGGACGGACGTCCGACCGCACGCCGTCGTTGCGCCTGGTTTTCCGGGCCAATCGCCGGCACGGGGCTTGAATCATGTGGTGTCATGACCATCCAAGCCGTGATGAATCTCGAGTCGACCATCGCTCCTTCCACGACCGCGACCCCGCCCTGGGTGGACCGCATTGCCTATCCGTTCCGCTGGCGGCAGATCGACCTGGCCGACGGACCGATCCACTACATCGACGAGGGCCAGGGCGAGACGCTGCTGTTCGTGCACGGGACGCCGACCTGGTCGTTCGAGTACCGGCACCTGATCGCCGGGTTGTGCGGTTCCTATCGTTGCGTCGCGCTCGACCACCTCGGGTTCGGCCTTTCGGGCCGGCCGGAGGGCGCCTCCTATACGCCCGAGGCCCACGCGGAGCGCCTGCGTGCCTTCGTCGAGCGGCTCGGCCTGAAGCGCTTCACGCTGGTGGCGCACGATTTCGGCGGGCCGATCGCGCTGCCGCTGGCGCTCGCCGACCAAAGCCCGGTCTCACGCCTCGTCATCCTGAACAGCTGGATGTGGAGCTTCGCCGACGATCGCGAGATGACGAAGCGCGCGAAGATGGCGGGCGGAGGCCTCGGGCGGTTTCTCTATCGGCGCATGAACGCGTCGCTGAAGCTGATCATGCCGAGCGCCTACGGCGACCGCCGCAAGCTGACGCGCGCGATTCACGCGCAGTATCTCGCCGCCTTCCCGGATGCGGACAGCCGCGAGCGCGTGCTGTGGGCGCTGGCCCGCGCGCTCATCGGCTCGGCGGGGTTTTACGACGGTCTCTGGCAACGGCGCGCCCGGTTGGCCGACCTCCCGATGCTCATCGTCTGGGGCATGAAGGATTCGGCGTTCCGTCCCGGCCAGCTCGAACGCTGGCGTCAGGCGGTGCCGCACGCGTCGGTCGTCGAGCTCGCCGACGCCGGCCACTGGCCACACGAGGAGGCGCCGGACGCGGTCATCGAGGCGCTGCGGAAGTTCCTGGCGGCCTGACGGCCCCGATCACTGGAAGGGATCGACCCAGGTCTTCTTCGGCTGCGCCTGGGCCTTCTTGCCGGCCGGGATCGTCGGCGCGTCGGCGGCGACCTCCTCCATCGTCGTGCGCACCTTGCCGCCCGTGTCGTCGGGCTTCACGCCCGGCGGCCGCGCCCAGGGGATGTCCTTCAGCGGCTGGCCCGCGGTCACCTCGGTCATGTAGCGCGCGAACATCGGGACCGTCAGCATGAATGCCGCGTCCTTCTGCCCGAGCGGCCGCTCGCGCAGGTCGTCGCCGATCCAGGTGGACGTCATCCAGCGCGACGTGTAGCCGATGAACCAGGTGTCCATCGTCGCGCTGGACGTGCCGGTCTTGCCGGCCGCCGGCAGTCCCGCGCTGCGGATGGACGGCGCGTGGCCGCGCGTGACCACGTGGCGCAGCAGGGTCGACGTCAGGTGCGCCGTGCGCGGCGCGATCACCGGCTGGACGGCCGGCGCCGCCGCCAGCGCCACCAGCCGGTCCAGGCGTTCGGCCGGCGTCCCGAACGGATCGCCGGGCGCGCTGTGGTCCTCGATCGCGACGCCGTCACGGTCGCGGATGCGGCGAATGTAGACCGGGTCGACGAGGACGCCGTTCTTCGCGAACGCCGAGAACGCGCGCGTCAGCTCGTCGATCCGCGTGCACGACGCGCCCAGCGCCAGCGCCTGATCCGGGATGATCGGCGTCGAGATGCCGAGGCGCCGCGCCCACTTCTCGACGTCCTTGCCGCCCATCAACTTGAACAGCTGCACGGAGGGGACGTTCTTCGACCAGATGAGCGCGTACTCCAGCGTCACCTGGTACTCGACGGTGTTGTTGAGGTTGGTCGGCGTCCAGACCTCGCCCGTCACCGGATCCACCTCGGCGCGCGGGACGTCGTTCAGCAGCGACGCGAAACCGAAGTCGCGATCCAGCGCCAGCGAGTAATACATCGGTTTGTAGACCGACCCCGGCTGCCGGCACGCCTGCGAGACGCGGTTGAACTCCGAACGATCGTAATCGTCGCCGCCGACCATCGCGACGACGTAGCCGGTGTCATGGTCGTAGCTGAAGATCGTGCCCTGTACGCGCGGCGTCTGTTCCAGCTGCAGCTCGACGGGTTTGGTGCTTGGGCGTTTGGGCGTCTTGCTCGGCGCCGTCTCGTCGTAGGCGGGCAGCCACTGCACCTCGCTCTTGGCGTCGTACACCCAGTCGGAGAACCGGCGGCGCTTCGACTGGTGCGCGTTCCTGACCCAGACGACGTCGCCGGTCTTCAGCACCCCATCGGCTTTCTCCAGCACCTTGCCGTTGGTCGCATCCTTGTTGCTGTACGGGACTGCCCACAGCAGGTTGGCCGCCGGCAGGCTGTAGATCCCCTTGCCGACGCGCACGCGCGCCGCGCCGCCCGCGCCCACGCCCTCGACGAGGCCGAGATAGAAGCGTCCCTCGACCGGCGGGTCCGCGCCGTAGCGGGCGGCGACGCGCGCGCGGAACTCGTCCGCCGCCGCGCCGGCCAGCCGCGCGACGGGCCCGCGCCACCCCTGCCGCTTGTCCAGCTTGCGCAGCGAGAAGTCGACGTTCTCCTGCGCCGAGGCGTCGATCCAGGGCACGACCGTCGTCTCGATGTCCAGGCCGCCCTCGAGCAGCTTCTTCTCGCCGTAGCGGCGGGCGACGTCGCGGCGCACGTGCTCGGCGAAGTAGGGCGACGTCGTCCGGAAAAAATCGGGGCGCTGGCGCACGACGACCGGGCGGGCGCGCCAGTGGTTGGACTCGTCCTCCGTGAGATAGCCGGCGGCGACCATCGTGCCAAGCACCTGATCGCGCCGCGCCCGCGCCGCTTCCAGGTTGGTGAGCGGCGAGAAGCGCGAGGGCGCGCGCGCCAGCCCGGCGAGCAGCGCCATCTCGCCGAGATCCAGATCGCCGACCGCCTTGTCGAAGTAACGGCGCGCCGCCGCCCCGACGCCGTAAGCGCCGTGGCCCAGGAAGATCTGGTTCAGGTACAGCGTCAGGATGTCGCGCTTCGAGAAGTGGCGTTCCAGCCGCCGCGCCAGGATCGCCTCGCGGATCTTCCGTTGCAGCGTCCGCTCGGTCGACAGGAACGACTTCGCCACCTGCTGCGTGATCGTCGAGCCGCCTTGCGCGACGACGCCGGCGCGCAGGTTCGCCGTCAGCGCGCGCCCGATGCCGCGGTAGTCGAGCCCCTGGTGCTCGTAGAAGCGGCGGTCCTCGGCGGCCAGGAACGCTTTTACGAGCTGCGGCGGGAACTTGTCGAACGCGAGGATCTCGCGCCGCTCGGCGGCGAGCTCGGCCAGCGGCGTCCCGTCGGCGCCGCGCATGACGGTCGTGGTCGCCGCGACCTCGTGATAGGTGGCGATGTCCGGCAGCGTGGGCAGCGTCGCCGCGAAGTAGAGGTACGTCCCGATTCCCGCCAGGAACACGAGCCCGAGGGCGCAGAAGAAACCGAACGCGTAGAAACGCAGCAGCCAGTAGAAGAAGCCGCCGTCGGAACGGTTGGTGACCTCGACGTGCCCCTCGCGCGGCGGCGCTTTCCAGGGCGCGACCAGCTCGGGCGGGGGCGAGAACTCGGACTCCGACGCCGCGGCGGGGGAGGGCGGCGGAGAAAGCGGAGGCGGCGGGGGCAGCCGCGGCGGCGCGGGCGGCGCGTGCGGCGGACGCGCGGAAAACACCGCCGGCGCCGGAGGCGGGTTGTCCGGGTCGGTGTCGAAAGCGTCGTCGTCCGAGGCGTTGTCCGGCCGTGGGGGACGGCGGGCGTCGGGCGGCAACGGCGGCGGTTTCGGCGCCATTGAATGCGGACGCTAGCACACACGCCCGAAGTCTTGATCAGCTCAAGATGGCGCCAGGTCGAGCTCCGCGTGCAGGGCGACGAACGGCGTCGTGGCGCGGCGGACGCGGGCCACGACGTGGCGCTCGCGCGGGATCGGGATGCCGCGCGCGGTCTCGAAGTCGCGCCACAGATGTGCGCCGCACGCCCACCAGCCGACGATGTCGGCGACGTAATCGTGACGGCGCAGGAGGCCCTCGTCATCGAAGTAGAAGGTCTGGCGGCGGCTGTGCGTGTGCAGGTCGGCGGGCAGCTCGACCTCGACGCCGGTCAGCTTTCGTCCGTCGCAGCGCACGCGGCGGATCGCGAGCGGACGCCCCTGCAGCAGCGTGAACGGGAGGCCGTGATAATGCGACAGCGCATAGCCGAAGAAGTAGAGGGCGTCGGCGGGCGACCACCGCCGCCACTTGCGCAGGCCGCGAAAGCGCGCGCGTGCCTCCGGGTGCGATTCGATGACGGCGCCCGCAGCGTCGACCAGCTCGACCGCGCCGGCGGCGAAGATCCCGCGCTGCCCGGCGGTCGGGTAGTCGTGGAAGACGCATCGATACTGGTGCGGGAAGATGTCGACGCGCGGCGGGATCGGAAACGTGCGACCCACGCCCTTCAATGACGGCAGCATCCCGGACAGTTGGCGGGGCGCGACCGTCAGGCAGTCGAGCGCCTCCCACGCCGGCCAGCCGCCGTGTCGCCCGATGGCCCGATCGAGCAGCGCCCGCGCTTCGCCCGTCCAGTCGTTCGCCATGTCAGCGCGGCGCTGGTGTCACGCGCCGCTCACGCCGCCCGTTCCGGCGTCGAGACGGATCCAGCCGCCGTCGCCGCAGACGTAGTCGGGCGGCGGGTTGCCGGTGCAACCGCCGCAGCTTCTGGTGTCGGTCGCGCCGGACGGACAGCCCCACGCTCCGTTCGCGCAGATCGGCGCCGTCCCGACGTCGCCGCGGCAGCCGCCGTAGAGGCAGCCGAAGCCCGCGGCGCCGGGACAGGAACCGCCGCCGTCCTGATTCGGAGGCTGGACGCAGCTGCCGGCGCAGACGAGGGGCGGGCAGCAGTGCACGCCCGTGTTCGAGCACGCCATACCCTGGCTGAAACAGGATTCCGTGATCCCGCCCTGACCGCCGCCGCCCGTCGTTCCGCCCTCGCCGGCGCCGCCGCCCGCGCCGCCGCCGCCATCGTTCCCCTTGTTGCCGCCCCCGCACCCGAGCGCGGCCACCAGCAGGAGTATCCCGGCTCTCGTCATGCTGCATCGAGGGGAATCCACATTCCGCCCGGCGTCAAGGCGCGGTGTGCGGTCGATGCAACCGCGCCGGCCGCCTTTCTGTATACGGGTCATGACAACCCCCGCACTGACCGCGACCTCCGACTTCGTCCCCGCCGTCCCGGCGCCCGCGGCGCCGCCGCCCACCGTCATCGACTACTACCGGCAGACGACGGCCGACTACCGCGCCTGGAGCCGCAACCTCAACATGCACTTCGGCTACTGGCGCCGCGGGCTGTCGCCGTTCAACCGCGAACGCATGATCGAGGAGATGACGTCGCAGGTGCTCGCGCGCCTCGAGCGCGGCGGCCACCGCGTTTCCCGGCTGGCCGATCTCGGCTGCGGCGCGGGCGCGCCGGCGACGTTCGTGCTGCGCGCGCGCCCGGCGCTGCGCCTCGACGGCGTCACGCTGCTGGCGGAGCAGGCGGAGATCGCCCGCGACACCGCCCGGCACGGCGGCGTCGGGGATCGCGCCGCGTTCCACGCCATGGACTACACGGCCACGCGCTTTCCCGGCGGCACGTTCGACGGCGCGATGGCGATCGAGAGCGCCTGCCACGCGCCCGGCGCGGACAAGTCGGCCTTCGTGCGCGAGGCGGCGCGGCTGCTGGCGCCGGGCGGGCGCCTCGTGATCGCCGACGGGTTCCTCAAGCGGCCGGGCCGGCCGCGCGGCTTCGCGCGCTGGGCGATCGACGCGGTCGCGCACAACTGGGCGGTGCCCGGCTTCGCGGCGATCGACGACTTCACGCGCACGCTCGCCGAGCACGGCTTCACGGATGTCGAGGTGGAAGAGATCTCCTGGCGGCTCGGCCCGTCGGTGCTCCACATCCCCTTCGTGACGGCGCGCGTGCTGCTCCGCTATCTGGTCCGGCGCGACCTGCGCATCGGCCGCGTGCGCTGGGGCCACGTGCTGGCCAGCGTGCTCGCGCCCGTCGTGGGATTGATGCGGCGCCGCTTCGGCTACTTCCTGGTATCGGCGCGCAAACGGCCGAGCTGACGGCCGATACGTTCTGCATATCCGAGAGAATCGACCGCCGTCGACAACCGGGTCGGCTGCCCGTCGACAACCGGGTCGGCTGCAAAGATAATGGACGGCCGTGTCGAGGCTCGCCGTCCGCGCCTGCGCGCTCGTGCTTCTTCTCGTCGCCGGCTGCAGGCGCGGGCCGGCGCCGCGCACGCCCCAGGTCGACGTCGGCGCGGTCATGCAGGCCGTGGTCGCGGATTTTCGCGGTGTCATCGTGCTGCTCGCCGACGAGCCGGCCGTCGAGGACAAGGCGACCCTGGTCGCCTGGCTGCTGTTCCATGACAGCCAGGACCGGCTGGCGGCGCTGAGGGAGGCCGCGGCAGGAGACGAGTCCGCCCGGTCGACGTTCCTCGACAGGCTCGAGTCGGATCCGGGGTTGCGCGACGCGGACAAGCTGGCCTTCCGCGACGTCCTCGCGGAGCTGCCGGCGTCGGCGCGCGTGGCGCAGGATCGCGCGGCGCTGGACGCGATGGAGGCGCGTTACGACGCCGAGATGAAGAAGCTGTTCGGGCGGCTGCCCACCCGCGGCCTCGTCGATCGGCGCGAGGCCTGGGAGGACTACCTCACCACCATTCGCGCGCAGGTTTCGCGCGACGCCCTGATCGCGGCGCACCAGGCCGACATCGATGCGCTCGCCGCCGGTGAGCGCGGCACCGGCGGTCCCTGGCGCGACGACAAGGACCAGGTCACCGGGCATCGCTTCCCGGACAAATCGGTCCTGCTGACGTTCGACGACGGCCCGTCGTCGAAATACACGCCGGTGGTCTTGCAGATTCTGCAGCGCTACGGCGTGCGGGCGGTCTTCTTCCAGGTCGGGCGCAACATCGGGAAGGCGGAGGGCGAAACGCGCGCCATCCTGGCCGGAGGCCACGCGCTCGCGAACCATTCGTTCTCGCACGCCTTCCTGCCCAGGCTGGACGCGGACGCGCTCAACCACCAACTCGTCGACACGAACGAGGCGCTCGAGGCGGCGGTGAAGCAGAAGCCGCTCCTGTTCCGCCCGCCCTACGGCGCGCGCAACGACAAGATCCTCGCCGCGGCGTCGGGGATGGGGATGAAGACCATCCTGTGGAACGTCGACTCGCAGGACTGGGCCGACCCGGTGCCGCAGTCGATCGCGAGCCGGGTCGTCGCCCAGGTGGAGCGGCAGAAACACGGAATCATCCTGTTCCACGACATCCACGAGCGGACGACGCAGGCACTCCCGCTCGTGCTCGACGAGCTGCAGAAGCGCGGCTACCGCTTCCTGTCCTGGGACGGCCGCGACTTCTCCGCCGCGCGCGGCGCCGGGCCGGGCGGGCCGGCCCCCGTCGCGGCCGAGGTCAGCGCGCCGAAGCTCTATCGGGACAGCTGGGCGGTCATCATCGGCATCAACGCCTACAAGAGCTGGCCGCGGCTCTCCTATGCGGTGAACGACGCGCGCGCCGTTCGGGACGCGCTGGAAAAGAAGTACGGCTTCGCGCCGGATCACGTGACCACGCTGCTCGACGGTGATGCCACCCGGCAGAACGTCCTCGCCGCGCTCGGCGACAGCCTGGCCGACACCAAGAAGGTGTCGCACGACGATCGCGTGTTCGTCTTCTTCGCGGGCCACGGCGTCACGCGCAAGCTGCCGAACGGGAAGGCCCAGGGGTACATCGTCCCCGTCGACGCCGCCGCGCAGAACTACCAGAGCCAGGCGATCTCGATGACGAACTTCCAGGACGCGAGCGACGCGATCGCGGCAAAGCACGTCTTCTTCGTGATGGACGCCTGCTACAGCGGCCTCGCGCTCACCCGCGGCGGTGGCGGCGCGGCCAGCGGCGACCGGCGGCAATACCTGATGGAGATCACGCGGCGGTCGGCGCGCGAGGTGCTGACCGCGGGCGGCGGCGACGAGCAAGTCGCGGACAACGGTCCGGGCGGTCATTCGATCTTCACCTGGACGCTGCTTCAGGGCCTGGAGGGGAAGGCCGACCTCGACGGCGACGGCGCCATCACCGCCACGGAGCTCGCCGCTTACGTGGGCCCGAGCGTCTCGTCGCTGTCGCGCCAGACGCCCGCCTTCGGGCACCTGGCCGGCAGCGAGGGCGGCGAGTTCGTGTTCCAGCTCAAGGCCGAGGATGAGTTCCTCAGCGAGGAATCGCACCAGCTCGACACCGAGGCGATCAAGCTGAACGCCCAGCTCGAACGTGTCCGCAAACAGATCGACGAGAAGCGGGCGCGGAACGAGCGACTGAAGACCGAGATCGCGGCGGCCACGGTGGCGCTCGCGAGCGGCGCAAAGACGGACGCCGGCGCGCCGGTCGTCCCGATCGCCGCGGCCACCGAGCCGGTCGATTCGGTGCGCGGCGAGGTCCAGCGCGGCATGAGCCTTTACCGCGAGAAGCGCTACGAAGAGGCGGCGAAGGCCTTCGAGCACGTGCTGGCGATGCGCCCGGGACACGTCATGGCGACGAACAACCTCGGCTTCACCTACTTCAAGCTGGGCCGCTACGAGGACGCGGTCACCTGGTATCGCAAGGCGATCGAGCTGGATCCGAAGCGAGCCATCGCCTACGCCAACCTCGGCGACGCGCTTGCGCAGCTCGGTCGCGCCGACGAGGCGAAGCAGGCCTACAAGACCTTCATGCAGATGTCTCCCAGGTCGGCCGCGGCGCCGTCGGTCGAGAAGAAGCTCGCAGCGATGCCGTAGCGGCCGGTTGGGCGAGACGCTACCTTACCCGCGAGAGGTGCGCCGATCGATCCCGACATGATCGTGATTGGCTCGGGCCCGAACGGGCTCGTTGCCGCCGCCATGCTCGCGCGGCGCGGCTTCCGCGTGCTGGTGCTGGAGGCGAATCCGCAGCGCGCGGGCGGCGCGCTGGGCAGTGAGGCGCTGACGCTGCCCGGCTTCGTTCACGACGTGGGCGGCGGCTTCTTTCCGTTCGGGGCGACCAGCCCGGCGTTCCGGGAGCTGGACCTCCCCGGCGCCGGCGTCGAGTGGAGGCACGCTCGCTACGAGAGCTGTCACCCGGCCGTCGACGGCACCTTCGCCTGCATCGCGCGCGGCGACGCGATCGACACGGCGCCGTTCGGCAGCGCGCGCGACGCGGACGTGTTCCGCGCCATCGCGCGATTTCACGCCGGCATCGAGCGCCATCTGCTCCCCGCGCTGCTCGGCCCGTTCCCGAGCGTCGGCGCGCTCGCGCGGGTGGGCGTCGGGGCCTTGCTGAAGATCGCGGGCATGTTCGTGCGCAGCACGCGCGGTCTCGCGGCGCGCCTGTTCGAGACGGAGGCCGCGCGCCGCGTGCTGCCGGGCCTCGGCCTGCACGTCGACGTCGGGCCGGACGACCGGTTCGGGGCCGGCCTCGCCTACATGCTGGCGGTCACCGCGACGACCGGCGGCTACGGTTTTCCCAGCGGCGGCGCGCAGAGCCTGACCGACGCGCTCGTCGCGCGCCTGGTGGAGCGGGGCGGCGAGCTCCGGCTCGGCGCGCGCGTCACGCGCGTCGTGGTTCGCGGCGGGCGCGCGTCGGCGGTCGTCCTCGAGGACGGGACGGAGGTCGGCGCGCGCCACGCGGTCGTCGCCGACACCTCGCCCGCGACGTTGCTGCTGTCGATGGTGGACGACCGCGAGGTGCCGGGCTGGGTGCGCGCCTTCATGCGCCGGTTTCCCCAGGGCTGGGGGACGTTCAAGGTCGACTGGGCGCTGTCGCAGCCGGTGCCCTGGACGGTCGAGGCCGCACGCGAGAGCGCCGTCGTGCACGCCGGCGAGAGCGTCGACGACCTCGCCCGCTTCACGCGCGAGGCGCGCGCCGGCCGGTTGCCCGAGCGGCCCTACCTGGTCATCGGGCAGCAGAGCCTCGCCGACCCGACGCGCGCGCCTGCCGGAAAGCACACCCTCTACTGCTACACGCACATTCCGTCGCGCGTCGACGGGGGCTGGTCGGCCGCGCGCGAGGGCTTCGCCGACCGGATCGAGGCGCGCATCGAGGAGCTGGCGCCGGGTTTTCGCGCGTCGATCCTCGGGCGGCACATCATGTCGCCGCCGGATCTCGAGGCCCGGAACGCGAACCTGATCGGCGGCGATCTGGGCGGCGGCTCGAACGCCTGGCACCGGCAGTTGCTGTTCCGGCCGCTGTTCCCTTACTTCCGCTACCGCATGCCGGTCGAGGGCCTCTACCTCTGTTCCAGCTACGCCCATCCGGGCGCGGGCGTTCACGGCATGTGCGGCGCGAACGCGGCGGCCATCGTCGCGCGCGATGCGGACGGCCGCCGTGCCCTCAGTGCGCGACCAGGCCGGCCATCCAGCTGACGTCGGCGGGCGGCGGCTGCTGCATGACCTGCGCGGACCAGTCCATGTCGGTGAGGCGCTGGAGGTTGCCGGTCGTCTTCTCGAAGTAGGACGACACGACGCCCGCGTACGCGCGCGGGCCGTTGCAGCCGTCGACGGTCACGTAGATGAGCCGCGGCAACCCGGTCGCGACGTGAAGCACCGCCGCGTCGAGCGGGTCGGTGTGGACGTCCGCGATCGTGGGGCTCGTCGTCTTCAGATCGTCCTGGTTCAGGAACAGCGTGACGTACCAGCCGGTCGGCACGAGCCGGGTCGTGCAGCCGGCCTGGACCGACATCTCGGAGACCGCCTGGTTGATGAAGGCGAGCTGCGCGGTGGTCAGGGGCAGCCCGGCGCGTTCGTTCTCGGCCATTCCCGCCAGCGTTCCGGCGATCGTCTCCACCTGCGAGAAGTAGTTGCCCAGCGACGTGGCCGTGGCGGCGGATGAGGCGGGCAGCTTCGCCGCGATCGACTGACCGAGGCGCGCCATCTTCACCAGCGCGTTCCAGGCGTCAGGATAGGGATCGACGTACGCCTCCGGGAAGTCGCAGAGCGGAATCGCCGTGTAGGACTGCTTGGCGTAGAGGAGCGTGTCGTGGCGCAGCTCCGCCCACGACGCGAGCTGCGTGTTCAGCATGCGCCGGGCCCAGGGCTCCGTCTGCATGACCGCCGGGAGCCCCACGGCGCTGGTCGGATCGCCGCCCGGGACCGACAGCCCGCGCAGCGCGCCGAGCCAGGCGCTGTAGAGGCTGCCGCCCCAGAAGTCGGCGCCGTGATCGTCGACCAGCCGGCGCGCGTCGTGGAGCGCGCCCGGATAGTTCGGATACTTCGCAAGCTCGGTCGCAAGCAGCGGCGCGGCGGCGTTGTTGCCCAGCGCGGCGAACGCGGCGTCCAGCGGGTTCGGCATCATCCGCTTCGGCTGGCCGATCACGCGATCGAAGACGACGTCGGAGAAGACCTCGCTGTCGATCACGAAGCGCTGGCCGAAGAACAGGAAGACCCGATCCAGTGGCACGCCCGCGCCGCCGGGCGGGACGTAAAGGATCTGGCTCGCGATGCGCTGGATGCCGAACCCGCCGTCGAGCAGCGCCTGCGCGATCGCGTCGTCGGAGAGGGCCGCCAGCTCGGCGGCCGTCTGGGTTTTGGTCACCTGGCGCAGACGCGGGAAGTCGGCGATGGTCATGTTGTCGGACTCGCCCACGAACGCGTGCAACACGCCGTCGACGTCCCGCCACCGATCGAGGCGCGCGTTGGCGTCGGTGAGCTCGGCGAGCAGCAGGGCGGCCAGGAACTGCCGGCGGAAGAAGTAGGGCGGGGCGTCGGGCGAGGCGAACGTGTCGTACTGGAGGAAGCGCAGGTCGGTCCGGCCGAG
>Ga0070686_100001624_pt1 | contig 12583 bp, 13 predicted proteins | sample KBSS23LmetaG_FD_65654 | JGI IMG/M metagenome (GOLD analysis project Ga0070686, IMG submission 65654) | Switchgrass rhizosphere microbial communities from Kellogg Biological Station, Michigan, USA - KBS S2-3L metaG | ecosystem: Host-associated > Plants > Roots > Rhizosphere ...
ATGCGCGCGAGCGGCGTGCGCAGCTCGTGCGAGACCGCCGCCAGCAGCTCGCGCTGCTCGGTCAGCTGCCGTTCCAGCCGCGCCGCCATGTCGTTGAACGTCGACGACAGCACGCCGATCTCGTCGATCCTGTGGGCGCTGACCGTCGCGCGCGCGGCCATGTTTCCCTGCCCGATGTCGTGCGCCACCCGCGTCAGCTCGTAGAGCGGCCGCGAGATCCGGCGCGCGATGCGCCCGGCCGCCGTCCAGAGCACCAGCGCCGGCACGCCGAAGAGCAGGATCGCCCGCCAGGGGTGCGCGGCCAGCCAGGCCCGGCCCACGTGCGACGCGGTCAGCGTGACCACGACGCTCAAGAAGATCGCGACGCCGAACCAGCGGAACAATCGCCGATGCAGGTGCGCGCCGTAGTGCAGGCGCAGTTCCTGGCGAATGCGTCGCCGCCACCCCGGGTGCCGCGCCCGCGCCTCCGCCATCACGCGATCCCACGGAAAGGGCGCGCCCTCGGGCGTGAAACAGATCCGCGGATCGCAGTCCGGGCCGTGGATGTGACCGTGGCCGTGGCCGTGGTGGTGACGGTGTCGATGGCGGTGGCGGTGCCAGCTCACGGCTCGCCTTCCGCCTGGCGCTGCCCGCCGACACCGTCGGCGGGCGCCAGGACATAGCCGACGCCGCGGACGGTCTTGATCAGACGAGGCGCCTTCGGATCGTCGCCCAGCTTCTTGCGCAGATGCGACACGTGCACGTCGACGGCCCGGTCGTTGACCGTGACGTCGTTGCGGCCCGCCTCGGCCATCAGCGTCTCGCGCGGAACCACTCGCCCTGGCCGTCGCGCGAGCGCCAGCAGGATGTCGAACTCCAGGCCGGTCAGGTCGGCGGGCTCGCCCCCGACCCGGACGCGCCGCGCCCCGACGTCGATCGCGACGCGGCCGACCACGATCTCGGTCTCGACCGCCGTGGGCTGCGATCTCCGCAGCACCGCCCGCAGGCGCGCCAGCAGCTCGCGCGGCGAGAACGGTTTGGGCACGTAGTCGTCGGCGCCCAGCTCGAGCCCGACGACCCGGTCCGCCTCGTCGCCGCGCGCGGTCAGCATGATCACCGGAACGCTGCGCGTCTGGCGGATTCGCCGGCAGACCTCCAGGCCGTCCATTCCCGGCATCATCACGTCCAGCAGCACCGCATCGAACACGTCCCGTTCGAGCGCCGCCAGCCCCTTCGCCCCGTCGGTCGCGTGAACCAACGTCACGCCGTTCGGAGCGAAGTAGCTGGCGAGCAGCTCGTAGAGACGCCGGTCGTCATCGATGCAGAGCACCCGCATGTGCGCCCAAATCTAGCGCGTCATTGCCACCAGCCGAAGCGAGGACCTCGCTCGACCAGCGAGGCCAGGCGAGTCCGCTGCTCCGGCTCCAGCGTGTCGTGCACGCGCGCGACCAGGCCGACGAAGGCCTTGCGCGCGCCCTCGATGACGGTGTCGTGACGCGCGAACTGCTCGCCCATTACGACGCCGTCGAATGTGGGCCGGCGCAGCGCGTCCGCGATCTCGTCGCGGCTGCGGCGCGCCTCGCCGCCCCCCAGCTTCTTCACGTCGGCGCGGAACTCGTCGAACGCCTCGCCGATGGCGCGCTCCTGCGCGGGCGTGGCGCCGACCCGCGACAGGACCGACCGGATGAAGTAGCGCTTACCGCGAAGGCCCCCACCCCACCCGTCGTGGTCGGGATCGCCGCCGAACGACGCGGTCCACGGGTCGTCGTCGTATCCGGGCCCGTGACCGCCCCAGCCGCGCCCGCCCCAGTGCCCACCGCCGTGCCAGCCCCCGTGCCGCCCGCAACCGCCGCCCCACCCGTGATGGAAACGGTACCAGCGCCGCGCATGAATGAACCGACTGACCGCGAAGGCCGCCAGCCCACCTACAATCAAGCATCCGATCATCTCGTCATCTCCTTTTGGAGCTCATTTGCTCCGGAGAGAGTTTGAACACCGACGGTTAAGGACGTTCGCGGACGATCGTTAAGAAGTGTGAAGTCTGGCGCCCGCCCGACGCACGCTGTTTTCGTGGCAATATGGAGCCGCGTGATGATGGGGGACGTTCGGAGGCCGCTGCACCGTCTGACGCCGCTGCGGGACGATCCGGCGGTCGCCTGGCTGTCGAAGCCGCAGCGGTTCCGGGTCACGTTGACCGGCTGGTTCGGGTGGCTCGGGTTCGCCACGTTCCTGGTGGTCATGTGGTGGGCGCTGGTGTTCCTGATGTTCGGCATCTTGCACGGGGCCGACTTCCGCGTGGCGACCATCACCACCATCGTGTCGGGCGTCGCGCTGGTGTGGCCGGCGCGGCGCCTCGTGATGCGGCGCGAGAACGCGAAGCTGGCGCAGCTGGTCCGCGACACGGCGCCGGCGGCGGCCGTCGCCGTCGACGATTTCAAGGACCTGGACAGGCAGCCGGACGGCACCGTCGTCTCGGTGGTGGGCTGGATCCGCGCGCGCGGACAGCTGCCGGACCGGGTCGCCGGCGAGCCCTGCATCGGGCTGGCGGTCGCCTGTCACCAGAAGTACCCGGGCGTGCTCGAGACGCTGCACGATTTCGACCTTCTCGACGAGGGGGGACGCACGATTCTGGTGCAGGTGACCGGCGCTCGAATGTTTGGCGCGTCCAACGTCAACCTCACCGACGCGCACGAGCGACGGCTGCTCATCGCGTCGCTCAATCTGCCGGTGGGCGCGGTCCCTGCCGGCTGGGACGCCTTCGTGCTGCGTGACGGCGACCCCGTGATGGTCGTGGGCTTCAAGCAGACGACGCTGGACCCGACACAGTCGAGCTTGCGGGCGCCGCCGGCCAGCGCGTCAGTGGCCTCGTTGCCGCCGAAGCCACTGCTGATCTTTCCGATTGCGGCCGAGCGGCGACCGCAGGTGGCGTCGATGTTCAACCTTTCGTGATGGCGCCCTTGCCGCCACGGTGACCGTCCCACAAAGTTGAGCATGGTGTCCCCGAACGATCGCCCGCGCAGCCGTGGACGCCGTGGCTCCGGACGGTTCGTGCTCGTGGTGGTCGGGCTCGCGGTTGGCTTGCAGGCGCCGCTGGTGGCGGCGCTCGCCCACCTGAGCGGTCGCGCCGCGGCGGCGGTCGTGCTTCCGGGCCTGCTCACGGCCGCGTTCATCGGAGGCTTCACGCGCGGGCGGACCGCATGGTCGACGCCCGGCCGGGCCCGCCTGTACCTCGTGCTGTGGCCCTTCTTCATCTGGTGGACCTTCGCGATGCTGTTCAGCGTCGTGGCGCCGCTCGCGCTTGCGTTTGCGATGCTCGGCCACGCTTCCGTCGATGCCGCGCTGGTCGTGGCGCTGGCGGTATCGGGGGCCGGCACCGCGCTTTCCCTCCACCAGCGGCCCCGCGTCCGGCGCCGCGACATCGAGATCGCGGGGTTGCCGGAGGCGTTCGACGGATACCGCATCGTCCAGATCTCCGACCTGCACTGCGGACCGTTCGCGAGCGGCCGCCGCGTCGCGCGCTGGGTGGCAGCGGCCAACCGTCTCGAACCGGACCTGATCGCGGTGACCGGCGATCTGATCGCGAGCGGCAACGCGTTCGTCGACATCGTCGCGGGCGCGCTCGGCGGCCTGCGCGCGCCCGACGGCGCCTTCGCGTCGATGGGCAATCACGACTACTTCGGCGACGGTGAGGCGATGGTGAGCGCGCTCGAATCCGCCGGGCTGACCGTGCTGCGCAACCGCGGGTTGGAGCTGCGCCGGGAGGGCGCCGCGATCTATCTCGCGGGCGGCGACGACACCTGGTCGCGCCGCCACGATCTCCCGCGCGCACTGGCGGCGCGTCCGCCCGGAATGCCCGTCGTGCTGCTGGCGCACGATCCCGTGCTGTTTCCCGAAGCGGCGAACCAAGGGGTTGACCTGGTGCTGTCCGGCCACACGCACGGTGGACAGGTGGCGGTTCCGCTACTCGCGCGAAAGCTGAACCTCGCTCGTCTCATCACGCGGTTCACCAGCGGCCTGTACAAGTCTGGAACTTCCACGTTGTACGTGAACCGAGGCCTGGGCACGACCGGGCCGCCGGTGCGGCTGGCGGTCGCCCCGGAAATCGCGGTGCTGACGCTGCGGCGTTCCACGAACGTCACAGCTCGACCGGTCGATGCACCGTCCGACAGGCTTGCGCTTCAAGGCCCGCCCATTACATCTCACATGTGAATCAGGTAGTGGAGGACACTCTTCACGGTGTCCTCAAGGCGAGGCGGGAGCTGCTGGTTGCCTGCTGGAGCACCAAGATCCGGGCCGCGGTGAGCGCGCCGCTGACGACCGCCGAACTGCTCGATCGAATTCCGGCGTTCGTCGATGAGATCATCGCGGCCCTCTACCCGGAAGCCGTCCCACTGCCGAGCACGAGCGGAAACGCGGAGGAGCACGGCGCCCAGCGCCTGCGCCTGCACTTCGACATGGCGGAGGTCGTGCGCGAGTACGGCCTTCTGCACGAATGCATCATCGAGATCGCTCGCGACGCGGGCGCGGAGATCAGCTTGCACGATCAGCAGATGATCGCGCGGTGGCTCAACACCGGGCTCGCCGATGCGGTCACGCAATACAGCCGGCGCCGCGACCAGGAACAGGAGCGCGAGGCGGCGGAGCACCTGGGCTTCATCGCGCACGAGCTGCGCAATCCCCTGGCGGCGGCACGCGCGGCGATGCTGCGACTGCGCGGCCACGAGCTGGCCGGCGGGGGCCGGCCCGTCGAACTGCTCGAGCGAAGTCTTCGCCGCGTGTCCGACATGATCGACAACACGCTGTCGCACGCATCCCTGAAGCTCGGCGTGACGCCGAAGCTGGAAGCGCTCGCGATCTCGGATCTGCTGCATGACATCGCGCTCGACGTCGACGCGGACGCACAGGCGCGCGGCGTCGACCTGCGGATCTCGGCCACCGGTTGCGCCACGATATCGGCCGACCCGCGCCTGCTGCGGTCCGCGGTTTTCAACCTCGTTCACAACGCGATGAAGTTCAGCCCCACCGGCTCGAGGGTGCACGTGACGGCGCGGGCGGACGCGGGAGGGGCAACGATCGACGTGGCGGACGCGTGCGGAGGCCTGCCGCCGGGGAAGACGGAGGAGCTGTTCGCACCGCTGGTTCAGCGCGGCGAAGACCGCAGCGGGTTCGGCCTCGGGCTGGCGATCGCGCGGCAGGCCGTGGAAGCTCAGGGCGGCACCATCGGCGTGCGTGACGTACCCGGCAACGGCTGCGTGTTCACGATCGATCTGCCCGCCCCGGCCGTGGGACCGTAACCTCGAACAGGCGACGCGCATCGAAGGCGGTCATGGGAAACGGCACGGGCGTTCGCGAGGTCGACAAGCTCGTCACGGCGCACAAGCAGCGCGAGGGCGGCGGCTTCATCGTGCGCCGCCCGTTTCCCGGCCTGGGCATGGCAGCGGTCGACCCGTTTCTGCTGCTCGACGAGATGGGACCGGTCGACTACCGGCCGGGCGAGGCGGTCGGGGCGCCCGACCACCCGCACCGCGGCTTCGAGACCGTCACCTACGTGCTCGAGGGCGAGATGGAGCACGAGGACTCGGCCGGGCACAGGGGATCGCTGCGCGCCGGTGACGTGCAGTGGATGACGGCCGGCGCGGGCATCATTCACGCGGAGATGCCGTCGCGCACCCTGCGCGAACAGGGCGGGCGCGTCCACGGATTCCAGGTCTGGGTGAACCTTCCCGCGCGCCTCAAGCTGACGACGCCGCGTTACCAGGAGATCGCGGCGGCGGCGATCCCGAGCGCGCAGACCCCCGACGGGCGCGCGCGCGTTCGCATCGTCGCCGGCGAGGCGCTGGGGGCGCGTGCCGTGATCGACACGCACACCCCGATCATTTACCAGGACTGGTCGCTCGCCGAAGGCGGCGACGTCACCGTGAAGGTGGGCGCCGATCATGAGGCGCTCGTGTACGTGTTCGAGGGCAGCGTGCTCGTGGGCGACCGCGGGGACGGCAGCATCGTCGCCGACGGACAGATGGCGCTGCTGGGCCCGGGCGACCGCGTGCGCCTGCGGGGCGCGGCGGGTGGAGGCCGGCTGCTGCTGCTCGCCGGTGTGCCGCTGGGCGAACCGATCGCCCGCTACGGTCCGTTCGTGATGAACAGCGAATCCGAGCTGGTCGCAGCGTTCCAGGACTACCAGAGCGGTCGGATGGGCGAGATCACCCGGACCGCGAAGGTCGGTTGACGCGTGGGGAGCGGGCGAGCTTCGCTCGCCGCGTACCATCGCGGGAGGGTTCGGGAACCCTCCCAGGGTTCCCGAGACCTTGACGCGTGGGGAGCCGGCGAGCTTCGCTCGCCGCGTACCATCGCGGGAGGGTTCGGGAACCCTCCCAGGGTTCCCGAGACGATCGCTCAGAAGGTGAACGCCAGCACCGGCGCGGTCAGCGCCGCGGCGCTGCGTGCGCCCGGCGCCGGCCGCCAGCGCAGTTCGGGCCATGACGCGCCGGCGGCAGGCGGCGGGGGCGGCGCCGCGAACAGGGACCACGTGCTCTTCTCTTCCTTGGTCCTGTGCCAGGCGATCGTCGCGCCGATGGCAGCCCCGAGCCCGTAGCCGATGATGAAGCCGATCGCAGAGCCGGCCGTGTAGTCCTTGCCCTGGTCGCCGTTGTCGAAGCTGTGATGGTCAGCGCCCCCGCCGAGGAGTGAGAGGGGGATAGCGGCAAGCGCGCCGATGTAGGCGCCGACGAGCACGGGCAGGCAGTCGCCCCTGTAGTGCTTGCTCGTTTGACCAAACGTGCAGACCATCCCGCCGACCGCCGCGGGCCCGATGAAGAGGATGCCGTACGAGACGGTCTGGAGCGGCGTGCCGTCCGCGAACAACGGAATCGCCAGCGCCACCGACGCGGTGGCGGTCCCGATGAGAAGCTGCGACGCACCGATTCCAATTTCCGGAGGAATGTCGTCCGACGCGGCGGCGGGCCGCGATGCGAACAGCACCACGGCGAGAGCGGCACACACGGTGAACGAGGACGTTCTCATCGTTCGCAACCTAGGATGCGCCATCTGCAAGGTGGAAAACAAGCAACCCCGACGGGTCTGCTCGTCTCCGGGAACAGCGGGGCGAATCGAATACGACATGGTGGCGCCAAGGATATCGTGCCTTATCCTTTCAGCGCGGCGGCCCCTGAGTCGTCAGCGCGGACGCGATCGGAGGACCCATGAAAATCGGAATCATCGGCTCTGGCGGGGTGGCCCAGACTCTGGGCACGAAGTTGATCGAGCTCGGGCACGACGTCGTTCTGGGAACGCGCGATCCGAGCAAGCTCGATGAAAAGAAGATGATGGCCGGTACGCTGCGCGAGTGGATCGCGCAGACGAGCAAGGGTGACAACAAGGGAAAGGTCGCGACGTTCAAGGAAGCGGCGGCGCACGGCGAGCTGCTGATCAACGCGACGCACGGGCAGGCCTCCGTCGAGGCGCTGAAGCTGGCGGGCGCCGACACGGTCGGCGGCAAGGTGCTGATCGACGTCGCGAATCAGCTGGACTTCAGCAAGGGGATGCCGCCGGGTGCGCTCGCGAGCCAGACCAACTGCCTGGCGGAGACCATCCAGGCTGCGTTTCCGAACCTCAAGGTCGTCAAGTCGCTGAACACGATCGGAGCGCCCGTGATGGTCGCGCCGCAGGCGCTGGCGGGCGGCGAGCACACGGTGTTCGTCTCGGGCAACGACGTGCCGGCCAAGGCGGCGGTCGCGGAGCTGCTGAAGTCTTTCGGCTGGAAGGACGTGCTCGACCTCGGCGACATCTCGTCGGCGCGCGGACCTGAGATGTACATGGCGATGTGGATCCGTTTGTGGGGTGCGACGGGGACCGGCATGATCAACGTCAAGGTCGTTCGCTGACCGCCGACGTGTCCGACGAGCTCGACAGCCTGTTCTCAACGCCGCCCGATAAGTTCATCGAGGAGCGGAAGCGGATCGTCGCGGCGTTGAAGGAAGGCGGGCGGAAGGACGACGCGAAGAGCGTCGAGAAGATTCCCCGACCGTCGGTCGCCGTGTGGACGGTCAATCAGATTGCGCGCCGCGACCCCGATCTGGTCGGGCAGCTCGTCGCGATCACGGAAAAACTGAAGACCGCGGCGGGCCCGGCCTACGGCGCGGCGGCGGCGGAGCTTCGGGAGACGTTCGAGCAGCTGCGGACGGAGGCCGCGGCGGTGCTCGCGGCGGCCGGCCATGAAGACGTCGGACCGCATATGATCCAGCGCGTGATCGCGAACCTGCGCGCGGCGGCCGGCGACGCCGGGACGCGCAAGACGCTGGAGCAGGGGCGGCTGGTGCGCGACGTCGAGGAGCAGGAGATGACGAGCCTGTTCGGCGCCACGCCTTCGGGCGAAGCACCGGAAGCGCCGGCGAAGAAGGCCCACGCGAAGCCCGGGACGGATGGTAAGGCCGCCGCTGCCGACACCGACACGAAGGCGCAGGAACGCGCGCGCGCCAAGGAGATCGCGGCCGCGGAGCGCGACGTGAAACGCCTGCGCGGCGATGTGGCCGCCGCGCGAAAGAACGTGGAGCGCGCCGAACGCACCATCGTGACCGCCCGGGAATCGCTCGCCGTCGCCGAGGTCCGCGCCGCCAGCGCGCGCGCCGCCGCCGCGACGGCCGCGGACGCGCTCGCCGACGCCGAGGCTGCCCTCGCCCGCCTGGGCGATGGTCGTGGCCGCGCCTGAATCGCAGTAGCATCCGCGCAGGCAGTGATGTTTTTCTCCCGCGGCGTCACCGTTTTCATCCTGGTGCTCGCCTTCCTGCCCGCGGTGATCAGGATGGTGTTGACGTGGCGGGCCGGCCGCGCCGCGTGGGAAGTCGTCGCCGCCGGTCTTCAGGGAGCGAACCTGGTCCCGCTCTTTGCGGCGTTCTTGCTCCCGCTCAGCATCGAGGTTCGAGCCGCACTATTCATTCTGGGCGGCTCTCTCGGGGTGTGGTCGATGTGGTCGTCGATCCGCGAGTATCGTCGATCGAAGGCCGGCTAACGGTATCCGGCGGCCTGCAGGCCGAACAGGTGGGCGTAGCGGCGGCCGGCGGCGAGCAGCTCGGCGTGGCTGCCGTCCTCGATCACGCGCCCTGCTTCCAGCACCAGGATGCGATCGGCCATCCGCACCGTCGGGAAACGGTGTGAGATCAGGATCGTCGTGCGGCCGGCGGCCAGCGCGCGGAAACGCTGGAACACGGCGTGCTCCGCCTCGGCGTCCAGCGCGGCGGTCGGCTCGTCGAGGATCAGGATGTCCGCCTCCTCGCGCATGAAGGCGCGCGCGAGGGCCACCTTCTGCCACTGCCCGCCCGACAGCTCCACACCCTGCGCGAACCAGCGCCCCAGTTGCGTATCGAGGCCGGTGGCCAGCGTCGCGACCAGCTCCTTCGCGCCGCCCTGGTCCACGGCGCGCCCGACGCGCAGTTCGTCGTCCAGGTGATCGACGCTGCCGAAGCCGACGTTTTCGCGCAGCGCCAGCTGATACTCGTTGAAGTCCTGGAAGATGACCCCGATGCGCGCGCGCAGCTCCCGCTCGTCCCAGGCGCGCACGTCGCGGCCGTCCAGCAGCACCCGCCCCTCGGTCGGGTCGTAGAGGCCCGCGAGCAGCTTGATGAACGTCGTCTTGCCGGCGCCGTTCTCGCCCACCAACGCCAGGCTCTGGCCCTTGGGCACGAACACGTCGATGCCGCGCAGCGCCCACTTGTCCGCGTCGCCCGGTTTGCCGCCCGGATACTTGAAGCCGACGCCCTCGAAGCGGACGCCCTCCTCCGCGTGGACGATCCCGACTGGTCCCGCCGCCTTCTTCTCCTCCGTCGGGATCGCGAAGTAGTCGAACAGGTTCGACATGTAGAGCGTGTCCTCGTACATGCCGCCCAGCGCTGACAGGACCGCCTGGAAGCTCTGCTGCCCCTGGCGGAACGCCACCAGATACAGCGTCATTTCGCCCAGCGACAGGCGCCCGCGCACGGTCGCCGCGACGATCAGCGCGTAGCATCCGTAGAACACGGCCGTGCTGATGAGCGACAGCGCGTAGCCCCACACCATGCGCCGCACCGCCAGCTTGCGGTCGTCGGCGAAGAAGGTCTCCGCGAGGTGCTTGTAGCGGCCGAGCAGCAGCGGCGCCAGACCGAACAGCTTCACCTCCTTGGCGTGCTCGTCGTTGCCGAGCACGTATTCCAGGTACGTCAGCCGGCGCGAGTCGGGCGACCGCCAGTTGCGCAGCCGGAAGGCCGCGCCCGAGAAGCGCGCCTCCGCGATGAACGCCGGCACCGTCGCGGCCAGCACCGCCAGCGCCATCCAGCCCGAGAAACCGATCAGCAGCGCGACGTAACCGGCGAGCGTAAGCCCGTGACGGACGACCTGGAAGTTGCTCTGGATCAAGGACAGCGGCCGCGTCGATGCCTCGCGCCGGGCGCGCGTCAGCTTGTCGTAGAACTCGGCGTCCTCGAAATGGCGCAGCGACAACTTCTCGGCCTTTTCCAGGATGCGGATGTTGAGATCGATGCCCAGGCGCAGCCCGACCAGCTGGCGCACCAGGCCCAGCACGCGCTCGCAGCCGGCCATCGCCGCGACGGCGCCCAGCTCGAGGGCGACCAGGCGCACCGCCCGATGGAGCGTCGCCGCGCGCGCGGCGCCCGGCACGGCGGCGTGCGCCGCGACAACCGCGTCGATGATCAGCTTTCCGACCCACGCGACGAAGGGCGGCAGCGCCGCCGCCGCGAGCGTGAACGCCGCCAGCGCCACGACGCCGCCCGGCGCGGACCGCCACACCAGACCCAGCGCTTGCAACGAATGCGTCGCGCTCGCCCGGATGCGCGCCGCGAGCGGCGGCGGTGGCGGCTGCGGCGGCGGCGCCGCGATGGGTGGATGACCCGACATGCGCGTCACAGCCTAGCGCAGTGGGTTGCAAACGGCCGGGCAACTGGGAGGATCCGCGGATGCCCGAGCTGCCCGGCACGCCGCCCCCCGCGCCGCGCCCCTTCCGCTTGCGGGCCCTCGATGCGACGGCGTGGTTCCGGCTGCTGTTCGGCGGCATCTGGCTGACCGTCGGCGGCATCGTCACCGTCGTGTTCACCGTCGTCGGCGGTCCGTTCTGGAACGACATCGCGCTCGACCGGCACGGCGTGAAGGCGAACGCGATCATGGGGACGATGGAGGCGACCAATACGCGCGTGAACCGCCAACGAGTCCACCGCGTTCACTACGTCTTCACCGATCGCGATGGTGTCGAGCGCCACGGCGTCGGGCAGACGACCGAACCGTGGCGCTTCTACGCGCCCCGGTTCCAGATCGAATACGACCCCGGCCGGCCCGGGTTGTCGCGAATCAGCGGCGAGCGGTCGTCCGTCTTCGGCCTGCTCGTGCTGTTTCCGTTTGGATTCGCCGCCGTGGGCGCGTTCGTGTTCGCGCTGGGGATGCGCCGCGTGCTGGCGGTGCGGCGCATCTACGTGCGCGGCGAGCCGGCGCGCGCCGAGGTGACCGCCGTGTCGCCGACGCTGATGAGGATCAACCGCCGGCGCGTGATGCGGGTCGACTACACGTTCGACACGATCATGGGGCGGATGACCGGGCGCACGAACACCGTCCATCCGCCGCCGGTCGGCAGCCAGATCTGGATTCTCCACCTCCCGTCCGAACCGAAGCGCAACGTGGCCGCATGAGACGGCGGGCGCGTCTGTTGCCGCTGACCGCCGCGGCGGCAATCGCGGCCTGCGAGGCCCATCAGCCGCCGCCTCCCAGGCCGCCACCGTGCGGGATCATCGACTGCCGTCCCGCAAAAACGCTCCTCCTTCAACAACAAGGGAAGGGGCAGTTCCTCATGAACACGCCCGGCTTGCCTTACGTGCTCGACGGCGCCGTCGTCGTTCTTCCCGGCGACGACTTCTTCGTCACCGCCGACGACCGCGACGGCGCGCTGGTGAACCTCCGCCGCATCGACCCTCCGGCCGAGCATGCGCCCAACGTCATCCACATCACCTTCAAGCAGGAACAGCTGGACAACGGAATGTTCTACATGTCGCTGGTGCTGGACAGCTCGTTCCCGCGGGCGCTCGTCTATCACGCGGCGGCGATGAACGCCGCGCGACCGTATGCCCCGTTCGCGACGAGCACCTGTCCCGTGCGGCCCGGCGTCAAGATGAACGAGATGTGGAACGATCCGCTGTGGCAGCTCATGCTGCGAAACTTCCGCACGGCCGAGCAGCCAGGCCTCTGCAAGATCTACTAGCGGCGTCGCAGGCTGACGCAACGAACGCGCCGGCTCGCGCGTCTAACGCTTGTTGGAGGTGAAGATCATGCAACGGCTGGGATTGATTGCTGCGCTCGGGGCAGCTCTGTTGATTGCTCCAGGCGCCGCGCAGGCGGCCGGGGGTGGGTTCCACGGCGGATACGGTGGCGGTGGGTTCCACGGCGGATACGGTGGCGGTGGGTTCCACGGCGGAGGCGGATGGCACGGCGGGTACGTCGCGCCGCACGCCGGGTACGTCGCGCCGCGCAGCGGGTACGTCGTGCCGCGCGGCGGATACGTCGCGCCGGCCTATGGCGGTCATGGCTACGGCTATGGCGTCCATGGGTACGGCTACGCGCCCCCGCACGCGCGGGT
>Ga0070686_100001629_pt1 | contig 12554 bp, 12 predicted proteins | sample KBSS23LmetaG_FD_65654 | JGI IMG/M metagenome (GOLD analysis project Ga0070686, IMG submission 65654) | Switchgrass rhizosphere microbial communities from Kellogg Biological Station, Michigan, USA - KBS S2-3L metaG | ecosystem: Host-associated > Plants > Roots > Rhizosphere ...
CTGATGGTCCATGGCGGCTGCTGGCAGACCGACATCGCCGACCGCACGATCATGAACTGGATCGCCGACGATCTCCGCCGCCGCGGCATCGCGGTCTGGAACATCGACTATCGCGGCGTCGACCGGCCCGGCGGGGGCTATCCCGGCACGTTCCAGGACGCGGCGGCGGCGGCCGACGCGCTCCGCGCGAATGCGGCGCGCCATCATCTCGATCTCTCGCGCCTGGTCGCGGTCGGGCACAGCGCGGGCGGCCATCTCGCGCTCTGGCTCGCCGGGCGCCCCCGCCTGCCCGCCGATTCCCCGCTGCGCCGCGCCGATCCGCTGCCGATCCGGGACGTGATCAGCCTCGGCGGCCTCCCCGATCTCGAGGAAGCGGCGCGCTCCGAAAATGGCTGCGGCAACGAAGTGATCGGCCGGCTCACCGGCGGCCGTTTCGCCGACACGTCCGTTCCCCGCCTCGCCCCGCTCGGCGTGCGGCAGGTGCTGATCAACGGCCGCGAGGACCGGATCATCCCGGTCGCTTATGCCGAGGGCTATGCCCGGCCGATGCGCGCCGCCGGTGACGAGGTCCGCGTGCGGATGCTGGAGCGCACCGGCCATGTCGAGCTGGTCGCCCCCGGCACCGCCGCCTGGGCCGCCGCGGTCGAGGAGATCGAGCGCGCGCTGCACATCGACGCGAGGGGATCATGAGCTTCACCCTCGCCGAGGCCCGCGCCGCCGACGCCGCCGATCCGCTCCGGCCGCTGCGCGCGCGCTTCCATCTGCCCGAAGGGCTGATCTATCTCGACGGCAATTCGCTGGGCCCCATGCCCAGGGCGGCGCCGGCACGGCTCGGCCGGGTGATCGAGGAGGAATGGGGCGAGGAGCTGATCCGCAGCTGGAACAGCCGCGACTGGATCGGCGCGCCGCAGCGGATCGGCGCGCTGATCGCGCCCCTGATCGGGGCGAAGCCGAATGAGGTGATCGTCGCCGATTCGACCTCGGTGAACCTGTTCAAGCTGCTCGTCGCCGCCGCCTCGCTGACCGGGCGCAAGACCCTGCTCAGCGAAGCCGGCAATTTCCACACCGACCTCCACATCGCCAGCGGCGTCGCCGAACTGCTGGGCAGGGACCTCGACATCGCCCCTCGGGCCGAGGTCGAAGGCCGGATCGGGCCCGACACCGCCCTCCTCCTCCTCACCCACGTCCACTACAAGACCGCCGAGCGGTTCGACATGGCGCGGATCACCGCCCGGGCGCGCGAGGCCGGCGCCATCACAATCTGGGACCTCAGCCACAGCGTCGGCGCGGTGCCGCTCGACCTCAATGGCGCCGGGGTCGAGCTCGCGGTCGGCTGCGGCTACAAATATCTGAACGGCGGCCCCGGCGCGCCCGCCTTCCTCTATGTCGCCGAGCATCTCCAGGAGCGGCTGATCTCGCCCCTGCGCGGCTGGATGGGCCATGCCGAGCCCTTCGCCTTCACCGACGATTACCGTCCCGCCGCCGGCCTCGACCGGATGCTTGCCGGGACCCCGCCGATCCTCAGCCTCGTGGGGCTGGAATGCGGGCTCGAGGCGTTCGAGGGTGTGACCCCGGCGCGGCTCTGGTCCAAGGCCAACGCCTTGTTCGACGTCTTCCACGGCCTGGTCGAGCAGCGCTGCCCCGAGCTCGTCTGCATCACCCCGCGCCTTCCCGAGCAGCGCGGCAGCCACATCTCCTTCCGCCACCCCCACGCGTTCGAAATCTGCCAGGCGCTGATCGCCGCCGAGGTGATCGGCGACTTCCGCGCCCCCGACGTCGTCCGCTTCGGCCTCACCCCGCTCTATCTCGGCTTCGAGGACCTCTGGCAGGCGGTCGACCGGATGGCGAAGATCATGGAGAGCGGAAGCTGGCGCGAGCCGCGCTATGCGGTGCGGGGGAAGGTCACCTAGGGCGTATCCCGCCAGCGAACAAACGCCTCGATTCTAGACCTCTGGAGCGGGAGATCACCGCAGGTGAGCAGGAAGAGGCTGTCGCTGGCGACATGATATTCTCCCCACGCCGTCCGGGGCGCGACCTCGTCGAGGTCCGTGCCGCGCAGCACGCGTCGCGGCTGATATGGCGGGCGGCTCGCCTCGGTGAACTCGAAGAGGATGGCGTTGCGGTCAATGTGCGAGGAGCTCGGATCATTGAAGGCGTAGGCAAAAGAGAAATTTCGCTGCCACCGCTCAAGCGGGCCGATGCAAGGCAGCTGGCTGAGCCGACGTTCGATCCGGTCCATCACGAGCGTCCCCGGCACCGCATAATGCGCATCGTCCGGATCGGAGCAGCCCATCAGCAGCATCAAGGCTGAAGTTGCCAGCATCTTCCACGCCATGATCGGAAGTTCCGCCTTTCCCGGCGCAATCAAGCCTGGGCAGGCCTGTTTGCCCTCGCGCCTTCCCTCCACTATAGAGCCGGCCTTCCCGTCCCCGGACTCCCGGGGGTGCCCGCCACGCAAGACGCCGGAGGCTCGCCGCTATGTCCCGCCGCCGACTGATCTACGAAGGCAAGGCCAAGATCCTCTACGAGGGCCCCGAGCCCGGCACGCTCATCCAATATTTCAAGGACGACGCGACCGCGTTCAACGCCCAGAAGAAGGGCACGATCTCGGGCAAGGGCGTGCTCAACAACCGCATCTCCGAGCATATCTACACCTTGCTCGGCACGATCGGCGTCCCCACCCATTTCATCCGCCGCCTCAACATGCGCGAGCAATTGATCCGCCAGGTCGAGATCGTGCCGATCGAGGTGGTGGTGCGCAACGTCGCCGCGGGCACGCTGGCGACCCGGCTCGGCATCGAGGAGGGCACCCAGCTCCCCCGCACGATCATCGAATATTTCTACAAGGACGACGCGCTCGGCGACCCGATGATCGCCGACGAGCATATCGCCGCCTTCGGCTGGGCGAGCCAGGACGAGATGAACGAGATCGCCGACATGGCGATCCGCGTGAACGACTTCCTCTGCGGCCTGTTCGCCGCGATCGGCATCCGCCTGGTCGATTTCAAGCTCGAGTTCGGCCGGCTCTGGGAGAATGATTTCGCGCGGATCATCCTCGCCGACGAGATCAGCCCCGACGGCTGCCGCCTGTGGGACATGAGCTCGGGCGAGAAGCTCGACAAGGACCGCTTCCGCCGCGACCTCGGCGGCGAGGCCGAAGCCTATCAGGAAGTCGCCCGCCGCCTCGGCCTGCTCCCCGAAGGCGAGACCAACGCCGTGCTCGATCTCGAGCAGCATCGGGCGAAGCGCGGGAAACAGCCCTAACCCTAACCGTCATGCTGAACGCGATTCAGCATCCATGAAGCGGCGGACGTTCGTCACACACCGTGTTCATGGATCCCGGATCAAGTCCGGGATGACGACTTGGAAAAGAACCTCCAAGGTTGCGGCCGGACCGCCTTCCCGGTTAGTCCTGAACCCACCCGGGCCGCGCGGAGCAGAACTTGCCACACGATCACTCCCATGGCGGCCATCATCACCATCATGCCCATCATGCCGCCGATTTCGGCAAGGCGTTCGCGGCCGGGATCGTGCTCAATCTCGGCTTCGTCGCGGTCGAGACGGTCTACGGCTTCGCGGCCAATTCCATGGCCCTGCTCGCCGACGCGGGCCACAATCTCGCCGACGTGCTCGCCCTCGCCACCGCCTGGGTCGGCGCGATCCTCGCCAAGCGGCCGCCCACCCCCCGGTTCAGCTACGGCCTCCGCGCCGCCTCCATCCTCGCCGCGCTCGCCAATTCGCTGATCCTGCTGATCGCGGTTTCGTTCATCGCCTATCATGCGGTGATGCGGCTGATCATCCCCGATTTCGTCGCGGGCGGGACGGTCACCGTCGTCGCCGGGATCGGCATCGTCATCAACGCCGCCACCGCCCTCATGTTCGCGCGCGGGCGGCGGAGCGACATCAACGTGCGCGGCGCCTATCTGCACATGGTCGCAGACGCTTTGGTCTCGGCCGGCGTCGTCGTCGCCGGCATCCTTATCGAAGCGACCGGCTGGCTCTGGATCGATCCCGTGGCCAGCCTCGCCGTCGCCGGCCTGATCTTCCTTGCCGGCGCCGACCTGCTCCGCGATTCGGTCACCATGGCGCTGGCCGGGGTGCCCCGCCATATCGATCCGGACAAGGTCGAGGCGCATCTGCTCGGCCAGCCCGGCGTCGTGCGCATCCACGATCTCCATATCTGGCCGATGAGCACCACCGAGCTCGCCCTCACCGCGCATCTCGTCATCCCGGACGGCTTTCCCGGCGACGCCTTCCTCGCGACCTGCGCGCACGGCGTCGCCCACCATTTCGGAATCACCCACGCCACCTTCCAGGTCGAGATCGGCGACGACTGCGCGCTCGAGGAGCGCTGCTAGGCTGCTTTCAGCCGAATGGAATCGGCTCGCGGCGGACGTCCGGGAAGCGCGTCGTCACTCGCGCCCGGTCACCAACCCTCCTGGCGGCGGCGAAGGGAATTGCAGCGGCGGCACTTGCGCGCCGGGCGAGCCGGCCGTCACGCCGCGGTACAGCGCCTGGCCGATGCCGCTATAGGTGATCCCTTCGATCAGGACGAACGCGCCGATCATGGCGGACAAGCCCCAGCGCCACGCCGGATGGACGCGGCCGTTGCGCCTGAGGTCCGCGACGACGCCGGCAAGGGGAAAGATCAGTCCCGCGGCAAAGGTCGCTTCCCACGCCCAGGGCAGAAGCAGCGGCAGCGGCAGCATCCGGCCGAAGCCCGGTCCCATCAGCATCGCCATGCCGCAAAGGTGGAGCCGGCGGTGCCACTCGGTGCGCGCGCGAAGCAGGATCGCCGAACCGGTCAGCGCGGCAAAGGTCAGCACGGAAAGAGGATCGAAGACCAGGAAATGGAGCGGCTGGAAGAAGAATGGGACCTGGCCGCGCCGGACCATGGAGAGGGTCACCCCGAAGCCCAGCACGATCATCGGCACCATCCAGCCGGCCGCGACCCAGCCGAGGCGGCGGTGAAGGATCATGCGGTCCGTCGCGACCAGGATGTTCTGCAGGAGATAGATCGTCACCCAGCCCATGAAGATGATCGCATGGGCGTGGACGAGCGGCGGCGAGTAGAAGGTCGACCGGCCCGCCGCCAATTGCATGGAAAAGCCGACGACGATGACCAGGGTCATCGCGACGGCGGCGCCGAGGAAGAAGCGTTCGTCGCCGGCGCGCGGCACGGCGGGCCTGCCCATTGGTTCAGTCATCGTGGCCATGCGTGTTCCCCCCGGGCGGCAATGGCGGAGCATAGCCCAGGGGACCGGACCTCGGCCAGCGGATCATGTGCCGACACCCGGTCGAGCGGGCGCATTGCGAATCGGCCAAGCGCCGAGCCGTCCCCCTTCCCCGGGGAGAGGCGAAACGGAAAAGAAAAAGGCCCCGCCCTTGCGGGCGGGGCCGAAGGCCTTTGCGGCCTCTCCCTAGCTGGAAATTCTAGCGCGAGCCGCCGACGGGGCCGCCGATCGCGTCGGTGCCGCCGGCGCCGCGCTGCATCGCGATGAAGGTGCTGCTCGCCTGCAGGAAGGGCACCGGATTGACCGCGCGCCCGTCGATGCGGACCTCGTAATGGAGATGGCTGCCGGTCGAGCGGCCGGTCGAGCCCATCAGCCCGATCAGGTCGCCGCGGTGGACGCGCTGGCCGGCGACGGCGATGCGCTGCGAAAGATGGCCGTAGCGGGTCTGGATGCCCTGGCCGTGGTCGATCTCGACGAGATTGCCGTAGCCGCCGCTGTTCCACTCGGAGCGGCCGACGGTGCCGTCGGCGGTGGCATAGATCGGCGTGCCCATCGGCCCGGCGAGGTCGATCCCGGCATGCATGGCGGCGCGGCCGCGGAAGGGATCGGAGCGGATGCCGAAGCCGCTGGTGAAGTTGACGCCATTGTGCAGCGGGAAGGCGGAGGGGATGGCGGCGGCGCCCTGCTGGAGCTGGTCGAGCTGGCGCCAGGTGGTGAACAATTCGAGGAAGCGCGGATCGGCATTGTCGGCCGAGACCGGCTCATAGGGTCCGCCGACGCCTTCCTGGGCCTGCTGGAAGCGGCCGGGCTCGAAGCCGAGCTGGCGGAGCGCTAGGCTGCGCTGCTCGTAGGTCTGGCGGGTCGCCGCCCGGGCGCGGTCGACCAATTGGGCCTGCATCGCGTCGACCCGGTCGAAATTAGCGGCCACCCTCTGCGCGGCCGGATTGTCGGACTGGGTGGCGGCGGCGGGCATGATCTGGGCGAGCCGGTCGGCATCGGCATGGCCGGAGAGCATCTCGGCGAGGAAGGCTTGGCGGCGCTCGAGCAGGGCGGCGCGCTGGACGGTGGCGGTGCGGATCGCCTGGATGTCGGTCTGCATCTGGGCGACCTGGCGCTGCATCTGGGCGACGTCGCCGTTCATCGTCGCGATCATCTCGAAGGTGGCGAAGGCCGACCAGGTCAGGATCGCGAAGGCGAGGCTGACCGCCGCGATCTGGATCCGCGATCCGATGGTGAAGCGGCGCAGGCTCTTGCCGTCGTGCAGGAACACGTCGCGCGGCTTGAAGAAAGATTGGATCCTGGCCCCCACGCCCGCCTTCGCTCTCATCGTCGTCATCATATTCCCCGGTCGGCCCCTCGGCCGGAACGACCGCGAAACCGCGATCGCATGAAATAAGAAGGCCGTTCGGCCCGTCACTGGCGTCGGAAAATTGCCACCCCGAAACGCGTGCCGGGACAGTGTTAAACATGTGTGGGCGCGGCAACCCCCTCGTAGAATTCGCGGGACAGACCGGCTTGACCCCGCGCCGAGTCGTTGAACGGGGGCTTCAGGACCCCCCTGAAGTGCGCGCGAATCAGCTTGTGCCAGTGGGGAATTGCGGGGACTTGGCGGGATTCGCAGGCGATTCTGAACCAGCGCGTGCCGATCGCGACATGCCGGATCTCGTCGCGGTAGATGCGGCCCAGGATCGCCGCCGAACGGACGTCGCCGGCCCGCTCGAACGCGGCGACCAGGGACGGCGTGACATCGAGCCCGCGCGCCTCCAGCACCATTGGAACCACCGCCAGCCGGGCGAGCAGATCGTGCGCGGTTTCGGCCGCCGCCTCCCAGAGGCCGTTATGCGCGGGCAGCGCGCCGTAGCGGGCGCCGAGCGCGCGCAGCCGGCGGTCGAGCAGGGCGAAATGCATCGCCTCGTCCGCGCCGACGCCAAGCCAGTCGTCGACGAAGGCGCGCGGCAGGCCGGCGCCGAACCGGCCCGCCATGTCGAAGGCGAGGTCGATCGCGCCGAACTCGATATGGGCGAGCGCGTGGAGCATCGCGATCCGGCTGCGCTCCGAGCCGGCCTTGCCGCGCTTGGGCATGCGATTGGCGGGGAGCAATATCGGCTCGGCGGGCCGGGCCGGGCGCTCCGGCATCGCCGCGCCGAACCCATGGTCGAGCGCCCCGCGCCGCCACCCCCGGGCGGCGGCGCGCGCCGCCTTCACCTTGGCGGCCGGATCCACCGTCAGCAGCACCGCCCGGCAGGCTTCCGAGAGGGTCAAAATCCCCGGCCGAAGAAGGCGGTGATGTCGAACCACAAGTCCCGCGAGGCGCCGGTGCGCGGATCGGTCGCGGTCAGCACGTCATAGGAGCGCCTGCCGTTCCGGGTCAGCGCCTGCATGCGGGGGCAGAGGCCGAGCGCGCCGAGAATCTCATATTCCTCCCGGATGCTGCGCACGCGAAAGGCGGTTTCGGCCGTGGCCCCGCTGGTCGCGGCGAGCAGGCCCGCGATCCGGGCCTGATCGGCCTGCGGCGGGGGCGGCGCGGGCCTGCAGCCGGTTTCGGTCGGGGCGGGCGGGGAGGCCTGCGGCTTGTCGGGGGCCTGCATGGCGGCCAGCAGCACGGCCGAAAGCAGGAACAGGCTCATGAGATTTCTCCTTTGCGCGGGACCTAGCGCCTCGGCGAGCGGCCGAAAAGGCGCGGGACGTCTATTGGGCCGGCGTCGCCTTGTCGCCTGGAGCGAGGGCAGGCCCGGCCGTCGGGCTGAGCGCAGAGGCGTCCGGCTGCGGCGCGGCGCGTTGCGGCGCCGGCGCCTGCGGCGCGGACGGCGGCGCGGGTTTCTCCTCGACCGGATAGTCGGTGTAGCGCTCGACCTCGGGGTGGGAGGAGACCTGGCCCGGCGGCCAGGGCGTCAGAATCGCCGGCGCCAGCTCGTCCCGCCAGGCCGGCTCGGCGCCGCGGTGGACCGCGACCTGGGGAACATAGTCGAAATCCTGGTAGGCGGCCGGAAAGGCCTGGACGCCGCTGTCGGCCTGGCGCGCGGCAAGGCCCTGCTCCCAGCCATAGGCCTGGGCATAGCTGGATTGGGGCGGCGGCGGCGCGTTGGGATCGATCCCCTGGACCGGCGGCGCGGCGCCCTGGAAGTGGATCGGATTGATCGATCCGATCGTGCTCTCGCCCATCTGGACCCCGAGCCCGACCGCGAGCGCGACTCCGATCATCCCCGGCCAAAGCGCGCGATTGCTCAACATGCGCTGAAAACGGTTCGGCCGCCGCGCCGTTCCCAGCCGGCGCCGGCGACGGCTCAGGCGAAGACGGAAGAGGCCCATCTCAGGTCCGGACCCTCTAGGGCAGCTCGCGCGCCGCGGCGAGCACCGCTTCGGCATGGCCGGGCACCTTCACCTTGCGCCAGACGCGGGCGATCGTGCCGTCCCGGTCGATCAGGAAGGTGGCGCGGTCGATCCCCATATATTTGCGGCCGTAGAGGCTCTTCTGCCCCCAGGTGCCGAACGCCTCGCAGACGCTGCCGTCCGGGTCGGTGGCGAGCTTGACCCTGAGCCCGTATTTGCCGCTGAACCTGGCATGGCTCTCGGGGCTGTCCTTCGAGACCCCCAGGATCCAGGTCCCCGCCTTCTCGAACTCGCCGGCGAGCGCGGTGAAATCCTGCGCCTCGCGGGTGCAGCCCGAAGTGTCGTCCTTGGGGTAGAAATAGAGGACGAGCTTCTGGCCGCTGAAATCGGCCGGGCTCATCGGCGCGCCGTCCGCGCCGATCATCGCCACATCGGGAACCTTGTCGCCTTCGACCAGCATGTCAGGTCCTATCCCGTCTTCCTTGTCGCGCCCCAGAGCGCCTTTATCCTCTGCCGCGCATCGTCGTGGGCCGCAAGCAGTTCCTCCCACCCGCCTGTCCCGCAGGCGCGCGCGACGAGGTCGCGCGAGGCGGGCGGCGGCTCGGCGGAATCGGGCGAGACCAGCCTCAGGGTGATCAGCATTCGGGTGAGCAGGCGCTGCGCGCCGGCGATCTCGCCCGGCACCAGCCCGGCCGCCGCCAGCGCCGCGATCGCCTCGGAGATCCGGGGCAGGAGCCCGACCCGGTGGGTGAGCTGCAGCGTGTGGACCGCGAACTCGAGATCGACCAGGCCGCCCGGGCCGAGCTTGATGTCGAACGGACCGCTCGGCTTCTTGTGGCGCGCGATCTCGAGCCGCATCCGCGCGGCGTCGGCGGCGACCAAAGCCGGGTCGCGTTCCATGCCGAGCACGTCCGCGACGATCCCGGCCAGCGCCGCTCTGTCCCCCTCGGTCCCGTAGACCGGGCGGGCGCGGGTCAGCGCCATATGCTCGAAGGTCCAGGCCTTGTGCCTCTGATAGTCGGCGAAGGTGTCGAGCGAGATGGCGAGCAGCCCGTCCGTGCCCGAAGGCCTGAGCCGGGTGTCGACGTCGTAGAGCCGGCCGGAAGCGGTCGGCACGCTGAGCGCGGCGCCGATGCGGGGCGCGAGCCGGTTGAAATAGTCCGCCGTGCGCAGCTTCTTCGGCCCGTCCGACTCGCCCTCATGGCTGCCGCTGAACAAATAGATGAGGTCGAGGTCCGAGGCCTGGGTGAGGACGCCGCCGCCCAGGCGGCCGAGGCCGAGGATGACCAGCCGCGAACCCGGCACGCGTCCGTGCGCCTTCTCGAACTCGGCGATGGCGGCGTCGGCCAGCACCCGGATCGCCGCTTCGGCGACCCGGCCATAGCCTTCGCCGACCGCGATCGGGTCGGCGCGGCCGAGCACGATCTGGGCGCCGAGCGCGAAGCGGGTCTCGTTGACCCGTCGCCGCACCCGGTCGAGCAGCATCTGATAATCCTCGCCGCGCCGGTCGGCGCGGGCGAAGCGGGCGGCGAGCGCCTCGACCGGCCCGACCGGATCGAGGGCGCTGGCGTCGATCAGCCCCTCGAGCAGCTCCGGCCGCCGCCCCAGCAACTCCGCCAAGGCCGGCGCGTGGCTGAGGATGGTGGCGAGGCGATGGGTGAGGCCCGGCCGCGCCTCGAGCAGGCGGTAGAAATTGACCCCGGCCGGCAGCCCGGCGACGATGTCGTCGAAGCGGTTGAGCGCCCGCATCGGATCGGGCGCCGCGCCCAGCGCCTCGACGAGGACCGGCAGCATCGCCTCGAACGCGTCGCGCGCCGCCGGCGTGCGCAGCGAGCGTACCTTGCCCGAGCGCCAGCCCTCGACTCGCTGGCGCGCCGCCGCGGGGTCGGTGAAGCCAGAGGCTTCGAGCTGCGGCTCCAGCGCCTCCGGCTCGTTCGAGAGACGCGCTCCGCCGCCTTCGCTGCCGAGCGTGTCGTAGAGCGCGCCGACCCGCTCGACATAAGGGCGCAGCAGATCGAGCAGGGCGTCGCCCTCCGCAAGGCCGTGCAGCCGCGCGACATTGTCGAGCGCGCCTCCGTCCTGGGGCAGGCTGTGGGTCTGGCGGTCGTCGACCATCTGCAGCCGATGCTCGATCGTCCGCAGCAGGGGATAGGCGGCGGCGAGCACGGCCGCATCTTCCCCTCCGACCCGGCCCGCTTTCTCCAGCGCGGCGAGCGCGTCGAGGGTCGCCGGCGCGCGCAGCTCGGGCTCGCGGCCGCCATGGACGAGCTGGTGGATCTGGACGAAGAACTCGACCTCGCGAATCCCCCCGCGGCCGCGCTTGAGGTCGAAGCCGGGCCCGAAGGCCTGGCCCTGCGCATAATGGTCGCGGATCCGACGGCTGATCGCGCCGATCTCGCCGATCGCCCCGAAATCGAGCGAGCGCCGCCAGACGAAGGGATGGATCGCCTCGAGGAAATAGCGGCCGAGCGCCGCGTCGCCCGCCACCTGGCGGGCACGGATGAAGGCGGCCCGCTCCCAGGGCAGGGCCGAGGATTCGTAATAGGAGATCGCCGCATCGACCGGCAGCGCCACCGGCGTCACCTCGGGCGAGGGGCGAAGGCGCATGTCGACGCGGAACGCATAGCCCTCCTCGGTCCGCTTCTGGAGGATCTCGATGACGCGCTGGCCGATGCGCAGGGCCGCCTGCTCCGCCTCCTCGCGGGCCCGGCGCGGCAGCGTCTCGGGGTCGTAGAGGAAGATGAGATCGACATCGGAGGAATAATTGAGCTCGCGCCCGCCCAGTTTGCCGAGGCCCAGGATGGCGAAGCCGCGCGGCTCTTCGCCCGGCGTGCGCTCCTCCACCGCCGCCGCCAGCGCCCGCGCGATCAGCCGGTCGGCGAGATCGGATAGGAAAAGTACGAGTTCCCCCAGAGTAATAATACCCGCAAGATCGGCGATCCCGAGCGCCAAGGCGTGGCCGCTGCGCTCGCGGCGCACCGAGGCCATCACCTCCCCGTCCTCGCACCGGGCCGCCGCCAGCGCCGCCGCGAGATCGCCTTCGCCAATCTTCTCAGCCACTTGCGGCAGCAGCTCGAGCTGCATCGCAAGGAAGGGGGAATGCGCCCGCGCCCGCCCGATCGCCTCGTTAAGCTTCATGAAACCAATCGTCTCATTCCGGCAACAGCTCCGGATTCCTTCCGTTCAGCCCGCGCAACATTTGCAACTGGAGGGGGCAATGCACGTTAATCCTATCGTGAAGCAATGGAATGGACGCATGAAGGCCCTCGCCAGCACCTCGACTCGCCGGTTCGTGAAGGTGGCCCCGCCCACCGTTCACGCGGGCGTGGGCGATGCCTTGCGCCAGGCCTATCGGATGGACGGCGAGATACGCTGCCTCCGGACCTTCGAGGAGCTGCTGGAGCGGCTCGACTAGCCGGAACCCCGCCTGAAAATCGCTCTATCCGGCTTGCGGTCGCGCGATCGCTGTCATAGGGAAGCAACACAGTTCCCTTTCAGCTCGCGAAAGTCTCCCATGGCCTCCAGATCCGCTTTGCTTTTCGCCGCTCTCCTGCTCGGCTCCACCGCCGCCGCGGCCCAGACCCCGCCGGCCCCGGCGCCGGCCGCGGCGGCGCAAAGCGCCGACGCGCGGCTGCGCCAGCTCTTCCACGACAGCGACGAGGACAACCTCCGGCGCAACCCGATCCAGGGCATGTTCCGCGGCGACTATCGCTACGCCGCCCATCTCGGCGACTATATCTCCGACGCCTATTTCGCCGCCGAGCGGGCCGCGGCCGAGCACGAGCTCCGCGTCCTGCGGTCGATCGACCGCAATGCGCTGAACGCGACCGACCGGATCGCCTATGACGTGTTCAAGTGGCAGCGCGAGAACGACCTTGCCGACCTCCAGCCCGCCATGCTGGCGCTGACCGCGGTCCGCCCGGTCAACCATTTCTCCGGCTTCCACACCTTCTACCCGGTCTTCGCCTCGGGCCACGGCGCCGCTCCGTT
>Ga0070686_100001633_pt1 | contig 12537 bp, 5 predicted proteins | sample KBSS23LmetaG_FD_65654 | JGI IMG/M metagenome (GOLD analysis project Ga0070686, IMG submission 65654) | Switchgrass rhizosphere microbial communities from Kellogg Biological Station, Michigan, USA - KBS S2-3L metaG | ecosystem: Host-associated > Plants > Roots > Rhizosphere ...
CGCCATCGAAAACGAGCGGCTCGGGCGAATCGAATCGTTGGCGGCCCGGCACGGCGCTGATCACAAACTGCGAGCGCACCAACGCGCCGGAGCGACTAATAAATTGGCCATACAAATCGGGATCGGCCGTGCCCGTCGCCCACACAACCAGGAAATTATTACCGTCAAAACGCACCAAGGGAAGGCTGCCCGCGCCGCCGACCGCAATGCGCGAGCCGACCAGTTTTCCATCCGCCGAAATGAATTGCGCCGAGACTTCATCGGCTCCGTTTGGCCCGCCTTGGAACGCGACCAGATAATTCACGCCATCGAAGGCGGCGCTGAGTCCGAATTCCTTTTGCGCGGTCGTCGCAATGTTAATTGTGCCCGGCGGCATCGGCGTCACCACCGGGCTGAACGTCGTCAGCCGCATGGTGGTGATCGAAGCGTATTCCGCGATCCCGAACGCTCCCGGATAGGAAGTGGAATCGAATTGGGTGGCGGCAAAAAACAAAATTTGCGCCTGGTATTGCGTCGCGGGCGCAAGCGTGTTGGCCGGAATCGTCGCAGACGTCGCGTCGAACGAAAGCAAAGGAGACTCATAAACGACTCCGTTAGCTTGGTCGTAAATGCGCAGAAACATCGCATCGCCCGGCGACCCATTCGCGAATGGATCCCAGCTCAACGTGAAATCGGCGTTCGCCAGCGCCGATCCCGCAGCGTCGTAATTCGAGAACCGCGGGGTGGTCGGATACCGTTCCCCGGCGAGATTCAGCGGCACATCAAGCGTCCCGTTATGCGCCGTGACCATCTTCAAACGATACGTCCCGTTCGGAAAATTCGCATCCAGATCGCTCTTCGATTGAAAGGCCGGCGTTAACGCGAGCGCGGATGGAGCGGGCTGGAGCGGCTCGCCTGACACGCCGCCGGGTTTCGTCAATGTCGCGCTCGACACGCCGCCGTCGGGGAGAATTGTCACCTCCGAAAAAAAGCTGAAGGGCCCCGGCACCGCGCGGTTGAATTGGCCCGGCGATTGGACCGCCGGCGATACGCTCGTGCTGCTCGTTTGCGTGAACCAGGCATCTTTCTCGACGATATAGAGCCCGACATCCTGGATCGGCGGCGGACACGTTAGATGAAACGCCTCGATCGTCAACACGCTGCTGTTCGGATAGGCCGGATACACGCAGCGCGCCACCAGAATGTTTTCGCCGACCACACCCGCTCCCATGACGTTTTGCAGGGTCGGCATCGCGGTGTTCAAATTCCAACTGTCGGCGATGGTGTCGTATTGCTCGACGGATTGCAGCGCGCCCGAAGCGTTGTCGCCGCCGAGGACGTAAATGATTTCGTTGATGGCGCCGACGGCCGTGCTGGCCATCGGTGTGGGCAGCGATGCTTTCTGCGTCCAAGTGTTTGCGACGGGGTTATAGGCGTAAACAGTGGAGACATAACCGGCGTCATTGCCGCCGCCGATGGCGTAAATCAGGCCATTCACCGCCACCAACGCGACGCCGGAACGGGGCTGAGGCATCGGCGCTTTCGTGGTCCAGGAATCCGTGGCGGGGTTATAAACTTCCAGCGTGCTGTAAAGCGCTCCGTGGCCGGAAGTGCCGCCGACCACATAGAGTAAGCCGCCCAAAGCGGCGGCGCCGGGATAGTATCGCGGGGTGGGCATCGAAGTTTTCACGGCCCAGCTATTGTTTGCGGGGTTGAAGACTTGCAACGTCGCCAGGGGGTTGGATGCCGTTCCGCCGCCGACGACGTAAAGCAAACCATCGATGCCCGCGGCGCGCCCGCCCTGGGTGGACACGGGCAACGCGGGCTTCACGGTCCAATGATCCGAAATGGGGTCGTACGCTTCGAAGGAATTAACGGAGCCGGTGCTGTTGGGCGCGGCGCCGCCCGCCGCGTAAAGAATGGAATTCACCGCGGCGACCGCTGGGTTCCGGCGCGCCAACGAGCCGGACGCTTTCGTTTGCCAGCTTCCGACGCAATCGGCCGAGCCCGCACAAACTGGAACCAGGCCCGCAAGAAAGATGGTCAGCGTCAGCGTTAAATAGAAAACAGTTTTTTTCATGACATCAAAATGCAAAACGAGACTTCTCTACTTTCCAGAACGGAAAAAAACGCGGCCGGTTCCGAATTTATTTATTTTCGATGTTAACCGGATGATATCGCGATAAGCGCCCAACCTGATTTTCGGGCCGCGCCATTAGCGCATGATACGGCTCGGTAGGGAAGGGGAAATTCCGCGGACGGCAGCGACCCGCCGACTCGGGTTTCCTTGACTTGGACAGGCGCGAAGCCGATATAGAACGTGTCAAAATGCTCTGCGACATTTGTAAACAAAACGTGGCCACGGTTCATCTCACGCAAATGGTGGATGGGAAAACCAAGAAGGTGGACTTGTGCGAGGGTTGCTCGAAGGCCAAGGGGGTCGATGACCCCACCGGTTTCTCGCTGGCGGACCTTTTGCTCGGATTGGGCGCGTCGCAGGAAATGGAAGCGGCCAGCGGTTCGGGGGATTTGAAATGCCCGAATTGCGGCTTCACGCAGGCGGATTTCAAGAAAGCCGGGCGGCTCGGTTGCAGCGAATGTTACAACGTCTTCAGCGAAGGGCTCGAGAGCTTGCTCAAAACGATGCACAAAGGGACGCGCCACGTCGGCAAACGTCCGCACACGCAACAGACCGAGCAGGAGATGACAAATCACCTCAAGCAGTTGCAGAAGGCGCTCGATAAAGCAGTGGCGGATGAGAATTTCGAACTGGCCGCGAACGTGCGCGACCAGATCAAACAAGCGAAAGCAAAAATGGTCCCGGCGGTGTAAGTTAAAGCGGTCAGTTTTTTGTTCGATAGATGAATATTGACGATTTTATCAGTTCGCCCACGGTGGCCAGTCATCGCAGCGGTCCGCACGATCGCATTGTGATGTCCAGCCGCGTCCGGCTTGCGCGCAATCTCAAGACGCTGCCCTTCCCGGGTTTCGCCAAGAAGCCGGATCGGCTCAAGGCGCTGGAAACGATTCGACCCGCGGTGCAGTCGCTGCCGCAGATGGCGAATGCGTACACGGAATCGATGGATAGCTTGACCGCGCTCGATAAGCAGATTTTGGTCGAACGCCATTTGATCAGCCGCGAACACGCCGCGAAAAATGCCGGCAGCGGGCTGGTGCTCAATAAGGAAGAGTCGTTGTGCGTGATGATCAATGAGGAAGATCACATGCGCATGCAGTCGTTGCGGCCCGGTCTCCAAATTAAGGAGGCGTGGGCGGCGATCGACCAGGTGGACAGCGCGCTGGAGAAGAAACTGGAATACGCGTTCTCGAAGGATTTGGGTTATTTGACGGCGTGCCCGACGAACCTGGGGACGGGGATTCGCGTGAGCGCGATGTTGCATTTGCCTGCGCTCGTGTTGAGCGAACAGATCAACAAGATCGTGCAAGCGGTGAACAAATTGGGATTGGCCGTGCGCGGTCTCTACGGTGAAGGCACCGAAGCGCTCGGCAACGTGTTCCAGGTGTCCAACCAGATGACGTTGGGCGAATCGGAACAGGAAATCGTCGAGCGCCTGACCAAAGTGCTCGCGCAATTGATCGAGCACGAAGAAAACGCGCGCGGGATGTTGCTCGAAGAAAAACCGAAGGTGCTCTTCAACCACATTGGCCGCGCGTACGGCGTGCTGGCCAATGCGCATAGCATTTCGTCGAAGGAAACGATGAACCTTTTGTCGTTCATGCGGCTCGGGGTCGATCTCGGGCTTTTTCCCGGCACGGAACGCGCTCTGGTGGACGAATTATTTATCATCACGCAACCGGCGCATTTGCAGAAACGTTACTCGGAAAAGCTGTCCGCCGAGGAGCGCGATCTGTTGCGGGCGGACATGTTGCGGGAACGTTTGCGTGGCGTGAGCCGCCCGAATACCAGCAACGTTGGGACAACTTTACCCAAGCTGGACAAACCGAACGACCAGTAGCAAATTGACACACTTTTATGAGCGAAGAAGCAATGAACAATTTCACCCCGCGCGCCCAGCAAGTCCTTGCGCTCGCGCGTAAAGAAGCGGATCGCTTCAATCACAATTTTGTGGGGACGGAACATTTGCTTCTGGGCCTCATCAAGTTGGGCCAGGGCGTGGCGGTCAATGTGCTCCAGAAAATCGGGCTCGACCTGGAAACGGTGCGGATGGAAGTCGAGAAGCTGGTCGGCACCGGCCCCGATCAAAAGATGATCGGCAATATTCCGTACACGCCGCGCGTGAAAAAAGTCCTGTCGCTCGCGGCCAAGGAAGCCAAGGCGCTTAATCACACGTACGTCGGCACGGAACACATTTTGCTCGGCCTGTTGCGCGAGGGCGATGGCGTGGCGGCACGCGTGCTGAAGAACATGGACGTCGATATCGAGCAGACGCGCCAAGAGATTTTGAAGGAGCTCGATCCGAATTTTAATTCCGGCGAAGAAGCCACCGCGGGAGATGCTCCCGGCGAAACGCCCAAGGGCGGCGCGGCCGAAAAGAAGGGCGAAGTCAAAACGCCCGCGTTGAAGGCGTTCGGACGCGACCTCACGGAAATCGCGCGCAAAGGCGAGATGGACCCGGTCATCGGACGCAAAAACGAAATTGAACGCGTCATCCAGATTCTTTGCCGGCGCACGAAAAACAACCCGGTTTTATTGGGCGAAGCAGGCGTGGGCAAAACCGCGATCGTCGAAGGTTTGGCCCAGGAAATCGGCAAGGGCAACGTGCCCGAGTTGTTGCGCGACAAGCGCGTGATCACGCTAGACCTCGCGTTGATGGTCGCGGGCACGAAGTATCGCGGCCAGTTCGAAGAGCGCATCAAAGCGGTCATGGACGAAATTCGCCGCGCGAAAAACATCATTTTGTTCATCGACGAATTGCACACGATCGTCGGCGCCGGTTCGGCCGAGGGGACGATGGACGCCTCGAACATCATCAAGCCCGCGCTCAGCCGCGGCGAATTGCAATGCGTCGGCGCGACCACGCTCAACGAGTATCGCAAATACATCGAAAAAGACGCCGCGCTCGAACGCCGTTTCCAAAGCGTGAAAGTCGAAGCGCCCACCGTCGATGAAGCCATTCTCATTTTGAACGGCCTCAAAACGAAGTACGAAGATCATCACAAGGTCGAATACACCGCGGGAGCGATCGAAGCGTCGGTGAAACTTTCGGATCGTTATTTGACCGGACGTTTTCTGCCGGACAAAGCGATCGATCTCATGGACGAATCGGGCTCTCGCGCGCGCATCGGCGCCATGACGCGTCCGCCGGACGTCAAGAATCTCGAAGTCGAAATCGAGGACATCAAAACGCGCAAAGAGCGCGCGATTAAGGAACAGGATTTCGAAGGCGCGGCTTCGATGCGCGACAAGGAAAAGCAGGCCAAGGAACGGATGGAAGCCATTCTCCTCGCCTGGAAAAACACGCGCGAAGAAAAGCGCGTCACCGTCGATGAAGACGATATTTTGCAAGTGGTTGCCAAATGGACCGGCATTCCGCTCAAGCGCATGGAGCAGGGCGAGGCCGCGAAGTTGCTGACGATGGAACAGGATTTGGCCCGCATCGTTATTGGTCAAAAGACGGCCGTCAGCGCGCTCTGCAAAGCGCTCCGCCGTTCGCGCGCCGATCTGAAAGATCCGAAGCGCCCCATCGGCACGTTCGCGTTGCTCGGGCCGACCGGCGTTGGCAAAACGCTGCTCGCCAAGACGCTCGCGGAGCATATGTTCGGCGACGCGAAATCGCTCATCCAACTCGACATGAGCGAATACATGGAAAAATTCACCGTGTCGCGCCTCGTCGGTTCGCCTCCCGGTTATGTCGGTTATGAAGAAGGCGGCCAGTTAACCGAGCAGGTTCGTCGCAAGCCGTATTCCGTGGTGCTTTTCGACGAAATCGAAAAGGCGCATCCGGATGTGATGAACATGCTTCTCCAGATTTTGGAGGAAGGCAAACTGACGGACAACGTCGGGCGCGCAGTCGATTTCCGCAACACAATCATCCTGCTCACGTCGAATGTCGGCGCCGAAACGGTGCGCAAAAACAGCACCATCGGTTTCGGGGTTGCGGGCGCGGAGGAGAATTACGAGAAGATGCGCGAGAAAATCATGGACGAAGCCAAACGCGCATTCCGTCCGGAATTTCTCAACCGTCTCGATGACATCATCGTATTCAATTCGCTGACCAAGCCGGACCTGATCGAAATTCTCGATCTGGAAATCCAAAAGGTCATGGGCCGTCTCAAAGCGAAAAAGATTCAGCTCGAACTCGATTCGAAAGCGAAGGATTTGCTGGTCGAAAAAGGATTCGATCCGATTTATGGCGCGCGTCCGATGCGCCGGGCGGTCGAACGCTACCTGGAAGACCCGCTCGCCGAGGAAATTCTGCGCGGCAAATTGCAGGACAACGTGCCGATCCACGTCCAGGTTGAAGGCGACAAACTCGTCTTCACCCAGCCGGCCTCGGCGGCTCCGGCCGAAGGGGCGCTGTCCAGCTAGGCTAACCGCTAGAATGAGAAATCCGCTCGCAACCCGCGGGCGGATAGTTCTTTTCGTCCAACCTAAAGTTTTCCTGTCCTTGACCGATAGACCGGTGTGTGCGAGAAACGCAGGCGGACCCGACGATTTGCCGTGCTAAAGCAATGACAGCCGCCGAACAGGATATTGCTTCGACCGCCAGCCAGGTGGGTCGGACGCTGCTTATCGTCGATGACGACGAAGGCGTGCGCGAGGCGTTGTGGGTTCTCTTCCGCGACACCTGCCAGGTCATTCTTGCCGAGAGCGGCCGCAAAGCCATCGAGATTGCCGGCGGCCGCAACATCGACGCCGTTGTCCTCGATATTCGCATGCCGGGCATGTCCGGCATCGATGTCCTCGCCAAGCTCAAGGAAATCGATCCTGCGGTCGAAGTCATCATGCTCACCGCGTATGAAACGCTGGAGACCGCCCGCGAAGCGTTGCGACTCGGCGCCTGCGATTACCTGAGCAAACCGTACGGCATCGACAACATGCGCGAATCCGTCACGCGCGCGTTCGACCGCCGCGCCGTCTCGATCGAAATTCGCAATCATGATCGCAAGCTGCGGGAACTTCAGCGCGAAATTCACGATCGCCAAATTCGCGAGGAACTGGCGCGCGCCCACGCCGATATTTACGCCAGCATCCTCCATGACATCAATGGCCCGCTGACCGTCATTCGGGGTTACATCGACAAAATGCGCCGCGACCTCGTGGCCGCGCATCGCCTCGATGTCGGCGCGCTCGGAGCGCTGCGCCAACACATCCACGGCATCGACCACCAAATCCTCCATTGCCTCGATGTTTCGCGCCGTTACCTGGGTTTCCTCGAAGGCCGCACTCAAGCTGAAGCGCCGGTGCCGGTCAACCAGGTCTTCTCCGACTTGAAAGAACTGATCGAAGTCCATCCCAATGCGCGCGGGAACCAGCTTCACATCCATTCGCTGGCCCAAAACATCACGCCGATCATTCACGCGACCGATTTTCTTTCGATCCTGTTGAACCTGACGATTAACGCGCTGCAAAGCAGCCCAGACCCCCACCGCGTCGAAGTTCGTGGTCGCGTGGCGCCGCGCATCCCGGATCACAAGAACAGCCCGCACGAACGATTCCTGCCCCAACCACGCCCATCCCGTGAAGCCGTCCTCGCCATCGTCATTCAGGATAATGGGACGGGCATGACTGAAGAAGTCGTCGAAATGGCTTTCCAACCCAATTTCACGACCAAAGGTCCCGGGCGCGGGTCCGGGCTCGGGCTCTCGATCGTGAAACGCCTCATCACCCAGGCCAATGGCGCCTTGCACCTCTACTCGCGGCCAGGCGAAGGAACGATTTTCACGGTCTATTTACCCGCGCGGTTTTAAAAGGCCGCGTTGATTGTCGAAATTCTTTCAAGGTAGAGCTCCTCTCTCTGAGCACGCCGCCAGATGTAGTGGCTCTCTCAACCTAAAAATCGGTTTTGAGCGTACGCGGGCCACGAAGGAATTGACCTCCGTCGGGACGCTCAAATGCTCAAATCATGATTACGCGTTGATTATTTGAACGGTTCGGGCTGCGGCGCGGCGCGCTCGGCGAGACGCGCCCTACCTTTAACGCCCGCTTGTTCGGAACCCTTACGACATGCGCATGGGCATGATCACGTAGAGGAAGGGGCCGTTTGTTTTCACGATGCCGGGGCTTAAATCGTCGATCAAATCCAAATAAATTTCGTCTTCGGTCAACGCTTTCAACGGATCCATCAGGTAACTCGGGTTGAAGGCGATGGCCATGTCGGGGCCTTTGTAGCTGACGGCGATGGCTTCGCGGGCTTCGCCGATGTCCGGCGTGTTCGCGGTGATCTCAACCGAGTTTTTCTTGAAGGTCAATTTGACCGAGTGACTTTTTTCGCTGGTCATCAATTCCGCGCGGCGCAATGCCGAATGCAATTCGTCCCGATTGAACGCGATGCGTTCTTTTGTTTCACCCGGAATCACTTGTTTGTAATTCGGATAATTCCCCTCGATCAATTTCGAAATAATCGAAACAGGATTCACGCCTTCGCCGGTGAGCGCGAAGGAAACTTTGTTTGGCCCGATCTTCACTTCGATATCGCCCTTGGCCTGGAGCAGCCGATTCAATTCGTTGATCGCTTTGGTTGGGACGATGCATTCGCCCTGGCTCGACGCGGGGACATCGACTTCTTCGTAGGCCAACGCCAAACGGCGGCCATCCGTGGCGACCATGGTGACGTTGTGTTCTTTGAGGCTCAGCAAAATGCCGTTGAGCACGAAACGCGTTTCATCGGTCGAGATGGCGAACGACGTTTTGCGCAACAAACCTTTGAATTTATCCTGTGGCAGATTGATTTTGCGCGTTTCGGCCGTCGCTTGTTCGACGGGGAATTCGTCCGCAGACAAGCCGTGGATTTTGTAATACGAACTGCCGGATTGAATTGTGGTGTGATTTTTGTCGTCGGTATCGAGATCGATGTCCTGCGGCCCCAGTTCGCGAATGATGCCGAAGAATTTCTTGGCGGGCAGCGTGGTGGCACCGCCTTTCTTGACGACGGCAGGCACTGAAGTGCTCACGGTGATATCCAGGTCCGTGGCTGTCAATTCGATGCGGTCGCCCTCGGCGCGCAGCAGGACGTTCGACAGCACCGGGAGAGTGGTGCGCGTGGCGACGACGTTTTGAACAGCCTGGAGACCGTTCATCAACTGCTCTTTGGTGATGGAAATTTTCATTCGTGATGCGGTCGCTTAGTACTATTCTTTCTGTTTCAAAAGCACCCGTATTATTAAGGGCTGTGGATAAGGCAAACAAACCACCGTGTCAAGGTTGGCAGAAGGGGTTACGAGAATTTCCTGCTGTGCACAACAGTGGAGGTCCGAGTCGAGGATCAGGGAAAACCGCAAGTTATTCGGTTTATTGGCCCATTATTCACAGGAATTCGCATGGTTGCTCGCAGAGTTGTAGCCAATAAGTAGTACTGGCGTTCCTAAAAATCTCTGGTAGAATGCCCGACTGTGCCGCCCGTCAAAGCCCTGATATGCGTCAGAAATTGATTTAATGCCTAGCACCATGTCCAAACCTTTTTTGCGCACGCTCCTCGTTGTTCTGTCGAGTTTCCTCACGCTCCACGCCCAGGAGATCGATTCGAGTCGGTCGTTCATCCCCGCGCCGCCCACAGCGCCGCCGCGCATCAAGGGGGAGGCCAAACAAAAACCGGCAGCGACCTCGCCCAAGGCGGCCGACGGCAACCAATACAGTGTGGGCGATCCGACCGACGAAGAACAGCTCATGCTCGAATTGATCAATCGAGCGCGCATCGATCCGATTGCGGAGGCACAGCGCATTTTGCTTTTGGATGATCCGGGAGTTGTTTCAGCGATTCAACAATATCATGTGGATACGGCTCTGATGGTGCAGCAGTTCGGAATTTACGGCTCGGCTCCACCGCTTTCATTCAATGCTGCGCTCCTCGCCGCGGCCCGGGGACATTCCCAATACATGCTCAATCGGGCCGTGCAAAACCACGATGAATTTTACACGAATGACCTGGGGACGGTGGTGATCAAGGATATTGGCGTGCGGTTTCACGAGGCTGGATATCCTTATGAATCAGGCTCGGAAAATATTTATTCCTACATGCAAAACGTCCCGCAGGGGCATGCGGGCTTCGAAGTTGATTGGGGCAGCGGCGCCGGCACCTTTGGCGGCATGCAAAGTCCCCCGGGCCATCGCGATAACACGCATGATTTGCATGGGCGTTCGGTCGAAATTGGCGTGGGCATTTCGCATGGCGCAAACCAGACCGGTACTGACTTTCCGGTCGGGCCCATACTCGTGACCGAAGATTACGGGCGGCAACAAACGCCCGTCACCTTTGTCACTGGTGTCGCTTATTACGATTTGAACGGCAACAATTTTTACGACTTGGGTGAAGGGCTTGGGGGCGTCACGGTGACCATCGACGGGCGAACCGATTTTTTTGCGGTGACCTCAGCGTCGGGCGCTTATTCGATTCCGGTTCCACCGAACCAAACCTACACCGTGCGCTTCAAGCCCGCGGGCGGAACCGAAGTGGTCGGCTCAGCGCCGGTCGATCAAGCAAACAATTTCAAACTCGATTTCAAACCGACGTTCACGTCCGAAACAATCACCAGCCTGCCGGCCTCGATCAACGTGGGCGGCTCGAATCCGATTGGCGTTTCGAAATTGGATGGCGCCACCGGTTATCGGGCGCGGTATTTCACCACGAAAACGCCAGCGGTTGAGGGCGGGGAAATTTTGACCAACGTGGCGGCATCGCTTTATGGCGGCTACTCGCTGTCGCCCAGCTCGCCTATTTTGGCCGGCACAAAAAGCTTTCACCTGGCGCACATCACCGACACGAACGGCCCCAACGCAAAGGCCTACGCGCAAATCGTCCAATTCAAGACCCCCTACAACGTTAAAGCCGGCGCGCAACTTCGCTTTAAGAGCCTCCTCCGGTATGCGGCCACGGGCGAGAATGCGAAAGTCGAAGTTTCCACGGATGACGGTTTGAGTTGGACAGCGATCTACAATCAAGCGGGGGTCGCATCGGGTCCCGTCGAAAACGCGGCCATTTCGAGGACGAACAGCCTTGCTGCCTACGTTGGGAAAGTGGTTCTGGTGCGATTTAACTACGACGTCGATCTGCACATCGGCTGGTATAATATGGATTCGTTTCCAACGAATCAAAAAGACCTGGCTGGTTGGATTTTCGACGATGTGACCTTCGTGAACATGGATCAGATCACATCCACGGCCACTGCCCTATTCGATGTGAGCGGCGTTTATCATTTCGATCCGCCCACCGTGGGCAGTTACGCGATTCAATTCCAGGCTCTCAATGGAGCGCGCGCTTACCCTTGGGGCGTGGCCCAAAACCTCACCGTCATGGCTTCGACGGCTGATTCGACACCGCCGACGGTGGCGATTACTTCTCCCGCGCTGGGCGCGCATGTCACATCGTCATCGGTAAATGTGCAGGGCACCGCCAGCGATAATGTGAACGTGCTCGAGGTTCAAATCAGCCTCCAGAATTCAGCCGGCCGAAGTGAATACGTGAAGGTGAGCGGGACGAACTCTTGGAACGGGACCGTCTCCAATCTCGTCGCCGGGCCGAACACGATCTTCGTGCGCTCACGCGATGTCAGCGGGAACTTTTCCGCCGAAGTTTCAACGTCGATTAATTTCGACGTTCCGGCGACGATCTCCGTGACAGTCGTCGGAGTGGGCACGTTGACGCCGAATTACAACCAACAGAACCTCATCATCGGCAACAGCTACTCGATGACGGCCAATCCCGGGACCGGATACGCCTTCGCGGGCTGGACCGGCAGCCAGTTCACCACAAACAATCCGCTGACCTTCACGATGCAGACGGGCCTCAGTTTCACGGCCAACTTCCAGGACGTAGCGCCACCCACCATTATCGTCACTGCGCCCTTGAACAATTCCCACGTCACGACCAACAAAATTACGCTTCAGGGAACCGCTGCGGACAATGCCACCGTGACGAATGTCTCGGTGCGTGTGCAGAATTCCACGGGCACCAGTGATTTCTATGTGGCGACCGGCACCACGACTTGGTTTGTCACCGTGCCGCTTGGCGAAGGCTCCAACACGCTGCTGATTAGCGCAACCGATTCGCATGGCATCAAGTCGGGCGATTACACCGGCACCGTCTTCTACGACGTGCCCACGCCCTTCAGCCTCGACATCGTTGGCAAAGGCACGTTGGTTCCGAATCTCTCGTCGTCGAACCTCGTCATCGGCCAGGTCTATAGCATCACGGCGAATCCTGCGGTTGGGTTTTCGTTTGTGGGCTGGCAGAAAGATGGCGTTTTCATTGGCCCGACGGCGAATTTGCAATTCGTCATGCAAGCGAATCTTCATCTCACGGCGGTTTTCAACGATGTCACCGCGCCGAAGCTCACGGTGACGGCTCCGTCCAACAATTTTCGCAGTCCCACCAACCGGATTACGTTGCAAGGAACCGCGAGCGATAACGACAGCGTGGC
>Ga0070686_100001634_pt1 | contig 12535 bp, 11 predicted proteins | sample KBSS23LmetaG_FD_65654 | JGI IMG/M metagenome (GOLD analysis project Ga0070686, IMG submission 65654) | Switchgrass rhizosphere microbial communities from Kellogg Biological Station, Michigan, USA - KBS S2-3L metaG | ecosystem: Host-associated > Plants > Roots > Rhizosphere ...
GCGAGCACGCAGCGCACCTCGGGGACGACTGCGAGCACACAATCGCGCGGCTCCGGAGCGGCTGAAGCCCGCGGTACGACCAGCGGCACCTCTCGGACGCCGACCGACCGCAGCGGCACCAGGTCCGACGCCTTTTCCGGATACTCCAGCGGCCGCTCGGAACGCGCCGCCAGCTCGCGCGGCACGCAGAGCCGAAGCAGTTCGCGCTCGAGAGGCGGCGGTGGCGGCCGCCGCCGGTGAGCGTGATGAGGACTCCTCCCATGCATCCACGTCACCGGTTGTTCAGTCGCACCACGCTCGTGCTCGGCCCCGCGCTGCTCGCATGCGCCGGCGTGCTCACCTGCGCGTCGCTGGCCGCACAGCCGGCCGCGCGCACGTTCGCGACGCCGGAAGAGGCCGTGCGAACACTGGCCGCGGCCGTGAAGGGCGGCAATCTCCAGGAGGTAATCGCGATCTTCGGGCCCTACGGCCAGGAACTCGCCGATTCATCCGATCCGACGACGGCGCGACGGAATCGCGAGACGTTCGTGGCGGCATTCGCTGAAGGATGGCACCTGGTCGGTCCAAACGCGTCCCGCAAGACGCTCGTCATCGGCAACGAAGAGTGGCCCTTCCCGGTGCCGCTGACCCGGAGCGGCGGCCGGTGGCACTTCGACAGCGAAGCCGGCAAGGAAGAAGTGATCGCCAGGCGCATTGGCCGCAACGAGCTGACGGCGATCGCCGTCTGCCGCACCTACGTCGTCGCGCAGCAGCGCTACGCCGCGGTGGCACACGACGGCAATCCAGCTGGCAGGTATGCGACGAAGTTTCGCAGCGATCCCGGCAAGCACAACGGACTCTACTGGCCGGCGGCGAAGGGCGAGCCGCGAAGTCCGCTCGGCGATCTGCTGGCGGAGGCCGCTGAAGACGAGGTGGCGATCGCCGAACGGCGCGAGTCGCCGCAGCCCTTTCACGGCTACTACTTCAAGATCCTGACCGGCCTCGCCACCACCGCGTCCGACGGCAGCGCGGCGCGAGGATTCGGACTTGTCGCCTGGCCGGCGCGATACGACGAAACCGGCGTCATGACCTTCGTCGTCGATCAGACGGGGGTCGTGCGGCAGAAGGATGTTGGCGGCGACACCGGCGCAGCGGTGAAAGCGATGGCGCTCTACAATCCCGACGCGTCCTGGACCGAGGTTCGATAGCCGCTTACCCGGGTTCGGCGGACCCATGCACGACGAACGCGCGGCGCGTGTCGTCACGATCATCGCCATCCTGTCCGCCGCGTTCGCCGCGGCGCCGGCTGCGGCGCAGCCGGCGGAAGTCTCGGTCCTCGGCGGCTACCGATTCGGCGGCAGCCTGGTCGAAGCTGCGGCGCCGCATCGCGTCGACTCGGATGGCGCACCCGCGATCGGGATCGTCTTCGATCTGCCGGTCTCAGAAGGGTTCCAGTTCGAAGCGCTCTTCACCCACCAGCAGGAATCGATCGTGCTCGTGCCGCTCGACGGGTTCGCGCCGTCGACGCGCTACAGCACGTCGATCGATCACTGGCAGGCCGGAGCGCTGCAGGAACTCGAGGGCGGCCGCCGCGTGCGGCCGTTCCTCACCGGCATGCTGGGCCTGACCCGGTACGGGGTCGAGGCCGATCATGCGATCCGTTTCACGCTCGGTGGCGGAGGGGGCGTGAAAGTGTATCCGCGATCGCGTGTTGGCCTGCGCCTCGATGGGCGCGTGTTCGCGACGTTTGTCGACGCCGAGGCGTTCGGCGTCGCCTGTGTGCAGGGCGGATGCGTACTCGCCATTCACCTGGATATGGCGTGGCAGGTCGAGTTCACCGCCGGTCTCGTCGTCCGCTTGCGCTAGTCGCCTGTCGACGATGGATCAGTACCGCCAAGGGCTGCCACGAAGGCGCGAAGACACGAAAAGCACATGTTGATCTTCGTGCTTTCGTGGCTTCGTGGCTGATCGAGCGGTCCCGATTCAATCGATACGCGCCATCAGTTCGCGTCGATACGATCACCCGAAAACAACAGCGACGCCTCCGGCGGGGCGGAGGCAGGGCACGGCGGCGGCGGCGACCGACGGCCCCGCGTCGCTCCTCAAAGTGCGCCGGCTCTATCACTTCCGGCGCGGGTCGCCGCGCGAGTGATGCGGCACGGGGCGTGCTCGCGTCACCCCGCTCACGCATTTGCAAGCGTGCGTCGACGCGATCTCGCATCGCATCTGGAGGCCACACCGTGCGTAACAGAGTTGTATTCGCCGTCGCCGTCTGCCTGTTCACCGTTTCGGCGATCGCCTGGACAGCGGCGCAGCAGAAGAAACCAGCTCCCTCCCCCGCCGAAACGCCCATCGAGGATGTCCTCAAGGCGGTCCGCTCCGATCTCCAGGGTGATCGCGCCGACATCATCGCCAAGAACATGACGCTCAACAGCGAAGTCGCCGCCAGGTTCTGGCCGATGTACAAGGACTACCAGGTCGAGCAGAACGCGATCATGGACGAGCAACTCAAGGGCATCCAGCGCTACATCGAGAGCTTCGACACGCTCGACGATGCTGGCGCGATGGGGCTGATCACCGCGCACTTCAACCGCGACGAGCGAATGAACGCGCTGCGCCAGAAATGGTTCGGCGAATTCCAGAAAGTGCTCGGGACGAAGCTGGCGGTGCGCGCGATGCAGATCGATCGGCGGCTGTCGCTCGTCCACCAGATCCAGTTCGCCGCGCGCATCCCGCTCGCTCACTAACGGCGGTGCGGCGTGAGCGGTCGGGCACATCCCGATGGTCACGAGGCTCGTTGCCGGGTCGTGCCTGATGGCCTTGTGCGTGGCGATCCACGCGTCGGGCCTGTCGTGGGCCTTACAGAACCTGCGCCGATCGTCGTTCCGCGGCTCGCGGCTGTGGCGCAGCACAGGGCTGTTCGTCGTCGTCGCGGTGTGGATCGTCCTGCTGCACCTTGCCGAGATCTCGGTCTGGGCGGCCATGTATGTGTGGAACGGCGCGATCGCCGATCTGCCGTCGGCCTTCTACTTCAGCGCCGTCACCTACACGACCACCGGCTACGGCGACATCGTGCTGCCGAAGGAATGGCGCCTCGACGGCGCGGTCGAAGCGCTCACCGGCATCCTGATGTGCGGGTGGTCGACGGGATTCTTTTTCGCCATCGTGAATCGACTCTATGAGCACCACGCAAGTACGACCAGCGTCTGACGTCGGGTGGTCGTTCACGCCCTCGCTCAACTGGCTGTTCGTGTTCATTCCCATCTCGATCGCGCTCGACTACGCGCACGTGCCGCCGCCGGTGGTCTTCTTCTCGGCGGCGCTGGCGATCGTGCCGGCGGCACGGCTGATCGTGCTGTCGACCGAGCAGCTGGCGACGCGGACCGGCGATGCGATCGGCGGGCTGCTCAATGCCACCTTCGGCAACGCCCCGGAGCTGATCATCGCGCTGGTGGCACTGCGCGCCGGTTACTTCGCGATGGTGCGGGCGTCGATCATCGGCGCGATCCTCGCCAACCTGATGCTGGCGATGGGCGTCGCCTTCTTCCTCGGCGGCCTGCGCCGCCATACGCAGGAATACAACGCCGGGGCGACGCGGCTCTACAGCTCGATGATGTTGATCTCGGCGGTCAGCCTCGGCGTGCCGAGCGCGTTCAACCGGTTCTTCGCTGCCGAGAGCACCGTGCACGAGGAAAAGCTCGTCAACCTCGGCACCGCGTTCGTGCTGCTGATCGCCTACGGGCTCTATCTGGTGTTCCTTCTCAAGACGCACCCCGACTACTTCGAGAGCGTCACCGTGACCGAAGTCGAGCAGGGGCACGAAGGTCCGCAGTGGAGCGTCGGCAGGGCCGTCGGCAGCCTGGTCGGCGCGTCGCTCATCGCCGCGGTGATGAGCGAAATCCTCGTCGGCGCCGCCGAGGGCACCGGCAAATCGCTCGGCATGTCGGACGTGTTCATCGGCATCGTGTTCCTCGCGATGATCGGCGGCGCCGCCGAGAGCGGATCGGCGATCGCGATGGCGCGCAAGAACAAGCTCGATCTCACCATCGGCATCGCGATGGGCAGCAGCATCCAGATCGCGCTGTTCGTCGCGCCGGTGCTGGTGCTGGCCAGCCTCTTCATCGCCCCTCAGCCGCTGGAGCTCTCGTTCAGCCGCGCCGAGCTCGGCACGCTCTTCCTCGCCGTGCTGATCGGCACCATCGTCGCCGGCGACGGCCGATCGAACTGGTACAAGGGCGTGCAGCTGATGCTCGTCTACACGATGATCGCGATCCTGTTCTACTTCCTGCCGGAAGGCGTCCGATGATCGCGATCGCGCGCGCGGCGGCGTGCGCGATCGTGCTGTGCGCGCGGGCAACGGCCCTCTTCGCGCAGACCTCGTCACGCTGCCGAAGGCACAAGTTCAGGCGGCCTTCCGGCACATCGGCCGGTCCATCCGATTGAGCGAAACGCGCTGGACGCGACACCCGTCGGGCTGTTCGGCACCGTCATCAACACGCCGGACAACGTGCACACCATCGTCGGCAACGCGAAGGTCTTCTTGGACACGATTCAGAACTTCTCGGTGAATCCATACCGACGCGTCGATCTCACAGCGACGATCAACAACGCCGTCGATCATCGCGCGGCGATCCACCTGCTCACGCGGCGGCTGACGACGATTCCCAACGTGCTGGTGTCGCCGGCGCCGGATGTCGACGTGCTGCAGTTCACGCCGGCCGGGCCGCTGCTGTGCGTGCGTCCGTACTGCGCCAACCCGCACTACTGGCAGGTCTACTTCGACACCAATCGAATGATCCGCGAGAGCTTCGGCGAGGCCGGCTTCCCGGCGCCCGTGCCGGCGTACGAAGTCAGCGGCGCATTCGCGGCGTTCGAAAAAGGGGTCGGGAACCGTTTTTGAAGAATTCAGAAAAAACGGTTCGCGACCCCGTCTGACCCCGTCAGCGGCAGCGGCAGGACGCGCCCTTCGGCCGACGACCGCGCCGCGGTCTCGACGACCGCTGTCACGGCGATTGCCTGTGCGGGAGGGACGGGGTTGCTGCCCTTGCCACGAATCGCATCGCCCACGGCGATATAGAACTGCCGGTAGTCGCCGCGCGGGATGACGGTCGCCGTTTCGACACGAGTGGTTCCGTCCACGTACGTCGCCGATTCGACCGGTGACGCGCCGCCGAGCGCGACGCCCATCGCCGCTGACAGTTGAACTTCCTGCGGATCGACGCCCACTTTGATCCAGCTGCCGCGCGTGCCGTGCACGACGAATCGCGGTCCGGTCGCGGCCAGCATCGACGCGTGCAGGATCACGGCGCGGCGGCCGTAGCCGAGGACGACGTGCGCCCAGTCGTCGGTGTTCGCGCCGGCGCGATGGGCGGCGAGGCTGCCGCTGATCGACTCCGGCAGGCCGAACAGCTGCAGCGCCTGGTCGGCGAGGTGCGGTCCGAGATCGTTCCACACGCCGGATCCGGGTCCCGGCCGCTCGCGCCAGCGATCGCGCACGACCGGCCGGAAGCGATCGAAGTGCGATTCGACGTGGGTGATGTCGCCGAGCGTGCCGGAGCGGACGATGTCCGCGAGTGCCAGGAAGTCGCCGTCCCAGCGCCGGTTGTGAAATGTCGCCAGCACGCGCTGGCGGCGCGAGGCCAGCGCGCCGACGCGGCGTGCCGCGTCCAGCGAGACAGCGATCGGCTTGTCGACCACCACGTGTTTGCCCGCTTCGAGCGCAGCCGCTGCCAGCTCGCCGTGCGTCGCCGTCGGCGTCGCGATCACGACGAGCTCGACCGCGGGATCGGTGAACGCGTCGGCCGGCGTCGCGACGACGGTCGCCTGCGGCAAGTCGGCAAGCACCTGCGCGGGCCGGCTCGAGACGACGACGGCGAGGTCGAAGCCCGGCGTCGACCGGAGCAGCGGCGTGTGAAAGGTCTGGCCGGCGCGGCCGTAGCCGATCAGTGCCGCGCGAATCGTCCGTTCACCGCGCGCAGGCGTATTGATCAATCGAACCTCGAATCTTCGGGGCCTTCCGCTGTAGCATTGCCACTCACGGCGCCCGTTCGCGCCGTCACTTGAGGTGACTATGCACCGTCGCGACGTCTCCCTGCCATCTGCGCGCCGTTGGTTTCTTTCGAGGCTCGGCACCGGCCTCGCCGCGGCCGGCGCGGCGCTCGGCGGGAGCACCGCTGCAATGCTGGCGCAAGGCGCCTCGGATCAACGCTTTCAACCAACCCGCCACGCCGAAGACGAGTGGTACGACAAGCTGCCCGGCAAGCACCGGATGATCCTCGACGCGGTGTCGGGCGCGGGCGTCGGCGACGCGCTGCACTTCGCGTCGAACATCCTGACGACGAGCAAGAGCGGTTACCGCCTCGAGGCGAGCGAGGTCGCGGTGATCGTCTGCCTGCGGCACGGCGCCACCGCGTTCGCCTTCAACGACGCGATGTGGGCGAAGTACAGCGCGCCGCTGTCGGAGCGCGCGAAGATGAACGATCCGAAAACGCACGCGCCGGCGGTCGTCAACGTCTACAACTCGAACGACTACCGCGGCCTGCTCGCCAACGGCGCGGCGACCATCGATGCGCTGATCAAGCAGGGCGTGCATTTCGCCGTCTGCGATCAGTCGACGCACGGCTACGCCGAGGGATTCGCGCGCCGCACTGAAAGCAAAGCCGAGGCGGTGTACAAGGATCTGACCTCGAGCCTGATCGGCAACTCGCACATGGTGCCGTCGGGGATCGTCGCCGTCGGTCATGCGCAGGAGCACGGCTACGCGTACGCGTACTGCGGTTGAGGAGGCAGCCATGACGATGAGGCGTTTGCTGGTCCTGGCGTGCGCGCTCGTTCTCACCGGCGTCGCCGTGTTCGCGGGCGGCGGACAGGGCGCGAGCCAGGCGCCCGCCGGTGGTCGCGGCGGCCAGCGCGGCGGCGCTGGTCGTGCGGACGCGCCGGTGCTCGGGCCCGGCAATTTGATTACCGGCGTCTGGGGCGCCGATGCGACGGCCGTCGACTCGCGCGGCTGGGGCTGGATGACGAAGTCGTACGTGAGCGGCGGCTACAAGCGTCCCTTCTACAACAGGGCGAAGGAGATGCTGTTCAGCGACAAACAGGTCACCAGCTTCACGATCAGCACCTTCGATCCGGAGTTCTACTGCGAGGTCCGCAAGCACTACGGCTACGTCTGGTTCGAGATGCAGCACAGCACGATGTCGTGGGACAACATCGCGAAGATGATCGCGGCGTGCCCGGGCCCCGACGGCGCGGCGCCGTTCATCCGCATGCCCGATCAGCTCGAGTCGAGCATCCAGAAGGCGACCGACCTCGGCGCGATCGGCCTGATCTTCCCGACCATGCGCGACGGCAACCAGGCGCTCGAGGCGGCGCGCTACTCGCGCTTCCCGCCGTTCGGCCGCCGCAGTTCGGGCGCCGGGCAGGCCGGCCGGATCTGGGCCAACGTGCCCGGCGGCTACCAGAACACCTACAACGACAACGTGCTCGTCGTCGTGATGATCGAGACGCTCGACGGGATCATCAACGCCGACGAGATCGCCAACACCTTCGGCATCGACGTCGTCATCCAGGGCAACAACGATCTGTCGCGCTTCTCCGGCTGGGCGCAGACCGATCCGCGCTACCAGTCGCTGTTGACCGTGAGCCGCAACGCTACGCTCAAAGCGGGCAAGTTCTGGGGCAACGCCGGCCAGCAGTACCTCACCGGCAACCCGCTGAGCGCGGACGTGCGCTTCGTGCAGAACGGGCCGTCGCTCGACGGCTGGACGCCGCCGGCGCGAGGACGTGAAACGAGCGAGGAACCGACGATTGGCGTTGGCGGCCGCGGCCGACGCGGCGGCGGTGGCCGCTAGAGGTGTCCGTCGGCGTCGCGCGACGGCGCGTTTGCGGCATTAAAGCTCGAACCTAGAGAGCGCGGAACGAATCACGCTCGCGATCGTTCGCTGCTTCACAACAGCCCACGTTCGTAGACGAGGGAGGACAGGCGCGCGTCGCACGCCGGTGACGATGTCGTTGCGAAACCGTGCGCCGGCGGCGCGCAGCGTCTGCACCGTCGCGGCCAGATCCTCGACCTGAATCGCGAACCGGTTCCAGCCGCCCGGCCGCGGCATCGTGCCATCGGGCATCGCCTGTCCGCCGCCGCCGCTCGGGTTGGGCGCACTCAGCACGAGGCGCAGGTCGCCGCGCGAGAGCATCGCAAACGGCGGCGCCGGATGCATCACGAGCGTGAATCCGAGCTGCCGGGTGTAGAAGTCGATTGCCCGATCGACATCGTCGACGATGTATCGCACCTGCACGGTCGGCATGGCTGAACGATCGCACAGCGGCGGCGCCGGCTGATCGCTCGGGTGAATCCTTCGCGCTACTTGACTGTGAGCGGCGGCACCGTCTTCGGCGGCTTGCGCGGCGCGACCAGCCGCTCGTACGCGTAGGCGACCTTGAGGAGCGTCGGCTCGCTCCACGGCTGGCCCAATAGATCCATACCGACCGGCAGTCCGTCCGCCGTGAATCCCGCCGGCATGCTCATCGCCGGGAAACCGGTGGCCGCGCTCAATTGACAATTCGATCCTTGCTGCGGCTTCCCGATTACCTCCGGCTTGCGGCGCAGCGTCGGGTAGACGAACGCGGTGATGTTCCGCTGGTTCATCAGCGACAGGATCGCTGTGCGCGCTTGCCCGCGCTTGGCCAGCGACGCGCGATAGCTCTCGCTGTCGCGCGAGGCGACCTCGCTCGCGCGCTTCAGCACGCCCTCGACCGCCTGGTGATACTTGCCGCTCGACAGGATCTCGGCCAGCGAATGCATCGGCGCCGACGGAAACCTGGCCAGGAAGTCCTGCAGATCGAACTTGAACTCGGCGTTGATGACGCTCGTGTCGCGGAGCAGCTCGTCGAGCTCGCCATAGGGAACGTCGACGATCCCCGCGCCGAGCGATCGGAAGGCGTCCACCGCATCGCGGACGATGCGCGCCACTTCGCCGTCTTCCGGCGCGCTGCCGAACAGCGGCTCGAGGATGCCGATCGTCACGTCGCCGAGGCCGGCATCGCCCACCGATCCGTTGTAGGTGCGCGGAATGTGGCCCTGGCTCTCACGCGTGATCGGGTCGGCCGGATCGAAGCCGACCGTGGCATCGAGCATCAGCAGCAGATCGCCGACCGTGCGGGCGAGCGGTCCCCCGATGTCCTGGCTGTGGGCGAGCGGGACGATGCCATCGCGGCTCGACAGCCCGAGCGTGCCGCGGAGCCCCCACAGGCTGTTCTCTGACGACGGATTCCTGATCGATCCGCACGTGTCGGTGCCCATCCCCGCCGCCGCGAAGCTCGCCGCCACCGCGGCGCCGGTGCCGCCGCTCGATCCGCCGGGATTGCGCGTCGGATCGTACGGATTGCGCGTCTGCCCGCCGGCGGAACTGATCGACGTAATGCCGTAGGCGAGCTCGTGCAGGTTGGTCTTGCCGATCACGACGGCGCCGGCGTCGCGCAGCTTCTTCACCATGAACGCATCACGACCGGTCTGGAAGCCGGCGAGCGCGCTCGAACCGGCGGTCGTCGGCATGTCGACCGTCGCGTAATTGTCCTTGATGACGATCGGGATGCCGTGCAGCGGCCCGCGGACGCGGCCGGCGCGACGCTCGGCGTCGAGGGCACTGGCCTGTTCGAGCGCCTTTGGATTGAGCGCGATCATCGCGTTGAGGCCCGGCCCTTCGTGGTCGTACGCCTTGATGCGGGCGAGGTACTTCTCGACGAGGTCGTGCGACGTCACCGTACCGATCCGCTGCGCGGCGAGCAGCTCGAGGATCGTCTTCTCGCTGACGTCGAAGGTGGACGCGGGCGCGGGCGGCGGCAGCGGCGCGATCAGGCCGACCTGCGGCGCTTGCGCGGCAACGAACGTGGTGGCCACGAGAAGGGCGAAAAGAGTCTTCACGACGGACGATTGTAGAGGCTGCATGCAGATGAGCAGCTCGACTATTTGCGCTTGAAATAGATGGCGGCGCGCGAACAGCGCGCCGATCCGTGAAATTCCGGCTCGTCGGCGCATTGCGACAGTGTTCGGTCCCATGCTAGAAACGCGTTCCACTACCAGCCGGCGTTTTCCCCGACGCAGGCAGAGGACCTAAACACAATGCTTCGACTGCGTCACGCTGTGATCCTGCTTCTCGCCCTGCCCGCGACCGCGCTCGCGCAGAGCGGCCGCGCGCAAGTCAACCGCGACTCCTATCACGACGTGTCGCCGCCGTTGCGCGAGATGCCGCCGGGACCGCGACTCGCCGGCATCCTCGAAGCCGAGCCGGTGCGCCGCATTCCGTCGTCGCGCAATCCATCGTTCGGCCCCGACCCGGTGCTGCAGGCGCCGCGGACGTCCGTCGCGGCGCTCGCCGCGCCGGCGACAACGACGAACTTCGACGGCATCGGCAACGGCGTCACCGGTCCCGCGGGAACGTTCTCGGTCAATTCGGCACCGCCGGACACCAATGCCGCGGTCGGTCCCAACCACGTCGTCGAGACTGTGAATACCGATCTCGCCGTGTTCAACAAGGCCGGCACGATGGTGTTCGGGCCGGTGGCGATCAACACGTTGTGGGCGGGATTCGGCGGCGGCTGCCAGCTCGACAACGACGGCGATCCAATCGTTACCTACGATCGCCTCGCCGACCGCTGGATCATCTCGCAGTTCCAGGTGACGTCGACGCCGTTCCAGCAGTGCGTCGCGGTATCAAAGACGCCGGATCCGACCGGCGCGTATTTCCGCTACGCCTTCAACTACACCGGATTTCCCGACTACCCGAAAATGGGCGTCTGGCCGGACGCGTACTACATCAGCTACAACATGTTCAACAACGCGGGCACGTCGTTCCTCGGCTCGCAGGTGTGCGCGTTCGATCGCGCGAAGATGCTGAGCGGCGCGGCGGCGACGCAGCAGTGCTTCTCGACGTCGACCTCTTTCGGCGGCCTGCTCCCGGCCGACCTCGACGGAACGCTGCTTCCGCCGGCCGGCGCGCCGAACCCGGTGGTGGCGCTCGGCACGACGAGCACCTCGCTCGCCTACTGGAAATTCCATGTCGACTGGACGACGCCGGCGAACTCGACCTTCACCGGCCCGACGTCGTTGACCGTGCCGGCCTACACCGAGGCGTGCGGCGCGGGCGGCACGTGCATCCCGCAGAGCGGCGGCGGCTCGCTCGACTCGCTGTCCGACCGGTTGATGTACCGCGCCGCGTATCGCAGCTTCGCCGATGGCCATCATGCGATCGTCACCAATCACGCGGTGACCGTTGGAACCAATGTCGGCGTTCGCTGGTACGAGCTCCGCGTCGACGCCTCGAACAATCTCAGCCTCTTCCAGGCTGGCACCTACGCGCCGGACAGCGCATTCCGGTGGATGGGCAGCGCGGCGATGGATCAATCCGGCAACATCGGCCTGGGCTTCTCGACCTCGTCGAGCACGACGAAGCCGTCGATCCGCTATACCGGCCGGCTCGCCGGCGAGGCGGCCGGCACGATGACGCAGGGCGAGGGCATCGTCATCACCGGCGCCGGCGCGCAGGGCAGCAGTTTGTCGCGGTGGGGCGATTACTCGTCGCTGCAGATCGATCCGGCCGACGATTGCACGTTCTGGTACGCGAACGAATACATTCCGGCCAACGGTACATTCAACTGGAAAACGCGGATCGCGAGCTTCAAGTTCCCGAGCTGCGGCGGAACGACGCCGACGAACGATTTCTCGATCTCCGCGAACCCCTCGTCGCTGACGGTGGCGTCGGGAGGTTCGGCGCCGAGCACGATCAACACGGCGGTCATCAGCGGCTCCGCGCAGGCGGTCACGCTCAGCGTGAGCGGCGTTCCCGCCGGAGCGTCGGTCTCGTTCTCGCCGGCGTCCGTCACTGCCGGCAGCGCATCGACGATGACCTTCAGTTCCGGCACCGCAGCGACCGGCACCTACTCGGTGACGGTCACCGGCACCGCGGCATCGGGAAGCCACTCGACAGCGGTATCGGTCAGCGTCACGCCGCCGACCGCGCCCGACTTCACCGTCGCCGTGTCGCCGGCGTCCGCGTCCGTTGCCAGTGGCAGCTCCACGCCGTACACGGTGACGACGACCGCTGTGAACGGCAGCACGCAGGCGATCACGCTCACAACCTCCGGGTTGCCGAGCGGTGTGACCGGATCGTTCTCCCCCGCAACGGTGACCGCCGGAAACACCTCGGTGCTGACCGTGACGGCAAATGCGACTGCCGCCGCCGGGACGACGTCGTTCACCATCACCGGCACATCGGGCGCAACGACGCATACGGCGTCGGCGTCGGTGACGGTGACGACCGGCGGGCCGACCGCGCTCAACGACGGCGTGCCGATCGCCAACATCTCCGGCGCCACCGGTTCGAACCAGTTCTGGGTGATGAACGTGCCCGCCGGTAAGGACACCGTGACCTTTACCATCAGCGGCGGCACCGGTGACGCCGATCTCTACGTCCGGTTCGGCAGCGCGCCGACGACAACGACGTTCGATTGCCGGCCGTTCATCTCCGGCAACAACGAGACGTGCACCTTCAACGCGCCGGCT
>Ga0070686_100001635_pt1 | contig 12534 bp, 8 predicted proteins | sample KBSS23LmetaG_FD_65654 | JGI IMG/M metagenome (GOLD analysis project Ga0070686, IMG submission 65654) | Switchgrass rhizosphere microbial communities from Kellogg Biological Station, Michigan, USA - KBS S2-3L metaG | ecosystem: Host-associated > Plants > Roots > Rhizosphere ...
CTGAAGGAAAGGAACGCGAACGATGAAGGCGGAGGAGGATTCACACGAACCATCCTGAATCACGGGGATTCGAGGGCCGTTAAGTTTTTGCAGCCCGCGAATCCCGACAACGTCGTGTCGTGACTCTTTACGCCTGTCCGGTAACCGTTTCCGAAGCAGCGTTAAAAGTTTTAATTTAAAACAATAAAAGTGTCAACAGAAAATTTAAAAATCTTTTCAGAATTCTTTTTGAGGTTGAAAACGTAGGATGAACCTCTCGGAGTCCGCGGCGCCGAAGCGCCGAATTCCAATCAATACGACGCGTGAATATTCCGGGTGTTCAAGTTCGCAGACCAACGAAGAGCAGCGGGCCGCAGGGCTGTCCTGGCGCTATTTGCATGGACGATTTTGCTGGCAATCTCAATTCGGAAGCGCTTAAATGGGGTCACTATGAAGTTCGGTGGCGTGAAAGCGCTCCTATTGGCATTCGGTTTTCTGCCTGTGGTCTGTACACAGGGACAACAAGTCATTTATAATAACACCTCCCAACCGTTGAGGGGCTCGGATGGAAACCTGATCAAGGCCTCGATCAACACGGAGTATGGAGAGGAAATCGTCCTCGGCGGCACAGCGCGGCAGGTGCAGGAATTTGCCTTCGAATATTTCGCCCAGACAGCGACGCAGGGAGACGAGTTCGCGCGAGTGAAGTTTTATCGCGAAGATGCCGGAGGCTGGATTCAGCCAAACGGTTTGCCGAGCACGGATTATTTGCTGCCGGGTTCGGTGATTTGGGACAGCGGACTGTTTCCGGTGCAGGAAGGCTACAATTCGAAGGATTTTACGGTCGAATTTGCCAACAAGACGGTGATCGTGCCGAATGCGTTTATTTGGTCGATTCAGTTTTACGGCATTTCTCAAACGACGGGAGATAAGGCGGGGCTGTTGTATTATTATTTTCCGACGGTGGGTCTTTCCTACAACGACATCTGGGAGAAGAGGGCGAATGGCTGGACGCCGACCGCGAATGACAATCTCGCGAAGAATAATTTTAACGCTTATCTCGTGGCCGTGCCCGAACCTTCCGTGGTCGCGCTTGGGACGCTCGCGCTGGTTGTAGGTGGTTGGTCGCTGCTCCGCCGACGCCCGAGGCAGGCCGTTCAGGCCACGGAGTAAATTTTCACGCGGCCGAAGTTCGGCCATTTGCCGTCCTTCTTTTTTTCCTGGCCGACCGCGCCCGCAAGAATGAGGCGTTTTCCATCGTTCGTGAAGCGCGCATGCGTGACGCGCAGTTTCGCATCGAAATGATGTTTTAAGGAACCGGTCGCGGCATCGAAAATGGCGGTGTTCCATTTGCCCTGAAAAAGGCGGCCGGCCATGACGAAGTATTCGTGGCTGGGATGCCAGGCCAACGCTTCCATTAAACCGGCGCCGCTTTCTCCATCCTTGGTTTCGGAAACTTTGCGCACCGGATTTTCGGTGAAGGCGAAGCGTTGCCAAAGCTGGCGGCCATTACCAGCGGCGGGGTCGGTGGTCGTGCCCATGCCGGCGGCGTAAATCTGTTGCGAATCCGGCGTGAACATCAGCGCATAAATTCCGCCGGTGTAATAATGGCCCTTGATAATGCCCCAGCCGGTGAAGTTCGGCGTGGTCCACTGCGAAATTTGTTTTCCGGTGGCCAAATCCCAAATGCGCGTTTCGCCCATCAGATTGCCTGCGGCGAGCAATTTGGAATCGGGACTGAAGGCGAGCGCCTGCACGGGCGGGATGTGTTCGAATTGGTGAACGACTTCGCCGGAGGCGGCATTGAAAATTTTGACGGGCGGCTCGGAGGCGGAGGCGGGTTCGTATTTGTATCCGCCGCAAAGGTATTGGCCGGAAACGCTGGCGACGAGTTTGCCGTCGGGGGACGTGCGACTTTGCCATGACCAGAATTTGTGAGCGGGAACGGTGCGGGTGGCATTGCGCGCGGAGAGATCGTGCCAAATCAAACGCCCATCGTAGCCGCCGCTGACTGCGTGATTCGAATTCGGAAGAACGGTGACGCTTGAAGCATAACTGTCGTGTTTGGCGAGCGGCGTTGTTTTGCCGGATTCCAGATCAAGCTCGTAAACACCGCCATCGAGACAGGCCAGAAGAGCGCGTTTGTCGTCGGGGAATAAATCGAGGCCGAGCACGGCGGTGGGAATGGAATGCTCCTTAACGAACTCCGTTTTTAAATCGTTGGATTTCTCGTCAGCCATTACGCGAGGATCTCCTTGATCGGTTCCGATTTGTTTTCGACGCGGTGGAAGGTGGGGAGGTTCGGCAGGTTGTATTCGGCGTAGGGATCGATGCCGAGGGCGCTGAAAATCGTCGCGAAGAGGTTCATTTCGTTGAAGCTTTTATCGACGCAATCGACGCCGTCTTCATCGGTGGCGCCTACGACGATGCCGCGTTTGATGCCGCAGCCGGCCATCGCGAGGGACCAGGCATCGGGATAATGGTCGCGCCCGCGCGCGGCGTTGATCCAGGGAGTTCGACCGAATTCGCCCATAATTACGACGAGCGTTTTATCGAGCAGGCCGCGTTCTTCGAGGTCGGTGACCAAATGATAAATGATCTTGTCGAGATCGGGCACGAGCATTTGGTAAATCTCGTTGTGAAAAACGTGCGAGTCCCAGGGCATGCCGTTGGAAACCATGACGAAGGGCGCGCCATTTTCGACGAGATGCCGCGCCTGGAGCGTGTTCAATCCAAAAACGCCCGGGCCGTATTTCTCTTTGTCTTTCGCGGGCAGTTTTTCGAGGTCGAACAAGTCCGCGCAGGACATGAGGCCTTTGACGCGCGCGAAGGCCGCGTTCTGAGATTTGGCGGCGGCGCTATGGCGTTCGTTCTCGTATTTTTTCGTGAAGAAACTGCGCAACGCCTCGCGGGCTTCGAGGTCGGCGTCCGAAACGCCGGGCAGGCGCGTGACATCGGCAATTTTATAATCGCCGCCGACGCGCACAGGACCGTATTCCGCGCCGAGCCACCCCGCCCAATTCCCCGCTTTGAATTCCTTGAACTCGTTGCCCTCCGGACACGGATCGAACAAAACGAAATTCGGAATCGGGCTGTCGAGCTGGCCAAGTTGTTGCGCAAGCACGCTGCCGATCGTTGGGCGAATGAATGGCGGCCTGGGCGGTGCGCCCCGTTGGAGCAGGTCGATGCCCTGGAAATGCTCGCTCTGCTTGGTCTTCATGTTCCGAACGACGGCGAGCTTGTCCATGATGCTGGCGGTCTTCGGCATGAGTTCGCTGATGTGAACGCCGGGAATTTTCGTGGGCATGCTCTTCCACGGCCCGCCGGTGGGACGGCCGGGTTTTGGGTCCCAGGTTTCGAATTGGCTGGGCGCGCCGGTGAGCCAGAGCAAAATGCAATGTTTCTGGTCTTTTTTGGCTTGTTCGGCAAAAGCGCTCGGCGTGAAAAGCCCGGACCAACTGAGGATCGACGCCGCGCCCGAGGCCGTGAGGCCCTTGAGAAACATGCGCCGGTGCAGCGCATGTTCCGGCGTAGAACAGGCGCCGGGGGGCAGATTATTTTCAGGGCACGGGCTCACGGCGAATTCTTTACCACGCTTTTGGACGCGAGGAAAGCGAGGGAATTCAACTTTGCGCCGTCCCCCAAAATCATTCGCAACGAAGGGCGCGCATGGGATTGACGCGGGTGGCGCGGCGCGCGGGCAGCCAGCACGCCAGGAGGGACGCCGCCGCGAGCGCGACGGGAATGGTGGCGAAGGTGATTGGATCGAATCCGCTGACGCCGTAAAGGAATTTGCCGGCGACGCGGCCGAGGGCGAGCGCCAGCCCGGCGCCGATGATCAAACCGACCACAATCATGCGCGCGCCTTCGCCCAGAATCATGCGGATGACATCGCGCGCGGTCGCGCCGAGAGCCATGCGGATGCCGATTTCTCGGGTTCGGCGCGCGACGGAATAGGCCTTCAATCCATAGACGCCGATGAAGCTCAGAAGCAAGGCCACCGCGCCAAAGCCGCCGAAGAGAGCCGCGCCGATTTTGGTGATGCGCACGGACATGCTTTCGTCGTGCAGCAATTTGAGCGGCTTCATTTCGACGAGCGGAATTTGCGGATCGATCTGGTTTAACGTTTTGCGAACGAGGCCCATGATGGCGACGGGATCGGCGTTGGGCATCACGCGCACGTGCACGCGCATGGAGGATTGAAAATCCTGGCCGCGCGGGGTCACGACGAGTCCGGACGAATCTTTTTGGAACAAATCCCAGGTGATGGTTGGCGCGACTCCGACCACTTGCATTTGTTTCGCGGGCGAATTCGGATCGGAGGCTGGGAATTGAATCATGCGCCCGACGGCGTCCTCACCCGGCCACAGTTTTTCGGCGATGCTTTGCGAAATGATCGCCACCGGATACGCGGGCGTCGCGACGACTTCGCTGCGATTGAAATCGCGTCCGCGCAGCAACGAGAGACCGAGCGTCCGAAAATAATCGGGCCCGACGACGTTGTACATCACCTGCTGGCGTTTGCCCTGGGCGAAGGTGGGCGCATCATCTTTCGAGAAGGCCGCGCCGCCAACCTGGACGGGGCGGCTCCAACTTTCCTGTCCAAACGGGACGAAGAGCGCTGAGCTCACGGACTCGACGCCGGGCAGCGCGGCGATGCGTTCCTCGGCGTCGTTAAAAATTTGGCGGGCGCGGGCTTCGGGAAAACTCACGAGGCCGGTGTCGATGCGTGCGATGAAGTGAGAACCGAATGCAAAGCCGGGGTCCGCGCGCATGGCTTCGAACGCGCTGCGTGTGAAAAGGGACGCGGCGACGAGGAGCGCGAGCGAAAGCGCCAATTGACCGACAACCAGCGCGGTTTTGACGTTGATGCGGCCCCAACGTTCGCCGGCGTCCGGCGCGCCGTGCTGCTTCAAATCGTCGTTCAAATCCATCGAAGCAAGTTTCCAGGCCGGCCCGAGCGCGAAGAAAACGGTGGCCAAACCGCAGAGAGCCAGAAGCGAGAGCAACACGGGCGCGTCGGGAATCGTGTCGATGCGGAACAAATCGAAACCGATGCCGGCGTTGACGATCGCCGCGACGGCGCTTGTGGACCAAAGGGCGATCACGAGCCCGCCGACCGAACCGATGGCCGCGAGCAAAAGTCCTTCGATCAGAAGTTGGCGCAGGATACGATTTCGCGAGGCGCCGATGGCCAGGCGCACGGCAATTTCCTTGCGCCGAGAAGCGCCGCGAGCCAGGAGCATGTTGGCTAAATTGAGGCAGGCAACCGCGAGGACAATGATGGCCAGAGCCGCGGCGAGCGTGGCAATCGGCGTGACCATGCGGACGAAATTGGAAGGTCGATTGCTGAACGAAAATCGCGAAAGAGGCGTCGCCACGAGCTCGCGGCCCTTGGGTTCTTTGGGATCGGCCACGCGAAATTTTTCGCTCATCAACTTGACGCCGGGGACGGCGGATTTGAGATCCGCGCCGGGTTTCAAACGACCGAACAACATGAACGAACGCTCGCCACGATCGGTCAGCGTTTTGATTTGCGGCCCGCCCGGATGGCTCCAAAGACCTTGCACGGCGCCGACGGGAAGAAAGAACGCGCACGAGGTTGGGTCCGTGCCGGTGAACCCTTCGGGCATCACGCCGACCACTGTGTATTCGCCCACCGCGAGGCGCAGCGTGGTTCCGACAATGTCCGCGCGCGCGCCCAATTTTTGCCAGTAGGAATGCGAGAGAACCAGGGTGTTGGCGCCGAGAGCTTCCTCTTCCGGCAGAAAGGCGCGACCCAACATCGGCGCGACACCCAGCGTTTGAAAATAATTGGCGCTGACCACGAGCGTGGCCGCCGGCCGCAACAATTCTCCTTCGCGCACGCCCACCTGCGCCATGTTGAACGCGGCGATGTCGCTGAACACCGTTCGATCGCCGCGCAATTCGACGAAATCCGGGAACGAAAAGAACTGGTAGTTGTTCGGATTGCCCTTTTCGAATTGGTAAATGCCGGCGAGTTCACGCGGATTTTTCGCCTTGATGGCTTTTAACACGAGCGCGTCGATCATCGTCGCGATGGCGGCATTGGCTCCGATTCCAAGCGCGAGCGTCAAGAGCGCCACGATGGTAAATCCGGGACTTCGCAACAACTGGCGCGCGGCAAATTTCAGGTCATTCATACTTCGTCACGGGCTCACCCATGCAAACACCTTGCCAACCTGAAAAGTCGCGAAATCCGTAGCCTTTTTCGAAATTCAAAAACGCAGCCATCCCAAGATCGGGATTTCGCCGCGCCGAAAATGTGACACGCTATTTCTGAAAAAGGCCGTTGAGATCAAGCGAGACGTTCGGAACGGAACGGCTCTGGACCGCCCCGCCCGGTCCATGCACGCTGCTCTTCGTATAAGCGCCATCGACGGGATCCGAATAGACTTCGATTTTTTTCTCAGGAGCCAAAATCAGCCAGCACTCTTTGACGTTCGCGGTCGCGTAAGCGCGGAGTTTCGAGCGATCGTATTCGTGGCTCGTGATGCAAATCTCGATCACCAACTCTGCGCTTTGCGGATGTCCCGTCCAGAAGTCAGAAATGGCTCCTTTAACCAGGGAAATATCCGGTTCGGGCTCGGAATCGATGAAGGTGAGGGGTTGCTCAGAACGTATCCAGAGGCCCGGCAGTTCTAATTTTTGCAGCCACAGGAGAATTCGATACAAGAGGGCCGTGTGGAAGGGGGATTTGGGCATTTTAGTATAAACGAACCCATAGAGGAGTTCGGTGTTCTTCGGAATAGCGCCTGCTTCGCCGAGAATATGATAGGCCTCGACGGACATGGGCCACAAACTGGCGCCGCGAACCGGCGTTGCCCGCTGTTCAACTGCCTCAACCATAAAACCATTCTATCCCCCGGTGGAGATTCAGCAACTTCTTACGAAACAGGAATCTGTAATCCGTTACACGTTGCTAAGGCGGCCGGTCGAGTCGCCGTGGCGTTCGAGGTTTTTGGCGCCCATGCGGTCGGCCAGGCTCAGGAGGAGATTGCTCATGGGCACGCCGTTTTGTTTGACGAAGCGGCCCGCGCTCAGGGTGCCACCGCCGGAACCGGCCAAAAGCACCGGCAGATTGACGTGCGTGTGGCGGTTGCCGTCAGAATTGCCGCTGCCGTAAATAATCATGGAGTTGTGCAACAGGCTGTTGCCATCGACGTCTTTGGTCGCCTGCATCCGTTCGAGGAAACGCGCGAATTGTTGCGAATACCAGAGGTCAATGTTGGAAACCTTTTTGATCATCTCCGGCTTGTCCATGTGATGCGTGAGGGAATGGTGGCCCTCGGGGATGCCGAGTTCGTCGAACGATCGGTTGCTGCCTTCGTTGGCGAGCAGGAAGGTGGCGACGCGCGTGGAATCGGTTTGGAACGCGAGCAGCATCATGTCGAACATCAACGCAATGTATTCGCCATAATTGGCCGGGACGCCCGCGGGCGTGGGTTGATCGGGATCGGGCGTGCCTTTGAAGCGTTCGGCTTTTTCGATGCGCTTTTCGATTTCGCGCAAGCTCATCAGATATTCGTCGAGCTTCTGTTTGTCGCGCGAAGTCATCTGCTTTTGCAGCGCGCGCGCGTCGTCCTGGACGAAATCAAGGATGGAACGTTGTTGGATTTGGCGGCGCTTGAGGCTGGCGGCGCGTTCGCCGTGCGTGCCTGCGCCGAAGAGGCGTTCGAAGAGCAAACGCGGATTCGGTTCGGGCGCCACGGGCGTCGTCGCCGAGCGCCACGCGAGATTATATTGGTAGGCGCACGAATATCCGGAATCGCAGTTGCCCGATTTGCGGACGGAATCGCAGGTCAATTCGAGCGACGGAAACCGCGTGAGATGCCCGATCTGATTGGCGATGACCTGGTCGATGGAAATGCCCGCGTGGATGTCCGCGCCCGCCGTTTTCTTCACGCGCACGCCGGTCAAAAACGTTCCGCTCGCGCGCGCATGGTCGCCGGCGCCGTCCGGTCCCGGTTTGGCGTTGGCGTGATCGAGTCCGCCCATGACCTGAAGTTCGGACTTCACTTTGGCCATTGGTTCGAGTGTGCGTTGCAACTCGAAATCCTTGCCTTCGGTCTTGGGCCACCAGGTGGGTTGGATGGCGCCGTTCGGAAAATAAACCACGCCCAGGCGCAACGGGGCGCCCGTGGCGGTCGTCGCCAGACGCGCGGCAGGATCGGTCGCAACGGCCATGGAGCTGCGGCTCAAAAACGATTCCATCGTGGGCAGCGCGATGGCGGCGCCCAAACCGCGCAGAAAGTTGCGGCGGCTCAAGCTGAGAAAACGTTGCGCGGCGATATCCTGGTTCATGTTCGTTTTCATTTATTTCAAACTGGCTCGTTGATCGATCTTTTGGACGGCAGGCGCATTCTCCGCGCCGGGACTGCGACGGCGCTCGAAGGCCGCGGATTCGACAATGCCCGAGAGCAAAACGGAGAAACGTCCGTTCTCCCGCTCGAGTTGATCGACAATCCGATCCACCGTCTCGACATCATAAAATTCCAGGCCGCGACCTAACGCATAAGTCAGCATCTTTTCGGTCAAACAGCGATAAAAATTGGCGCGATATTTGGTCGCCAGCACGTCCTTCACTTCGCGTATGCTCTTGAAATTCTCGCCGGTGACGAGGCTGCCGGCTGCGTCGATCGGCTGGCCAAGTTCTTTTTCGCGATACATACCGAGAGCATTAAAATTTTCCAGCGCAAACCCGAGCGGGTCCAGGCGGTTGTGGCAGGACGCGCATAACGGTTTGCTCCGATGGATTTCGAGCAATTCGCGGGTCGTCGGCTTGCGATCCTTGAATTCCTTCCCCGACTCCTCCAGCGCGGGAATATCCGGCGGCGGCGGCGGCGGCGGAACGCCCAAAAGGTTGTCGAGCACGAACAAACCCCGCTTTACGGGAGACGTGCGATTGGGGTTCGAAGTTACAATCAGCGTCGCGCCATCGGTCAATACACCGCCGCGCGGACTGTCCGCCGGGAGCTTCACCAGGCGCATTTCGTTGCCGGTGACGTCTTTGATCCCGTAATGATTCGCCAGCTTCTGGTTCAGGAAGGTGTAATCCGCATTGATCAACTCCGTCACGCTGCGATCGCCGCGCGCCACGTAAGCGAAAGAGAGTTCGACTTCTTCCTTGAGCGCCTTGCGCAGCGGGCCATCCAATTCGACGGTAGGACGATTTCGGTTAAAGCCCGCACGGAACTTCGCCAGAATGTCTTTGAGTTCGGTTTTCTGCTCCTCCGTCTGTTTGTCTTCGGGAATATCCCGCAGCGCTTCCAGGCGAGCGCGGCGCTTCAGAGCTTCCGGATCGGGTCCGCCGGCGTCGCGCGTCAAAACGTCGCGCGCATTAATGTCGATTCCTTCGACATCGCGCACCTGGAGCCATTGACCGACGAAGTTTTGCATGAAGGCATCCGAGCGACTGTCCTGCAAAAGACGTTGGACCTGCGCCTGCAGATTCTTGCGAAGTTGATGTTTGGCCGCGAGGCGGGTCAATTCGTCGTCGGGCATCGTGGACCACAGGAAATAGGAGAGGCGCGAGGCGAGCGAATATTCATCGACGAGCGGATGCTTGCGCGTGTCGGCGCCCGGCTCGATTTCTTCGATGCGAAACAGAAAGCGCGGCGACGCGAGAATCGGCGTCATCGTTTCCGCGATGCCATCCTCGAAGCGTTTGCCCGGCTTCGTGTAAATGCTTTCGGCGAAAGCGACCAAGCGATCCAAAGTTTTATTATCCACCGGCCGGCGATACGCCTTCTCGGCAAAGCGCTTCAACACCTCACCCGCATAAACGCGACGTTCCTTGCGATCCGTCGGCGGCGCTTTGGTGAAAAAGCGATCGAAGTTTTTCGGATGCACCCAATGCTCTTTTTCCAACGGACCCACCACCCGCAAACCGGACATCCGCAGTTCCAGCGAATTTTTCTTCTGCTCCACAGGCGTCAACGGCTTGAGTTCCATGACCAGGCGTTTGTCACCGACATCCCATTTCTGATCGATGTCGAAATTGTAAACATTGTGCGCCTGCCATTTGAAATCCTGCGCAAAGACTTCCTGGTCGCCAACCTTGAACGTCACGTGCGTGGCGCCGGGATCGAAATCGAATTGGCCGAAAACTTCGAAGGCGAGATGAATGCGATAGGCGCCTGCTATGTCCACGTTGAATTTATTCGTGGTCTTGGCCGCCTCGTAAAATGAATGCCGATTCCCGCCCTGGCTGCGCGGCTTTGCGTCGGCCAAAATTGCCTCGCGCGGCACCACGTTCGTGCGCGGCACAGCGGCGGTCGTGATCGTTTCCGCCGCCTGCATATATTTCTCAAGCAGCATCGGCGACATCGTCAGCACATCGCCGATATTATCGAAACCATAACCCGTATCGTCCGGCGGCAACTCCTCTTCGACCTTGTAATCGTAGCCCATCAGGTCGCGGATCGTGTTGCGATATTCATTCCGATTCAGCCGGCGAATCGTGACCCGTCCGGGATCCGGATTCTTTGGATCGATCTGAAAAACGCTGCCCTTGACCCACGAAGCGATCGTTTGAATCTGTTCCGGCGAGGGCTTGGGCTTCTTGGCGGGCGGCATCAATCCGGCCCGCAAATTCTTGAGAGCGGCGCCCCAAAGTTCGCGATTGCCGAGCAAATCCTGATCTGTCTTGAATTCGTCGAACGCGACCTTGCCTTTATTCGCGCCATCGAAATGGCAATCCGAACAAAACTCCGTGAGGATCGGCTTAATATCCCGCTTAAACTGCGCCGCCCCCGGAGCCGCCGCCGCGCCCCAGGCGATCGCCGGGAGGCAAATGGCTCCAAGGCAAAAAACGTTCCGGATAAACGACGATGGCGGCATCTGGACAGCATACACCGACTGCCGGGCTCGGACAAGTCCAGACGCGCGCCTTCCTTGCCGCGACGGACGAATTACAGCCGAAACCCCGTAACGTTAAGCATCCCGGGATGCTTATTTGGTCAGAAAAGGACTCATCAATTCGATTTCTTATTCTAATGTAGATTGAGTTGGAGTCGCTTACGGAGCAACGGCCAAAACGTCGTCACACCCCCTCCCCCTTTAGGCCGAAACTGGATTTTCTCGAGCCAGCAAGACGGTTTCGCCGCGGTGTTCTTCATGGGGGAAGTCACGGGCGGCAAGCCAGAGGGCGCGGCTGCAACCGGGACGGAAGCGATCGTGGAGTTCGACCATGATGACGCGGACGCGGTCGATCCAGGCGGAGGGGTTTTCGAAGATTTCGACTTCAGCGCCTTCTATGTCCATTTTGAGGATATCGATGGCCGGCGCGGCATGGTGGCGCAGCAGTTCGTCGATGGTGACGGTGGCCACTTGGCCAATCGTGTTGTCGCCCGAGGCGCGAACTTGGAAGGACCACGGGCCCTGGCCGGGATCGAAAAGGTTAATGGAGCCGTTCTCTTTCCAAAGGGCCGCGCGCAGCGGGTGGATGTTGGGCCAGGGGCGGGTGTTTTGTTCGAGCAGGGCGAAGTTCCCAGGCTCGGGTTCGAGGGCGATGATTTTGGCCGTGGGAAATTTTTCAGCGAAGTAGATGGAAGCGATGCCAATGTTAGCGCCGGCGTCGATGATGAATTGGGGCGGCGTCGCGGGCGTGAAGGCGTATTCCTGGTCGCGCCAGACTTTTTGGAGGGTGGGGAAATCCGAAGTTTTAAGGCGGATGTGGATGGGATGTTTGAGACCGAGCGGGTGAACGAGGGTTTCGACAGGCCCGCGCGCGAAGCGGGCGCGAAGGGCGAGCCCAATGCCGGCAGGCCCAAAAAGGTTTTGGTATTCCGCGAATCGGCGCAGGAGGCTTACCATTGGCGCACCCGATAAAACGCGGTTGTGCCGAACGCAAAATCGTGCGCGCGTCGTTCGACGATGATGGGTGTGACGGGCAGGTACGGGCCTTCGACGGCCGTGGCGCGTTCCAATTGAAAAGCGCGCCCGGCGCTTTCCCAACGCAAATCGACGCCGCCATCCGCGATTTGAATATCGGTGATCTGGCACGAAGCCGCGCTGGCGGCGGCGTCCGAAATCATGACCATCGCGTCCAAACCGAGATCGGGAACCTTCGCCACCGGCGCAAACGCGGCGACCACATCGAAATTGCGCAAGGCGACGTAACCCTGATCGCTGAGAATATCGCCGGCGGAAACAGAAGCGTTGGCGTTGGTGAAACCGACTTGCGTGGAAAACCAAATTTCGCCATTGGGCCAGACATACAACGCATCCACGCCGACGGACGTGGTGAGCGGATTGATGAAGCGCAAAAGCAAATTGGCTTCGGTGCGAACGATGCGGCCTTTGCTCGAAAGAATGTCGCCGCTGCGAAGCTTGCCGCCCGTCGGGCGCGGGACTTCGTTCGCAATGGAAAAATAAACTTCATCCTCGGAAATGTAGTGGAGCGCATCCAAGCCGGCGTTGGGATCGGTCACTCCAAAGGGACTGAGCAACTGCGAATTTTGCAAATAAAGGCGGCCTTCGGAAGTCACAACGTCGCCATTGCCGTTGGGACCGCTGGCGATGCTTTCGGTG
>Ga0070686_100001637_pt1 | contig 12526 bp, 9 predicted proteins | sample KBSS23LmetaG_FD_65654 | JGI IMG/M metagenome (GOLD analysis project Ga0070686, IMG submission 65654) | Switchgrass rhizosphere microbial communities from Kellogg Biological Station, Michigan, USA - KBS S2-3L metaG | ecosystem: Host-associated > Plants > Roots > Rhizosphere ...
CGTGATGATCGCCTTCTCCAGCTTGAGACTGGCGAGGCTCTCGCAGGATGTGGGCGATGCGACCGCGCCAAGAAGGACAAGCGCCAGGCTGCCGACCATCGGTGATCCTCCTGTGGCGCGTAGGATCAGCGCTTTCTCATCCCACGGCAACAGAATTATGCGTGACCGCCTCGCCGCTTTCGCGCAATTCGCTCAGCGCGGCGTCGCGAAACGCGCGCCTGGCCCGCGACAGGGTCGACATCACCGTGCCGACCGGAATGCCAATGACGTCGGCCAGTTCGCGATAGGCGAGACCTTCGATCTCGCGAAGGACCAGGATTGTCCGGAACCGTTCGGGCAGGCCATTCAGGACGCGCGTGATGAACGCGACATCATCGGTCCGCGAGGCGAGCGCTTCCGGGTCACTGAGGTCCGGGGCCGTCGCATGACGCTCTTCGTCGAACGGTTCGTGCGACGCGCGATTGCGCGCGTGGGTCCTGTGGCAGACGTTGCGAACGATGGTCAGAAACCACGACCGCGGCTCACGGCCATCGAAGGTTCGAAAGTACTTGAACGCTCGCAGCGACGCCTCCTGCACGGCATCTTCAGCGTCCTGATCGCTGCGCGTCAGCCAGCGCGCGAGTCGATAACCGGCGTCGAGATGCGGCAGCACACTGCGTTCGAACGATTCGGCTTCAGATTGGTTTACACCCATTCCTGGCTCTCTTGCTCGAGCGAAGCCAGTGTGGGGCCGGCGGACGCGAGCCACCACCGACAGCGCCCGCACGCCACCCGTACGGCGCCCGTACGGGCGAAGGCGGACGTTACATCCGCGACACGTCAGCGGCGACGCAGGGCGGTCGGGGGCCGGGCCGTAGTCGAGGCGGCGTTGTCCATGTCCTCGAGCAGGGAATCGATGGAGGTCGCGCGCCCTTCCGCATAGTGACGGGCCCAACGCTGCGGGTTGAGCCGGGCGCGCGCGTGCCGTTCCGCCTCGCGTCGGAGATTCACGACGGTCGCGTCGGTGACCGCAGCGCCGGTGCGCTCGCCGGTCGAATCGGCGGCGCCAAGAATACGGGCCGCCCACACCTCGTCACCGTTCAGGACCGCGGCGGCCGCAAGCGGCACCATCACGTAGACGAATGCGAACTGGTCGCGCAGGTCGCGAACGTGGGTGAGGCATTCGCGGGCCAGCGCGAAGGCCTCTCGCGGGTTCGAGCGCCGTACCGCGACAACGGCACGAAGATACAGCGTCCACGACAGGAACCACGGAGCCGTGTGTCGAAGGACGGAGGTCGCCTCTTCGAGAAGGCGCTCCGCGTCGGCCAGATCGCCGCTCGCCAGAGCGACCGAGGCCATTCCGGTCAGCGAGTTGCCAAGCGCCCACGGCAGCGCCAGCGCCCGGAAGCCGGCAATGCTGCGGGCGAAGTGCTCGCGCGCCGGAGCCGCGTTGCCGAGCGAGTGCTCGATATCGCCGCACAAATTCTCGGCGCGTGCGACCATCACGGCATCGCCGGCCGCGTGCGCGAGGGCGAGCACGCGCGTGAGCGCGGTGCGCGCGCTCGCGAGCTCCCCCTGTGTGTAGCGCATCGCCGCCGATCCGAGCAGCGCCCGGCATTCGACGGCGGGTGCGAGAGACGGCCGGTCGAGGATCTCGGCGTACCACCGGAGCCCCTCGGCCGCGTGTCCACGGATACCCCAGAAGAAGAACAAACTCCATGCGATGTCGCAGGCTTCGGCGGCGCGGCCGCGTTCGAGCAGCCACGCCAGAGCGGCGCGGTAGCTCTCCAGATCCTCGCGCACGCGATTCAACCACTCGCCCTGCGCCGGTCCGGTCAGCTCTCGTGCAGTGACAGATGCTTCGGATGCACAGTAGCGAACCAGCCCGTCCATCGCTTCGTCTCGCTCGCCGACGGCGGTGACCTCCTGCGCTGCGTAGGTGCGCACCGTTTCGAGCATCTGGTAGAGCGGACGCGTGCCGAGCGGGCTTTCTGCGCGAAACAGCAGGCTTCGATCGATCAACCGCGCCACGACCGCGAGGGCGTCGTCGCAGCTGACGCGCTCACCATTGCGTCCGGCCAAAACGGCGGCGGCGGCTTCAATCGGAAACCGGCCGGGCAAGGCACCCACACGACGAAACGCCCGCTGCTCGTCACCCTGCAACAGGTGATAACTCCACGCCACCGTGGCGTTCATCGTCTGCTGGCGTTCCGGCAGATCGCGCGGCCCGGCGGTGGTGAGCAGCACGTTGTCGCCGAGCCGGCGGCACAGAGTCCTGGCGGTCAGCACTTTGAGCCAGGGCGCGACAAGCTCCAACGCGAGCGGCAATGCGTCGAGCCGGCGGCAGATCTCGGCGACTGCCGGTCCGTTCACCGACGTCAGCTGAAAGGCAGGCGCGACGTCCCGCACCCGTTCCAGAAACAACCGAACGGCGGGACAGCGCGCCAGATCGGCGGGAGACGTGGCGTCGACGTGCGGGTCCAATGCGAGAGGCCCGACCGTGAATTCGCGCTCTCCGCGAACGCGGAGTGCAGCGCGGCTGGTGACGAGGATACGGAGCCCGGCGACTGAGGCGAGCAGCGACAGGAGCAGCGGCGCCGCGTCGAGGACCTGCTCGAAATTATCGAGGAGCAGCAGGACGGACCGGCCGCCGCAGATGGCTTGCAATCGTGCCGGAAGATTCGGCGCCGTCGCGACCACGCCCAGGGCGTCGGCAATCGCCGGCGCAACCAGCACAGGGTCGCGAACGGTTGCGAGCCCGACGAAGATGACGCGGTTGCCTTCGGCGCTGAACGCGTGCGCGAGTGCCAAGGCGAGACGCGTCTTTCCCGCGCCGCCGGGGCCAGTCAGCGTGATCAGGCGTGCGGCCGGTTCGGCAAGCCAGCGCCGTAACGCCTGCAGTTCGTCGTCGCGCCCGATCAGCGGCGTCAGCACGGACGGCAACGAGCAATCGCGCACGTGTCCGACGGCCGTATCGTGGGCAGGAGGACTGACGCTTTCAATCAGCGTGGCGCGGATCGAATCAGTCAGATCGAGCGCCGTTGACAGCGCCCGGATCGTGTCCCTCTGCGGCCGACGCCGTTGGCCACGTTCGAGCGCGCTGACGGCGTGCACTGAAAGCCCCGCGATGGTGGCGAGTTCCTCCTGGGTGAACCCGGCGGCTTCACGAAGCGCTTTCAGTCGCGCCCCGAACGAGCCGGGAGCGCTTCCTTTCATCGCGCGATCTTACTCTCGCCTTCACGCGGCAGGTCCACCGGAGGCGTACCGTAGGTGTGAAAAGATTCAACCGTCTTCAATCCCCAGGCCTGCCCTTTTTTCCGGTCGGCCTCAGACCAGGTGATCGGCTTCCAATCGGGCGCGAGAATGAGACGGGCGCCGGCATTTGCAACTTCTATACGGTTGCCGCCCGGCTCATACACGTACAAGAAGAACGTCTGCTGGATGGCATGCTTGTGTGGTCCGGTCTCGATGTAGACGCCGCGGTCGAGAAACACGTCTGCCGCACGCAGCACGTCCTCGCGGCTGTCCACGGCGTAGGTGAGATGGTGAAAGCGGCCGCGCGTCCGTGTGTGGTCGGCCGTGTACGCGAAGTCGTAGCTCTTGTTGCTGACCGTCAGCCACATGCCGCTCTCGGTCCCGTCGTTGAGGACGATCTGCTCCGTCAGCCGGCAGCCGAGATAGGTCTCGAAGAAGATCCGGTTCGCCCGGATGTCGACGGCCAGGCAATTGACGTGGTCGAGGCGGCGGACGTTGACGCCACGCGCCGGAAAACGCTGCGCCTGGTTCTTCAACGCCGGTTGGAGTTCCGCCGGCGGCCTGTACCACTCGGTCTCGTAATACAGCTCGATGCGATGCCCGTCGGGATCGTGGCACGCGAATGCCCGGCCGTGACCGAGATCGCCCTCCGTCCACCCGACGTCGTGTCCTGAATCTTTCAGCGCGGCCACGCGGCGATCGAGAGCCTGCGGGCTTCGCGCGCGAAACGCCATGTGGCCCATGCCCGACGTCTTCGACGCGGTGAGCTTGAGCGTATGGTGTTCGTAATCGTCCCAGCCGCGCAGGTAGACCGATTCGCCCTGCCGCGCGGTTTCGGTCATGCCGAGCACGTCGACGAAGAAACGCAGGCTGTCGTCGGGCTTCGGCGTCAACAGTTCGACGTGGCCGAGATGGGCGAGGTCGAAGATCGGTTCGGCTGGCACGAGCAAAGTCTACGGCTAAAAAGCGGGCGATGGCGCTTGCCGAATGCGGTGCGCTCCGCTATCGTTGGCGACCGTCCATACCGGTTGGCGACCTGTCGGAAGGGAGACCGCTGCCTATGCGCATCGCAACACCGTGCCTGGCGTTTGTCGTCCTCCTCTCGCTGCCGGCTCGCGCGCTGGCGCAAGCCTCCGTGACCGGCATCGTTCACGATCCCTCAGGCGCGGTGCTGCCGGGCGTCACGGTCGAAGCCGCGAGCGCGGCGTTGATCGAGAAAGCGCGCACGGCGACGAGCGACGGGTCGGGCCAGTACCGCATCATCGACCTGCCACCTGGCACCTACGTGCTGACGTTCACGCTCAGCGGCTTCAGCAGCATCAAGCGCGCCGACATCGAGCTGTCCGGCCGGCAGACGGTCACGATTCCGATCGAAATGCGCGTCGGCGCCATCGCCGAGACCGTGACCGTGACCGGCGAGACGCCGCTGGTCGACGTCCAGAACGCCAAGCGCGAGGTCGTCATGAACCAGAACGTCATCCAGGCGCTGCCGGTCGCGCGCGCCGTCGGCGCGCTGCTCAACGCGACGCCGGGCCTGACCGTCGACACCAACGGACCGGCGCTGTCGCCGACGATGACGTTCTTCAATGCGCACTCGAGCACCGCGAACTCGGCGTCGGTGGCCGGCGAAGGCCGCATGACGGTCAACGGCATGACCATCGCGGCGGCGCGCAGCGGCGGCGTCTCGTCGTACGTCTACGACACGCCCAACTCGGAGGAGATCGCTGTCACCGTCGGCGCCGGCCTTGGCGACAACGACATCGGCGGGCCGGTGATGAACCTGGTGCCGCGGTCGGGCGGCAACAAATTCTCCGGCATGGGCTTCTTCAACGAAGCGGGCAACTGGTCGCGCGGCAACAACCTCACCGACGACCTGCGCGCCATCGGCCTCACCCAGACGCCGGGGATCATCTCCGCGTACGACGCGAGCGCCTCGTTTGGCGGCCCGATTGTCCGCGATCGGCTGTGGTTCTACGGCAGCTACCGCAATCTCGACACGCAGACCGCGATGGAAGGGATCACCGCCAACGCCAACGCCGGCAACGCGTCGCGCTGGGACTGGGTGGGTTCTCCGCTCAACGCGCGCCTCGTACAGGACCGGCAGATGTACATCGGCCGCGTCACCGGCCAGGTCGGCAAGAACCGGATCTCGTTCAGCTCCGAGTATCAACATCGCTGCGAGGGCACGCCGCTGAAGACCGACACGAGCGGCTGCCACAATCGCGGCAGCGACTGGATCGGGCTGGGCAACAACGCCGCGCCGTTCCAGTCGCCGGAAGCGACCTCGACGGCGGCGCGCGGCTATTTCGACGCGCCCTTCTACGTCAACCAGCCGCTGTGGACGATGGCCGCGAGCAACAAGCTGCTGCTCGAAGCGGGCTACACGGGGTTCCGCTACAACCCGATCTTCGGCTTCCCGCCGCCGGACGGCATCACCAACCTGATCACCGTCACCGAACAATCGAACGCCGTCAATCCGGCGACCGGTCAGCGCTACGCGCCGCAGCCGACTTACTCCTACCGCGGCGTCGAGTCGTGGGGATGGGCCGTCGGCAAGACCGACGGGTGGCGCGCCTCGGCGTCTTACGTCACCGGCGCGCACAACTTGAAAGCGGGTTATCAGGGCAACCGGCTGGACCAGCTCGATCAGACGATCGCCAATGATCCGCAGCTCGGTTATCGCTTCAACCAGGGCGTCCCGAACGCGGTCAGCTACTACCTGCCGGATTTCGGCCGCCGCACGATCACCACGCTCCACGGCATCTTCGTGCAGGACAGCTGGACGCGCAACCGGCTCACACTCCAAGGCGCGCTGCGCTACGACCGCGCGTCGAGCTACGCGCCGGTCGAACAGAACGGGACGACGAAGACGTCGTTCCTGAACCCCGCGCCGATCACGATCGAGGAGACGCCGGGCGTCAGCTCGTACAACGACATCACGCCGCGTGTGGCCGCCGCCTACGATCTGTTCGGCAACGGCAAGACGGCGGTCAAGTTCAACTGGGGCCGCTACCTCGCCTACGCGGCCAACGATCCGCCGTACACCTCGACGAACCCCGGCTTCACCGTCGTCCGCAACGTGACGAACCGCGGCTGGACCGATACGAACGGGAACTACGTCGTCGACTGCGACCTGCTCAATCCGAGCGCGCAGGCGAATCCCGGGGGCGACGTGTGCGCCGCGGCCGTCGGCAACCAGGCCAACTTCGGCAAGGCTGGCGCGGCAACCATCGTCAACCCGGACGTGCTGCACGGCTGGGGCAGGCGTCCGGGCGACTATCAGTGGGCCGCGACGGTGCAGCAGCAGATTCTGCCGCGCCTCACCGCGGAATTCAGCTACACGCGGCGCGACTTCTTCGGCTTCTTCGTCACCGACGATCTGAACCGCAACGTGAACACGGCCTACGAGACCTACACGCTGACCGCGCCGCTCGATTCGCGGCTGCCCAACGGCGGCGGCTATCCGATCACCGTCTACACGCCGACGGCCGCGGCGAACGCGATTCCATCGAAGACGTATCTGACGTGGGAGAGCGACTTCGGTCCCGAGCGGACCAGCTACTGGCACGGCGTCGACATCACGCTGAACGCGCGGCTGCGCGAAGGCTTCACGGCGTCGATCGGCACGAGCACCGGGCGCGCGGTACTGGACGACTGCGCCGTGGCGACGCAGTACAACCAGGTCAACACCGTCAGCAACGTCTCCGCCGGTCCCGATCCGCGCGGCTGCCACAGCGTCGATCCGTTCCAGACAACGGTGCGTGGCCTCGCCACCTACATCATCCCGAAGATCGACGTGCTCGTCAGCGCCGCGATTCGATCGCAGCCGCCAGTGCAGCTGGGCACTCCCACCAACGGCGCGACCATCGCCGCCGGCGGCAACTCGGCGCAGTGGATCGTCCCGAACTCGGTGATCGCGGCGGCGCTCGGCCATCTGCCGGTCGGCGCGACGGCGACCGGCACGACAACGATCCAGATCGCCGACAACGTCAACCGGGTCTACGCCGATACACGGCGGACGCAGATCGACATGCGCTTCGCGAAGGTGCTGCGCTTCGCCCACACGCGATCGGACATCGGCCTCGATCTCAACAACCTGCTGAACACGAACTACGCGACCGGCTACAACACCACCTACAGCTACAGCGTCGGCAACACGGCGCAGGGCGGCACGTGGGCGAACCCGACGAGCCTCTACACGCCGCGATTCCTGCGGCTCAACTACACGATTAATTTCTGATTGGAAAAACAGGATTGACGTAGCGCCGCCCTTTCAGGGCGGCCGCTTTTTCAAAACTACCGTAGCGCAGCCCTTCAGGGCGGCCGCTTTTTCAAAACCACCGTAGCGCAGCCCTTCAGGGCGGCCGCTTTTTCAAAACTACCGTAGCGCAGCCCTTCAGGGCTGCCCGCGCGGCGGGTGGCAGGCCTGAAGGCCTGCGCTACGGTAGCCGCGCGTTCAGTCGCGCGTCAGCTTGAAATCGTTTTTCGTGCCGCCCGACGTCCAGGTGCCGCTGAGCGTGCGGTTGTACGATCCGAGGTTGGCGAGCTTGCCGTCGATCACGTAGCGAACGGCCGCGGTCGCGCCTTTGGCCGGGCGTTCAGCCTCGATGTGCACGGTCCACGCGCTCGAGTCGAGCGTCGCCGCCGTGAACGGCACCGCCTCGGGTCCCGGGTCGATCATCCCGCCGATCGTTTTCCCGTCCCACGTCATCACGACGGTGACGTCGTGGCGTTGCTGCGGCGTCGGCCCCCAGTCGCCGTACCACGTGCCGACCAGCGGATAACCTTCCTGCGCGTGTATCGCCGACAGCGACACGAGAAAAACGAGAGCGCACAGCCAGCGGGTCACGGGACGATCATCCGCTGGCGCGACACCGAGCCTTCAGCGCCGACCATGCCCTGCGGCGAGCGGTTGTTGTCCTGGCAGATGTACTCGAACAGCTCGGTGCCGGGACTCCATCGCAGGATGAAGCCGCCGGTCCACTCGGCGGTGTAAGCGCCCGGATCGTCCACGGTCGCTTCGTACTGCAGCGAATTGAAGTCGGTTCGCGTGAAGCGTTCGACGAGATGCAGCCGCTCGGTGTGCGGCGTTCCCTCGCGGTCCATCCAGAACTTCGTGTTGTAACCGACGGTGTCGACGACGAGCGACTCGCCTTCCCAGCGGCCGACGGAGTGTCCGTAGTAGCTCGGGTCGAGGTCCTTGGGGTGCGGCCGCGCGTCCATATAGATGGTGCGGAAGGTGTGCGGTCCGCCGACGTCGAAGATGTAGATCCGTTTCGTCTCGGGCATGTCCACGAATTCCACGCCGTATGGCGTGATGAACTCGCGCGGCCCGCCCGACGCCTTGCAGCGCGTGTGCGGTTCGTCGCGCTCGAAATTGGCCTGCCGCGCCGCGTGCAGCGCCCGCGCCCAGGGCTGGAACGGCACGTCTTCGAGGCTGATGTTGTTGGGGAGATGGCTCGTCGGATTGGCGCGGTTGACGCTCTTCGGGTTGAGCGACAGCTGCACGATGCCCGGCGGCGTCCAGATGCCCTTTTCACCCGGCGGCGGTCCGAGGTTGACCCGACCATCGGGCCAGTGCGGCGTCGGCTTTGCCGGCGCCGGCGGCGCGCCGCCGCGGCGCTGCGCCATCGTCGCGACCGACATCGCGGCGACGGCCACCGAGAGGAGCATCGCGGCCGCGAGCCGCGCTGCGGGACGACGACGCGTCATTGTTGCCGCGTGGTCGGATCGCCGCTCGATGCGGCGCCCAGCGTCTTGCCGTCGGCCGTCGTGACCAGCCTGGCGTTGGCGCGCTTCGACCCGTCGCGCGCCAGGCTGCCCTCCACCGTGACGACGTCGCCGACCTTCATCGTGTCGCGCAGCCAGCCGCGCTGCTGCAGTTGATGCGGGGCGCCCATTTCGCATCCCCATCGCGTCGCCCGGCCCTCTTCGTTCTTCACGTTGATGTAGAACCACACGTGAGGATTGGCCCAGTCGATCTGCGTGACGGTGCCTTTGAGCGTGACCGGTTTGCTGCCGTCGAATTCAGCGGCAAACGAATGATGGGCACGGGCCGGCGTCACCGAGACGGCGATCAGCGCGGCCAGCGCGACGAGTGCCGAGGTCAGGAATCGCACATTCATGGTCGATTGTCCTGGCAGAAATACTCCGGCATGTCTTCGCCGGACACCCAGCGCAGGGTCCAGCCCGCGGACCACGTCCGCGTGTAGGCACCCGGATCGTCAATGGTGACATCGTAGCGCAGCGTATCGAAGTCGGGACGCGAAAAGCGCTCGACGAGGTGCAACTGCTGGGTGTGTGGCAAGCCGCCGTTGGCGAACCAGAACCGCTCGTTGAACCCCTTCGTGTCGACGACCAGCGCATCACCTTCCCACTTCCCGACTGCGCGGCCGAAGTAGAGCGGGTTGTCGGCGTCCCCCTGGACCTGCCCCTTCTGCTCGCGGCCGTCGGTGTAGATGAGACGCCAGTTGCGATTGCCGCCGCCCATCATCACGAAGATCCGCTGGCGATCGCGCTGCTCCAGCAACTGGAACCCGAAACGGTTCTGGAACTGACGCGGGCCGCCTGGCGGGAGGCAGTGCAGGAACATCGGGTCGTCTTTGAGCAGCGCGCGCTGACGATACACGTACAGGTCGCGCGCCCAGGTCTGGAATGGGGCGACCCGCCCCGCATCGGCAACGTTGGTCAGCAACCCGTTCGCGTCGGCGTCTACGGTGACGCCGCGTTCGACGAGCGTCGTCGCGCTGGGGCTGGCCCAGTAGCCGGTTTCCCCCGGAACCGCGCCAAGGCGCGGCTGACCATCCGGCCATCGCGGTGCCGGCTTGTGTGTAGCTGCCGGCGGCGCCACCGGCCGCGAGAAGAAGACACGCTCCCCGGTGCGGGCGAGGACCATCGAGAGCGACCACGCCTGCTGACTGCCATCGCGCGCGGCGATTCCCTCGACGGTCACGACGTCGCCGATGCTCACCGTCGACGACGTCCATCCCTGGCGGCGCAGATCGACCGGGCTCTCCAGCTCGATCGCCCAGTTCACCGTCCGGCCGCCGCGATCGGTGGCATTGATGAAGAGGTGCGCGTGCGGGTTCGCCCAATCGATTGCCGTGATCGCGCCGCGCAGCGTCAGCGGCTTTGCCGGGTCGAACTTCGCCGCGATGACATGGTGGGCGGTAAGTGGCGTGACGCCGACGAGGATCACGGCACAGCGGCACAGCCATCGCGACGTCAGGCGCGCCACCGGATGCGTATACATTCGCGGCCTCGCGCCGTCAATTGGCCGCGTCGGCGCGACGGTACTTGTGAAACGCATTGTCAGCGGCCGCGTCGGCCCGCATCCTTTGAGCGTTCGAAGCGCTCCTGGATCTGCTTGTCGATCTTCTCGAGCAGCGCCTTGTCACCCGGATACCAGTACTGGATGTGACAGGTCTCGCACGCCTGATCGAGGTTGTCGCCGGCCTCCCACAGCTCGTCGGCCTTCTTTGTCTTGACGATTTCAAGTACTTCGAGGCCGACGTTGCGGAGCGCTTCGATCTTCGCGTTCCACAGCACCGGATCCGCTTCGAGCTTCGCCTTGATTTGCGCAGGCGACAATTCGGTCGCGCCGGGACCGCTGTTGTTCTCGTCTCCGGGCGGCGCGAACGGCCGCGGCACTTTCAGGAGGTAGACGCCTTCAGCGATCGTGACCGCGCCGATCCGGATTCTGTCCCAGTCGGCATCGGTTTTCGGCGTGGTCTCGATCGCGCCGGCCTTCGTGTAGACGATCTTGACGGCGTCGAAGATGAAGTCAGACGCCGGGTCGAGCATGTCGCGCATCAATTCTTTCACTGAGACGACCGGCTTCATGTCGCCCCAGAGCTTCGGGGACGGCGCCTCCGGAGCCTTCGCGGCCGCAGACGACGGCGCCGGCGAAGAGCACGCGGCCATCGCACAGCCGACGACCACGAGCGCAGCGGCAGCGACTCGACGACGACCGAAGACTCTCATGATGCGGACTCCCGTGTGGGTTAATCCGATCGGGTTCACCGGAATCGTGACGTCACGTAGCCGTCCGACCCACCTGGCCTGCCCGGCCTGTCTTTCCTACCGGCCCGCCGCCGCGGGCCGGCCTGTCTCTCCTACCGGCTCCCCGCGCGGGCCAGCCGGTGCCGCGCCGGGAATGTGTCGGCGGATCGACGCGAGCGCGGCGAATGCGCACACCATCGTCGCCCCGATCAGCGCGAAGTAGCGCGACGAGCCGGCTTCGAGCGCCCACGATCCAACCGCCGGGCTGAGCACGCCGCCGACGCGGCCGAACGCGACCGCGGTGCCGACGCCGGTGGCGCGAATTCCCGTGGGGTACACATGCGCCGCCAGCGCGTACATCGTCGTCTGGACCGCGTTGATCAGGCCGCCGGTCCAGGCGAGCATCGCCAGGACCGCAAACACAGACTGCGGCCCGATCGCCATCGACGCGAGGGCGGCCGCGCCGGCGACGGCGCCGGCGGCCATCGCCAGCATCGTCAGCCGGGATCCGAGCCGCATGATCAGGACGGCGCCGAGGATCGCACCGACCACGCCGCCGAAGTTGAACGCCGTGAGGCCGTAGCTCGCGGTGCCGACGCTGAACCCGGCTCTGACCAGCAAGGTTGGAACCCAGATGGCGCCGATGTACACCGACAACAGGCAGAAGAAAAACGACGCGCAGAGCCCGGTCGTATCGCGGCGGAGTTCCGGCGTCATCAGCTCGCGCGCGGACACGTGAGCGACCCCCTTTTCCCGCGCGTCGGCAAACTGCGCATCGTCCGAGACGCGGTGGCCGAGCCGCTGGAGAAGCGCGCGCAGCTGGGGCCATCGATTCGGCCGACGGGCCAGGAACCGCGGCGATTCGGGCAACACCCGCAGCAGCACCGCAGCAATGACCAGCGGCACGATGCCGCCAACCAGGAAGAGTCCGCGCCATCCAAAGCGCGGCAGCAATTGTCCGCCGACCAGGCCCGCCAGCGATCCGCCGAGCGGGATGCAGACAATCGTCAACGTGACGGCGAACGGCCGCTGGCGGATCGGCACGTATTCGGACGACAGCGCCGCGGCGTTCGGCATCGCGCCGCCGAGCCCCAATCCGGCGAAGAAGCGCAGCGCCGTCAGCATCGCGATCCCGCTGGACAGCGATACGAACACCGTCAGCACGCCGAACGTGATCACGCTGCCGATCAGCGCGATCCGCCGTCCCAGCCGATCGCCGATCACGCCGCCGATCGCGCCGCCGATCATCATGCCGATCATCCCGGCGGTCTGGACCGGCACGAACGCGGGA
>Ga0070686_100001642_pt1 | contig 12505 bp, 8 predicted proteins | sample KBSS23LmetaG_FD_65654 | JGI IMG/M metagenome (GOLD analysis project Ga0070686, IMG submission 65654) | Switchgrass rhizosphere microbial communities from Kellogg Biological Station, Michigan, USA - KBS S2-3L metaG | ecosystem: Host-associated > Plants > Roots > Rhizosphere ...
GCGGCATGACGCTTCGTCTCGGCGAAGGTCGTGAGGCTGAACGGCGCCGATCCGCCGGCGTGGTGGCACATGGCGCAACGATCCTGGATCAGAGGCGCGACGTCTTTCGCGTAGGTAATCGCGGGGGCAGCCCTGAAGGCCTGCGCTACAAGAGCGGCGGCCGACGTAGACGTACCGTAGCGCAGGCCTTCAGGCCTGCCCTGCGAAGCAACGATCGCCGCGATCGCCAGCGCGAACCCGCCGGTTCTCATCGCGCGAAGTCGGCAATGTAGCAGCCGACGGCCTGGGTTTCGGGATGCGCGACCGGCTTACCGGCAAGGACGGCGGCGATCGCGTCGTGCAAATCGTGTTCGGTGGCCGCCGGCCGATCGACGCCGAAGTCGACGAAGCGATTGTCGATGCGCCCGCGGTACTGGACGCGGCCGCCGGCGTAGACCGCCGCTTCCGGCGTAATCGTCGCGCCGACCACCTTCACGAGCGCGTGTTTCGGATCGCGCAGCGCGTCAATCGCGCCGGCGTAAGCAAAGGCGGCCATGTGGTCGCGAATCGCGGCCGCGTCTTCAACGGGATTCGGGTAAACGAGGCGGAACATCACGCCCTGCGGCACGAACATCTGCGCCAGCCGCCGCAGTTCCGGCGCGTAGCGATTCGAGATCGGGCAGTCCGTGCTCGTGAACAGGAACACGATCGCCTTGACGCCCTTCGGCATGACGAGCGGATCGACGGCGCCGCCGCCAAGCAGCTCGACGCGTACCGACCCCTGGGCGAGCGCGACGGCGACGACCGAGGCGATCAACCGACCCATCCACGTAACCATAACAAATAAAAAGGGGCTGGGGGTGTGCCCCCCAGCCCCGTGGCTAGCCCCGAGCCCCTAGTCGCGGCAGGGTTCTACCAGTTAATCACGGCCGCGATGCGGAGCAGCCGGCCCGAGAGAACGTTCGCTGGCAGCAGGTACGTCCCGCCCGAGCCATTGAACGCCACCGCGTTCGCCGGGTTCGCGACCGGCGTGTAGACCTGCGAACGCACCGTGTACCAATCGTCGGAATTCAGCGCGTTGAAGACGTCGAGCTTCGGATCGATCTTGACCGAACCGAACGTCAGCCGCTTGCTGATCGAGAAGTCGAGCTGCGTCACGCGCGGGGTCATCAACGTCCCCGGCGGATCGAGCGGGACCGCAAACGATCCGGTGATCTGGCCGGGGACAACCAGCGCGCCGACGGTGCAGCCCTGCGACGCCGAGTTCCCCGGGCATACCGTGTAGCGCGTCGTCGGCGTAACCGTGAACGACGAGGCGACGCCGCTGAAGGAGGTGAAGTTCGGGACGCCGGCGCCGCCCGCGGTCAGTGCCTGCGTGCCAAGCAAGTAGCCTGGCAGCGCCTGGAACGACGCCGCCGCCTGAAGCCCGTACCACGGCAGCGGGATGCTGCCGGCGACCTTGAACTGCGTCCGCCACGGCATGCCGCTGTTGCTTTGATCGCAGTAGTTGACGCCGCCAATGGTCACGAGGAAGTTCGGGTTGGTGGCGGCGCCGGCGCAGGTGTTCGCCACCGTGCGATCGGTCGCCGCGCCGCCGAACAGCCGGCCGCCGCGCGGCAGCCGCGCGTTGAAGTTGAACTCGATCGCGTTGTAGGCCTGCTTGACGTTCGGATCGTTCGTGTCGACGTTCTGCACGCCGGTCGCAAACGCCGGCAGCACGTCGTACATCGTGATCGGCGTGCCGTCGATCGGGCTGAAGATCGTCACCGGACGATAGGCGGCGTTCTGGACCGTGCCGTTCGAGTAGGTGCCGGGACGCAACACGTTGTTGCGCTCCCACGGGTTCTTCGAGTCGTTGTGGAACCACTCGGCCGACACCGACACGCCGCGCATCAGCTCGTGCGTCACGCCGACGTTGAACTGGTCGACGTACGGACGCGTCAAGCCGGGGTCCGGCTGCGCCAGCGAGATGACGCCGAAGTTGGCGGGAATATTGGCGAAGTTGATCTCGCAGGTTGGATCGCTCGCGAAGTTGCAGCGCGAGGAGCCCTGCGCGATATCGTCGCCGTTCTTGTCCACCCATGGCGCCGTGTTGTTGCCGGCGGCGTTGATCACCGTTCCGGCCGCCGGATCGTACAGCGACGCCAGGGTCGTGGTCGCCGCGACGCCGAATCGGTTGTAGCCGAAGCGGAGGGCCGTCTTGCCGGTGCCGAACAGGTCGTAGACGACCGAGGTGCGCGGCGAGAAGTTCTTCCACGTCGGCATCTGCTGGTCGCCGAACGCCGGAATGTTCACGAAGCGTCCGACCTGCGCGTCCTGGCCGGTGATCTGCTCGCTGATGTATTCCCAGCGGCCGCCGAGCGTGATCGTCGCGCGCTTGAACGTCATCACGTCCTGGCCGTAGATGCCCAGGTTCGCGTTCAGCCGGTCCTGCCAGTGCGAGGGCGTCGCCAGCAGCGTCACCGTGGACGGCACCGGCAGGCCGGTCGCCGCGTTGGTGACGTAGTTCTGATAGAGGTCGGCGTTGGCGCGCAGGTTCTGATTGTACGGCCCCCACGAATCCTGGAACCCGACCTTGAACGCGTTCGATCCGGTCACGTACGACGCCGACGCCTGCATGTTGTAGCGATCGGGGTAGCTGCCGTACTCCGCGGTCGACGCGGTGTTGGTCGACGCACCGTTGTCGACGTTGTGGCGAGCCGTCGCGAACCACTCGGGCGTGCCGGGCTGTTTTTCGATGCCCGGAGCGTACAGGTTGTTGTAGCGCTCGATGTTGCTCGAGAACCCGCCTTCGACGAGCAGCTTGCTGCTCACCGTCGACGTGTACTTGATCATGTTCGTGGTGTAGAGCGGCGAATTCCACACGACCGACGAAGTCGTCTGATCGTCGCCCGGGCCCATCGCCGCGCTGCGCACTTTGTGGATGCGATCGTAGTAGCCGGAGAACTTGTTCCGCGGGCTGGCCTGCCACGTCATCCGCACCAGTCCGCTGTACTGATGCTGCGGATCGACGCCCTGCGGGCACAGCGTGCCGCCGCGGCCGACGAGCGCGTTGGCGCAGGCGACGATGCCGGCCTTCGTCCCGTCGGACACGTAGGTGCTACCGATCGGCCGGTTGACGGTGAAGAGGCGCAGCGATCCGAAGTACCACAGCTTGTCCTTGGCGATCGGGCCGCCGACGGTCGCGTTGGTGTCGTTATAGGTGCCGATCTTGTCCACCGATTTGAGGCCAAGCGCCTGGAGGCGGTCGGTCAGGTTGTCGCTCTGCAGGCTGGTCGACTCGTAGCCCTGGAAGAGCGAACCGGAGAAGCGGTTGCCGCCTTCCTTCGGGATCATGTTGATCTTCACGCCGCCGGTCGGCGAATCGACCGTGCCGCCGCCGGTCTGGTAGACCATTTCCTGGTTGCCGGCGTCGTTGGTGTAGGTCTGGATCGCGCCGTCGCCCTGGAGACCGTTGATGATCATGCCGTCCATCATTAATGAGGTCTGCGCCGCGCCAAGGCCGTGCACCGTGAAGTAGGTCTGCTGCATCGCCTGCGATCCGCCGACGTCTGGCGCCGTCAGCGTGACGCCGACGACGAGCTGGCCGACGCCCTGGATCGTGTGCGCGGTCGGCACCGCGTCGAGGACTTCACGCGGCAACACCTGCGCTTTCGTATTGGTCTGCACGTCGACGACCGGTGACTCGCCCGACACCGTCACCGTCTCTTCCATCGCGCCGACCTTCAGATCGGCATTGATGGTCGACGTGAAATTCGACTGCAGCTCGATCGCGTCCTTCTTGACCACCGAGAAACCCGGCAGGGTGAACGTCAGCGTGTAGGTCCCGGGCCGCAGGTTTTCGATCTTGTATGCGCCATTGGCGTCGGTCGTCACCGAGCGTACCTTCTCGATCAGCGCCGGGCTGCTCGCTTCCACCGTCACGCCGGGCAGCACCGCGCCGGTCGCGTCTTTCACGACGCCCGCAAAGGCGCTCTGCGCGCGGGCTGTCGTCGGGAGCGCCAGCCACGCCAGCGCCACGACGAACAACATCGCGATACGACTTCTCGTCATGCCGTTTCCTCCTCAGTCACGCAGTGCCCCACAGATGGTTATCGCGTGAGGCTACAGCGGCGACGCAGAAGAATCCATCCGGAAAAGCGTCGCCGCCGGATTGACGGCGGACAGTTTACAAAAAGTTGGATCGCAAACGCGTCAGGGTCGAGGTAGGCGGAGCGATTCTCCCTTTTGATACAACGCGAGACGCTGCTCGAACTGGGCCGCGACGGCGGTCTGACCGGCCCGCCTCGCCGTCTCGAGCCCGAGCGTCGCTGTGCGCACGGCGGCATCGTAGCGGTCGGCCGCCGCGTAGGCTGCGGCGAGGGCGTCGAGCGCGACCACGTCGCGGCCGTTGGTGAGTTCGACCGCGCGCTCGGCACGTTGCACAGCGTTGCGCGGGTTGCGGAGTTCCGGATCGCCGGAGGTCGCCTCGATCCAGGCAAGGCCGGCGAGCGCCTGCACGTGATCGGCACGCTCGGCGAGCACGGCGCGGAACTGCTCGGCGGCCGCTGCCGACTGCCCGCGGTTCGAGAGCAGCTGGCCGAGGTTCGCTCGGGCTTCGACGTTGTCGGGACGAAGAGCGACCGCCCGCTCGAAGTGCGCGAGCGCTTCCTCGCCACGGCCGCTGACCTGCAACAGCGCGCCGAGGTTGTTGTGCGCCTGCGCGTAATCCGGATCGAGTCGCAGCGCCGCGGCGAGTTCGGCGATCGCGTCGTCGCGGCGGCCGCGCGCCGACAGGGCATAGGCGAGGTTGTAGTGCGTTTGCGCCGAGTCGGCGTTCAGCTGCAGCGATCGCCGGAACTCGGCGATCGCGTCGTCGAGCTTGCCTTCGTCGAGGTACAGCTGCGCGACGGCGTCGTGCCGCAGTGGGTTCGCCGGATCGTTCTTCAGCAGCCGTGTGTAGGCGGCGAGATCTTCGGCGTGTGCTTTGCGGCGGAAATCGTCGGTGAGGACGGGGCCGTCTGCAGGCGACACCGGGATCACCTGGATCCACAGATCGCCCATTTCGTCCGACGTGTTCTGTCCCCAGACGACGCGCGCCGGCGGCGAGTGCGGATTGCGCGGGTTCGCCGAGGAGTTGTCGTAGACGTAGCGCATCGCAATCGTCGAGCCTTTCGGCAGCGCGATCGGCGCGACATACCTGTAGACGTCCTGCCAGCGGAAATCCCAGTCGTCGATCGCGATCAGCCAGCGGCGCGAGCCGTCGGGCAACGCCGCCGTCGCTTCCATCTGCCGCGCGAGGTTGTGCGCGTGCGGCTGTATCGCGACCACCTCGACGTCGGTCGGCACGACGTACGAATCGCTGACGACGTAGTCGTGGACGCCGGCCGGAATGTCGATCGTCTCGCTGCCGAGGCGCAGGCCGATCGGCGTGCGCGTTGGCGGCGTGTCGATGAAATAGAGACCAGCCGACACCTGCAGCGTTTCGCGTTTGCCGGTGGGCTGCAGATGCAGCTGGACGATTAGATCGCTGCCGGGCTCGAGACGCCACTGCGTGCCCTCGGGCACGCGATGCGCCGCCTGCCCCGGCGTCCACCCGAGCAGCTGTCCCTCCGGGTAGCGCGCGTCGCGCTCCATGCCGCCGGCATACCCCGGCTCCGGATCGCGCGCATCGAGCTGCCGCGACGACCGCGTCCGATCGACGCCCAGGTTGGCGTGGTGGACGACGCGCGCGTTGCCGGGACGGAACTCGAGGGCGCGGACGTAGCGCGGCGCATCGGTGGGGATCGGGATCACGAACGTGCGGAAGACATCGGCGCCGTCGGCGCGAACGGTATACGGCTCCGCCATCGAGACGACGAGATCGGGCGTGCCGAGCTGCCAGCCGGTTGTCCACGTCGGACGTGGCGGTAGATCCGCTGCGGCACCTTGCGGCGCGCCGTCGGCGATCCACTCCTGCAGCATCTGCAGTTCGCGATCGGTCAGCCGCCGCTCGTTCTGAAATTCGCCTTTGCCCGCTTCCGGCTTCCACGGCGGCATCACGCGGCGCTTCGTGACCGCCGCGATCTGCGTCGCGCGCCGTTTCACATCGTCATAGGTGAGGAGGTTGAAGGGACCGATTTCCCCCGGGTGATGGCAGGTCGAACAGCGCGCCCAGACGATCGGCGCGATGTCTTTCGTGAACGTGAGCCGTGGCTGCGCGGTGGCACGCGACGCAGTACAGATCAGCCACGAAGCCACGAAGGCACGAAGAAGACTCTTTGTACAAAACATGCTTCGTGTCTTCGTGTCTTCGTGGCGGCTCCACCGCGTCACGACCGTGCGAAGCCGCATACCTGGGCTAGCATACCAACGTTGTCCCGGAAAACTGTTCCGCCGGCTGCCTGGATCTTCGTCGTCGCGCTCGCGGTTCGCCTCGTGCACGTCTGGCAGATGCGGGCGACGCCGTTCTTCTCGGTGCTGCTCGGCGATTCGCGTGGCTACGACGAGTGGGCGCGGCGCATCGCCGGCGGCGAATGGATCGGCCGCGACGTCTTCTATCAGGCGCCGCTCTATCCCTACATGCTCGGCGTCATCTACACGATCGCCGGCCGGCATCTGCTGCTCGTGCGCGTCGTGCAGGCGGTGATCGGTGCCGCGTCGTGCGTCCTGCTCGCGTTCGCCGCCGAACGCCTCGTGTCACGCCGCGCCGGCATCGCCGCCGGCGTGATGCTCGCGCTCTATGCGCCGGCGATCTTCTTCGACGGGTTGATCCAGAAGTCGGTGCTCGACATGTTTTTTCTCTGCGTCGGGCTGTCTCTCATCGCAAGGATCACCGCTTCCCGTTCCGGTACTGTCCGGCTTCAGCCGGACCGTCGTGGCGCGTGGTTCGCGCTGGGACTGGCGATGGGCGCGCTGGCGCTGACGCGCGAGAACGCACTCGTCTTCATCCTGGTAATCGTCGGCTGGGCGCTATTCGCTGATAACCCGGCGCCGATCCCCTCCAATCCCCGATCACCAACCACCCCCAATCCCAAATCCCCAATCCCCAAGCCCCTCGCGCGGCGAGCGAAGCGAGCCGCTCTCTTCGTCGCCGGGCTCGCCGTTCTATTGCTGCCGGTCGCGGTCCGCAACGCCTACGTCGGCGGCGGCTTTTACATCACGACGTCGCAGGCCGGCCCGAACTTCTACATCGGCAACAACCCGAACGCCGACGGAACCTACCAGTCGCTGCGCTTCGGCCGCGGCGCGCCGGAATACGAGCGCCAGGACGCGACCGAACTGGCGGAACGTGCGTTGAACCGGACGCTGACGCCCGCCGAGGTCTCGAGCTACTGGGTCGACAAAGCGCTGGACTTCATCACCTCCGAGCCGGCTGCGTGGCTGAAGCTGACGGCGCGGAAGACCGCGTTGTTGTGGAACGCGACCGAGGTGCTCGATACCGAGAGCCAGGAAACACACGCGGAATATTCGTGGCCGCTGAAGGCGCTGGGGATCGTCGGCCACTTCGGCGTGCTCGTGCCGCTCGCGCTGCTTGGCGTCGTGTTCACGTGGCCCCTGCGGCGGCGGATCGCGATCGTCTACGCGTTGACGCTCGCCTACGCCGCCAGCGTTGTCGCCTTCTATGTCTTCGCGCGGTACCGGTATCCGCTCGTCCCGATGCTGATGATCTTCGCCGCGGCGGGACTGGTGGACGCTCGCAGCTGGCTGACGGCGCACGCGGGAGACCGCCGCACCGCGGTCGCGCTCGCCGCGGCAATCGTCGCCGCGATCGTGTTCTGCAACTGGCCGCTGCTGTCGGCCGACGCGATGCGGGCGGTGACCGAGAACAACCTCGCGACCGCGCTGCAGACCGAGGGGCACGTCGACGAAGCGGTGAGCCACTATCAGCGCGCGATCGCCTTGCAGCCGGACTATGCGCCCGCCTACAACAACCTCGGCACGGCGCTGCGCGCGAAAGGAAAGCCGCTGGACGCGGTCGCCGAATACCAGCGCGCGCTCAGCGTCCGCGCCGCGTATCCGGAGGCCCAGTACAACCTGGCCAACGCGTTGACCGACGCCGGCCGGCCGAAGGAGGCGGCGGAACACTTCCGCATCGCGCTGCAGGCGATGCCCGGATCCGCCGACGTCCACAACAACCTGGGGATTGCGCTGGCCGAGGAAGGCAAGCGTGACGATGCGATCACGGAATTTCGCGCCGCTGTGGCTGCCGATCCGGCGTCGCCGAAATCGCGCCGCAACCTCGCCGACGCGCTCGCCGCCGTGGGACGGAGCGACGAGGCGCTGATCGAATTCCGCCGCGCCGCGCAACTCGCGCCCGGCGACGGCGCGATTCGCTACGACCTGGGCAGCTTCCTGATGGAACTGGATCGCACCGAGGAGGCCATCGTCGAGTTCCGCGCCGCGTTGAAGGTGTCGCCGCGATCGGTCGAAGCCCACAACAATCTCGGCATCGCGCTCGCGACGCAAGGGCGGATGGACGAAGCGATCGCCCACTGGCGCGCGGCCCTCGCCGTCGATCCGAACTTCGCGGACGCGAGAAAGAATCTCGAAACCGCACTGCGGGCGCGAAGCCGTCCTTGACGCCTTCGCGCCCGCGGCTTAAGGTGTTTTTCACATGACGAAGTCTGTTTCCCTGGTCGTCGGTGGCCTGCTCGCCCTGTGCCGGCCGGCGGCCGCGCAGCCGACGCAGCCGATCTATCTGCAGTACGACGGGTTCGTGCGCAACGCCAACGGTACGCTGACCGTGTCGTTCGGCTACTACAACATGAACAACGTCGACGTGACGGTGCCGCCGGGCGAGGCCAACGTGTTCGCGCCGGCGCCGGCTGATCGCAATCAGCCGATCACGTTCGTCAAAGGCCGTCATCGTTTTGCGTGCAGCATGGTGGTCGACACGACGTTCGACGGAAAGCTGCAGTGGACGGTGAAGTTTGCCGGCCGCACGGAAACGACCACCGCGAAGGCGCTCAACCCGCTGTACGAGCTCGAGCTGAACAGCCAGAAGAAAGCGAACGCCGGCCTCGACGTCGAGCACGCGCCGAAGAACGTCTGCGTCAACCGGCCGCCGACGCCCGAGATCGTCAACCCGTTCGGCGGTCCCGACGCGAGCACGAAACTCGCTGCCAAGGTCGATCAGGAGCTCGCAATCAACGCGCGCGTCGAAGACGACGGGCTGCCGCGCGGCGGCAAAATCACCGCCGCGTGGAAGAAGGTCAGCGGGCCTGGCACCGTTACCTTCTCAGATGCCGCGTCCGCCCCGACGCGCGCCAAATTCAGCGCCCCTGGCGCCTACGAGATCGAGCTCACCGCCACCGACGGCGAAAAGAGCTCGACCCTGACAGTCACCGTCACCGTCTCCTGACCGGAGGGGTCGGGAACCGTTTCGCCCGTCCGCCGGATATCCACAGGGGGTCGGGAACCGTTTCTAAAATCGGACATCGCGACCCGCGAAATCGGGCGCAATTCGCCACGCTCGCCGGCAGCCACCAGCCGATCCACAGGAGGGTCGGGAATCGTTTCTGCGGCTGAACAGGGGTCGGGAACCGTTTCTTCAAATCAAACGATTCCCGACCCCCTGTGGAAAACTGCGGCGACGCGCCGAATCATTCGTGATCTCGAGTCGGAAACGTGAAACGGTTCCCGACCCCGTGTGGAAAAACGCGGCGGACGCGAAACGGTTCCCGACCCCTCCCCCAGACCAGGTTATCGTGCAACGCGCCCGCTCCCCCACCGCAACACAGCCGCCAGCGTCACTTCGCTCGTGGTCGGGCTCGAACGTCGCGTGTCCGATCGCCTGCCGCCGCAGTCGAGACCGATCACCGCAGCCGCGCAGGCCGTTGTCTCGACCGAACCCGAAGTCCTCGTCGATCCGCGCGAAGCGGCCGCGCTGCGCGCGTTCTTCGCACGCGCCCGCAGCGGCGACGTCGAGCTGGCCGCCATCATGGCGCCGGCGGCGACACCGCCGGCCGGCAGCGACGACGTTCACGACATCTACATCGCGCCGATCGCCTTCGAACCGGTGATCGGTGCCGAAGACAAAGGAGTACGGCAGTGAGCAGACGCATCGAGATGTTCGCCTGTGTACTCGCGATGACCGCAGCGTCGATGGGCGTTCTCCGCGCCCAGGAGAAAAAGCCCGAGGCGGCGACGATTCCCGTGCCGCTCAAGGTCCAGGTCGTCATCGCCCGCTACGAAAACGACAAGAAGATCAGCAGCATGCCATATATGCTGTCGGCAAACGCAGGCCGTCCCGCCAACCTTCGGATGGGCACGCGTGTGCCGGTGGTCTCGACGAGCTACACGCCGATCGCGAGTGGCGGCGCCGGCGTGAATCCGCTGACCGCATACCAGTACCAGGACGTCGGCACGAACATCGACTGCAACACCTTTGCACTCGACGATGGCCGCTTCCGGGTCGAGCTGGCGATCGAGGATTCGGCGGTTGATCCGGACGCGCAACCGCGCGCCGCCACGGGTGATCGCCCGTCGTTCCGGTCGTTTCGCGCCAACAACTCGCTGGTGCTCAAGGATGGCCAGACGTCGCAGTTCACCACTGCGGTCGACAAGCTGACGGGAATCGTCACCAAAGTCGACGTCACGCTCACCGTCGTGAAGTGAGATGGGATTGACGTGCGACGGTCCGGCGAAAGCCGGACACGACGAAGGGCGCTACACGACCTCGAACAGGCCGGCCGCTCCCATCCCTCCGCCGATGCACATCGTCACGACGACTCTCTTGGCGCCGCGCCGCTTGCCTTCAATCAGCGCGTGGCCGACGAGCCGCTGGCCGGACATTCCGTAGGGATGGCCGACGGCGATGGCGCCGCCGTTGACGTTCAACCGGTCGTCGGGAATGCCGAGGCGATCGCGGCAGTAGATCACCTGCACGGCGAAGGCTTCGTTCAGTTCCCAGAGGTCGACATCCTCGATCGTCGTGCCGGTCCGCTCGAGCAGCTTCGGCACCGCGAACACCGGCCCGATGCCCATCTCCGCCGGTTCGCAGCCGGCCACAGCGAAGCCGCGAAATACGCCGAGCGGCTGCAGATTTTTCTTCGCCGCCACGCGATCGCTCATCACCACGCAGACGCCGGCGCCGTCGGAAAACTGGCTGGCGTTGCCGGCGCTGACGACGCCGCCCTCGATCGCCGGCTTGATCTTCGAGACGCCCTCGAGCGTCGTGTCGGGACGGATCCCTTCGTCCTGCGCGACGGTCACCTCCTGGGTCGACTCCGCGCCGCTCGCCTTGTCCACCACCTTCATCGTCGTCGTCATCGCGACGATCTCGGCGTCGAACCTGCCGGCGGCACGCGCCGCGGCGGCGCGCTGCTGGCTGCGGACGCCGTACTCGTCCTGCTGCTGTCGCGAGATGTGGTAGGTCTTCGCGACGTACTCCGCCGTCTGCAGCATCGGCCAGTACAGCTCCGGCTTGTGCTCGACGATCCACGGCTCGTTGAGCATGTGCTTGTTCATCTCGTTCTGCACGCACGAGATCGATTCGACGCCGCCGGCCGCGTAGATGTCGCCTTCGCCGCTGATGATCCGCTGCGCGGCGACCGCGATCGTCTGCAGCCCCGACGAGCAGAACCGGTTGATCGTCATGCCGGCGGTGCTGACCGGACAGCCGGCGCGGATCGCGATCTGCCGGGCGACGTTGCGGCCGGTCGCCCCTTCCGGGTTGGCGCATCCCATGATCACGTCGTCGATCTCGGCGGCATCGAGGCCGGCGCGCTCGATCGCGCAGCGCAGCGCATGGCCGCCCATGGTGGCACCATGGGTCATGTTGAAGGCGCCGCGCCAGCTCTTACAGAGCGGCGTGCGCGCGGTGGACACGATGACGGCGTCGGGCATGCCGTCACTCTAACAGCCTTCGCCGGTTTCGACATACACTCGCCACCCAACCATGACCGCGGCGGCGCTGGCCGATCTCGTCGTCCTCGATCTCTCGCACGCGCTCGCCGGACCGTTCGCTGCGACGATGCTCGGCGACTACGGCGCCGAGATCATCAAGATCGAACCGCTCGACGGCGAGATCTCGCGGCACTGGGGACCGCCGTTCTACGGCGGCGAGTCGGCCTACTTCGTCAACCTCAATCGCAACAAGAAGAGCGTGGCGATCGACCTGAAGCATCCCGAGGGCCGCGCGATCCTCTTCCGGCTGCTCGAGCGGGCCGACGTCGTGCTCGAGAACCTGCGCGTCGGCACGGTCGCGAAGCTGGGGATCGACTACGCGCGCGTGCGCGAACGGCAGCCGCGGATCGTCTATTGTTCCGTGTCGGGCTTCGGCCAGGACGGCCCGTATCGCGATCGCGCCGCGCTCGATCTGATCGTCCAGGCCGAGAGCGGCCTGATCAGCATCACCGGCGAGCCGGGCGGCCGCGGCGTCCGCGCCGGCGTGTCGATTGCCGACATCACCGCCGGAATGTTGGCGGCGTTCGCGATCCTCACCGCGGTGCACGCACGCGAGCGGAGCGGATGCGGCCAGTTCATCGACGTGTCGATGCTCGAGGGACAGCTGGCGATCATGTCGGGCATGTTCGGCGCCTACATCGCCGACGGCATCGTGCCG
>Ga0070686_100001645_pt1 | contig 12493 bp, 9 predicted proteins | sample KBSS23LmetaG_FD_65654 | JGI IMG/M metagenome (GOLD analysis project Ga0070686, IMG submission 65654) | Switchgrass rhizosphere microbial communities from Kellogg Biological Station, Michigan, USA - KBS S2-3L metaG | ecosystem: Host-associated > Plants > Roots > Rhizosphere ...
ATCGCGCCGAAGGCGATCACCGAGTACGCGCCGCTCTACAAGGGGGCGCGCGACGAAATCGTCACCCAGTGGTCGATGAAGGAGATCGAGCGCGTCGGTCTCCTGAAGATGGACTTCCTCGGGCTGAGCACGCTGACGCTGATCTTCGACTGCATCGAAGAGATCAAGCGGACCACCGGCGAGACGCTCGACATCGACAACGTTCCGCTCGACGATGCGAAGACCTACCAGATCTTCCAGGACGGCGCGACCTTCGGCATCTTCCAGTTCGAGTCGAGCGGCATGCGCGACATCCTGCGCAAGTCCAAGCCGCAGCGGCTCGACGACCTGATCGCGCTCAACGCGCTCTATCGCCCCGGCCCGCTGCGCAGCGGCATGGTCGACGACTGGATCGCGCGCAAGCTTGGGAAGACCGAGGTGAAATACGAGCTGCCGCAGCTCGAAGGCGTCCTCGCCGACACCTACGGGGTGATCGCCTACCAGGAACAGGTGATGCGCATCTCGAACGTCGTCGCCGGCTTCACGCTCGGCGAGGCGGACCTGCTGCGCAAGGCGATGGGCAAGAAGAACGCCGAGGTGATGGCGAAGATGCGCGGCAAGTTCGTCGCCGGCGCGGTGGGGCGCGGCACGAACGAGAAGAAGGCGGCGCACCTCTTCGACCTGATGGAGCACTTCGCCGGCTACGGCTTCAACAAGTCGCATTCGACCGCGTATGCGTTCCTGGCCTATCAGACGGCGTATCTCAAGGCGAACTACCCGTGGCATTTCGCCGCCTCGCTGCTGACGATCGAGTCGCAGAACACCGACAAGCTGGCGCTGTATCTCGGCGAGTGCCGCGACCGCGACATTCCGGTGCTGCCGCCGGACATCAACGACAGCCAGCTGCGGTTTACCGTCGAACCGGGGAAGGGCGTCCGCTTCGGCCTGACCGCGATCAAGAACGTTGGCGAAGGCGCGATCGAGTCGCTGCTCGGCGTCCGCGCGAAGCAGGGGCGCGTTCGCTCGCTGCCGGCCCTGTGCGAAGAGCTCGATCTGCGGCTGGTCAACAAGCGGGTGTTCGAGAGCCTGATCAAGGCTGGCGCGTTCGACACGCTCGCGAAAGGCACGCAGTACGAATCGCTGCCGTCGACGGCCCTGCGGCCGCGCCTGCTGGCCGGCGTCGACGCGGCGTGCGAGTACGGCGCGCGCGCGCAGCGCGATCGCGAGCAGGGGCAGGGCGGCCTGTTCGGCGAAGTCGAAAAGGCCGACGTCGGTGCGCACAACACTGGCGGCCTGACGTTGCCGGACGCCAAGCCGTGGAGCGAAGCGGAGCAGTTGTCGTTCGAGAAGGAAACGCTCGGGCTCTACTGGAGCGGGCACCCGGTCGATCGCTATGCTGCGGCCCTGCGGGAGTTCGGCGCGAAGACCGTCGGCGATCTCGCCGACGCGCAGCCGGCGGCCGAGACCGACAGCTGGGGCGCCGGCGGCCGCAAACCCATCGAAGCCGACACCGCGATCGGCGGCATCGTCGCCGCCTGCCGCCAGCTGAAGACGCGCAAAGGCGATCGCATGGCGGTCTTCACGCTCGAGGATCACGTCGGCGGCGTCGAAATCGTGGTTTTCCCCGAGGCCTATCAGCGCGCCGCCAGCCTGATCGAAACCGGCACGCTCGTTCTGGTCCGCGGCAAGCTCGAAAAAGACGACGAGACGGTGCGGGTCCTGGCGTCGGAGATCGCGCCGCTCGACAGCGTCCGCGAGCGCATCGCCCGCGAGGTCGCCATCCACCTGAAGAAACCGGCCGATCGCGGCACGCTCGAAACGCTCGGCGAGATCTTTTCGCGGCACCGCGGCGACCGCAAGATCTCGTTCGAGGTCGAAACCGGCGAAGCGCCGAACCGGTTGCGCGTGAAAGTGGACGTGAGCTCGCAGATCCGCGTGCGTCCGTCGCCGGCGCTGATCAGCGACATCGAGCAGGTGGTCGGCGCCGGAGCCGTGGAGCTGCGGTAGTGAGCCGCCACGAAGCCACGAAGCCACGAAGAAGAATAATGATTGTCTCTTCGCGTTTTCGTGTCTTCGCGGCCGATCGCCGTGTGGCGTAAATGCCGGACACGCTCGACTTCGAAGAGCCGATCGCCGCGTTGTTGAAAGAGATCGACACGCTCGCGGCGCTGCCGGCGACCGACGCGCGCAACCGCGAGATCGAAGCCTTGCATCGCCGCATCACCTCGGTACGGGCCGAGCTGTACCGCTCGCTGACGCCATGGCAGCGCGTTCAGGTGGCGCGGCATCCGAATCGGCCCGGCCTCGAATTTTTCACGAAAACGCTTTTCTCCGGCTTCACCGAGATCCATGGCGATCGCCGGTTCGCCGACGACCACGCGATCATGACCGGGTTCGCCGACTACAAAGGCCAGCCGGTGCTGATTGTCGGCCACGTCAAGGGCGCGGGCGGCGACACGAAGGAGAAGATCTTCAGGAACTTCGGCTACGCGCGGCCCGAGGGCTACCGTAAGGCGCTGCGCGCGATGCGGCTGGCCGAGAAGTTCTCGCGGCCGATCATCGTCTTTGTCGACACGCCGGCGGCGTATCCGGGGATCGATTCGGAAGAGCGCGGGGTCGCCGAAGCGATTGCCGTCAACCTGCGCGAGATGATGTTGATCGACACCCCGATCATCGTCATCGTCAGCGGCGAGGGGGGCAGCGGCGGCGCGCTCGGGATCGCGGTCGGCGACCGCGTGCTGATGCAGGAGTTCGCGATCTACAGCGTGATTCCGCCGGAAGGCTGCGCGGCGATTCTGTGGCGCGACGCGGCCAAGAAAGTCGAGGCCGCCGAAGCACTGAAGATCACCGCGCCGGACCTGCTGCGCGCGGCGATTATCGACGCCGTCGTGCCCGAGCCGGTCGGCGGCGCGCACACCAACCCGGAGGAAGCCTCACGGCTCGTCGACGAAGCGCTGACGCGCACGCTCGCCGAGGTCGGTGCGCTCGCCCCCGAGCGGCGGCTCGAGGCGCGGTACACGAAATTCCGGAACATGGGGCGCCTCGGTGTTGATTTCACGGACGGCGAGGCGCCGAGTCAAGGGCACAGAGGGGAACAGAGGACGCAGAGGTGAGTGCGCGGGCTGCGCCGAGTCAAGGCTGGTCATTCCATCCCGCATGTGCGCGACTTTGAAATTCAGGATCAGACCGAGAGGCAGTTTTGTGAGTTTCACGTACGACAGCAGTTGCGTTCGGTGCACGGCGGGCACGCGTTCGACTGACTTGATCTCGACGATCACCAGTTCTTCGACGATGAAATCGATAGTGAAGGCGTCAGCGATGCGGAGGTCCTCATACTCGACTGGAATCCGAACCTGGCGGCGAGACTGCAGCTTGCGATTCTCGAATTCGCGGCATAGCGCCTTTTCGTATGCCGACTCCAGCAGTCCGGGACCGAGCGCAGTATGAACGGCCATTGCAGCACCAATCACTCTGTAGCTGATGTCGTTTGGCCGCATCGCGGTACATTCCTCTCTTTCCTCTGTTGCCCTCTGTGCCCTTGTCAGGCGGCCGCCAAGCAATCAGGCGGCCGCCGGCGAATGACCTGGCCTGTCACGGCGGCCGGTTATCGTGAAATGCAGTGGAATTCGCCAACGTCGCAGGAGACCGCGTGCCCGCGATAGGTCCGCGATGGGAAAGCCAGCCGTGCGACGATGCGCAGGCGGGGGAGTTGGCGGCGGCCCTCGGCATCGCGCCGATCGTGGCCAGGCTGCTGTGTCAGCGAGGCTTCAGCGATCCCGAGGTCGCCTCGCGGTTCCTCAACCCGTCGCTCGACCACCTTCACGACCCGATGGCGCTGGCCGGCATGGGCGCGGCCGTGGAGCGCATCCTCTCAGCGATCGCCGCGAAGGAACGGATCGCAATCCACGGCGACTACGACGTCGACGGCATCACCTCGACGGTGATCCTGCGCCGCGCGCTCGAGATGCTCGGTGCCGACGTGGTGCACTTCCTGCCGGAGCGGTTGAAGGACGGCTACGGCCTCCAGCCGGCAGCAATTGAACGGCTGCACGCCGACGGCGTCGGCCTGGTGATCTCGGTCGATTGCGGCATCCGCGGCGCCGATGCCGGCCGCCGCGCCCGCGAGCTCGGCGTCGACCTGATCATCACCGATCATCACGAGCCCGACGCTGAACTGCCGCCGGCGCTCGCGGTGATCAACCCGAAGCGCGCCGACTGCACCTATCCCGACAAATACCTGGCCGGCGTCGGCGTTGCGCTGAAGCTGGTGCAGGCGCTGTGTCGGCGGACCAGTCGCGAAGCCTGGCTGCCGGGGTTCATCAAGGTCGCGGCGATCGGCACGCTGGCCGACGTCGTGCCGCTGGTCGGCGAGAACCGCGTGATCGCGAAGCTCGGGCTCGACCTGCTGACGAAGGGGCCGCACAAGGTCGGCCTTCGCGCGCTGCTCGACGTGTCGGGCCTCACCGGAAAAACAATCGACAGCTATCACGTCGGCTTCATGCTGGCGCCGCGCGTCAACGCCGCCGGCCGCATGAGCACGCCGGACATCGCGGCGCGGCTGCTGCTGGCCGCCGATGAAGCGATGGCCGACGAAGTCCGGCTGCTCGCGCAGCAGCTCGATGGCGAGAACCTCCGCCGCCAGGAAGAGGAGGCAGAGATTCTCGCCGCCGCGAAGAAAATCGTCACCACCGATCCCGACGTCGGCGCCCGTTCGGTGCTCGTCGTCGCCGGCGACGGCTGGCATCGCGGTGTGATTGGCATCGTCGCCTCGAAGCTGGTCGACGCGTTCCATCGTCCGGCGATCGTCCTGTCAATCGAAGACGGCGTCGCCCACGGGTCGTGCCGCAGCATTGCGCAGTTCGACATGCTCGGCGCCCTGGAGCGGTGCGCGCACTTGTTCACCCGGTTCGGCGGCCACCGCCAGGCGGCGGGGCTGGCGCTCGACGCGTCGCGGATCAAGGAACTGCGCCGCGCGGTCAACGAGGTCGCCGACGAAACGCTCGGCCCCGACGACCTGATGCCGCGGCTGCGCATCGACGGCGACCTCACGTTCCGCGGCATCACCGGCGGCGTCGCCGCCGGGGTGGCGGCGCTCGCCCCGTTCGGCGCCGGGAACCCGCGTCCGGTGTTTGCCGCCCGCGGGGTCCAGATCATCGACGGCCCTCGCAAGCTGAAAGAGCGCCACCTCAAGATGGCGCTGAAGCAGGACGGCCGCGTTTTCCGCGCGATTGCCTGGCGTGCCGCCGAACGGCAGGATGCGCTCGGCGACCAGCGGACCATCGACGTCGCCTTCTCGCTCGATCAGAATCAGTACAATGGTGAGGTGTTCGTGGAGCTCAACATTGCTGATTTCCGATTGATGACCGCCGATTGATTCGCCGATATACCGGCAATCAGCCATCAGCACTCAGCGATCGCCACTGATCCGTCATGACGCGCTGGCAACGTCGCGCCCGCCTCGTGATCGCCGTGTTCGGCGTGCTGTTCGCGGCGTTCGTCGCGCGGCAGCTGAAGCCGCGCGATGCGCCCGCGGGCGCCGCGCCGATTAACAAGGTCGATCCGAAAGCGGTCATCGAGACCACCAACGGCGTGCTGCAGTCGTTCAAGCAGTCGCGCGAGGGTGCGCACGTCACCTTCCAGAAGCAGTCGGTCTACGCCGACGGCACCAGCAAATTGCACGGCGTGACCATCGTCACGCAGGAAAAAAACGGCAGCCGGACGTTCACGATCGCCGGCAAGGAGGGGCGTCTCGGCGCGAACCAGACGTCGATCGCGCTCGACGGCGACGTCCGCCTCGCCGGCTCCGACGGGATGACCGCGGTCACCGAGCACGCGACCTACGTCGACGCCGAAGGCACGGTCAATGCGCCGGGCCCGGTCGAGTTCGCACGCGGCCGGATGAAGGGGACCGGCGTCGGCATGACATGGGACAAGAACAGCGACGTGATGACGATCCTCGATCAGGCGATCGTCCACGTTGCCGCCGACGACAAAGGCGCCGGCGCGGCGGAGATCACGGCCGGCAGCGCGGCGTTCGCGCGGCGCGACCACAACATCCGTTTCGAGCGGAACGTCAAGATCGATCGCAGCGGCCAGATCATCGAGGCGGCGTCGGCCGTGGCGTTTCTCAGCGTCGACGAGAAGCGCATCGAGACGATCGACCTGCACGACCAGGCGCGCATCAACGTGGCCCATCCTGCGCCGGGGGCGGTTCAGGCGTTGTCCGGCCAGCAGATGAACCTGAAATACGCCGACGATGGCGAGACGCTGCAGCACGCCGTGATTGGCGGAACGGCACTGATCCAGGTGGCCGGCGACGCCGGCAAAGCCGGCCGGCAGATCGCGGCCAACACGCTCGACATCACGCTGGCGCCGGACGGATCGACACCGACTGCGCTGATCGGCCGCGACGCCGTGCAGCTCACCTTGCCGCCCGAAGACGATGTGCCGAACCGGACCGTCCGCGCGGCGACGCTCGACGCGACCGGGACGCCGGACAAAGGGTTGACGCGTGCGGTGTTCTCTGGCGGCGTGCAGTACCGCGAGCAATCGGCCACGGTCGGCCGCGGCGCCAACGCCGCCGATCTCGACATGGCGCTCGAGGGCGGCTTGAACGCGATCACCGAGGCGCACTTTCTCCACGGCGTCCGCTTCGTCGACGGACCGCTCACCGCGCTCGCTGCCGACGCGCGCTACAACGTCCGCAATGGCACGGTCGCGCTCAGCGGCTCAGAACCGGGAAGCGCCGGCCCGCACGTCGTCAACGACAAGATCGTCGTCGACGCGACGACCGTCGACATGACGCTCGAGGGGCCGAAGATGAAGGCGGCGGGCAACGTGCGGAGCACGCTGCAGCCGCCGCCGCCGCCAAAACCGGGCGAGGCCGCATCCGACGTGAAGATGCCGGCGATGCTCAAACAGGACCAGCCGGTGCAGGTGCTCGCCGCCGCGCTCGACTACGACGGCGCGACTGCACTCGCCGTCTACCGCGGCGCCGCCCGACTGTTCCAGGGCGACACGTCGATCAAAGGCGACACGATCACGATCGACAACAAGGCCGGCAACATGGCCGCGTCCGGCGGCGTCACGACGACGACGGTGCTGGAGACCTCGACGAGCACGAAACCGGCAAAGGACGCGAAGGACGCCAAGAACCCAGAGGCGACCGACGCGGACACGAAGGACGCGAAGACGAAGGAACGCTCGCCATCGGTCGCCACCTCCAGAGACCTGAAATATGAAGACGCGACGCGCCGCCTCACCTACACCGGCAACGCGCACATGTCGGGACCCGACGGCGACATGACCGCATCACGCATCGAGCTCTATCTGAAGCCGTCGGGCGACGAGCTCGAGCGGGCCGAGGCGTACGACAATCTCACGCTGCGCGAGCAGAATCGCGAGACGAAGGGCTCGAAGATGATCTACACGACGGCCAACGAGACCTACGTCATCACCGGGACGCCGGTGAAGATCGTCGACCAGTGCAAGCGCGAGACGATCGGCAGAACGCTGACCTTCAACAAAGGCACCGACAGCGTCGTCGTCGACGGCAACTCGCAGATCCGCACGCAGACCAAGGGCGGCAACGGGAACTGCTCCTGAATGTCGACCCTGCGGACGCACGACCTGACGAAGTCCTACGGCGGGCGGACGGTGGTTCGCGGCGTGAACCTCGACGTCTCGTCGGGCGAGATCGTCGGCCTGCTCGGACCGAACGGCGCCGGCAAAACGACAACGTTCTACATGACAGTCGGGCTCACGCAGCCCGATTCAGGTCGCGTCGAGCTCGACGGCCACGATGTGACCGACGACCCGATGTACGTCCGAGCGCGGAAGGGCATCGGCTACCTGCCGCAGGAGCCATCGATCTTCCGCGGGCTCACCGTCGAACAGAATCTTCTGGCGATTCTCGAGACGCTGCCGATCGACGCGGCGACGCGGCGGACGCGGCTGCGCGAACTACTGGCCGAGTTGAACCTGACACCGCTTGCCAACTCGGCCGCCTACACGCTGTCTGGCGGCGAACGACGGCGCGCGGAAATCACCCGCGCGCTGGTCATCTCTCCCAAGTTCATCCTGCTCGACGAACCCTTCGCGGGGATCGATCCGATCGCGGTCACGGACATTCAGAAGATCATTTTTCACTTGAAGTCGCGCGGGATCGGCGTGTTGATCACCGACCACAACGTGCGCGAAACGCTGCGCATCACCGATCGCGCGTATATCGTCCACGGCGGCGTAATCTTCAAGAGCGGGACGCCCGATAGCCTGGCGGCCGACGATGAGGTTCGAAGGATTTACTTAGGGACCGAGTTCCGATTGGACTAGAATGGGCCTGAGAATTGCATCAGCTGAGGCGGCGCTCCCAGCGCGCCGCCCGCTGACAGTGAACGGTCCGTTCGGAGCAACCGGCGATACGACAACGACTTAGCTGACTCTCGTCTTCATGGGCATCCAGCAGAAACTTCACACCAAGCTCGTTCAGAAACTGATCCTGACGCCATCGCTGCAGCAGGCGATCAAGCTGCTGCCGATGTCGACGCTCGAACTGTCGGATCTGCTGAACCAGGAGATGGTCGAGAACCCGATGCTGGAAGAGGTCCCGACCGAGGAACTCCAGCCCGCCGAAGCGGCCGCGCCAGAACAAAAGTCGGAGCCGGAACAGCAACCAAACAAGACCGACACCTGGGACGACCAGGACTACGAATACTTCTTCGGCGACTACCTGGACGACGGCTACCGGCCGCGCGCACCGCAGGAAGTCAAAGAGCTGCCGCCGATCGAGAACACGCTCTCGACGTCGAGCTCGCTGTCCGATCATCTGATGTGGCAGCTGTCGATGCAGACCGATGATTCGCTGATTCGCGAGATCGGTTCGGCGATCATCGGCAATCTCGACGACGACGGGTATCTGGTCGCATCGTTCGACGAGCTCGCAGCGATGGGCCCGTGGGCCGTGGCCGACGTCGAGCGCGCGCTGAAACTGGTGCAGGGATTCGATCCCACGGGCGTCGCGGCGCGCGATCTGCAGGAGTGCCTGCTGCTGCAGCTGCGGCATCTCGGCCTCGAGAACACGCCGACTGAGAAAGTCGTCACCGATCACCTCCGGCTGCTGCAGAACCACCAGGTTCCGGAGATCGCCCGCAAGCTCGGGATGACCATCGACGATCTCAAGGAGCACATCGAGATCATCCGGCACCTCGATCCGAAGCCGGGCAGCCGCTACAACCCGACGCAGTCGCAATACGTCATCCCCGACGTCTACGTGATGAAGGTCGAGGACGAGTACGTCGTCGTCCTCAACGAAGACGGGCTGCCGCAGATGCGCATCAGCCCGGTCTACCGCCGCCTGCTCGACAAGAGCGCGTCCGACAACACCGACGAGACGCGCGCCTACGTCAAGGACAAGTTCCGCTCGGCGTTGTGGCTGATCAAGTCGGTGGAGCAGCGGCAGAAAACGATCTTCAAGGTCGCCAAGAGCATCGTCAATTTCCAGAGAGACTTCCTCGATCACGGCATCGAGCACCTGCGGCCGCTGGTGCTGCGCGACGTGGCGAACGACATCGGCATGCACGAGTCGACCGTCAGCCGCGTGGTCACCAACAAGTACATGCACACCCCGCAGGGCGTGTTCGAGATGAAGTATTTCTTCCACAGCGGCATCAGCAGCTCGTACGGCGAGAGCGTCTCGTCGGTGACGATCAAGCAGCGGATCCGCAAGATCATCGAGAACGAGGATCCGCGCAAGCCGCTGAGCGACTCGAAGATCGTCAACATCCTGCAGCGCGAGGGGCTCGTCCTGGCGCGGCGGACGATCGCCAAGTACCGCGAGGAACTGAAGATCCCGACCTCGAACCAGCGCAAGGTTCTCTATTAGCCGAAGCGCCAGGGCTTTAGCGAGCGAATCTATGCGACTCGAACTTACCGGCCGACACATCGACATCACTCCTGCGCTCCGCCGCCTCGTCACCGCCAAACTGTCGAAGCTCGAACGGCTGCTGAACCACCGCGCCGTCTCGGCGCAGGCGGTGCTGTCGCGCGAAAAGCACAGCGTCCGCGCCGACATCACGCTGCACGCCCGCGGCGAGAAGTTTCTCCACGGCGTCGGCAACGCCGACGGCTGGGAGACCTCGATCGGCGAAGCGATCGACAAGATTTCACAGCAGGCGCAGCGGGTGAAGAGCAAGTACACCGACCGCAAGCGGCGCGGCGTCAAGGGGGCGCCGAACGCCAGCGACGGCGGCGAGGCGGCGGCGGCCAGCGCGGCCGAGCCGGTCCGGCCGGGGCGCGAGCGCGTCCGCATGCCGCGCATCCTGCGGGCGACCCGGCAGACGATCCAGCCGATGTCGGTGGCCGACGCGACGCGCGCGATCGAGAGCAACGGCGACGGCCTCGTGATCTTCCGCGACGTCGAGCGCGACAGCGTCAGCGTGCTCTACCGACGGAACGGCGAGCTCACGCTGGTCGAGACCGAAGCATAAGGAGCGCGTGGCGCCCCAAGCCGGCGTAACCGTCCGCGAGCTGCTCGCCAGCCGTCCCGACGCCTACGGTCTGCCCCTCGAACTGCTGGCCGGCGGCGACGGCGGCGACCGCATCATCACCAGCCCGCACATCCAGAAGACCGGGCTCGCGCTCGCCGGCTTTCACGAATATCTCAAGGCGGGCCGTGTCCTGATCTTCGGCGAGAGCGAGATCCGCTATCTCGAGAGCCTCGACTCACCGCGGCGGATCGAGGCGCTGCGCCTGGCGCTCACCCATGATTTCCCGTGCGTGCTGATCACCGGCGGGTTCGCGCCGCCGCCGGAGCTGCTCGTCGAAGCCGAACGCGCGCGGCTGCCGGTGCTGAAGACCGTCATCGTCACGCCGACGGCGATCGCCAAGCTCTCGTCGCTGCTCGAGGACTCGCTCGCCGAGCGGACGATGATCCACGCAGTCCTGATGGACGTGCTCGGCCTCGGGGTGTTGATCGCCGGCGAAAGCGGCATCGGCAAGAGCGAGTGCGCGCTCGACCTCATTCACCGCGGCCACCGCCTCGTCGCCGACGACACGGTCGAAGTCCGCCGGCGCCAGGAGACGATCCTGATCGGCACGTGCCCTGAGCTGACGCGCCATCACATGGAGCTGCGCGGCATCGGCGTGATCAACGTCAAGGATCTCTTCGGGATCGCCTCGACCCGGTCGTCGAAGCGGGTCGAACTGGTCGTCCAGCTCGAACGCTGGGTGCCGACCCGCGAGTACGAGCGGCTCGGCCTCGACGACGAGTTCTACGAGATTCTCGGCCTGCGCGTGCCGCTGATCCGCATGCCGGTCGCGCCCGGCCGCAACATCGCCATCCTCGTCGAAGTCGCGGCGCGCAATCAGCTGCTGCGATCGCGCGGCGTGCACGCGGCGCGCGCGCTGGCCGAAAAGCTCGACCAGCGGCTGCGCGCGGCGGACGGCCCGGCCCGTGCCGAGTCGATCGGCGCCGGCGAGCCGATGCTGCCGCCGGCCGACGAGGAGGACGAGGAACTCGAGGCGGGCGGCGGACGATGAAACGCGGCGGCGGGGCGGAGAGGGCAGAGCGGGTCGGCACGAAGGGGCGCAGGGTCGGACAGCCGTTCATCGTGCTCACCGGGTTGTCCGGGTCCGGCAAGTCGCAGGCGATTCGCGCGCTCGAGGATCTCGGCTACTTCTGCGTCGACAACCTGCCGACGACCCTGATCCCGACGCTGGCGAAGCTGTCGCTGCGCGGCGGGCGCGGCATCGACAAGGTCGCCATCGTCGTCGACGTGCGCGAAGGCGGCTTCCTGTCGTCGTTCCCGGCGGTGTTCCGTCAGCTTCACCGCATGCCGCGGCTGAACCCGGTGCTCATCTTTCTCGAGGCGAGCCACGCGACGCTGGTCCGCCGGTTCAGCGAGACCCGCCGGCCGCACCCGCTGGCCCCGGATCGCTCGGTCGCCGAGGGCATCCGCGACGAGCGATCGCGGCTGAACGTGATCCGCGATCTCGCCGACGAGATCATCGACACCTCGGACATGACGGTCCACGAGCTGCGGCAGTTCTTCATGAACCTGTCGCGCGATCGCGCGGCGAGCGCGCGGCTGGTGATCACGCTTCTCAGTTTCGGCTACAAGCACGGCGTGCCGGTCGACGCCGATCTGCTGTTCGACGTCCGCTGCCTGCCCAACCCGCATTTCGTACCCACTCTGCGGCGTCGCACCGGGCGGGACAAGGCGGTTGCCGATTACCTCGAGCGCGATCCGGCGACGCGCGAGTTCATGGATCGGCTGGAGGAGTATCTTCGCTACGTGATCCCGTTCTACGTCGCCGAGGGTAAGAGCTACCTGACGATCGGCATCGGCTGCACCGGCGGCCGCCACCGCTCGGTGCGGATCGCCGAACGGCTGCGGCCCGCGCTGGCGCACCTCGGTGTGGCCCGCGTCAGGGTGAGACATCGTGACCTGACGCGGGCCTGAACAATGCTGATTGCTAATTGCGAATTGCTAATTTATTGTTCAATTGCAATGGCCCA
>Ga0070686_100001646_pt1 | contig 12477 bp, 13 predicted proteins | sample KBSS23LmetaG_FD_65654 | JGI IMG/M metagenome (GOLD analysis project Ga0070686, IMG submission 65654) | Switchgrass rhizosphere microbial communities from Kellogg Biological Station, Michigan, USA - KBS S2-3L metaG | ecosystem: Host-associated > Plants > Roots > Rhizosphere ...
CATCGCCTCGACGCGTGATGCCGACGCGCAGGCGCAGCCCGCCACGCCACAACCGCCGCGGCCGCCGGTGTTCAAACACGATCTCCCGAACGTCTCGCTCGACGGCTGGGAGGTGACGGTGAGCCACGTCGACTATCCGCCGGGACGGGTCGGCGCGCCGCATCAGCACGCCGGGTTCGTCCTCGCCTACGTGCTCCAGGGAAACATCGTCGCCAAGGTCTCGGGCCAGGGTCCCGAGAAGACCTATGCCGTCGGCGAGATGTTCTACGAGCAGCCCGGCGCGGTTCACGAGGTGTCGCGCAACGCCAGCCAGACCGAGCCGGCGAAGCTGCTCGCGATGATCTTCGCGAAGAAGGGCGCGACGCTGACGACGCCGGTGCCCTCCGACGCGAAGCCGAAAGGATGATCCGCGCAGCGCGTACGGGCTATCGCGGCGCGTAGATCGTCGTGTCGCGGTGGAACTCTGACCATGCGAACCAGTATTCCGGTTCGAGGATCAGCGGCTCGAGCGTCGCGCCTTTGAGCGCGCCGGCGGTGCACTCGCCGTACGCCGTCCAGCGCGATCCGGTTTCCGTATCGCGCAGTTCGGTCGCCTTGTCGTTCGCCGCGGCAAACGTCAGCGTCTTGCCGCGCGCGCGCGCCACGAACGCCGTCGTCGTATCCGACTGCGGCTGGTGCACGATGACGACCGGCTTGCCGCCGAGCGGCTCGTTGACGACCTTCACCGTGCGCAGCGAGGTGAGCGGAAAGGCACGGCTCGCGCCGTCGACGTCGAGCCCGAGCACCATCGTCTTCGGCTTCAGCCGATCGTCGTGATACGTCACATCTGACGGCGCGGCGCCCTCACCCGACAGCCCCTGCCGGATCTGCTCGTTCTTGACCGCCATCCGATCGGCGTATCCGGGCAGCGGCTTGAGCACGACAGTGTCGGGGTGCAGGCGGCGCCACTCCTCCCAGTTCGTCAGCAAAAACGGGTAGAGCGACAGCCGCGTGCCGCGCAGCGGACCGGAAATCGCTTCGAGGCTGGACTGCTGCCACCGGCTGCCGGTCTCGCGATCCTTGAACACCTCGTTGCCGCCGACGACGCCGGCGTTTTCGAAGTAGAGCGCTTTGTCTTTCGCTTGGGCCCTGAACACGAGGGCCGTGTTGCAGTAGCTTCACCACGTGACGGCGATCGGTCCGCTCGGCGAGCGGTCCTCGACCAGGCCGTGCTGCGAGAGGATGCCGGCCGGATACGCCTTCGCGGTTTTCCCACTCATCAGGCCGATCACGCGATCCTCGTCGTGCATGAACGTCGCGTCCGCAGCGGCGAGAAACTCGGGATCGTGAACGGCGACATACGGAAGCGACGCCGGCGCTGGCGCCTGCTGCGCCGCCCCGGCGGTCGCCAGCAGCAGTGCACTGGCGACAAACACGATGCGCTGGTTGGTCATGACGCGGGAGTGTAGCGGAGATCGGCGTCCATGTCTGCCGGCTATTCTGACTTCGCCTTCAACTTCGCATCGTTTTCCCGGATGAAGGTGCGGATGTCGTCGGCCATGTCGAGCAGGCGCGACCATTGCTCCTTGTAGAGCGTCACGGGAAAGCGTCCTAATCCGTACACCGACACGCCGCCCTTCTCGCTCACCTTCAGCGAGACGCCGCGGGTCTGGCGGTTCTTGAGCCGTTCGTTCTCCTCGCGCAGCCGCTCGAGCTCGGCTTTGATGTCCTCGTCGCTCACGAGTCCCTCCTCATCACGCAGTCTGACGTAGCGCAGGCCTTCAGGCCCGCCAACGGCCGCGCGGGCAGCCCTGAAGGGCTGCGCTACGGAGAAGCGGGCAGCCCTGAAGGGCTGCGCTACGGAGAAGTATTGTGGACCAACGGGGGGCACGCGATCGACGCGGCGGCTATTCTTCGCGCAATGCGACGATCGGATCGACGAGTGCCGCCCGCCGCGCCGGCAGCGCGCACGCAGCGAGCGCGACGACAGCGAGCACGACGGCGACGCCGGCGTAGGTCGGCAGATCGTGGACCCGCACGCCGAACAGCAGCGACGACAGCGTGCGCCCGAGCGCGGCTGCGGCGACGAGGCCGGCGGCGATGCCGCACATGCCCACGGACATGCCTTCGCCGATCACCAGCCGCAGGACGCGCGCGCGCGGCGCGCCGAGCGCCATCCGCAGGCCGATCTCGCGCGTCCGCTGCGTCACGGAGTAGGCGAGCACGCCATAGATGCCGATTGCGGCGATGAGCAGCGCGACCGCGGCGAAGATGCCGAGCAGCTGCGCGTTGAGGCGCGGCTGCGCCGCCGAATTGGACAGCCACTCCTCCATCGTCCGGACGCTGGCGAGCGGCAGCTGCGGATCGAGTTGCCGCACCGCGCTGCGCACGCCGGGCAGAATCGCCGCCGCGTCGCGGTCGGTCCTGACGACGACGTCCATCAGCGGCCAGACCCTGCGGGCCATCGACATGTACAGCGCCGGCGCTTGCCGGTTGAGCGCGGTGTTCTTCACGTCGGCGACCACGCCAATCACCGTGAACGGCAACCTGTCGGCGACCTGCCGCAGCGAACGACCGACCGGATCTGTCTTGCCCCAGAACCGTTCAGCCATCGCGGCGCTGATGATCACGACCGGCGCGTCCCGCGAATTGTCCGCGTCGGTGAAGTCGCGACCGCGCAACAGCGGCACACCCATCGTGTGGAAGTATCCCGGCGACACAATCCGCCAATCGATCGAAACGCCGGTGTCGGGCGGCAGCGCTGACGGCCCGATCGGCGTCATCGGCGTCGAGGTGTAGCTGCCGTTGCCGAACGGAATCCCGCTCGACACGGCGGCGCCGTGAACACCGGGGATCGCCTGCAGCGCATCGATCAGCGTGCGATAGAACTGCGGCGCCTTCGTGTCGAGCGCGTACTTCGTCGTCGGCGGCGCGAGCTGGAACGTGAGCACGCCCTTCGGTGCGAAGCCGAGCTCGGTGCGCTGCAGCCTGAACAGCGTCTGGATCAGCAACGCCGCGCCAATCAGCAGCACCGTCGCAAGCCCGAGTTCCGCCGCGGCAAGAAGATTACGAACCCTCCCGCGCGGACCGGACGCCGCCGATCGGCCTGCCTGCTTCAACGCGGTGTGGAGATCGACCCGCGCCGCCCGCCATGACGGCGCCAGGCCGAACAGCACGCCGGTCACGATCGTCGCCGCCGCCGCGAACAGCAGCACCGTCCGGTCGATCGTGATCTCGGGGATTGGCAGCAGGTTCGGCGGCAGCGTGCGGTTGATCAACGGTACGGACCAGAGCGCGCATATCGTTCCGGCCATGCCGCCGATCGCCGACAGCGTCACGCTCTCGACCAGCAGCTGCCGCAGCAGCCGCGACCGGCTGGCGCCGAGCGCCGTGCGCACGGCGATTTCCTTCTGCCGCGCCGCCGAGCGCACCAGCAGCAGGTTGGCGATGTTGGCGCAGGCAATCAGCAGCACGCAGACGACGGCGCAGAGCAGCATCAGGAGCGCCGTCTCGAGTTGCGGATTGACGAACGCGCGATAGAACGTGAAGAGGTTGATGCCCCAGTCGCGCACTTCCGGGTATTGCTCGCCGACGCGGACGGCGATCGCGTCCATCTCCTTCTGCGCCTGCGCGACCGAGACGCCCGGCCGCAGCCGGCCGACGACGGTGATCACGTGGTTGAGGCGGTTTTCGCGGCCGGGATCGATTGTCATCGGCGTCCAGATATCGCCGCCGGTCAGGACGGCGAGCGCCGGCGGCGCGAGGCCGACGATCGTGTAGCTCTCGCCGTTCAACGTAACGCTGCGGCCGACGAGCGACGGATCGCCGCCGAAGCGCCGCTTCCACAGCCCGCCGCTGATCATCGCGACCTTCGCGGCGCCAGGCCGCTCGTCGGCGGCGGCGAAGCCGCGGCCGTACAGCGGCGACAACCCGAGCACGTGCAGGAGCGCGGGCGCGATCGGGCTGCCGGTGAACTGCTCCGGCTCGCCGTCCCCGCTCAAGCTGTACGCGGCGAAGCCAAATGCGGCCAGATCGAGCGTGCGCGTCTGCTCTTTCCACGACAGGTAGTTGAGGAGCGACGCGCTGAAGACCGGCAGCTTCAGCGTGTCGTTCTTCTCGTTCACCTGGACGAGCTGCCGCGGATGATCGAACGGCAGCGGCCGCAGGATCACCGCGTTGACGACGGTGAAGATCGCGGTGTTGGCGCCGATCGCGAGCGCGACGGTCAGGATCACCGCGGCGCTGAACAGCGGCGATCGGGTCATCAGGCGGACGGCGTAGCGAAGGTCGTTCATCAGCACGACGAGATGCTCCCGCGGCGCGGTGCGCGCGATGTCGACGACGAGGTCGGTCCATCGCCAGCTGCCGCCGTCGCGCGACCGATCGCGCACCAGCTGCTCCATCTCGCCGGCATACTCGTCGCGGAACTCGGCCGGATAAAGGCGAATCAGCGCGCGGGCGATGCGGTCGCGAACGCGCATCGCGTTAGACCGTCTTGGGCACCAGCCCGACGGCGCGAGCATGGCGCAGCAGCGCGGACAACCGCGCCGTTTCCTCCATCGCCACCTTACGTCCTTGCCTGGTGATCTTGTAATAGCGGCGGCGGACGTCGCCGTCGGGGTCGCGACCGTCGTGCTCCTCGATGAGGCCGTCCTCGAGCAGGCGCTTGATCGACCCGTAGAGCGTGCCGGGCCCGAGCCGCACCTTGCCGTCGGTGCGGGCGGCGACGTCCTGCATGATCGCGTAGCCGTGCCGCTCGCGATCGGACACGGCCAGCAGGATGTGTAAGGCCGGCACAGGCAGGTTGCGCATATGCCGGCCTACTATATCAGAAGTCGTTATATCGACAACCGGTACAGATGCCGATCACAACGTCGGCCTACGCCCTGGCCACCTGCGCCGCGAACATCGCCAGCAGGCCGCCCCAGCCGCCTTCTGAGTCGACGGCCGTACGGATGGCGGCGCCGTCGGCGCCGTGGCGCTCGAGGTGCCGGTGCTCGAGATCGACGCGCGTCGAGCCGTCGGCGACGCGGGTGAACCGCAGTTCCACCTCGCTCGCTTTGACCAGGTCGGGCTCATACTGCCACTTGCCGTCGATCTGCCAGGCGATCACCAGGCGGTGCGGCGGTTCCCACACGAGCACCGAGCCCCAATCGCATTCGCTGCCGTCGGTCTGCTCCGCATAGCAGCGGCCGCCGGCGCGTCCTTCGATGATGGCTTTCTTCATCGGCGCCTTGCCGATGTGATGGCTGCGCGGCCACCAGCTGTCGAACTCGGCGGTGAACACCGTGAAGGCGCGCTCCGGCGACGCGTTGACGGTGATGCTCTTGCGCACGGGGGCGACGGTCTGGTCGGTCATGGTCGTCATCGTTTCTCCTTGGTCGAAGGCGCTTCGACATGCCGCTTGAATGCGGCCAGCGCGCGGCTCCAGTAGCCGTCGAAGTGCTCGCGCAGAGCGTCGAACGCATCCGGGTTGAGCGCGTACAGGCGGCGAGTCCCGTCAGCGCGATCGACGACGAGCCGCGCCTGTTTGAGGACCCGCAAGTGCTGCGAGATCGCCGGCCGGCTGATGGGAAACTCGCGCGCCAGCTCGCCGACCGGCAGCGGGCCCTCGGCGAGACGGGCAACGATCGCGCGGCGGGTCGCGTCGCCGAGCGCGTCGAGCTGCGCGTCGTGATGCTTATGGTAAGCTGTCACTTACGGTAAGTATATTCTTACCGATATGATTGTCAACATCCGCGTACGAAAAAAAGGCCCGGAGAATTCCGGGCCGGATCACGGTCCGGCTGAAGCCGGACACGACGGGAACACGTGGCTGATTACCGCGACGAGGGCGTCGACGGCGTGTCCGGCACGAGCATGCGAATCATGCCGTCCTGCCGCGACGTCAGCAGCAGCTCACCGTCGCGCGTCTGACTGAGATGCAGGTCCGCGCGCGTCGCCGTGGTCCCGTTCGTCGCCTCGATCAACTCGCGGAACGACACGTAGGTCCGCGTCCCGCTGGCGCTGCGCACGGCCAGCTGCACCTCCTCGACCGGCGCGACCGTTTCCGGAATCCCATCGTCCGCCTTCTTCATCGCCGCAACATCGGCGGCGAACACCCGCCCGCGGACGATGTCGCCGAAGACGAACTTGCCGCGCAGCGCAGCGATCCGTCCGCGGTAGGCGAATCCGCCGGTCACCGCCTGCCCCTGCGTGTGATCGAACATCGCGACCGGGTAGACGAACCCGTCGGTGGTCTTCGAGCGCAACACCTCGGGCGCGAGCGGGAACAGCTGGTTGAGTGCGCCGCCGGGCCGGGTGATGCCGTTCTCGAACAACCCCTCGCGCTTCATCCAGCCGTAGTTCTGCCCTTCGCGCACGATGTTGATCTCCTCGATGTTGTTCATCCCGATATCCGAGGCGAACATCGTGCCGTCGGTTGCATCCCACGACAGCCGGTGCGCGTTGCGGAAACCGTAGGCGTAGATCTCGCCGAAGGTCTTCGGATCGTTGTCGGCCGCAAACTTGTTGATCGCGGGAATCGTGTAATCGCCGACACCCTTGGCGCCGCCGGAGGTGGAAGGACTCCGCGGATCGAGGCGCAGGATCGCGCCGACCAGCGTGTCGAGCCGCTGCGTCTGGCCGGGATTGTTCGCGTTCGGTCCGCCGCCGTTGCTGAACCCGAGATCGCTGCCGCTGGTGTAGAGCAGGCCGTAGTCGGGCGCACCGGGTTTCGCTGTCGGGTTGAACTCGAGATCGCCGAACGGGTGGGTCAGGTTGGCGACCACCTGGCCGACGCGCAGCAGCTCGCGTCTCGTGCCCTCGAAGGTGTTGGCGGCGGGGTTGGCGGTATGCCACTCGGTGATCACGTTGTGGGCGGCGACGTCGGCGCGCGTGAACCCGGGCGGGATGAACGTCGGCGCCGTCGGGTTGCCGGCGGCGCGCTCGCCGTGCACGGTGTAGAACAGCCCGTTGCGCGCGAAATCCGGATGGAAGACGAAGCCGATGAAACCACTCTCGAGACGGTTGTAGATCGCGAGCGGAAACGCAGCAGCCACGTTCGTGTACACGGATGGCTTGTTGTTGCGGTCGAGCACGTAGAGCAGCCCGCGCGAGTCGTTGACGAAACGGCGGCCGTCGGGCAGCTCGCGGACGTAGTTGATGCGCGCCCATCCCGCCGGCACGACGTCCTCCTCCGCCGGGCGGATGGCCCGCGTATCGGGCAGCCGCACGACGTCGCGGATGTCGACGGTGATGCCCCGCTTGGTCACCGGGGCTGGAATCGGATTGCTGGTAATCGGTCCGCTCTGGGCGTCGAGCGCTCCAGCGGCGCCGAGCGCACCGATGAGTAATGCGACGAGCGACAGCATGGTCCGCATGAGTCCTCCTCCGCCGGCAGCATCGAGAGGCGATTCGATGTCCTACTTACGGCGATTCGGCGGCCACGTCAAGCTTTAGAGCGTCGTTCGATTACCCACGCCCCACGTAGCGCAGGCCTTCAGGCCTGCCGTTCCGTTAGTAGCGCAGGCCTTCAGGCCTGCCGTTCCGTTAAGTAGCGCAGGCCTTCAGGCCTGCCGTTCCGCTCACGTGGCGCAAACCTTCAGGCCTGCCATGCGCCGTGCGGCATCCCTGAAGGGCTGCGCTACAGTCGATGTTGCGGTTTATGATTCGCGCATGAGCACCATCACCCTGACCGTCAACGGACGTGCGCATACCGTGGACGTCGAGCCGTCGACGCCGCTCCTGTACATCCTGCGCAACGATCTCGGGCTCCACGGTCCGCGCTTCGGCTGCGGCCTCGGCCAGTGCGGCGCTTGCGCCGTGATCATCAACGGCGTCGCCGTCCGCTCCTGCGTGACCCCCTGCTCCACCGTGCGCAGCGAAGTGACGACTCTCGAAGGACTCGCCAAAGGCGGCACGCTGCATCCGGTGCAGCGCGCCTGGATCGAAGAGCAGGTGCCGGCGTGCGGCTTCTGCCAGAACGGTCAGATCATGACCGCGACGGCGCTGCTGGCCAGAAATCCCAACCCGACCGACGCGCAGATTCGCGAGGGCATGAACAACACGCTGTGCCGGTGCATGACCTACTACCGCGTTCAGGCCGCCATCAAACGCGCCGCCGTCGACATGGGGAGGACCGCATGACCGTCTTCAGCAGCGTTCCGGCGCACATCGAACGGTGGCTCGAGGAATCGAGCGCTGTATCGCGGCGCGCGTTCCTCAAGGGCTCCGGCTTCCTGGTGGTCACGCTCGGCGCTGCCGCCGCGGCCGGTCCGTTCGCGGTCGAGACCGCGGCGCAGGCTGCCGGGCCGTATCCGGATCCAGATTTCCATCAGCTCGATTCGTGGATCGTCATCCACGAGAACAACACCGCGACCTTCTACGTCGGCAAGACCGACTGCGGCCAGGGAACCGGCACGGCGTTCCGGCAGATGATGGCCGACGAGCTCGACATCGCGTACGACAAGACGACCTGCGTGATGGGCAGCACCGACGTCACCGTCGATCAGGGCGGCTCGGGCGGATCGGATGCGATTCAAGTGGACGGCTGGCCGATGCGGCGGACGGCGGCTGAAGCGCGCCGCGTGCTGGTGGAGATGGCGGCGGCGAAATTCGGCGTGCCGGTCGATCAACTTGCGGTTCGCGATGCGGTGGTCAGCCTCAAAGCCGATCCAACCAAACGCATCACCTACGGGGAATTGATCGGCGGCAAGCGGTTCAACGTCACGCTCGCCGGCAACAACATCGACGCAACCACCGGCACGGCAAAGGTCAAGCCGGTGCAGGACCTCGCGATCGTCGGCCAGTCGCCGCAGCGCTACGACATCCCCGCCAAAGTGGACGGCACGCTGACCTGGGCCGTCGACGTGAAAGTGCCGGGCATGGTCCACGCCCGCAACGTCAAGCCGCCAACGGCAGGCGCGCGGCTGGTCAGCGTCGACGAATCGTCGGTGCGCGGCATTCCCGGCTTCGTGCGCGTGGTCAGCAAGGGCAACTACGTCGCGGTGGTCTGCGAACGCGAAGAGCAGGCGATCGCCGCGGCAAAGCAGCTGAAGGTCACGTGGCAGAAGCCGGCGACGGTTCCGTTCCCGACCTCCGACGATCTGTTTGCGTTCATGCGAAGCGCGACCCCGACGTCGCGGCAGAACCCGGCGGTGAAAGGCGATCCGGACGCGGCGTTCGCCCGCGCCGCAAAAGTCGTCGAGGCCGACTACGACATGCCGTTCCAGGGTCACACCGCGTTCGCGCCGGCGCACGCGATGGCCGATCCGTCGAACGGCCAGATGACGATCTATTCGAACGACATGAAGTCGTACGGCATGCGCAACGGCATCGCGCAGTTTCTCGACATGCCGCGCGATCGCGTCCGCGTCGTCTGGATGGAGGGACCGCAGGGCTACGGCCGGACCGCCGCCGACGATGCCGGGTTCGAGGCGGCGTTCCTGGCGAAGGAAATCGGCCGGCCGGTGCGGGTGCAGTGGATGCGGAACGAGGAAACCGGCTGGGACACGAAAGGGCCGGCGTTCGCGTTCAGGATGCGCGGCGGCCTCGATGCGCAGGGCAACCTCGTCGCGCTCGACTACGACGCCCGCGCCGCCGATTATTGCCACGTCGGATACAACGAACCCGAGACCGTGCTGATCGCGCAGTTGATGGGACGGCGCCGCTCCACACCGGCTGCGGGCAGCGCCGGACTGCCGTCGGAGATGTACGAGATCGCCAACCGTCGAATGGCGTCGCAGGTGGTCGGCCTGCCGCTGGTGTGGGAGACGCCCCTCCGCACCGGCAACCTGCGCGATCCGAACGGGCCGCAGATCACCTTCGCCGCCGAATCGTTCATCGACGAGATGGCGGCGGCAGCGCACGCCGATCCGGTGGAGTTCCGTCTGCGGATGCTTTCGGCGGCCACGACTGACGACAGCGGCTTCCGGCGCGCGCGCTCGATCGCGGTGGTGAAGGCCGCGGCCGAAACGTTCGGCTGGGATCGGCGGCCGTCGCCGCGCCCGATTGGCAGCGGCGACGTGCTGACCGGCCGCGGCATCGCCTACGCGTTCCGCAACCAGACGGTCGTCGCCGAGATCGCCGAGGTGGAGGTGAACCGACGCACCGGCCGCGTGTGGGTGAAACGGATCGTCTGCGCCCACGACTGCGGCCTCGTGATCAACCCCGAAGCGCTGCGCCGCACGATCGAAGGCGGACTGCTCCACTCGGTGAGCCGCGCGCTGCACGAGGAGGTCCGCTTCGACGGCGAAAAGACGACCGGCGTCGACTGGATCTCGCATCCGACGCTCCGCCACGCCGATACGCCGGCGCGCATCGACGTCGTCCTGGTCAACGGCGATCCGAATCCGAAGCGGCCGGACCTGCCGCACTACGGCGCCGGCGAGACCTCGTGCAAGCCGATGATCGCCGCCGTGGCGAATGCGATTTTCGACGCGACCGGCGTCCGGTTGCACCGCGTCCCGTTCAGAGACGCGCGGGTGCTGGCGGCACTCAAGGCGGCTCACGCGTAGCCGTCGCCGTTCTGTCTGTCGTGTCCGCTCTCGATTTGTTCGTAGGATCCGGCTTTTTAGAGCCGGACCCTACGGAGCAGCGAACCCCCTCGACAGCCGTGACGCCGCGTCGACCAGTTCGTCGGAAGGTTCGAGCAGCCGGTTCCACTCGCCCGCATCGGGGATGGACGAAATCAGATCGGCGATGCGCAGGTCGGACATGCTGAGCAGGTAGAGCTCCTCATCGAGGAGGCTGTTACGTACAAGCTCGAGACGCAGGAGCACGTCGCGCTGCTCCTGCCGTTCGTCCTCGAGGTCGGCAATGGTCTTGTAGTCGTCGGCGGGATCGCCGGCGCGCCTTTCGATGCGCCGGTCGAGCGCGGCGATGGCCTCCTCTCGTGCGCGGATGCGCTGCGCCATCCGGCGGCTCAATTCTTCGCCGCGAATCTTGATCTGCAGACCAGCAATCATCTCATCGCTCTCTTTCTCGACCGGCATCACGGTCGTCGTCAAGGTCGACGACGACGATGGCATCGTCGTCGGAGCGATTCAATGGGCAAGATCTGCGATACAAATAGCGGCGGTCGTTGCATTTTGTGCCGTCCGGTACGGCTCGTGGTGTGGATGTCAGCGTTCGAACAGAGGAGCAAACGATGAGGCGTGTCGCGTGTGCCGCATTGATAATCCTCGCGATGAATCGCAGCACGTCGGGGCAAACGCAGCGTCCGGTCGCCGACGGTGAAGTGCTGCGCCTGTGGAGCGGTGCCGCACCGGGCGCGCTCGGCGAGAGCGACGCCGACATCCCGGCGCTGACGGTCTACCTGCCGCGCGCCACAGCCGCTGCCGTCGACGTGCCGGCGATCGTCGTCTGCCCCGGCGGCGGTTATCGGAATCTGGCGACGAACCACGAAGGGCGGCAGGTCGCGAACTATCTGAACTCGCTCGGCATGGCCGCGTTCGTCCTGCGCTACCGGCTCGGCCCGCAGTATCACCATCCGGTGGAGCTGGGCGACGTGCAGCGCGCGATTCGGACGCTGCGCTCGCATGCCGCCGCGTGGCATGTTGCGGCGAACCGGATCGGCGTGCTCGGCTTCTCCGCCGGCGGCCACCTCGCGATGACGGCGAGCACGCAGTTCGACGAAGGGAATGCGACGGCCAGCGATGCAATCGACCGCGCGTCGAGCCGGCCGGACTTCGCGGTCCTCGGCTACCCGGTGATTTCGATGACGGCACCGTGGACGCACGCCGGGTCGCGCACCAACCTGCTTGGCGATCACCCGGACGCGGCGCTCGCGAAGCGCCTGTCCGGCGAGGACGCCGTCACCGCGGCAACGCCGCCGACCTTCATCTTTCACACCAACGCCGACACGACCGTGCCGGCGGAGAACAGCCTCTTCTACTTCCTGGCGCTGCGAAAGGCCGGCGTGGCCGCCGAACTCCACGTGTTCGAGCGCGGCCCGCACGGCGTTGGCCTCGCGAACGACGATGCGGCGCTGGCTGAATGGTCGAAGCTGCTCGCCAACTGGCTACGGGTGCATCGCGTCATCAATTGATTGCAGCACCGCGGGCGTGCGCGCTGGATCGGAATCGCCGCCGCGTGGTACGGTATGCGTCGATGTCGCTGGGATTCCACATTTATCCTGACGTCAAGTTGCTGTTCATTCGCGGGCACGGTGTCGTGACCCAAACGGAGTGCGTGCACACACTGCTCGCCTGGTTGCGCGAACCCGACTACGCCTCGTGTGTCGATGCGCTATTCGACATCACTGACGCGGAATCGACTCCAAAAGTCGCGGAACTGCGCGAGTTGATCGCGCTCCGTCGACAGCATCATTCGGGACCCGGCAGTGGCCCGCGCCGGCTCGCCATCGTCACCTCGAAGCCGATCGCGTTCGCAGTGGCCCAGGTCTTCGGTCGCTTGATGCGGCAGGAAGCCATCCCTCTTCACGTGCAGGTCTTTCCGGATCGACAGGTCGCATGGGAGTGGCTTCGCCCCAGCGAGCCGCTCGTCGATCCGAGATAA
>Ga0070686_100001650_pt1 | contig 12461 bp, 14 predicted proteins | sample KBSS23LmetaG_FD_65654 | JGI IMG/M metagenome (GOLD analysis project Ga0070686, IMG submission 65654) | Switchgrass rhizosphere microbial communities from Kellogg Biological Station, Michigan, USA - KBS S2-3L metaG | ecosystem: Host-associated > Plants > Roots > Rhizosphere ...
TTCGACCCGTCCCTGGTTGAAGTGTTCTGCCGAACCATCCGCGAGCAGCCGCCTCAGAGTTAAATCGGCCGGATTCGACCGACTAGGCAGCCTGCAGTCTCGATTCCCAGAGGGCGGTATAGACCGATCCGGTCGGCCTCAACTCGCTGCTCATTAATGCAATCGCACCGACCGATAGAGGTTCGAGGGCCAACGGTCGATCCATGGCGCCGCTCCTGGCCAACGCCTGTCCCACTGCATGATGGCCCGCTTTGATTCTCGCCAGTGTGAGATGTGCGCTCAACGGTCTGGGGTCAGGCGCCAGATCCAATGTGCCGCAGCACTCCTCGATCGCTCGATGCAGTGCCGTCAACCGCAGCGCCTCTTCGCTGGTTTCCCAGCGAGCGGGTGGCCCGAGCCACAACACACGAGGCTGCTGGACTCTGGGAAAGACACCGAGGCGATCGAGAGGAATCTGCAGGGCACGGTGAGGCGCGAGCATCGCGGCCATGGCATCCCGAAGACGTACGACCAGCCCCTCATCGATGTCGCCCAAAAATTTGACCGTCAGATGGAGTGATGCCGGTCGCACCCATGCGAGGCTCGCCTCCCGAGGCAGATCGTGAGCCATGCGGCGCTTCACATCGGATTGGATTGCGGCGAGGCTCTCTCTGAGCGGCTCCGGCAATTGCACGGCGAGAAATGCGCGGATCATGCTCCCGGTTCCCCTCCGCCCCACCCCGGCGCGGGGGGCCGTTATCGAGGACTTGCTAACAGCCAACGCCGGAGCACATCAAGGGCCGCCTGCGAGGAGCGCTGTTTGACGACCGACCGGTCGCCGTTGAACCGATGCTCGCGCGTGACGGCATCGCCGTTGTCTGCATTCAGAGCGACGTAGACCAGTCCCACCGGCTTCGTGGCCGTCCCACCGCCTGGGCCCGCAATGCCGGTGACGCTCAAGCCTATCGAGACGCCGCTGCGCTCCCGGATTCCCTTGGCCATGGCTGCGGCGACTTCCGCGCTCACCGCCCCATGCCGCTCGATGAGAGCGGCAGATACCCCGAGCAATTCGATTTTGGCTTGGTTGCTGTACGAGACGACGCCGCGATCCACATAGGCCGATGACCCCGGCACCTGTGTCAGCCGATGGCCGATCAACCCGCCGGTGCAAGACTCTGCAAGCGCCACCGTCTGCTTGGCCTCGATCAGCAGCCGCCCGATCACGGCTTCCATGGAGTCGGTGCCTTCCGCAAAAATCCACTCATGCAAACGCACGCGGACCGCCTCGGATATTGAAGCCAGGATGTCGCCGGAAACACCCCTGTGAGGCTTCGTGGTCAGCGAGACGAGGACGCCAAGCGGAGAGGCGAGGAGGCCGAGATCGATGGGAGACTTGGGAGCAATCAGTCCTTGGAGTTTTGCATCGACGTCAGCCTCCGGAAGTCCCCACGTATGAAACACCTGGCGCCTGATCGGCGCCGGTCTCTGCCCACGGTGTTCAAGCTGGGAGGATAGCAGCGGTGCCACGCTTTCCCGCATCATCGCCGCCATTTCCGTCGGCACGCCGGGCAACGACACCACTGTGGCACCCCGCGATGAAAGCCAAAATCCCGGTGCGGATCCGACCGGGTTGGCGACGACGGTCGCCCCGGAGGGAATCAACGCCTGCCGGAGTTGCCCCTTGTTGGGCGACCGGCCCCACTGTGCCAGACGCGCCCTCATGCCTTCGAACGCTTCCTTCCGTCGAGCCAGCCGTCGTCCCGTGGCACGAGCGATGGCCTCTCTCGTGCAGTCATCCACGGTGGGCCCGAGGCCACCGGTCATGATCACGATGTTCACCCGCGACACGGCGGTCTTCACCGCGCGAACGATGTCGGCTTGATCGTCGCCGACCACCGATTTGAAGCGCACCTCGATCCCCAACGCAGCCAGTTCTTCGGTGATCAGCAAGGAATTGCTGTCAGTCCGGCCTCCGAGCAGGAGCTCGGAGCCGACCGCAATGATTTCGGCCACGGGGAGGCGGCGCGTCCCGGCGCGTCGGGGGTGGGCGGGTGAGAATGAGACCTTTTTCACCATCCTTCCTTTTTATGAGAACTGCCTACTTGATCTGAGCAAAGTCGATTGGAAACGTCACCTCGCCGCCATTCGCAGGAAAGATAGAAATCGTGGTGTGGGCCGTGGGATCGAAATCGGCGTACGCAAAGGACGCCACCACCTTGGCTTTGAACCGCGGCGGCTCGGGATATGCGGCGCTGCGGCTCGCCATTCCGTCGAACCGCACGGTCACGGGCTTGATGGTCTTGCCTCCCTGGTCAAGCACCATATAGCTGTCGACGGCAAAGTTGCCGACATTCCCGAAAATGGTCGCGCTAATCAGCATGGTTTTCGCATCGAGCGTCTGCGCAATATCGGCCTCGGTCGGTTCGAGCCCCCGCAGGCCCATATGGGTGGCCATCACCGAGAGCGCTGCGAGCTTCGTGATCAGAAATCCGCTGGGATGCAGGTCATCCGTCGCGCCGAATCGAGTATAAAACGTGTCCGGTGGCTGATGTTGCTTGGCCGCCTCGGCACCTCGATCGAGCGCTGAACGGATCGAGTCCTGTGAGGGCTGGATCTCGATCGCGCAGACCGAAACCGCCGTGCAGACGACCAGACAGGACGCTCCGGCAGCCGCGAGGATGGACCGTGCTCGAGGCATGATAAGCAACGCACTAACAGATCGGTTTTTACCTGTCAACGAGCGGGCTTAGGCCGCTCGCGCCCGTTGACAAAACAAAAGTCGAAGTGGTACAGAATTGGCTCTTTGCGTCGTTGCTTTCGATCACGTCACACGGAGGAGTTCATGGCAGCCCCCGAGCAGCAACCATCACCTCAGACACCACCCAGACGGCAATTCGTCAACTTCGCGTTTTACAAGCTCGATCCGGCGTGGCGTCGTTTGTCGGAAGACGAACGGGCAAAAGGCAAACAGGAATTCATCCGCGCGATTGAGGACTATGCCGGCAAGGTGCTGGTCATTCCGTATTCGACCGTCGGCATCCGCGGGGATTGCGACTTCATGCTGTGGCGCATCAGCTATGAACTCGAACTCTTCCAACAACAGAGCGCGAAGATGCTCGCGTCGGGCCTCGGCAAATACCTCACCACCCCCTACTCGTATCTGTCCATGACGAAGCGTTCGATCTATGTCGATCATCACACGCACGAAGGCCAGGAAAGCAAACGCCTGACCGTCGTCCCCGGGAAAGCCAAGTACATTTTCGTCTATCCGTTCCTCAAGACCCGCGAATGGTTCCTCCTCACGAAGGCCGCTCGCCAGGGCATGATGGACGAGCATATCGAAGTCGGCCATCGCTTCCCGTCCGTCAAGCTGAATACCACCTACTCGTTCGGTCTCGACGACCAAGAATGGGTCGTGGCATTCGAGAGCGACAAGCCGGAAGATTTTCTGGATCTGGTTATGGCCTTACGGGAAACGGAAGGCTCCCGTTATACGCTGCGCGACACGCCGATCTTCACCTGTATTCGCGGCAGCTTGAAAGAAACGCTGGATACCCTCGGCGGCTAGCGGTTGTCGCTCCGATATGTTGGTCGTCATCAAAGGCCTTCGGTCAGACGACCGAAGGCCTTTTTCTTCTTCCCATGTCTGATGCCGGAGACGTCCGCGCCGCTATCCGCTCCCTCCTTCTCCCAGGACTCGGACAGCTCAGGCAGCGCCGTTACCGGCAAGCCGCAACGGCTTGTCTGTGCATGATCGCACTGGTCACGGTGAGCCTCATGCTTGGCCGCATCTCGGGCCGCGCGGCCGAAGTCTTCTTCTTTATGATTCTGGCCCTGCCATGGTGGGCGCTGCAAAGCTACGACGCCTTTCTCGGCATCGCGGCGGACGGCGCCGGGTGGCGGCGCACGTTCCGCATGACCTGGCAACGCGGCCAGGACATCAGGTTTCTCGGTTTCCTGCTGTTGATCAGCGCGATCAATGACACGTTCATCATTCTGAATAACCTCGAGTATCTGCTCCCGTTCTACTGCACCAAACCCGACGGCGTTCCCGGATTCCTCACCAAGGCCATCTCACCCGCCCTCCATCTCGCGGTGGGATATGGATTCGTGAGGCTCCGTCGATGGGCGTTTCTCGTGTATTTGGTGTATGCCGCCTACGGGTTTACGAACGGCATGGTCAACCTGGCCTGCTTCGGTCCTGGGCGGATCAGGAACACGCTCCTCGTCGCCGTCGTGGTCTCCACCTTATATATTGTCTGGCGCCGGGATGTCTTGCTGAAGCGCGACGATCTCAAATCTTAGATTTCAGATCTCAAATAGCTCTTATGCTCCCTCCAAGCTTGCTCGTTCCTCTCCCCCACAGTTGTCAAAGTGGTGGATGCCTTGGCGTTTCGCGACTATGACTGGAGGGGCGAGGATCCGCTCAGGTAAGCCGGGAAGGAAAGCTGGAACTGACCGAAGAACCACGGTTGGAACAACCGTGTCTGAGAGAATTCCAGAAGGGCGCACAGGCACAGAACTGTACGCAATTTCCGCCCGGCGAATCGCTCGCGGATCGCCCCGGGAGGTCCAGGAACGAAACGCCAAGGCATCACCACAGCCTCGCCTCACCCCGCTTTGACACCCACTTTCCGCCTATGTTACCTGTAGAGACTTACGTGGAGGCAGCCGCCGGTATGTCCGAGAACGACGCCCTGTATGCCATCCGCCATGCCGACGGCTCCGTCAGCCTGTACATCGATGAAGAATATGCGGCTGAACGGGGCGTCAATCCTGCCACCCTGACGCGCGTGGAAATCCCCCGCGAGCTGTTCTCCAACGGATCCATCCAGCAAGTTCGTGAGTACGTCGCTCTCTACCTCGAAGCTCAACAAACAGGAACCGCGTAACTTTTATGACAACCACAACCGCAGCTGCCGCGTCGCCGTTGACTCCGGAACTCATCGAATCGGTCATCAACAACATGCCGATCCAGGGCCGCATCATGCTGCGGCTGATCCTGCTTCAGCACTTCGATGTGACCGAGGACGAGATTAAGTACATGACGGCCGATCGGCCGGACCCCCGGTGCGTCGCCGGCTCTAAACCCACGCACAACGTCCTGACTCAAGATGCCATCAGGTCCGTGACTGAAAAGCGCGATCAGTACCTGCGGCATGTCCGGCTGAAACGGGAGCGGACGCGGCTGCAGTGCGACTGTCTGGCCAAGCTGACCGCATTCCGAGCGGCGATGGCAGACCGGGCCGCTCACCTGTTGACGAGTAAGTTCGGCATGGCTCCGGATGCCGTTGCGCAGCTCAAAGCACAGGCCCGCACGGCATTGCCGAAACCGGCGCTTCGCGCCCTAGAGCAGCGGTGGGAGGCGCGGGAACTGACCGTCGAGGAATATCAGCAGCAGCGGCTGGGCATTGAGCTGCAGACCAATTTCAGGCTCGCGGACAAGTACCGGAAACGGCTCGATCTCGCCGAACGGGAACGTCAGACCGCCGATTTTACCTCGCTTCAAGACCACGAAGTCTGTCACATCTGGGGCCTTCCGGCAGGAAGCCTTGCGGCGCGGAAGGTCAAGTACATGACGCAGTACCTTCAAGCGTTACAGGCCGCCCTCCAGCGCGAAAACCCGGCAACGGGCTCGCAGACACCACCGATCGATTTATGGAAGGAGACGTTTGCCGTCCTTGCCACTCGTCCCACAGAGCGATCCATGTCCACGTATGACGGCCTCGAGCGCACGGAACCGCAACTGCTCGAAAAGCTGTCGGCGTTGGCCTGGGGCAACCTCAACGAAGACGTGGAATCGAAGTTTTGGCTCTCGCTCGTCCAGGGCGCCAGCTCCAACGCCGTTCACTCCGAGATCACGCGAAGTCTCTTCGGTCTTCAACGCCTGGCCGCCGTCGTGAACGATTTTGATGCATCGCCCGAGGTGCTTGAGGAGGCCCTATTGGCGCGCAGCATGCCAAAATCACACGAACCGGCCCAACTGCCTGAGAAAGCCGCCGAACCCATGACGAATGAGATGAAAGAACACGTGCTCAAAAGTATGTTCGGCGAGCAGCACCCCGATCTCACGGGCGGCGGTAAATGGTAGTTCCAGTTGCAAATTCAACATTCTAGGCTATAGTGAGCCGTACCATGGCGATCACTCGATATATCGTCTCACTGCTCTTCACAGCCTTCGTGCTCAGTGCGAGCGTGGTCTCTGCGACCGGTCTGCTGGATCTGGCCGACATTATCGCGCACCCGGATCAATACGACCGGCAGGAAGTTGTTGTGTCCGGCCAGGTAACGAACGTGCAACTTGCCACGAACCGGCAAGGCCAGCCGGCATACGGATTCCTTCTGAAGGACTCGTCCGGCACCGTGAAAGTCATCGGGCTCGGGCAAGTGGAAGTGAAGGAAGGCGATCAGGTGATTGTGGAAGGCATTTTCTCCCGGCTCCGTCAGGCAGGACGCACGATCATCTATAACGAGATCAAGGCGCTCTCCATCAAGTCCCTCAATCGGCTCAACCCCGATTTGGTCGGTTGAACCGCCTAATTGCCCCCTTCAGCCGAATCTCCTATCTCACAACTCAGATTTAACTGACAGATCCGGTTTCAGATCTGAACTTTGAGATCTGAGATTTGCATTGGGGATTGGAAGAACGTCCTCACGTTGCCTTTGGCAAGTGTAGGACTTTCTTCAGGATCCAATCTTGGAGACGATCCGGAAGCCATCTCATCATGGCGGCCCGTATCTTCGCGTCGCGGCCGACGAGATACCTGGTTCGGGGCCGTCTGGCAGTGAGTGCATGCAGCACAGCCCGTACGACAGCTTCCGCCGGAATCGCGCGAGCCGCAGCTTGGCCGACGGCTTCTCTGACAGCCTTCGCCGCATCTTCATACAGATGCTTGCCATCAGTCTGTATCTCCGCTTCAACGTCCAACGAAGTCTTGAGGGACTTGTCCCAGATGGGTGTGGCAATGGCGCCCGGTTCGATGATCGACACCTCGATCCCCCAGGGATACAGCTCCAGCCGCAAGGCATCGGTCAGGGCTTCCAGAGCGTGCTTCGACGCTGAATAGGGTCCCATCATCGGAATTGTGGCGCGCCCGGCGATCGAACCCATGTTGACAATGCGGCCTCGCGCGCGACGCAACAACGGGAGCACGGCTTGGGTGACGGCGATCTGACCGATGACGTTAACTTCGAGTTGCCGGCGTAGCTGATCCAACGGGATGAGCTCCAGCGGACTGCCGATCGCAATCCCGGCATTATTGACGAGGCCGGAGAGTCCCGATTCGCCCACGTGACGCTTCACGCTGTCAGCTGCCCGTGTGATCGATTCACGATCCGTGACATCCAGGTGAAGCGGAATGATGGCCGCACCGCCTTCAGCGTTGAGTGCAGCACCGGCCATAAGATTGCGCACTCCGGCGAACACGGTCATGCCGCGCAGCGCGCAACCGATGGCGCAGGCAGCGCCAATGCCCGTCGAGGCGCCGGTGATCAAGACGAACCGAGAAGGGCCGGGTACTATCATCGATCTCCTGTTAAATGCGCCGGATTGTAACAGAAACTTAACATTCGTTATGTCCGACGGTATTTCGGCCTCACTTCCGGCTTCACTACGCCCCTGCTTTTCATCTACAATGGGCTGAATTTCTGGCCACTGCCTGCTCCATCATGTCGAAAATCGCCGTCATCGACGTCGGAACCAACTCCGTGCACATGGTGCTCGCCGAAGTGTTGCCAGACTTCACCTACAAGATTCTGGATCGCTTCAAGGACATGGCGCGGCTCGGGAACGGAGCCTTTGAAAGTCAGCGCCTGTCCGACGAGGCCATCGCCAGAGGCCTGGGTGTCATCGGCCGCCTGGTGACGCTCGCGAAAAACAAGGGCTACGACCGCATGATTGCCGTGGCGACCAGCGCCGTGCGGGAAGCCAAAAACGGCGGGGACTTCATCGATTCCGTGAAGGAGCAGACGGGTCTTCGGGTCCGGGTGATCAGCGGCGTGGAAGAAGCTCGATTGATCTTCCTGGGCGTGAAGAACAGCGTGCCCATGACGGAACAGCCGGCCCTGGCGATCGACGTCGGCGGAGGCTCGGTCGAGGTCATGGCGGGAAACCGCGATCAACTCCTGCACGCCAAGAGCCTCAAGCTGGGAGCCATCAGGCTTTCCGATCAATTCCTCAAGCGCACTCCCCCGTCGGAACGCATGCTGGACGAGCTGGAGGAACTGATCAACGACCAGCTGAACCAGACACTCGACGGCTTCAAGGTCAAGCGATTCGACAGTCTGATCGCCACGTCCGGCATGGCAGGCAATCTGGCGGAGGTGATCCATCTGCGGCGAACCAACCGCCCCCTGCCCCAACTCAACCTGGCCACCGTCTCGCTGAAGGAAGTGAAGGAAATCGAACAGGAGCTGCGGCACTCGACGATCAAAGAACGTCTGGCGATTCCCGGGCTGGATCCCAAACGGGTCGACACGTTGTTCCCGGCCACCATCGTCATTCGCCGCCTGATGGAGTTGTCCAACAGGGACGAGCTCGTTCTGTGTGACAAAGCCATCCGGGAAGGCGTGATCTACGATTTCATCGAACGGCATCGCGAGCGGATCAAGGCCGAAGCCGACATTCCGGATCTCCGGCGTCGCAACGTCCTGGCCCTGGCGCGCCGCTGCAGGACCCCTGAAACACACAGCCTGCACGTCGCCGCGTTGGCACTACGGCTGTTTGACCAGACCAAGCGGCTCCATAATCTGGGTGAGACAGAACGGGATTGGCTCGAATTTGCAGCAATTCTTCATGATATTGGATACCTGATCAGCGAACGCCAGCATCACAAGCATACACATTACTTGATCACCAACACGGAGTTGGGCGGCCTTTCATCTGACGAGCTGCTGGTGATCGCCAATATCGCCCGCTACCACCGGCGAGCGCATCCACACAGTAAGCATGAATCCTTCGACGGACTCACCCCGAAGCTGCAACGATCGGTCAGAATTCTCGCTTCGTTGCTCCGGATCGCTGACGGTCTCGATCGCACGCACTTTTCGGTCGTCAGGACGGTGGACGTCAAAATAGGAGCCACAGTGAAGATTATCGCTCATGTGACCGGTGATGCCGAATTGGAAGCCTGGGCGGCGAAGGGCAGGGCCGACCTATTTGAACGGACCTTCCGCCGGCGGGTACAATTGACGCTCGAAGCGCAGGAGGACGTGGCATGACCGAGCAGCAACCCGCCAACAGCAACGCGCCCCATCCCTACCCCGGCAAATTGATCATTGTCGAGGGCATCGATGGGTCCGGGAAGAGCACCCAATTGCTTTTGTTGCATAAGTGGCTGGAATCAAAAGGCCATAAGGTATTTTTCACCGCGTGGAACTCCTCGGAACTCGTCAAAGACACCACGAAGCGCGGCAAGAAGAATAAGAGCCTCACGCCCACGACCTTCAGCCTCCTGCACGCCACCGATTTCGCGAGCCGGCTCTACCACGAGATTCTGCCGCCGCTCAAAGCGGGCATGCTGGTGCTGGCCGACCGCTACATGTATACGGCCTTCGCCAGGGACGTGGTGCGTGGGGTGTCGGCCGAGTGGGTCCGCAAGCTGTATAGCTTCGCCATCAAGCCCGACATGGCTTTCTACTTCAAGGTACCGATCGAAGTCGCCATTTCACGCCTGCTCGGCGGCACGCGAGGGCAGTTCAAGTATTACGAAGCCGGCATGGACATGAACTTGAGCCAGGACGTGACCGAAAGCTTCCGCACCTTCCAATCACGCATCTTGGCCCAATACGACAAGATCGTCGACGAGTATCAATTGATTACCATGGATGCGACCAAGGATATCGCCCAGCAGCAGGATGGCATGCGGCGTCTCGTGGACGAGGCGTTGAAAGATTACAAACCAAGACGGGGAACACATGGGAGACGCTCACTATTTTGGCGACGGTTTGACGTACCTAAATCCGAGTGACCTCAAGGGCAAGCTCATCGCCATTGAAGGCACGGACGGCGTCGGCCGCTCTACCCATCTCGAACTGTTGCAGGAATGGCTCGAAGTGCAGGGCTATGGGGTGATTACGACCGGTTGGACCAGATCGAATCTGATGTCCAAGACCATCGAAGTCGCCAAGGAAGGCAACACGATCGATCGCTGGTCGCTCAGCCTGCTCTATGCCACGGACTTCGCCGATCGGCTCGAACACGAGATCATTCCGGCCTTGCGCTCGGGATTCATCGTGCTCGCCGACCGCTATATCTACACGGCCTTTGCACGCGACTTTGTGCGCAGCAACGACCGGAAGTGGATCAGGGACGTGTTCGGGTTTGCGCTCGTGCCGGATCTGGTCTGTTATTTGCGCATCGATGTGGAAACGCTCGCCCTGCGCGTGATCGAAACCAAGGCCATGAACTATTGGGAATCCGGGATGGACCTCCGGCTGGGGAACGATCTGTACGACAGTTTCAAAAAATATCAGTCGTTGCTGATCGAGGAATTCGACAAGATGGCGGTCGAGTTCAAATTCGAGGTCGTCGACGCCCGCAAATCACTGGAAGACATCCAAGACGAGCTGCGTTCCAAGATCCACACGCTGCTCAGTGAGGGCGAGGTCGCAAGAACGGCGCCCGTGGTCGAAGACGCGCAGCTCTGAGATGTAGACGAGGGTCTAGACCTCTAACTTCGCCTGCTTCTTCCCCAACCCCCTCAATTGTCCCGGTTCCATCCACCAACGCAGCACCCCTCGCCCGATCTTTGGAGGCATGGACAGCTCGATCAAACAGGCGCCCGCCTTCTTGAACGGGAACGCCTCCGACGGCTTTCCCGTCAATATCACGCTGGCCGCCAAGCCGAGGTGCGGCTCATGTCCCACGCATAACACGCTACATTCGGGGGGAAGATCGCGAAACAACGCGAGAAGACGCTCGGGATTGGCATCCGGCAAGAGTTCCTCCACACGCTTCACGGCGCTGGGGATGCTCAACGAGCCTTGCACAATGTCGGCGGTTTCGAGGGCCCGCACCAGCGGACTCGAGAAAATGTACGTCGGCTGCACCTCCAGCCATCTCAAACCAGCCGCCACCTGAGCAACACGCTTGACGCCCCGTTCCGTCAGCGGACGGTCGTCGTCTGATCCATCCCATTCCTCACGTTCCACCGCAATTCCATGACGAAGAAACACACAATCCATGAGCTGCTCCTATGATCCCGCTCCATCCAACAACCCTACACTGGAAAAGCGCACCTGAATAGCGGTCAAAATCCGCCCACGGAGCTCCGGCCGGAACGGGTCGAGCGCCGCGCCCTCCAAGTATCGCTCGACCGTGGGAGGCAGCCGCCGCCACCAGGCCTTCGCGGACTCCCGCGCACTTTCCGCAGCCGGCCCGCCCTGCTTCAAGACCTTTTGTACTTCCCGTTCGAAGAAATCGACATGCACGAGCTCATCCTCCAGGATCGACTGCAGATCCGGCTGCACTTGGACGAGTAACTTTGCGAATTCCAACCCTAGGGCCTCGTAGCCAAACAAGTGAATGACCAAGGCCCACCATTGGCTTGGCATGCGGGGCAGTTTTTGCCGGGCATGCGATTGGATACCGAGCCTGGTCTCGAACTCCTTGAGATGCTTGGCCTCTTCTTCCTCATGCCGCAGTAAGAAGGACAGCACGCCTTCAGGCACGTCCTTGGCCTTAGCTGAGCGCACCGCCCAAAGCGCCATCGCCTCGGCTTTGAGGAATCGTTCAAGCAAGGCAGTTTCACAGGTAGGCGGCAGCAAGAGTTCCGCGGCAGACATCGGGTCAGTGTAACGAAACGGGACCTCAGAAACCAACGGCCATTTTCGAGTGATCTCCGGACAATTTGCGATGCATGCTTTTAGGAAATTTCCTATACATCAGCGAGGGTTGCGAGAATCCAATCCGATTCACGCCGGATCAAATCTGACCCACCAAAATGACCTCAAAGTGCCACCGCCGAGAGAGGGACAAAACATCCCGGTTGCTTAAACGTCAATGCAGACGTGCCGTTTCTGAATCGACGCATTAAATGGCCACTGCTCCCCTTCCTCTGGTCCGTGCCTTGCAATTTCCCACGGCGAAGGGTCGGAAAGGAGTCACCATGGATTTCGCGATCATTCTCGTTGTGAGCAATACACTGTTAGCGGCGTTCATCTATTTTGTCGTGACTCGAATCTGGCAGGACTAGGCGGTCGCCAAGAGCAAATCTCAGATCTCAAATAATGACGAGCTTGAGATACGGTTCCTCCGGTTTGATATTTGCGAGTAGAGATAGAGGCGTCGTGAATGTTTGGGATCTGATATTTGAAATTTGGAGATCAGGACGCCCGCCATGTGCGTCGAAGCCGACCAGTGGTCAACTGCTGTCAAGCGCCAACAGTGGCCACACAGATTCTGGTCCTGACCCTTCCAGAAGCTGACCGGTTGCCTTCACGCTATGAGGCCGCGCTTCCACCAACACTGGCAGCGCGGCCTT
>Ga0070686_100001651_pt1 | contig 12460 bp, 12 predicted proteins | sample KBSS23LmetaG_FD_65654 | JGI IMG/M metagenome (GOLD analysis project Ga0070686, IMG submission 65654) | Switchgrass rhizosphere microbial communities from Kellogg Biological Station, Michigan, USA - KBS S2-3L metaG | ecosystem: Host-associated > Plants > Roots > Rhizosphere ...
GACCATCAGGCCGCCCTTGCGCGCCCGCAGGCCCACCAGGCGCACGCGCCCGTCGGCGAAGTCGAGCACCTGCAGCGCACCCGGAAACTTGATCAACTGCGCGACGTATTCGGTGACCAGCTGCTCGGGGCTGATCCAGACATCTACCGACAACGCCTCGTCGGCAAACAGCTTGGGGTGGCGCGTGTACTCGGCGGAACGGATGCGCGCGATCTTCGTGCGCGTGCGATACAACGTGTAGGCGACTTCGCAGGCCATCATGTTGACCTCGTCGCTGGAGGTCAGCGCGACGATGATGTCGGCGCTCGCGCAGCCGGCGGCCTCGAGTACCGAGGGATACGCCGCGTTGCCGGCCACGGTGCGGATGTCGAGACGATCCTGCAGGTCGCGCAGCACTTCTTCGTTGGTATCGACGACCGTGACTTCGTTCGATTCTTCGCGCGACAAGTGGTACGCCGCCGTGCGCCCAACCTGCCCGGCGCCGAGGATCACGATCTTCATGGGGGCGCTATTGTAGGTGCCGGGTGGGGAAAGTGGGGATTAACCAGTTGATTAGTTGGAACCTTGCGCGCTGACTTCTGGTCGGATCAAAGTGGTGCCGGAGAAAACCATGCACAGCCGGATTGCAGTCGGATTTGCTTTACTGCTCGCCGCGGCCACGCAGGCGGCGGAGCCCAAGCCGGTTGCCGCTGCCACATCGACCCCTTCCACAACTTCTTCCACCGCGCCGGCGCGCGCTCCGCTGAAGCTCCGCATTGGCGATATTCGCAAGTACATGATGCCGAATGAATTCCAGGCCGCCGTCAATGCGCAGGATGCGGACAAGAGCACCATCATCGTGGAAGGCCAGCGCGAGGCGGCACCGCTGAAATCGACGCAGCCCTTGGCCACTGGATTGGGAGCGGTGTTTTCCCTGTTCGCGAGCCCTGTCTCGGCGTGGCGGATGTTTTTGCCCGATCCGAATGGCGTCCCGCCCGGTCCGCCGAATCCCGTGCCACAACGCGATCCGATGGCGCCTTTGAATGGGGAAAATCCTCATTTCCGCTGAAATGAGGCATGTCCCCACTACCGGTGCGTGTCGCACCTACCGGTGCGCGTTGATCGAGTCCCGCAGATCCTGCGCCGCCTTGCGCGCGGCATTCGCGAAGTCATCGCCCGAGCTCGCGTAGAGAATTCCGCGTGACGAGCTGATCACGAGTCCCGTACCGGCGGCTGTCTTTCCAGCGGCCATGACCTTTGCGACGTCGCCGCCCTGTGCACCGACGCCGGGCACCAGGAACGGCAGATCACCGACGCGCGAGCGGATGTCGGCCAGCTCTTCCGGATAAGTAGCGCCCACCACCAGCATGCAGTTGCCGGCGCTGTTCCACTCCTTCGCCACGGTCTCTGCCACGTGCTGAAACAGTTTCTTGTCTACGCCGACGTTCAGGTCCTGCAGGTCGCGCGCGCCGGGATTCGACGTGCGGCACAGGATGATCACGCCCTTGTCCGCGTGCTTGAGGAAGGGCTCGACTGAATCGCGGCCCAGGTAGGGATTCACGGTCACGGCATCGGCGCCATACCGCTCGAAGGCCTCGTGCGCGTACTGCTCGGCCGTGCTGCCGATGTCGCCGCGCTTGCTGTCGAGGATGACGATGGCGTCCGGGCAGCGCGTCTTGATGTAGTCGATGGTGTGCTCGAGCTGATTCTCCGCCGCGTGCGCCGCGTAGTGCGCGAACTGCGGCTTGTAGGCGCACACCAGGTCGGCAGTCGCATCAACAATAGCCTTGTTGAAGGCAAAAATGCCGCCGGGCGCGTCGCGGAACCGGTCGGGAAATTTCTTGGGCTCCGGGTCCAGGCCCACGCACACCAGCGAATTCGTCGCCTTCCAGGCCGCGGCCAGTTTCCGTGCGAAGCTCACCTAACTACCTCCAGGTACTCCAGCATCATGATCTTGCGGCCGAGCGACTCGAAGTTCACTTCGATGTTCGCCTGCGGCCCCTGGCCTTCGACTTTCAGGATCACGCCTTCGCCGAATTTCTTGTGGCGCACGCGCGCGCCGAGCCTGACGCCCGGGGCGAGCTCCTCGGTCGGTACCTTGAAGCGTCCCGCGGCCACCGGCCGCGAAATCTGGATGCGCGGCCGCACTTCCTCGACGAGCTCGTCGGGGATTTCCGAGATGAACCGCGACGGCGTGCCGAAGCTGTCCATGCCGTGCAGGCGACGCTGCTCGGCGTACGTGAGATAGAGCTGCTTCATCGCGCGTGTCGCACCCACGTAGCACAGCCGCCGTTCTTCCTCGAGGCCTTCCGCGTCGTTCAGCGAGCGCTGGTGCGGGAACAATCCGTCTTCCATGCCGCACAGGAATACGACCGGGAACTCCAGACCCTTGGCCGTATGCAGCGTCATCATCTGCACGCAATCTTCCCACTCGGCGGCCTGACCTTCGCCGGATTCGAGCACGGCATGCGCCAGGAAAGCCTCGAGCGGCGGGAGCTGTTCGGTATCCGTATTGGTGACGTCGGGTTCGAAGCCGCGGGCCGCCGACACCAATTCATTCAGGTTCTCGACGCGCGCCTCGCCGCGATCCGCCTTCTCCTTCTTGTGGTGTTCGACGAGGCCGGAATTGTTGATGACGTGGTCGACCTGTTCGTGCAGCTCGAGTCCGGATACATCCGCGGCCAGCTGGTCGATGAGCTTCAGGAAGCCGTTCACCGCGGTCTCGGCCTTCGGCCCGAGCGCCCCGTTGGCCACGCAGTACGCCGCGGCCACCCACAACGACGTGCTTGCCGCCTTTGCCTGGTCGCGGATCACGTCCAGCGACTTCGCGCCGATGCCGCGCGCCGGCAGGTTCACCACCCGCTCGAAAGAGGCGTCGTCCGCGCGGCTGGACACCAGGCGCAGGTACGCGAGCGCATCCTTGATTTCCGCGCGCTCGAAGAACCGCAGGCCGCCGTACACCTTGTAGGGAATACGTGCCGACATGAACACTTCTTCGAACACGCGCGACTGGGCGTTCGAGCGGTACAGGATGGCGACGTCGCGCCGTACGCCGCCGTGATTCATCCACTCGCGGATGCGGTTCATGACGAACTCGGCCTCGTCGCGCTCGTTGAACGCGGCATACAGCCGGATGCGATCGCCGTCCGCGCCCGAGGTCCAGAGATTCTTGCCGAGGCGCCCGGTGTTGTGCGAGATCAGCGTATTCGCGGCCTTGAGGATGTTGCCCGTCGAGCGGTAGTTCTGCTCGAGGCGGAACATCCTGGCGGCCGGGTAGTCGCGCGTGAATCGCGTCAGGTTCTCCACACGCGCGCCACGCCAGCGGTAGATCGACTGGTCGTCGTCACCGACGATGAAAGGCGCGCCGTCGGTGCCGGCGATCTTCAGCGCCCAGGCGTACTGGATGGCGTTGGTGTCCTGGAACTCGTCGATGAGCACGTGCTTGAAGCGCCGGTGGTAGTGCGCCAGCAGCGCCGCGTTGTCGCGGCAGAGCTCATAGGCGCGCAGCAGCAGTTCGGCGAAATCCACCACGCCGGTGCGCTGGCACTGCGCTTCGTATTCGGCGTAGATCCTGATGAGCTGCCGGCGCGTGGGATCGCCCGCGTCCTTGAGTGTCGCCGGCCTGTCGCCCTCGTCCTTGTTCTTGTTGATGAACCACTGGATCTCGCGCGGCACCCAGCGGGCCTCGTCGAGCTCCATGGCCTTGACGATTTTCTTGATGAGCCGCAACTGGTCCTCGCTGTCGAGGATCTGGAAGCCCTGCGGCAGATTCGCCTCGCGCCAGTGCAGGCGCAGCAGCCGGTGCGCGATGCCGTGGAACGTGCCCACCCACATGGCCCCGCCGGGCACACCTAACAACTTCTCGATGCGGCCACGCATTTCGTGCGCCGCTTTGTTGGTGAACGTGACCGCGAGGATGGAATGCGGCGAGGCGCCCTCGTTGGCGATCACCCAGGCGACGCGGTGCGTGAGCACGCGAGTCTTGCCCGAGCCTGCGCCGGCCAGCACCAGCACGGGCCCGACGGGCGCGGAGACCGCCGCGCGCTGCGCGTCATTGAGGCCGGACAGAATGAGGGAGCTGTCACTCATTGGGGCGCGGATTCTACCCGACCGAACATGCCGAAAGGACGGAATGCCGCGACAACGCCGGCAATCTGATCCGGTTCTATTTGTTCGCCTGCGCGTCGAGCCTGGGCTGAGCCGGTTCGATCACGCGCTCGTCGAAATACTGCAGGATGGCCGCGACCATCGCGAGGAACACGGGACCAACGACGATGCCGATGGTGCCGAACGCTGCGATTCCACCGACCACGCCCACGAACACGGTGAACGCGGACACCGGCGCGTAGCGCGACACCAGCAGCGGCCGCAGGAAGTTGTCCGACGTCGAGGTGATCACGCCCCACACCAGCAGGAATATCGCCATCTTCCAGCTGCCAGCGAAGCCGAGATACAGCACCGCCGGCACCCACACGATGGCCGCACCGCCAGCAGGCAGCAGCGCCAGGATGGCGGCGAGCACGCCGAACACCACGGGAGACGGCAGTCCAGCGATGGCGAAGCCGATGCCCACCAGCGCTCCCTGTATCAGCGCGGTGAGTCCGATGCCGTAGAACACGCCGCGCGCCACGCTGGCGAGGTGACTAAACAGCTGGTCGCGGTGTTCTCCCGGTACCGGGATCAGCCGCTTCAGGCGGCTGAACATCCATTGTCCATCGCGCACGAAAAAGAAAAGCAGGAACAACATGAAGAAGAATCCGACCAGCGTACCGAGCGCGCCGAGCACGATGCCGCTGCCCAGCGACCCGACATTGTGCAGCGTCGCCTGGGCCACGCGTGTCAGCCACTCCTGCAGGTCCGCGGCGTTGAGTTGCAGGTCCTCGCGCGCAAATCGCGCCACGGGGCCGATCACCGGATACTTCTCGATCTCGAGCAGCATGGCGTTGTCGAAATGCAGGTCCTGGCTCTGCAGGTATTCGACCAGCGACTTCGCCTGGTTGGCGAAGGCCAGGCCGAGCAGCGTCAGCGGCGTGAGCACCGCGAACGGTGTGAGTCCCGTGATGATTCCCGCCGAAATGCTCGGACGGTTGCCCAGTCTGCGCGTCAGCCACTCGTGAAACGGGTTGAGGATGAAGGCCAGGAAAACTGCCCAGGCCATCGAGCCGGCAAAGGGCTGTAAGACCAGCAGCAGCAGGTAGCCGACGAATATCGCCAGCGCCACGAAGAAGGCTTTTGTGTAGAACTCCACCTTGAATAACCCTGCAGCCGGGGGGCCGGCGTACTTATATATGTGTCCGGAGAGGGTGGTCTATAGGAATGGCAGTGAGCCCAACGAGCCGCCGGACAATTATTTGGTTAGTTGGGTTGTTGTTGTCCGTGCCGGCGTCGAAGGCCTGCGCGACCGACGCGCTCCCGGCGTGCAATCCGCTGCCGCGAATCGAGCGATTCACCGAACCCACGTATCCCCCGATCGTCGAGCGGGGAGGTATGCACGATCCGGTCTCGGTGATCCTGCTGTTCACGATTACCTCGCGCGGCGCGGTCATTGATGTCCGCGTGGTGCAGATCGATACGGAATTTCATGCTGACGAATTCGCGGCGCAGGCACGAGAAGCCATCGCCACCATTCAATTCCAGCGGATTTCCGCCCCGTGCCGTGGCAGGATGAGGGTGGTCTTCAAGATTGCCAACCCGTGAGCGCGGTATGGAGCGCAAGAATCCAAAGGCCGCCGCATCGGCGCTGCGCAATGTGAAGATCGTTCACACCATCGCGTGGGCCTTCTTCGCCGGCTGCATCGCCCTCATTCCGTTCATGGCCTGGCGCCGGCAATTCACGGTGGGGCTGGCGCTGATCGGTATCGTGCTCGTGGAAGTCCTCATCCTGCTCGCCAACGGCTTTCGCTGTCCGCTCACGAATGTCGCGGCTCGATACACCGACGACCGGCGCGACAACTTCGACATCTACCTGCCGCTGTGGATCGCGACATACGACAAGCAGATTTTCGGTACGCTGTTCGTCGCCGGAATCTTCTACACCCTCGTTCAATGGATGCGGGCATGAGTCGCAGGCGTCATCTTCATCCCGCCGGGCGCGCCTCCGTGATCAGCGCGGTCGTCGGCATCACGCTAGCCGTTCATCGGTCGCGCCATCGCCGCGGCGGTGACTCCGGACATGTTCGTGCAGAAAAAGGCCAGGGGTGACGCGCATGCTCGAAGGGTCGTGCCTGTGCGGCGCGGTGCGCTACCGCGTCAAGGACGAGTTCCGCTATTCGCTGATCTGCCACTGCTCGCAGTGCCGCCGCGCCACGGGCTCGGCGTTCAAGCCGTTCGCCGGCATCGAGCGCGAGAAGCTGCAGCTCGTCGCAGATCAAGAGTCCCTCATGCGTCATGGGGGCGAATCGACCTACGATCTGCACTGCGCCAGGTGCGGCTCGCTGCTGTATTCAGACATCGGTTCGGGTCCTTACCTGCATGTCACACTCGGCACGCTGGTAGATAGCCCCACCATCCGCCCATCGGCCCACATCTACGTGGGTTCGAAGGCCGACTGGGACGAGATCACGGACAACCTGCCGCAATACGCAGAGCTGCCCCCATGAGAATTCTGTTTTCCGTTGTCAGCGCGCCGGTTGCGGCGCCGCCGCCGGGCGGGTGCGCGTGGTGCCGAGGAACGATCCGACGATCACCAGCGGAAAGCCGATCATCATTCCGGTGGTCAGCGGCTCGCTCAGCACCAGCGCGCCGAGGATGATCGCCACGGCGGGATTCACGTAGGTGATGACGGTAGCGCGCGCCGCTCCGACTTCGGCGATCAGCGCGAAGAAGATGATGAATGCCACGGCGGTGCACAACACGCCGAGTCCCACTACGGATCCGACGGCCGCCGCGCTGACGTGCTCTGGCCACAGAAAGGGCGCGAACGGCGCATAGATGAGTGTCGCCAGAATCAGCGAGGCGGTGATCACCCCGATGGTCGGCGTGTCCTTGAGCTTGCGATCGATGATGATCGGCCCGATGGCGTAGCACAGCGCAACGAAAATGGTGGCGAGGACCGCCAGCCAGTCGTGCAGGTCGATGTCCAGTCCCACGAGCAATGCCACACCGGCGAAGCCGAGACCCAGGCCCAGCAGACGGCGCGGCTCGAGCCGCTCGTGTCCGAGGCGGGTGACAATGATCGCCGCGAACAGCGGCACGACGGCGATCAGCAAACCGGCGGTGGAACTGTTCAGGCGCGTTTCGGCGTGCCCGAGCATCACCCAGGGAACGCTGATTTCGACCAGCGTGAACGCCAGCAGCCACTTCCAGTTGCGAAACGCGGGGGCCAAAGCGTTACGATGCAGCGCCAGGGGTAGCAACAACAACGCGCCGATGAAAGTGCGCGATCCGGCGACGATGAGCGGATCGATCGAACCGACCGCGATACGAATCAGAAGATAGGGCATGCCCCAGAGCACGCCCAGCACGATGAAAAGTGTCCAGCCTCGCTTCGCCATGGCGTGATTGTAGAGAACGCGGCTGGCGGACGTGGCGGTGAATGACCAAGGAGTTCTTATGCCGGGGCAAGGGCAGCTGAAGTCATGAAGAAGATCCTTGGAATGTTGATGCTGGCGCTTTCCGGTGCAGCGCTGGCGCAGGCGAAACCCTACGCGCTGATCGAACCGAAGAGCGTGGATAACCTGGGTTGCTGGGCTCCGGCACTCGCCCCGATGGACCAGGTGTTCGGCTACTCGGCGCTGGGACACGTCTTCCTGCGGAATACGCACTCCAACGAGTATTTCGTGTTGCATCCCTTCAAGCGGGCGTCCAAGGGTTACGGCGTTTTTGCCTCGATCGATGCTTTCAAGCGCGACGTGCTCGATGAGCCCGGCTTTCAGGATTACGTATTGCGCCCCGATCACGTCGCGAAGCTTCGCAAGCGGCTCGGTGCGCTGAAGCCGGATGAGATCTACATCCCCGAGCCCTATCCATTCCTCGGCGGCTCCGAAGAACCGGCTACCTATTCAAGAGGCAATGTCTGGGTGTTCCTGGACATCGTCGCGCAGATGCTGGGTGTTTGTGAGAACGGCAATGCTCAAGGAGAATGACATGCAAGCTCTGACCTACAGGATAACGCGGCTCGCTTCGGGTGCGTGGCTTCTCCTGGCGCTGGCCCTGTCGCCGGCGAGCGCGTTCGCACAAGACGCATGGGACGGCGACGCCATCGCACGGCTGCAGGCCGAGATGAAAAGCGGTGCGATCACGTCGCGCGAGCTGGTGCGCACGTTCCTGACGCGAATCGAAACCATCGACAAACATGGGCCCGCGATCAATTCGGTGATCGAGGTGAATCCCGACGCGCTGGAAATCGCGACGCAGCTCGACGCGGAGCGGGCGCGTTCCGGGCCGCGCGGTCCGTTGCACGGCATTCCGATCCTGCTCAAGGACAACATCGACACCGGCGACAAGATGCTGACCACGGCGGGATCGCTGGCGCTGGTGAACTCGCGCGCGCCGCAGGATGCCTTCCTGGTGAAGCGGCTGCGCGACGCCGGCGCGGTGATTCTCGGCAAGACCAATCTGTCCGAGTGGGCCAACTTCCGCTCGACGCACTCGACCAGCGGCTGGAGCGGCCGCGGCGGGTTGACTCGCAATCCGTACGCCCTCGACCGCAACAGCTGCGGCTCGAGTTCGGGATCGGGCGCGGCGATCGCGGCGTATCTCGCGGTCGCGGCGGTGGGCAGCGAGACCGACGGGTCCATCGTGTGCCCCAGCGGCATCAACGGCCTCGTCGGTATCAAGCCCACGGTCGGTCTCATCTCGCGCAGCGGCGTGATCCCGATTTCCGCGAGCCAGGATACGGCGGGTCCGATGGCGCTGTCGGTGGCGGACGCGGTGGCGCTGCTGAACGCCATGGCCGCCCCGGATCCGAAGGACTCGGCATCGACGGTGGCAATGCGTCCGGCGGCGACCGACTACGGCCAGTACCTGAAAGCCGATGGCCTGCGTGGCGCGCGCGTCGGCGTGGTGCGCAGCCTGGGCGGATTCGACGCACGAGTCGACAAGGTATTCGACCAGGCGATCGCGGCCATGAAGGCGCAGGGCGCGGAAATCATCGACCCGGTCGAGATGAAAACCGGCGACAAACTGGGCGACGATGAACTGCTGGTGCTCAAGTACGAGTTCAAGGATGGCCTGAACCGATATCTCGCGACACGCAGTGATGCGCCGAAGACGATGGCGGAACTCATCGCATTCAACGACAAGGAAGCCGCGCGCGAACTGCAACACTTCGGCCAGGAGATCTTCATAGACTCCGAAGCCAAGGGGCCGCTGTCCTCGCCGGAGTATCGCAAGGTGTCGGCACGCGCCAAACGCGCCGCGGGACGCGACGGCATCGACGCGGCCATGAAGAAATACAAGGTCGACGTGCTGATCGCGCCCACCGTCGGGCTCGCCTGGAAAACCGACCTCATCAACGGTGACCACTACACCGGCGGCAATGCTTCGCAGGCCGCGGCCGTCGCGGGATATCCACACATCACGGTGCCGGCGGGTTTCGTGGAGGGATTGCCGGTGGGCGTGTCGTTCATCGGTGGCGCGTGGACCGAGGGCAGGCTGATCCAGTACGCGTACTCGTACGAGCAGGCGACCAAGGCACGCCGGCCGCCGAAGTTGTGAAGCTGCGCGCGCTGCAGGCGGACATCACGACGCTGGCGCTCGACGCCATCGTCAATGCCGCCACTTCATCCTTGTTAGGGGGTGGCGGCGTCGATGGCGCGATACATCGCGCCGCGGGGCCTGAGCTGGTGCACGAATGCCGCCTGCTCGGCGGCTGCAAGACGGGCGACGCCAAGATCACGCGCGGCTATCGCCTGCCTGCGCGCCACGTGATCCACACCGTGGGGCCGGTCTGGAACGGCGGCGATGCCGGCGAACCGGACCTGCTGGCCTCGTGTTATCTCCGCTCACTCGAGGTCGCGGGTAAACATCAGCTGCGTTCGCTGGCGTTTCCCAGCATCAGCACCGGCATCTACGGATATCCGATCGAGCTCGCCGCGCAGGTAGCCGTGACCACGGTGCGCCGGCAGTTGCCGAAATTCGCAAGCATCGAAGAAGTGGTGTTCTGCTGCTTTTCGGCCGCTGACTTGAAGCACTACGAGCGTTTGCTCGGGGCGGCACGCCCATGAAGCGGCTGGTCGCGCTGGTATGCCTCGTCGCCGCGTCCGGCATTCTTGCCGCGCAACCCGGTGACGCGGATTTCGTCGACGAATTCAGCGGCAAGCCGCGCCTGGTCGTGCTCACCGACATCGGCAACGAGCCCGACGACCAGATGTCGATGGTGCGGCTCCTGTTGTATTCCAACGAGCTGGACATCGAGGGATTGGTCGCCACCACTTCGACCTGGCAACGCGAGCGCGTGCGGCCGGACATGATCGCGAAGGTAGTTGGCGCGTACGGCGAAGTGCAGCCGAACCTGCTCAAACACGCAAAGGGCTGGCCGGCCGCGAAGGACTTGCGGGCGATGATCTCAGCCGGCCAACCCGGCTTCGGCATGGCCGCCGTCGGACCAGACAGACTCTCCGATGGCGCGAATGCGCTGCTGGCGGCAGCGCACAGCGACGACCCGCGTCCGCTGTGGATCACGGTGTGGGGCGGTGCGAACACGCTGGCACAGGCCCTGCTCACCGAGCGCGCGACGCACACCCGCGAGGAGCTCGCGGCAACGGTTTCGAAACTGCGGGTGTATTCCATCTCGGACCAGGACGATGCGGGCCCGTGGATCCGCCGCGAGTTTCCGACGCTGTATTACATCGTGCGTCCAAGCCAGCCGAATTCGTACGAGTACCTGTACGCCACCTGGACCGGCATCAGCGGTGACGTGTTCTACAGGAACTGCGAAGGAGCGGATGGCTCTCTGGTGACCAATGAGTGGTTAGACCGGAACATCCGCTCGAAGGGCGTGCTGGGCCGGGCGTATCCGCGCTTCGAATACATCATGGAAGGCGACACACCGTCTTTCCTGAACCTGATCGGCAATGGCCTGGAGGCATATCGCAATCCAGGCTGGGGCGGCTGGGGCGGACGTTATCTTTCGTACATGCCGGCGGGCGAGACGCGCGCCATCTGGACTCAGGGCGGCGATGCGGACACGCGCATCACCTCGCGTGACGAAGTCATGGGCGTCGACGGGAAGTTGCACGTCTCCGACCAGGCGACGGTGTGGCGCTGGCGCGAGGCGTTCCAGAACGACTTCGCCGCGCGCATGGACTGGACCGTGCAAGAGCGGGCGCAGGCGAATCACGCACCCAGCGTGATCCTCGATCGCGACGCGAAGACCTGGCCCATCTCACTCCACGTGCGGGTCGGCGACACCGTGGAGCTGAGCGCAGCGAACAGCAGCGATCCCGATGGCGACGCGCTGCGCTACCGCTGGTTCCAATACGCGGAAGCCGGCTACGCCCCGCGTCGCGGCGTGGCGGCGCTCGAAATCCTGGAACCCAACGCCGCTAAAACGCGCATCCGCGCCGCTGCGGCCTGCCGGCCGGCGTGGAAAAACAGCAACGCGGATTGCGAGTCCGGCGTCGCGCACGTGATCCTCGCCGTCACCGACGATGGCACGCCGAGCCTCACCACCTACCGGCGCATCATCATCGCCGTCGCGCAATGAGCCGCGCATTGTCAAGCAAAACCGGCGGCTGAATTCGCCGCCGCGCATTGATCGGGACGCGCAGAACCCGGAAGCTAGGCTGCGATGAGCATTCAATTCGTGAGCGCGGAAGAAGCCATAACGCGGCGCGGACTGCGCATGGTGGTCGTCGGCAAGGTACCGAGCCCGTGGGGCGAGGCGGCCAAGGGCATCTTTCACGTCAAGCGGCTGGAATTCGCCGCGGTGCGCCTGGTGTACGACAACGAGGCGCTGAAGAATTGGGCCGGCCAGCTCAGCGGCCCGGTGGTGGTGTACGACGACGAGCCGCCGCGCTCGGGCTGGGCGGAAATCCTCATGCTCGCCGAACGCCTGGCGCCGGATCCGCGATTGTTGCCGCTCGAGCCCCATGCCCGCGGCCGCGCGACGCTGTTGGCGGAAAAATTCTGCGGTCGTGACGGCCTCGGCTGGAATCGCCGCCTGCAGATGGTGCACGCCGGGCAGACGAACTCCGGCGGCTTCATACCGCGCGTGGCCGGCTATCTCGGCGGCAAGTACGGCTACGATGCAAACCTCGCGGCGCGTTATTCCGCGCGTGTCGTCGAGTTGCTGGGCGAGTTCGCGCGCGAGCTGCAGGCACAGCGCACCGCCGGCAAGGATTATTACCTCGACACGATGAGCGCGGCGGACATCTACAGCGCGTGTTTCATGGCGCTGCTCAAGCCTTTACCGGCCGGGCAATGCGACATGCACGACGGCATTCGCGCCGCGTTCGAGTGGCTGGATGCGCCGACGCGGGCGGCGCTCGATCCGATCCTGCTCGAGCATCGCGACATGATGTATGCGCGGCATCTCGCG
>Ga0070686_100001652_pt1 | contig 12455 bp, 8 predicted proteins | sample KBSS23LmetaG_FD_65654 | JGI IMG/M metagenome (GOLD analysis project Ga0070686, IMG submission 65654) | Switchgrass rhizosphere microbial communities from Kellogg Biological Station, Michigan, USA - KBS S2-3L metaG | ecosystem: Host-associated > Plants > Roots > Rhizosphere ...
GAGCGTGGTACGTTTGCCCCGGCTCGCCCCCCTGGTCCAAAGGAGCTTATTGTCATGCCCTTAGGTCGGAGACGCCCCGAATCCTCCCGCGCGGACAAAGCGGTCAATCGCCGCATGTTCCTGAAGGCGGTGGCCCTCGGCATGTCGGTGCCGGCGGCCATGCGCCTCGCCCGCATGGCGACGGCCGCCACCACCAACGCACCGCGCCGCTTCTTCTTGATGTACATCCCGCACGGGACGGCGCCCGAGCACTTCAACCCGAAGATCAACGGCGCCAACCCGCTGGTGCAGGCGAACTACACCGACTTCGCGCTGGATCAGACCAACGTCAGCATCCTGGGGCCGCTGCAGCCGTACAAGTCCTACGTCAACGTCTACCAGGGGTTCCAGTACCCGGGCTCCGCGGACACGCACACGGGCATCATCAACTGCCTGTCCGGCTCGCAGTCGATTGACACGACGACGGCGCGGACCACCGTCGAGCACGTGATCGCGAAGGCGCTCAACGTCAAGCCGCTGATCCTCGGCGCCTGCTCGCACATCACGAACGGCCTCGACGCGAACGGCATGCTGTTCTGGAACGGAACGCCGGTCGATCCCGAGAAGAGCCCGGTCAAGGCGTTCGACAACCTGTTCGGAAACCTGGGGACGGCGCCGCCGCCCAACGCCGACGTCCAGCTCCGGAAGGACCTGCTGGCGTTCACGGCCACCGAGATCCAGGGCCTCCAGACGACGCTGCAGGGCCTGACGACCGAGCAGACCCAGCTCGCGACCCACCTGACGTCGATCCAGACGCTGCAGGCCGAAGGCAACACGGTGATGCCCCCGTCGGCCTGCTCGATGAAGCCGAACCTGGCGAGCGTGGAGATGGTGCGGACGCAAAGCGCCGGCAACGTCCCCCAGCCGGGCGGCGCCGGCGACTATTTTTACGACGAGAAGAACTTCCAGCTGCTCTTCGCGGCGCAGCTGGAGCTGATCACGCAGGCGATCATTTGCAACGCCGCCCCGGTCATCGGGCTGATGCCGATGTTCGCGACCTGCAACTTCGACTTCGGCTTCGCGGGCGCGCCCGGGTCGCATCACCTGGACCTGTCGCACAAGATGTACACAGCGAACAACACTGCCCCGTACGGCCAGTACAACTCGCCGCTCGACATCGCCAACCTGCAGGCCGAGACGCGCACGCCCTTCGCGAAGGCGCAGAAGTGGTTCATGACCCAGCTCGTGACCAAGGTCATCAGCGTGCTGGCCACGACCGACGACCCGGCCGCGCCGGGGACCAAGGTCCTCGACAACACGCTCATCTATCTGATGAGCGAGATCGGAGACGGGCAAGACCACACGCGCGTCAGCGAGATCCTCTACCCGCAGACGCCCGACCACATCCCGCTGGTCACTATCGGTAAGTGCGCGGGGGCGATCACGACCGGTCAGGTCGTGCAGTTCCCGATCAAGGAGAAGGGCACCGCGAGCACGGTCAATCGCCCGGCCGCCGACCTGTACCTGACGATGGCCAAGGCGATGGGGGCCTCGAGCGTCACGTTCCCTGGTCAGACGGGCGTCCTGCCGGGAGTGCTGACGCCATGACGTCGCGCTTGCTCACGGCATCGCTGGCGTTCGCGCTGCTGGCGGGCTGTGCCGGCGCGGGCGAGGTGGGTCCCACGACGGGAAGCGCGGGCTCCGGCACCGCGGGCAACATCAGCACCGCCGGCAGCAGCGGAAACCCCGGGACGGCAGGCGGCGGAACGGCGGGCAACACCGGCACTGCGGGATCATCGCCAAACTTCCAACTCGCATGCTCCGGGCCGGCGCCGGGTAGTCCGTCGCTGCGGCTGCTGACGAGCAGCGAACTCACGAACACGCTCTCGGACGTCTTCCCCGACGTGAAGGGTAAGTGGACGGCCTCGCTGCCCGCCAACACGATCTCGGCGCACGGCTTCGACAACGACGGTTCTGCCCAGGTCGGCGCGCAGCGCGCGGGGGCTGTGCTGGACGCCGCGCTGTCTGTGGCCACGGCTCTCGTCGGGACGCCGCTCGCGACCGTCCTGCCGTGCTCAACCAGCACGGCGGATCACGCCTGCGCGGAGACGTTCCTCAACAAGTACGGCCAACGGCTGTTCAGGCGCCCGCTGACCACCGCGGAGCACGACAAGTACCTGTCGTTTTTCGATGCGTCGAAGACGAAGTCGGACTTCAAGACTGCGCTCAAGTGGATGACCGTCGCGCTGATCCAGTCGCCGAACACGCTCTACCGCAGCGAGATCGGGACGGTCAGCGGCAGCATGCGCCAGCTGTCCAACTACGAGATTGCCACCGAGCTGGCCTACACGTTCACGGGCACGACGCCGACCGACTCGCTGCTGGCGATGGCGGGCAGCGGGAGCCTGGGCAACCCGACGACGATCGCGCAGGGCATGCTCGCCACCGACCCAGGCAAGCAGATGCTGCAGCGGTTCTTCGAGCAGTACCTCGCCTACTCGAGCGTCGCGTCGCTGCAGAAGCCGAGCATCTCGAACTTCGCCTCGGTGGGCGCCGACATGGCCCAGGAGATGCGCGCATTCATCAACCAGATCGTCCTCCAAAGTCCGGGTGGCCTCGAGGACCTTCTCACGGCGACCACGGCCAACCCGTCGCGGGCGCTGGCGACGTACTACGGGACGGGCAACGCGTACACGGGCGGCTTCCCGATGCCCGCGACCGACTACGCCTCGGTGACCCGCCCGGCGGCTCTGGGCGTCGGCCTGCTGTCCCAGGGAGCGTTCCTCGCGACGCATGCTGGGTCGGAAACGTCGTCTCCGACACAGCGCGGGCTGTTCATCTACTACAAGCTGTTCTGCCAGCCGCATCTGATGCCCCCACCGAACGTACCGCCGCTCGACACGATGACGGTCATGACCGGCGTCAACACCACGCGCGACCGCTACGAGAAGCTCCACGCCCAGGGGACCTGCGCAGGGTGTCACAAGGTGTTCGATCCGATCGGGTTCGGGTTCGAACACTTCGACGAGGGCGGGCGCTACCGCGCCAAGGAGAAGACGTTCGACATCAACTCGTCGGGGATGATCGCCGCGCCCGACGGGACGACAATCACCTTCACCGACGAGAAGGACCTGATGACGGCGGTCGCCGCTCAGCCCATCATTCACCAGTGCCTGTCGGCCTATCTGGCCGCCTACGCGTACGGCAGCGACGAGGCCTGCCTGGGCGCGTCGCAGGTGACCGCGCTGCAGTCGGGCTCGATCGGCATCGCGGAGGCGTTCGCCCGACTGGCGGGCGAGCCGCACTTCACGCAGCGAACCAGCCAGTGACCGCCGCGGCTGGCCAGCCGGTCAGCGTCGCAAACAGGACTGCCGGATGATGCGCAACAGCCGGGTCAGATCGACCGGCTTCGCGAGGTAGTCGGCGACGCCCAGCTCGTTCGCCGTCGCGGCGACGTCCTGATAGGCGGAGAAGACCACCACCGGGATCTCCGCGAGCGCCGGGTTCTGAAGCTGCTTCTCGCGGAACGCCCGTCCGTCCATGATGGGCATCATCAGATCGAGCAAGATGAGGCAGGGGAGTTGCTCGCCGTTCGTGAGCTTGTCGAGCGCCTCTTTCCCGTCGGACGCGCCGAACGCCTCGAATCCCTGGTCGTCGAGGAACTCGATCACGCTGTCGCGGATCATCTCCTCGTCTTCGACGACGAGGACCCGATTTGCCAGAGCGTTCAATTCACGTCTGCCGGCTGCGTCATGACTTCGATCGGCGCGGTGCTCTTGCGGAGCGGAAGCGTGATCTGAAAGCGTGCGCCGCCGTCGGGCATGTTCTGGGCGGTCACCGACCCGCCGTGCGCATCGACGATCGCCTGGATGAAATACAGGCCGAGTCCGAGGCCTCCGAAGTTGCGAATCGAATGCGCGCGCTCGAACCGGCGGAACAGGCGCTCGAGCTCGGTTTCGGGAACGCCGGGGCCGTGGTCCCGTACCTGCAGCATCACGTCGCTGCCGTGCCGGCGGACCAGAACCGCGATCGGCTTCCCGGCCCCGTACTTGATCGCGTTGGCGAGCAGATTCGTCAGCGCCTGTTCGAGACGCAGCCGGTCCCAGGCCCCGACGACCGATTCCCGCGTATCAACCGTCAGATCACACCGCGCCTTTTCCGCGGAGGGTCGCAGCCCGTCGACGACGTTCTCGACGCACTCGACGATGTCGAACTCCTTGACGTCGAGCTCGAAACGGCCGGTGGCGATCCGCGAAACGTCGAGCAGCGATTCCACCAGGTTGGCGAGCCGTTCACTGCTCTGGCTGGCCCGCTGCAGCTTGGCCGCCGTCCGCATGCCCGACTCGTCCATCCTGTTGTGCAGCGTATCGAGCTGCAGCTGGAGCACGGTCAGCGGCGTCTTGAGCTCGTGAGCGGCGAGCGAAAGGAACTCGTCGCGCAGGCGGATCGCTTCCTCCGCCTTCGCCAGCTCCACGCGTTCCATCTCCGCGCGGCGGCGCTCCGTCAAGTCGCGCGTCACCTTGCCAAAACCCACCAACTCGCCGTTGGGGTTCCGCAGCGCCGTGATGACTACGTTCGCCCAGAATCGCGAACCGTCCTTGCGCACGCGCCAGCCCTCGTCCTCGAAGCGGCCGATGCGCGCCGCCTCCTCGAGCTCACGCTCGCACTTGCCCGCGCGGACCTCGTCGGCTTCGTAAAACTGGGAGAAGTGCCGCCCGACGATCTCGCGCGCCGCGTAGCCCTTGATCCGCTCCGCGCCCGCGTTCCACGTGACCACCCGGCCATCCGTGTCGAGCATGAAGATCGCGTAGTCCTTGACGGCATCGACCAGGAGCCGGAAGCGCGCCTCGGAATCCCGCAGCTGTTCGTTGGCGAGCGTGGCCAGCTTGGATGCGCTGGGAGGCAGGCGATCGGTGTTCGCTGCGGACGGCGTGGCCTCTTGAACGGCGGCGCTCGCGGCGGTCGCCGCCGTCGTGAAGCGAGGCAACGTCACCGTGAAAGTCGTTCCGTCGGCCTCGTTCGATGACACGTCGACCCGGCCCGCGTGCGCGACCGCGATTCGCTCCGTGATGAAAAGACCGAGGCCGAGCCCGCGCGATCTATCGCGGCGGCGCTGGCCGCCGGTGAGCGGTTCGAACACCTGCGGAATGAGGGACGCCGGGATCGCGCCCATGTTGTGGACCTGCACCTGCACCACGTCCGCCGCGCTGCCGTCGACGAAAACCCTCACCCCGGCTGCGGGCAGGCCGTGCTGGTAGGCGTTCGCGACCAGGTTCGAGAACACCTGGGCCAGCCGGTCTGCGTCCCAGACGCCGGTCGTATCCCCGGCGTCGGACACCTGAACCGTGCAATCGGGATACGCCAGGTCGATCTCGTCGACGACCTGCCGGACCAGCGTGGCGAGGTCCGCCGCCTTGGGCTCGATCGCGATGCCGCCTGCAACGCGCAGCCGCGTGAAGTCGAGCAGCTGCTCGATCATCCGCGACATCCGGTCGCCGCTGGCCAGCACGCGGCGAATGGCCTTCGTGTTGGGACCATCCGTGTCGGTGTCGCGCAGCTTCATGAGCTGCGCCGCCGTCATGATCGCCGCCAGCGGGGCGCGCAGGTCGTGCGCGAGGACGCCGGTGAACAGCTCGTTGATGCGGAGTGTGTCCTGGAGCTCCTGCGCGAGGTGCTGGCTTCGCATCCCGCGCTCGCGTTCCTGTGCTTCCGCCTCGCGAAGCTCGTGGATGCGGGCACGGAGCGCGAGCTCGATCTGGCTGCGGTGGGCGAGCTCCGCCGCCAACGCCCGGACGTGCGCGACGACGGGCGTGGCCCCTTCGAGGCCGCCGGGCTCTGCGGTCGCCGAGGCGATCACGTGGGTGTGCCTGTTGCAGATCTCCGTCAGACCGTCGTCGACCATCACATCGTGGAACCCGGCCGTCGCGTAGCCGCATAGCAGCTCGAACGAAATTGTTCCGGCCAGCTCGATCCAGAGCTCTTCCAGCGCGAGCGCCGCGCGCCGGTTCCCGTCCCGCCACAGGATGTCCACCATCTCGCCGTACGCGCGGACGTTGACCCTTTGCGAACCGCGCGTCCCGCTCGACTCGATCGCGGCGCCGACGACGCGCCTGAAGAGCGCCTCGTCCGGCATGTCGCCGACCATTAGCTTCGCCAGCGTCCCCGCCGCGTCGAGGATCGTGAGGTTGCCGGCCAGCCGCTGGGCCTCGACGTCGATGTTCATCGCGCGCAGGCGGGCGGCCACCAGCTCACGATGGGCTTCCGACGCGACGATGACCGCGGCCTCGCCGGCGGCCAACCCCTGGCCGATGAAGGACGCGACCCGATCCGCGAGCTCTTCGTCCCGATCGTAGAAGTGGACCGTGTGCCTCACGGTGCCGGACGTTGCGGCCGAGATACGGAATGACTCGTTGGAAGTCATGGTCCTACGGCTTTGCCTTCAAAAGACCTTTGCGAGAGGGGACGAATCGCCAGGATAGTCATCCCCGACGGGATGCGCCACGCACATTGTCGGGGAATAACCGACGAGAACCGTCGTCGGCGGTCGGGTTTCCTGGAAGCTGAACCTACGGCGCGGCCTTGAAGCCGGTCAAAGGGTTTCCGTAGAAGGCCCCGGCTTTCCAGGCGCTCTTGTCCCACGGACCCTGGTTTCCGATCACCTGGACGGGCACGGCGCAGCGCCCGCTGCCGAGCCGGTTGGCGGCCGCGATGCCGTCGATGCTTCCGTCCGCCCCGACCGTGAACTTGATCGACCGCGCTGCCTTGCCACCCGCCTGGACCTTGATCTCGTAGTCGCCGGGGTTCTTGTCCAGCGCGTGCAGCGGCGCTTCGCCGCCGCTCGTGGGTTCTGTTCTGTAGACGCCGTTGAAGCGGCACTGCACTTCGCGCCAGACGGGCTTCGCGGGATCGGATTCGTCCGTGCTGCCCGGCTGGCAGACGTCCTGAACGAGCTCGACGCCCTGGAAGAAGAGTTGACCCTTGACCTCGCCCGGCTGCCCGCGGAAATCCATCGCCGCCAGCAGGACGTTGCTGTCGCCCCGGCGGTAACTCGCTCCGGCGGCCTTCCCGAGCGCGCCCTCGTCGAAGCCGAGGTAGCCGATCGGGATCCGCCAGTCGTCGTCGACGTGGAAATCCGCCTCGAGCGGCGCTTTCGGGTTGGGCGTCAGCTTCGCGACCTTGATCTTGCCGGTGAACAGCGTCGCCTTCGTTCCGGCGGCCTCGTTGCGTACGCGGATCACGAACCCGAACGTACCGGTCGCGTTGATGCTCTTGCTGTCCTTGATGGCAGGGTCGCGGTTCGCGGTCAGGGCGCCGCACTCGGTCTTCCACCACCAGCCCGACTTCACTTCCGCGGTCGGGTTCGGGCAATCGAACGTCACCCACGGCTTCCCGCCCGGCAGCGTGAAGTCGACCGAGTAACGGTTCTCCGCCGCGATCGGGCCGTTGATCCCGAACTCGATGGCGGGGAGCCAGCTGGCGCCCGGGCCCTGCTTCCCGTTCTTCCAGACGCCGTCGATGTGCGACGCGGTGACGCGGATTGAATCCCGGACGACCGCCGGCGGGTCATCGGCGAGTACGGGACGGGCAATCAGAAGGGTCAAGAACACCGCGGCGGCACAGCGGGCGCGCGTCAATCTCATCTCCTCCGCGCGATCATCGTAAACCGACGACGTTCGCGGTCGCCAGCCAATGCGCGATCTGAGGATACTTTTGCAACGCGTCCTGCCCACGGGCCGCGGCGAAGGCCGAGGCGGCGGCGGCGAAGGAGCGCTGGCCGTCCGTTTGCGGTGGCCGGACGCTGGCCAGCGCGACGGCGCCGGTGATCGGAGCGTCGGGGATGCGGGGAATGTCGGAACGCGCCTCCGGGGCCAGCGCCTCGGTAACCGATCCGATCGGGTCCGGCGCCTGCCGCCGGGCCTCGACGAACTCGGAGTAGGGCGCGCCGCTGGTGTCGAACCGATCGGCGAGCATCTGCAGGACCGAGGTGTGGTCGAAGAATCCGTGCGCGGCGGTCCGGCGCGGCGCGTAGGGCGAGATCAGCAGAGCGGGAACGCGCGGGCCCGTCGACGTGAACGGCCCCATCTCGTAGATCGCGCCCGCGGGCGGCGCAGTCGGCACGCGCAGCGGCGGCGCATGGTCGAAGAAGCCGCCGTGCTCGTCATAATGCAGCGCGAGCAAGGTCTTCGCCCAGCGCGCCGGATTCGAGGTGAGGGCCTCGTAGACCGCCTTCACGAAGATCTCGCCGAAGCTGACGGGCAGGGGCGGATGGTTGTCGTTGCCGTGCCCGGAGAGATGCACGGGCGCGTCGTTGTAGTCGGGCTCGACGATGATCACCTGGGGAAAGCTGGCATCGGACTCGTGCTGAACGTCGTAGGCCAGGCGCGACGCGGATCGGAAGCGATCCGTCAGCAGCCACGGCCACATTTTCGGGATCGCCATGAACATCGACAGTCCCGCCGAGTAGACGCGCCAGCGGATGTCGTGCCGGTCGAGCCAGTCGAACACCAGATCCTGATCGGGGAGCAGGCCGCCCGTCTTGTCGATCGACGAGTATCCGCTCAACGCCATCAGGCGGTTGGGGTGAGTCGACGTCGGGAGGGGCGCGTGCCAGCGATCGCAGACGAGGTACTCGTCGGCGAGGAAGCTGGTCACCGGGATCAGCGGCGGCGTCATGATCCGCATAGGAGGTGGGTCGATGATTCCGGTGGTTGCCGTGTAGGTCTCGTACATCTTCACGAATCCGTTCATGACGTAGCCGCCGGCGGCGCCGGCGTAGGCGAGCTGAACGGCGACCTCCTGTCGTTCATGCGGCAGATCGTTCGTCAGCGCGTCGTCGCCGGCAGCGATGAACGGGTAGGCGATGCGCCCATTGAGGCGCGGATTCGCGTAGTCGGGGTTGGCGAGTGCGGTCAGCCCATCGACGTCGCCGCGCGCGCCGAACGCCGGCAGGCTCAGATATCCGAGCATGTGATCGAAGGAGCGGTTCTCCATCATCAGGATGACGAACGTGTCGATCCGGGCGCGCAGCTCCGCGGGCGTCACGAGCGTGGCCTCCGCGGGGCGGTCATCGCGCGCACTTCGACGCGACGTCGATGATGAGGCTGCGCGGGACGTTCCGCCCGCAGGCTTCCGCGGCGACGAGCGCCGTCGACAACCGCCAATCCCCCTGAACCGGCAGGCCCGCGAACGCCGCGGACGGCGCGCCGGGCGCCACCTCCGCCGAGCGCCCGCCGTGCTCGATGCGGTAAGTGCGGTTGACGCCCGACGGGAGGCCGACGCTGGTGACCTGGATGTGTGGGTCCCAGGCCGACGCGGGCGCGCTCACAGTGACCGCGAGCGTGCCCGCCTCGCACGTCGTGGACGGATCGGCGACCGAGGCGCCGATCTGCCTCGCCTCGCCCGGCGACACCAGCACCTCGACGACAACATCCCGCGAGACGCTCTTCGACAGGCGCTTGACCGTCAGCCGATACGTCGTGGGCACAGCCGGCGTGACCGCGCGTGTCCCGTTCGCGTCGACCGGCCCCAGCGTCGTGTCGGCGGGAGCCGCCGACAGGCTGCCGTCGCTCGACGCGCTCCAGGTCAGCGTCGTCGGGCCGCCGCTGCAGACGACGTTCGGCGCCGCGCGAAACGCGTGAATGCTCGGCGTGCAGCCGAGCGCCGCCGTGAGGACCAGCCACGCGCGCATCAACGCTGCGTCACGTTCACGTTGGTGCGAAGGCGGATGTCGCTCGATGAGGCGCCGATCTGGACCTCGATCGTCTTTCCCGCCTCGACGGCGAATCTCCGGGTGGGCTCGTCGTAGTAGGAGAGATCGGCCGAGGCGAGCGGGAAGGTCACGTGCGCGGTCGCTCCGGCGTCGATGGTGACGCGCCGGAACCCGCGCAGTTGCCTGATCGGGCGCTGGATCGCCGAGTCCGGGTAGGAGACGTAGAGCTGGACGACCTCGTCGCCCGCGACGGCGCTGGTGTTGGTGACGTCCGCCTCGACGGTGACCGACCCGCACCGCGGGGACAGGCTGTCGGCGCTCACCGTGAGGTTCGCGTACTCGAACGTCGAATACGACAGGCCGTACCCGAATGGGTAGAGCGGCGTCCCCTTGAAGTACCAGTACGTCGTTCCCTTCTTGATGTCGTAGTCGGTGATCTCGGTGGGGATGTCCGTCTCGCTCTGGTACCAGGTCGTCGTCGTGTGCCCGCCGGGGTTGTAGTCGCCGAACAGGACGTCCGCGACGCCGTTGCCCAGTTCCTGGCTCGAGTTGGCGACGTGCACGATCGCCGGGACGTTGTCGTTGATCCAGCCGATCCCCTGCGGAAAGCTGGAGACCAGGACGACGATCGTGCGCGGGTTGGCCGCCGCGACCGACTGAACCAGCTGCAGCTGCGCGGGCTCGAGGCCGATGTAGATCCGGTCCACCTGCTCGCGGCCCTCGTACGGGGACGGGCAGCTTCCCCACGGCGGGTAGGGCTCGCCGCAGGTCGGGTGATTGCCGACGAAGACGACCGCGACGTCGGACGCCGCGGCGGTCGCGGTGGCCGCGCCGCCGTTGTCGTTGAGGACGTAGTTGACGGTGACGCTGGGGTCGAGCTTGTTGACGATGCCCTGGCGTCCGGTGATGGCCGGGTAGGGCATGGTGCCGCCGTACCAGTCGCGCACGACGGAGTCCGCGCGCGGGCCGATGATCGCGATGCTCTTCAGCGTGGTCCGGTCCAGCGGCAAAGTTTTGTTCGCGTTCTTGAGCAGGACGACCGTCCGGCGCGTGACGTCGCGCGCGTGCGCGATTGAATCGGCGTTGAGCCACGGCGTCTCGGTGCTCTGGATCGCCTTGTAAGGCACCGAGGCGGGCGGATCGAAGTCGCCGGTGCGAAAGCGGATGCGCAGCGTCGGCCCGAGCGCGCCGTCCACGTCGGCCTCGTTGATCATCCCCATCTGGAACGCGTTGTTGACGTTGGGCGCGACGTTGCTCTACAACAGCACGCCGCTGCTCCCGGGGCCGATGGCGCCGGCGATCGCCTCGTCGAGCGTGGCGTAGTAGTGCTGGTCTTGCCACCAGTGCGTCGCGGCCTGGCCGTCCGTCGAGAAGAACCCGTCGAAGCCCCAGTCGCGCCGCACGATGTTCTTGAGGATCGGCGACACGCCCGCCGGGACGTCGTTGATCTGGTTGTAGGCGGTCATGATGCCGTCGGCCCGGCCCTCGCGGACGGCGGTACGGAAGGTCGCGGTGTAGTACTCGTGCAGGTTACGGGCGTCGAGGTTCGACGAGCTGGTGAGGCGCGTCGACTCGTTCGAATTGGCGGCGAAGTGTTTGAGCGTGCAGGCGGCGAGCAGATACCGCGGGTCCGAACCGTGGAGCCCGGCCAGGTAACCCTTGGCCATCTCGCCGATCAGGTAGGGGTCCTCGCCGTAGGATTCCTCGGTGCGGCCCCAGCGCGGGTCGTGCACGAGGTCCACGTTCGGGCCGCGCGTGATGACGCCCGCGCCGCGGCCGGTGTCGCTGACGCCGCGCGCGTTGTAGACGCGGACCTCGTAGCCGGTCGTCGCGCCGACGATCTTCGTCACCTCCGGGTCCCAGCTTTCGCCGAGGCCGAACACCTGCGGGAACTGCGTCGACGACGGCATGAAGCCGCCCATGGTGGTCGCCGGATTCGAGGCGATGCCCACCCCGTGAAGCGCCTCGGTGCCGAGCGCCGCGGCGGGGAGACCGATGCGCGGCACCGCCGGGTGGCTGCCCGCCAGCAGCGTCAGCTTCTCGTCGATGGTCAACGTCGCGAGAAGGTTCGTGAGCCGCTGTTCCGGCGGCAGGCAGGGATCCCAGAACGGGTAGGGGTAGTCCGCCGGGTTGCTCTCGCAGGCCGGCGCGGCGGGCGCGTTCGACCAGGCGCCGCTCGCGGTGGTTTCCGCCGGGCAGACGGTGATTCCGCCGACCGCGGCCGGCCAGCCGTCGTCGCAGGCGAGCAGAAGGAAAGGCGCAAGAAGCGCCGGATAGGCCAGGGGGATCGACTTCACAACCCCCCTAGTTGCGGCGACAGCCGCCGGTATGTCAACTGCCGGCGGGACGGCTACGGAATGCCGTAGAGCTGGTTGAGCCGGGTCGCGAGGTTCCGGACGGATTCGGGAAGCTTGGATCGCAGCCCCCGGTGCCAAGGGCGAGCATCGTCGCCGCGAGGCCAGAGAGCAGCCGGCCAAAATGCAGTCTCACTGAGGCATTCTACATCTCGACCTGTTGGACTGGGCTCTGAGGCTGAGTAGACTTGGCGTCATGACCCTCAAGGCGCGCGTGCGAGCGGGACGGTTGGTTGTCGATGAGCCAACTGATCTTCCCGAGGGTACGGAGTTGGAACTTCTCCCTCTCGACCCGGGTGACTGGCTGGACGACGCTGATCGCGCTCTTCTACACAATGCACTCCGAGAGTCAGAAGGGGATATTGCGGCGGGCCGGCTCGTTAGCGCCGAAGACGTCTTGCGCGAACTTCGCA
>Ga0070686_100001655_pt1 | contig 12453 bp, 12 predicted proteins | sample KBSS23LmetaG_FD_65654 | JGI IMG/M metagenome (GOLD analysis project Ga0070686, IMG submission 65654) | Switchgrass rhizosphere microbial communities from Kellogg Biological Station, Michigan, USA - KBS S2-3L metaG | ecosystem: Host-associated > Plants > Roots > Rhizosphere ...
CGCGGTTGTCGCTGATGCCCGACATGCAGCGGCGAGTTGACGAGCCAAACTATTTGCCGTTCAGCGATCTGGTCCGGGAGCTCGAACTCTACGCGAAGCAGTACGGTCTTGAAGTCATTTCCGGAGCGACGGTGGTTTCGGTCGAGCAAAGCGGGGAAGGCTTTAGGGTCACTTACAAAATAACGGACGGCAAAACGACAGGTAGTTCGAACGACGGCGGGCGCAGGACGATCTTTGCGAGCCACGTCATCAACGCCAGCGGGATCATCAGTCATCCGCAATTGCCGGAAACCTTTCGGCCCGATCAGGTTTCTTTTCGTTGGCTCCACAGTCTCGACGCCCGCGCCGGCGATCTGACGAGAGCTCGCAAGCTGCTGGTGGTTGGTGGTGGCGCGTCGGCGGCCGAAGTGCTCGAGCGCTGGCTCGAGGTGAGAAAACCGGATGACCACGCGTGGCTTTCGCTGCGTTCGGCGCTGCATTCGGTGCCGCATTGGATTCTCGGCGTCGATCTTCATTACCTCGGCTGGCTGCCGGAGCAACTGCCGGCGTGGCTGCTCGGCTGGCGCGCGGGACGTTTTCACGAGCCGATGACCGGACTGAAAGTGAAGCGGGCGATTAGCAAAAAACTTATTACTCGCGTTAGCGGAGTCGCTCATTACGAGGGCGACAGCGTCGTCTTCACTGACGGGAGCCGGCTGCAACCCGACCTCGTAGTTTTTTCCACGGGCTTTCGTTATGACACGCAGCATCTTGATGACCTGCTTGCATTCGATCCCGATGGTCGGCCGGTAGTCCGCAATTGCGAAAGCACGCGCGTGCGCGGTCTTTATCTGCTGGGTTATCGCTACGGCCGCACCTTCGCATCGCCCTATCTGCGCGGAATCGCGCGCGACGCTGAGTATGTGGCCAAGCGCATTGCGCGTGCACGAAAGGAACGACAGAAACGCGCGGCGTGAGATCGTGCCGCGGACAAACTAGGTCAAGGAATTACACTAAGCGGTAAAAGGGATTAAAGGAGACAATCGTGAAAGCAGCGCGTGTCAACGCATTTGGCGGGGTGGACCAACTCGAGCTGGTTGAACTGCCTGACCTCGTTCCCGAGCCGCATGAGGTGGTGGTGAAGGTCGAGGCTTGCGGTTTGAACTTCGCCGACGTCATGCAGCGCGAGGGTTTGTATCCGGGTGGACCAAAGCCGTCGTACATTCCCGGGCTCGAGGCGGCCGGCACAGTTGAATCGCTCGGAGCTGAGGCCGGTGATTCGTTGCCGGTGGGCACGCGCGTCGTCGTGCTGGCGCTCGGCGCGCACGCGGATCGAGTTCGTACAACCGCACGCACTTGTATTCGCTTGCCGGACTCGATGTCTTTCGCGGAAGGCGCGGCGTTTCCAGTGCAGTATTTGACCGCTTATCACTGTCTGATCACCTTGGCCCATGCGGCGAGCGGCGAGACAGTCCTCATTCATGCAGGCGCCGGCGGCGTCGGCACTGCGGCAGTACAGATTGCTAAGCTGCTGGGGCTGCGCGTAATGGTCACCGCGTCAACCAGCGAGAAGCGCGAGAAGATCGTCGAACTGGGAGCGGACGCGGCGGTGGGTTACGAAGAGTTTGAAGACGCCGCGCGCGAATTCACCGGCGGTCGCGGACCGGACATTTGTCTGGAGTCGATTGGCGGCGACGTTTTTACTCGCAGCCTCGCGATGCTGCCGCCGTTTGGTCGCCTGGTTGTCTACGGCGCGGCCGGCAGACAAGCGCAACCGATAGACACGTTGAAGTTGTTCTTTCGTTCGCAGTCAGTCCTTGGCTTTCACTTGAACGGGATTTTTGCGCGACCCGATCTGCTGTTGTCGTCGTTGACCGCGCTGCTGGGCTGGATTGCGGCAGGCAAACTCAAGATTCAAATCGGACACACATTTCCGCTGAGCGAGATTCGCCAGGCCCACGAGTTGATCGCGAGCCGGCAGAGTTACGGCAAGATCGTCTTGCTGCCGTAAACGTTATGCCGCGAATTTCCGCAGATGAAATGCGGATCAGATAAAGCAAAAGGAGTCGAACAAACGGAACGCAAAATCAAAGACTTGTTTTTCAGATTCGGCTAATCCGCGCGAAGCCGCGGCCGATATTACCCACGGAGAAAGACCCGTGCGACAACCTTACAGCCTCCGCGATTGCTTTCACTTTGTCCAAATGTACCGGCGCAACCAGCGGCGTCAGCGCAAGTGGGGCAGGGAATACGAGACTGCGGTGCGCGACGGCAGTTTCAAACTTCCCGCCGCGACGGTGGTCCAACTGATTCCCACCGAGGCTTGCAACCTGCGCTGTCCCTTCTGCAATCAGTGGGGCGAGAACGGCTACTTCCTCAGCGGCGCGCGGCATGCGACGCACATGGACGAGCAGAGCCTCGTGCGCCTGATGCGCGGGCTCTCGCCGCGCGATTCGATGATCAGCGTCCACGGCGGCGAACCCTTCGCCTACAAACACACCGCGACGCTGCTGCAGCTTTTGCGCGAACAGCAGTTTGACGTAATGTTCTCGACTAACGGCACGCTGCTCACCGCACACCTGAAACACCTCGCCGAGATCAAGAATCTCGCGTTTCTACTTTCGATCGACGGCGACGAGGAAACTCATGATCGTATTCGCGGCAAAGGAACGTTCGCACGCGCGCGCACCGCAATCGCGGAACTGTTTGCGCTGCGACGCGAGGCGGGCATGCCGCCGCCGTTCGTCGTCATGAGTATCGTAGTTTGCGAATGGACCACCGAAGTTTTAGAAAAGGCTTACGACGTCGCCCGCGACTTCAATGCGTTTGCGATCAACTATAACTTCCGTTGGTTTCTGACCGAGAAGATCGGGCTGACGTACGAAAAGCACCTCGAGCGCGAGTTTGGCGTGAAGTCGTCAGGCGCTTGGCGCGGTTGGGTGTCGCCGGATCACGAAAAGCACGATTACGGCAACGTCGCCAAAGCGCTCGAGCGCGTGCTGCGTCGCAAGCGCTATCGCCTGACGCCGCCGTTTGTCGTCACCACACCGAGCCAACTGCGCGGACAGGATTACGAAAAATATTTCACGGACTATCTCAACACGTTCGGCAACGAAAGTTGCTTCATGCCTTTCTACTGGGCGCGCGTGCACGCCAACGGCGATCTGATTTTTTGCCCGGGCCATCCGGACATCATCGCCGGCAACGTCTTTCGCGACGGTTTCATGGAGTCGTTCAATTCCGAGCTGGCGGTGAAGTTTCGCAAACACATGCTCAGCAATCGCCTGCCGATTTGCAATCGCTGCTGCGGGCTCTACATGACGAATCCGGCGCGCCCGTTTGAACAAAAGGCGCGGCGACGCCTCGGCCTGCCCAAGGAAGTGAACTCCAACTTGCCCGCGGAGGTGCTGTGATGTGGATCATGGTCTGCCTCTTTATTGCGACGCTGTTCCTCGCTTACTCAAACGGCGCCAACGACAACTTCAAAGGCGTCGCGACGCTGTTTGGCAGCGGCACAACGAACTACAAACGCGCGATCGGTTGGGCGACAGTGACGACGCTTGCCGGATCGGTTTGCTCGATCTTTCTCGCCGAGGCGCTCGTGAAAAACTTTTCCGGGAAGGGACTGGTGCCCGAAGCGCTGACAATCTCGCCGCAGTTTCTTCTCGCCGTGGCACTGGGCGCCGGGCTGACGGTGATGCTCGCGACGGTTACCGGTTTTCCGATTTCAACTACGCACGGCTTGACCGGCGCGTTGATTGGCGCGGGGCTGACAGCGGTCGGCGGACAAGTCAATTTCGGCAGACTCGGAAACTCGTTTGTGTTGCCGTTGTTGCTGAGTCCGGTGATCGCGGTCGTCTTGGGCATGGTGTTTTATTTTCTGGCGCGCGCGTTGCGCGTGACATGCGGAGTGAGCAAGGAATGGTGCGTCTGCATCGGCACGACCACGCAAATTTTTCCGATTCCGCAGCCGAACTCCGTGATGGCGCTGGGCCAAATTCCGCTGCCCGACATCGCGGTCGGCACGACGGCGCAGTGCACGCAACGTTATCAGGGAAGCATGCTGGGTGTGAGCACGCAAAAGATTTTGGACTTCTTTCACTTCGTTAGCGCGGGCTGTGTAAGTTTCGCGCGCGGGCTGAACGACACACCGAAGATCGTGGCGCTGGTGCTCGTGATCAAAGCGGTCGGGATTCGTTGGGGAATGATGGCGGTGGCGCTGGGCATGGCGGTCGGCGGCCTGCTCAACGCGCGCAAAGTCGCGATCACGATGAGCAAGAGAATTACGCCACTGACTCATGGACAGGGATTTACTGCGAACCTGGTGACCGCGGCGCTCGTGATCTCTGCGAGCCGCTGGGGCTTGCCGGTTTCGACTACGCACGTGTCGGTCGGTTCGCTTTTCGGCGTCGGTCTGATAACAAGACAGGCGAATCTGAGCGTGGTGTCGCAAATCTTGCTGTCGTGGGTGTTGACGTTACCGATTGCGGCGATCCTCGGCGCGATCACTTACAAACTTCTGATATCCATTTGAGATCTCAAATTTCAGATCACAGCAGCTCTCAAGATCGTCTACGCGAATGAAGCACCATTACACACTGCGCGACTATCTACACTTCGGCAGGATGGCCTGGCGCGGTCGTCGTCGCAATCAAGCGTGGGGCAAGTTGTACGAAGCCTGCGTGCGCAACGGAAGTTTTCAGTTACCCGCCGCTGCGGTCGTGCAATTCATTCCCACCGAAGGCTGCAACCTGCGCTGCCCGTTTTGCAATCAGTGGGGCGAGAACGGCTATTTCCTCGCGGGCGCGCGCCCGGTCGCGAGCATGGACCATAGCGGCATGGCCCGGCTCGTCTCGCAGCTTTCACCGCGCGACTCTTTCATCAATGTCCACGGCGGCGAGCCCTTTGCTTACAAACACATCGATACGCTGCTCGACGTGCTCGCTGAGCGGCAGTTTGATTTGCTGATCACAACCAACGGCACGCTCCTCAGCAAACATCTCGACGCGCTGGCACGACTACGAAACCTCGCGTTCATACTTTCGATCGACGGCGACGAAGCGAACCACGATCGCATTCGCGGGCCGGGAACATTTCAGACACTCAAGGACGGCATGACGCAACTTTTCGAACTGCGACGCAGTCGCGGCATGCCGCCGCCGCTGGTCATTATGAGCACGGTCGTCTGCGAATGGACCACTGAAGTGATTGAGAAAGCCTACGACGTCGCCTGCGAGCTCGGCGTGTTCATCCTCAACTACAACTTTCGTTACTTCATGCCTGAGGCTGCCGGTCTCGCTTACGAGAAACATCTCAAAAAAGAATTCGGCGTGCAGTCTTCGGGCGCTTGGCGCGGTTGGGTCGTTGCTGATTACGAGAAGCTTGACTTTCGCCCAGTTTCCGAAAAAGTGCGGCAGTTGCTGCGTGCGAAGCGTTTCAAACTGCGGCCGCCGTACGTGGTTACCGGGCCGAGCCAGTTGCGCGGCAACGACTACGAAAAGTGGTTCACCGATTACCTCGATACGTTCGGCAACGAGAGTTGTTTCATGCCGTTTTACTGGGCGCGCGTGCACGCAAATGGGGATTTGATTTTCTGTCCGGGCCATCCCGACGTGATAGCCGGGAACGTTTTTCGCGACGGCTTCATGGAGTCGTTCAATTCCGAGACGGCGGTGAAGTTTCGCAAACACATTCTGGAAAATCGCTTTCCGATTTGTAATCGCTGCTGCGGGCTTTACATGACGAACCCGGCGCGGCCGTTTGAACAAAAGGCGAGACGACGCTTGGGACTGCCGAAGGAAGTCGCGGTGCATTATCACTGAGGCCAGGGAAGTCACTGAGAAAGGGACGGCCGCGTGTTTCAACCATTAACGACCTACACCGGCGCGCGCCGCTCGATAAACTACGAACGCGCTGTTCGCGAGGAGCCCGGCGCGCGGCGGCGTTACTACGCGGAACTCTTCGTGGAGCATTCGCCGGAAGAAGTCTGGAAATTCTTTTCTGATTTTGCGAGATGGACCACGTGGAGCAGGGTCTGTCGCGGTTGTCGGTTACGCGACGACGAGGAGTTGCAACTCGGCAGTGTGCTCGAAATACGGTCCGCGCTTTTCGGTGTCACGTTTACAGTCCCGGCGACCGTCGTGGAGTTTGAACCGCCGACAAGAATCACCTGGCGCGGTCAGAAATGGGGCATCCGCGCGCTTCATAGTTATCGCTTCCTGCCGCGAAATGGCGGCACGCTGCTATGCAACGAGGAGACGTTTTCCGAAGTGTGGTTTCCGTTCAGCGCTTTGATGGGCCCCTGGTATCGCGCGACCGATTTCAGCCGGCAGTCGCTTGAAGGAATCAGACGCGAACTGGCGCGAGCGACCAATGGAGCGGGGCAGTAGTCCCAAACGCCTGGCCCCGGAGCCTCACGCTAGCCGAGTCTCAGCACCGTCGGTGGCTCCTTTCGTTCCGATGCGAACGAGAAGAAGGTCAGCACGGTCGAGAACGACGCCATGATGTGAAAGACTGCGTGTCCCGGGAAGCCAGCGCGACCGACGCAACTGGTGTGTATCAGGCTGTCGTTCCAAAAACCCCAGATGAGCATCGTCACGGCGAGCACGCTGACGTTGGCAATGAACCATCCGGCATGCCGACGGTAGACGACTTTTTTACTGCCGAAAGAGAAGCCGAGGTAAACAAATTCCGCGATGCCCCAGGGAACGCCGCCGACGAAATATAGCGGGGTCCGCGTCGCCGGTTTTAGTGCAAAGAATGCGCAAATGACGACAATCGCGCCCCAAACGCCAAGGACAATTCTCGTCTGCATTTTTCCCCGACCGCGGTCCCACATTGTGCAGAACAGCATGTAAATCACGTAGACCGCGTTGAAGGTGAGCCAGATGACCACCGACATGGAATCGAACCAGCCGGCCCATGCTTTCATTGACGCGTGATACCACTGGCTGGGTGGGCCCATGAAGATGATGACCATCCCATAGATCACCGACAGCCAACCGATCATGCGCATCGGGTTGTCCGCGACGGGTTCCTCCTCGCCCGGCCTTTCCGAGCGTTCGTAAAAATGTAAGAACCACAGCAGCCAAAGTCCCGCCGCGACAAATGACAAGTCGGACCAGGTGGCCCATGGTTGCTTCACCCCGCCTCTTTGGATGCGTTCGCAGAAAGGGAAGACGGCGATCTGACCGGCCGGACAATAGCCCGGAGACACGGTTGTGACGCAACCCGCATCCGCTTGGCGACACTCCAGCATCCACACGTCGGGTTTGCACGCAGCCTCTTTGTCCCCCATTTTCCGGTAGCACTGCACCGATCCTTCCGCGCCGGTACAGCCACACGTGGGACAGCCGCCCCAGTTCGTGAAAATCCCGGCGAAGGTAACCACGAGCAGCCCGATGGCCCAAAGCATCCCCAGCGAGCCCGGCCAGAACCGCTTGTTACCCATCAGGTATCCGATTCCTGACCAAAGCGCGGGAATGGCCGCACCGATACCAAAGAAGAGAATCAAGAAAACAGTGAAGGCGTCCATGGGGGTCTCCTTGCGCTCTCGCCGACGACCGCGATCCACAATCGCGATCACGAGAAACGCTGTCGGTCACCGGACGAACGAAAACCGGCGGCCTGAACTAGTCGGAAAACTTGTCGTGAGTCTCTTTTCTCTCGAGCAAAGAAATGTTACCGGCAAGAAACAAAGGAGTGTTTCCAGCCGGACGATCGAAAGGAGGCTCGTGAGAACTCAAAATGATTACGTTGAAGCGCGCGCACGATAGCCGCACTCCAATGAAAAGTCAACAATATTGTCTGAAGACGAGGTGGGGTGGTTTCAAAACTCAGTGTCCGACAAAACTGAGCTCTTCGCACGACTTAGACAGGCCAAAGATTGTCGGACCCGTCATAACTCGGCTTGACGCGAATGACAAGGCAAACTGGCGCGAGAGAATTGAAGTGTAGTGAGTCCGGACTAGAACGGAATGTCGTCGTCGGCCATCTCGGGTTGATCAGATGGCGCGCCGGCAGCGGCGGCCCGTTCCATCGGCGGTTCTTCGCTTCTGCCGCCGCCGATGAACTGCATGTCCGTCGCATGGACTTCGAGCGTGTGACGCGGTTTGCCGTCGCGGTCGGTCCATTCTTCCACGCGCAGGCGGCCCTCGATGTAAACCGGGCGGCCCTTGGTCAGGTACTGTGAGGCAGTTTCCGCCTGACGTCCCCAAAGCGTGACGCGAAACCACGTGGTCTGATCCTGCATCTCACCGGCCTTGTCTTTGCGACGTTCGTTCGTCGCCATACTAAAACTGCAAACCGGCGTGCCCTGCGGCGTGTAGCGCAGTTCGGGATCGCGGCCAAGATTTCCGACAAGAATCACCTTGTTAAACGACATGAGGGACCTCGCAAATGTTTAGAATCTGGGAACTCGAGCGCCATCCTACGCGTCGCCTAAGTGGTGGTCAAGCGGAGCGATTCCGTGAGCGCGCAGGCAAAAATCCCGGTGTCGCGTTTGGCTGACTGTTTCTGCTAGACTACCTTCGAATTGAAGGCTCATGATGTCCGACAAGCTTTAGCTTGTCGCTTTTGTTAGCATCGACAGACTGAAGTTTGTCGAACCAGATCTAAACGCGCGCGCATGAAATCGAAAGTTTACATTGAGACGTTTGGCTGTCAGATGAACGTCGCTGACACCGAGCGGGCCGCAACTGGTTTGCGTAAAGCCGGCTATGAATTGACTGCGACGGCGGACTCTGCGGACGTCGTGCTGTTGAATACGTGTTCCGTGCGCGAACGCGCCGAGCGAAAGGTCTTCCGGCGAATCGGCGAGGTCCGCAATCGTGCGAGAAAAGCAGGACAAGAGAAACCGTTGATTGGTGTGATGGGTTGCGTCGCGCAGCTCGAAGGCTCGTCGATTTTTGCAAACGCACCGGCCGTCGATTTGATCATCGGCACGCGCGCCACCGATCGCATTCAATCTTTGATTGAACGAGCGCGGGGCGGGGAAGCGTCGGTGATCGATTTGGATGAACGCCAGGAGGGCGAGCTGTGGGACGTCTCGCCGGCCGAGCGGCGTTCTCCGTATGTCGCGTTTGTACCGATCATCGAAGGCTGTAACAAATTTTGTTCGTTCTGCATCGTTCCTTACTCGCGCGGTCGTGAGAAGAGTCGCAGCGCAGTTGAAATCGTCGCCGAAGTCGAACGACTGCGCGCGCTTGGTTACAAAGAAGTTCACCTGATCGGACAAAACGTGAACAGCTATCGGCCGAAGTCGACTGAAGGGTTGGACCGTTACGCGGGCGCAACGCCGTTCGCTCGTTTGCTGCGCGCCGTTGCGGACACGGGCATGGAACGAATCAAATTTACGACATCGTTTCCACGAGACTTCCATCCTGATATAGTGTCCGCGCTGGAGGAACATCCGAATCTTTGCGACTGGATTCATCTGCCCGTGCAATCGGGCAGCGACCGGATGCTGAAAGCGATGCGTCGCGGGCACACTGCCGACGATTACCTGCGGCGCGTGGACGCAATCAGAAATTCGAAGCGTCGTTTGTCGTTGACGAGCGACGTCATCGTTGGCTTCCCCGGCGAGTCTGAGGAAGACTTTGAGCAAACGATGCGACTGGTTCGTAGTTGCGAATACGACGGCCTCTACATTTTCAAGTATTCGAAACGAGCGGGAACGCCCGCGGCTGCTTTGGCCAACGTGATACCGGAAAGCGAAAAAACCGCGCGCTTCATGGCGCTTGAGAGTTTGCAGGACTCAATGCAGGAGAAGGTTTACGGAAATTATGTGGGCCGAACGGTGAGCGTGCTGGTCGAAAAAGAGAGCGCTCGATCCAAAGAAGACATGACCGGGCACTCGACCTGCCACAAGGTCGTGAACTTCGGCGCGCGGCAGACTCAACCCGGCGAGATCGTGGAAGTGTTGATTTCGCAGGCGAAGCCGTACAGTCTCTATGGGGAATTGGTTAATTGAGCGTAACGTGATCTTGAGTTTGTTGGTCTTGGGGCTTTGGACTTTGGTCTTTGTATTTTGAACTTTGTACTTTGTACTTTGAAGTTTGAGCGAGTACAAAGACCAAAGGCCCAAGGCCGAAGACCTAAAACAACGACCACCAAAAGGGTAGGGCCTGTTTAGAGGTTAGATTTATGGAGATTGAAGTAAAAATCAGAGCGCTAATGATGGATCCGAACAGCGGGACACCGATCATTATTTTGAAGGACATCGATAGCGACACGATGTTGCCGATTTGGGTGGGCGCCTACGAGGCCAACGCAATCGCGCTCGAAATCGAAAAAATCGCGCCGCCTCGCCCGATGACGCACGACCTCCTCAAGAACTTGATCCTCGCACTCGGCTTGCAGGTCGAAAGAGTTGTGGTGACTAGTCTGCGCGACAATACCTTCTTCGCCGAAATTGAAATGCGTATGAACGACGGCGCGCGCATGAAACTTGATTCCAGACCTTCGGATGCGATCGCGCTTGCGCTGCGCGCGGATTGTCCAATCTATGTTGACGAGGAAGTCATCAAGGCATCGCGGAACACGGTGCCGACGGAAGAAGAGGGCGGGGAAGAGTCCGCGATCGGAGATGAAGAGTGGCCGGATGTGATTGGTGAGGCCGGCGACCTGCCCATGTAGATCGGAACCCAGTGAAAAGTGAAGGGTGAAGAGTGAAAGGTTAAGACTCTAGCTGGTGGCGCACGGATGAGGTAACGAATATTGATGCCGTTGAAGAGCGAATTCTAAAATAGCAAGACTTGCTTTAAGTCTCTACTTTTCACCTTTTACCTTTCACTATTCACCGTATTAACGATGATAATTGCGATCGCAAATCAAAAAGGTGGCGTAGGCAAAACTACTACCGCCATCAATTTGGCTGCAGCATTCGCCAGACTCGGCAAACGTGTCCTCCTACTCGATCTCGATCCGCAGGCAAACAGCTCGATCTCGTTTCTGGATCCATTGTCCGTTGAACGTTCGGCCTATGAGCTGATGACGGACGGGCAGGCGCCGGTGGAGCAGGCAGTTTATCGTTCGCCCGTCCAGGGGCTCGACATCATTCCCGCGCGCATTAGTCTCGCCAAGCTCGAGGCGAAGTTAGTTGGCGATTTTGACGCTCCATTCCGGCTGAAGGATCGCCTTGGTCCATTCCGTGAACAGTATGACGTTATTGTGATCGACACGCCGCCGACGCTTGGCTTGATCACGGTGAACGCGCTGGTCGCAGCGACGCACGTGCTGGTTCCAATTCAATCGTCATACTTTGCGTTGGAAGGCACTGACGATTTGCTCGAGACGATCGAGAAAGTAAAAGCGCGGCCGAACCCCAGTCTGGAACTGCTCGGCGTGCTTGTGACGCTGCACGACAAACGGACGACGCTGGCGCGTGAGGTCCACGAGCAGATCAAGAAGGTGTTTGGGCCAAAGTTATTCGAGACCGTGATCACGAAGAGCGTGCGGCTGGAAGAGTCGCCGGCCTACAAGGAATCGATTTTTAGTTTTGCTCCTAATTCTTCCGGCGCGATTGAATATGCAAATTTATGTGATGAGGTAATGAGCCGTGTCTAAAAGGGGACTGCCGACTGGACTTCAAATGCGCCACGACTCGCACTACGTTGAGGAGTTGTCGCAGCATCAGCCCGCCGCAGTGGGTCGGATGATCAGCCTGGACAAGATCGATCCGAACCCGGAGCAGCCGCGCGTGGAGTTTGGCGACTTAACCGAACTCACGGCCTCAATCGCGGAGAAGGGTGTGCTGGAACCTTTGCTGGTCAAGCCTTCACGCACCACCGGCCGCTGGATGATCATCGCCGGCGAGCGACGCTTCCGGGCCGCACGCGCCGCGGGGCTGACCGAGGTACCTTGTGTCGAGATGGACATCGACGCCGGCGCCGTTGCCGAGATCGCGCTGATCGAAAACATGCAGCGCAAGGATCTGACCGTTTGGGAAGAGGCGGACGGCTTGCTCGCGTTGTGCGACCGATTTGGTTATACGCATGAAGAGGTCGCGCGGAAAGTAGGGAAGAGCAGGAGCACAGTTACCGAGGCGCTCTCGATTGCGGCGATTCCGGCCGACGTTCGTGAAATGTGTCGCCAGGCGGATGTGTCGGCAAAGTCGATGCTGCTGCAGATTGTTCGTCAGCCGGACGAAGAGGGAATGCGGCGACTGGCGAAAGAAATTACTTCGCGTGGGCTCACGCGCGACGACGCCAGGGAAGTAAGACGACAAGAGATGGGACCACGCGTCGCTCCTGAAGCGCGACCTTACACGTTCAAGTACGTTTCGCCGAAGAAGGACTTTAGCGTGGAAGTGCGCTTTCGGCGTTCGAGCGTCGACGCGACGGAGGTTGCACGGGCGCTTAGATCGGTAGCCAAGAGTATCGACAGCGGCGATCCGCCGGCGGAGCAGATTGTCCCATCAGAACCGGTCGTCGAATATGATCCCGAGCCATCGTCGTAAGGCAAACCGTTAGTTTG
>Ga0070686_100001660_pt1 | contig 12428 bp, 8 predicted proteins | sample KBSS23LmetaG_FD_65654 | JGI IMG/M metagenome (GOLD analysis project Ga0070686, IMG submission 65654) | Switchgrass rhizosphere microbial communities from Kellogg Biological Station, Michigan, USA - KBS S2-3L metaG | ecosystem: Host-associated > Plants > Roots > Rhizosphere ...
CTTCCTGACAAAGACATTGGCTGTCACAGAACAAACTTTGAGCAGAAATGCTTCGATCTTGTGACGGAAGGTGTGTGCAATAGATGGATCGGCTTGCAAGGACTCGACCCACAAACAGGAGCCATGATCGACACATATAACTGCATCGACAATACTATCCCGTTCCTGCTGTTGGAAATTGGTAGACAGTCAAGACAGACTGGCGCTGCTGTCGAAAGCTTTAGGAACCAGATGGTATTGATGAACGAAGAGTCGTATAGGCAAATAACCAAACAGTAAGTCGTGTGAGTCACACAGAATGACGACAACACTAACTACACATTTCCGTTGGGGCATTCCCGACTTTGACAGTGATCCGTGGCACGCGGATTTCGCTGCGCTTGTGCGTGCCATCGACCGCACATTGTTTGGCTTGTTTCATGCTCACGACATCACGTTTTGGGAAAACTCAACGCACTACGACGAAACCAATATCGTGTATGATATTACCAACGGTACGTCGTGGATTTGTTTGGTAGAGCATACCAGCGCCGCTTCTCCTACAACGTTTGCGGAAGACCGTACAAACCACCCAACGTATTGGGGTGCGTTCTCGTCTACTGTGGCTGAGCGTGTTGAGATTACCGACGACCACAACGTTACAATTAACGATCACGGAACAACTCTTGCATTGTCTGGCGGCTTCAACGATGTAATCTTCCAATCGCCTTCTGCATACCCGGAAGGCTTCTATTGCGATGCAGTCAATGAAGATAGTGACTCAGCTAAGTGGGTTGAGGTTCCGGGCAATCCTGGCAATAACAACTTTCGTCTTTGGCCTGGAATGCCTATGCGTGTCTTCAAATCAGGCACGAAGCTGCATGTGATTAAAGCGAACCGCTGGAAAGTTGTTCCTAGCAACGTTACTATGCATGTCGATCCGACACTTACTGCTAACGATGACGACGGCGTTGCTGATGGATTAAGTGTGCCTTTTGCCAGTGTTGCAAAAGCAGGCCATGTCATCTTCAGCGATTTTGAAGGCAGCATTATATTCAATAATTCATCCACGCTAGGCGTTGGGTCATCTGCAAATTTCTTTATCGAGTTGGCACCTGGGAGTGTTGACCCTAAGCCATTCCACATGGCCTATTCTGGCGGATTTTCTGCACAGTATTCGTCTGTTGGGTTCCGTATTATCGGTAATGGATCAACAATGACTGGCGGCGTTCAAGTATTTTATGGGACGCTTCGCGGCGACGATATTAAGTTTGAGAACCCGTTAGGTCATGGCATAACTGTCGGCACTGGTGGTGTGTTCTACATATCACCTGGTGTAGTGTTTGGTGAATGTCTTAACGCGCAAATATATGTTGAAGAGGGTGGCTCTGTTGATGCTCGTGGTGCTGGCGGCAAGATCACAATTGATGGTCCTGTAGCTCCTGCAACCTGTGCTGAGTATTTCATATATCTTAACGGTGGCACGTTTGATGGGGCTGGCAACGATTGGGACTTTGTAAACGATACAAAGTATTTGCAGTTTACGCTTAGAGCCAATGGTGGTTCTTGGGGCAACATTGTAGGAGGCGACAAGAACCTTCGTGGTAAGACTATTACAACTAACACATTCAACATTGCACTATTTGGTAACGGCGGCTTTGACGATATAACTGGCGTTCCTGGTACAGGTGGACCGTTCTACGAGACAACGTATATCCTTACAGCATCGCTCGGTGCTGGTGTAAATGCTTTTCTGGTTGCTCCGTCTTCGCTGGCATTGGCTGGTGCGGTTTCTGACGAGACGGGTACAGGTGCAGTGGTATTCGGAACAAACCCAGTAATCAGCGGCGCAACACTCAACACGCCAACACTTAACACTGCAACCATTTCCCTTGGTGCGACGATTGACGTTGCTGACAATCTGCTTACGCTGCATGACAACTCCGATACCACAAAGCAAGCCAAGTTTGAATTGGGTTCTATTACATCATTCACAACTAGAACGTATACGTTGCCGAATGCATCTGTAACGCTAGTTGGTATGGACAACAGCCAAATCCTTTCCAATAAAGAGCTAGACACCAGCAATGCAGTTACGCCACAAGATACGCGTTTTGAGTTGTATTGCGCTAACGATTTGAGCAAGCGTGCTGCTTTTCGATTGGATCACATTACTCCTGCCACATCTACGTTGATGTATGTGCCTGATAGTGGTGGCGCAGCAACAGAACTTGTCTGTACTGATTTGACGCAGACACTTACCAATAAGACGCTAGGAAATACCAATACTATCACGTTAAAAGATACGCTGCTTACTTTACAAGACAATAGCGATACAACAAAACAAGCCAAGTTTGAGCTGTCTGGTATTGGAGCAGGAACCACAAGGACGTTTAATCTTCCTAATGAGTCCACTACTTTAGTGGGTGACGATACTACGCAAACACTTACTAATAAAACGCTAGGTAATCCGACAATCAACAGTGCGACTATTCCTATTGGATCAACGTTGGTTATTGCTGATAACGCGTTGGCTATTAAAGACAATAGCGATAATACGAAGGTTGCGTTTTTTGAACTATCGGGAATTACGGCAGGAAACACAAGGTCATATACGCTTCCAGACGCATCCACGACTTTAGTCGGCACAGATGTATCACAGACACTTACTAATAAAACACTTACATCGCCAACGATTAACCATCCAGCATGGACGACATACACACCAACAGTTACAGCTTTTACTGGAACGTTTACAACTGTGTCTGCTACTGGTGCGTATATGCAACGAGGCAAGCTTATCTCGTTTAGAATAACCATTACCATTACAACAAACAATACTGCTGCAACAGCGATCTTGGCAACGCTTCCTGTGAACGGAAAAGCAGCAGTACAACAGGCTGTGGCGGGGCAAGACGTTGGAACTGGCGCTGTGTTGGGTGCAGGCATTCTGTCTGGTTTCGGTGTTGACAAGGTAACAATATTTAAGGCAGACGGAACGTACCCCGGCGCAGATGGAAAAGTTTTGGTTGTCTCTGGCACGTATGAAACGGCTTAGTGTGTGACTCACACAGGAGTAGATCATGTCTTGGATTACTGATTTGTTTAGCTCTCCACCTCAAGCGTCTCCCGCCGATAGGGGGCCGTCTGCTGAGGAAATCGCTGCACAGAAAGCGGCAGAGGAAGCGGCTGCACAAAAGCAGACCAATATAGCCAAACGTGGTCAGGCGGTAGATGCATCACGTCAGGCTGCGAATGACTATTTTACTAGTCTTGGCCTAGACCCTAACATGTTTAGCGATGACGTAAACCATCGCATCACGCAGGCGCTGTCTTATACTGCCGACGACGATCCGAACATCGGGCAGTACCTAGACAATCTGGGCCAGACAATCTACGATACCAGAACTGCCGCGAATAGGCAGAATGCAACAAGGCAGTTAGACTTGTCGTTCGCACCAGACTTTGAAACGTCGCGGATCGCTAACACAGCAGACGATCCGATACTCGCTGCTATCAATAATGAGCAACGAGGGACAGCAGACGACTACGTTAATAATTTGGTTAAGCGTGGCGTTATTTCTGCATCTGGACAAGCTGCTGCTGAGAAAGACCTAGACACGCAAGGCGCACGCGTCAAAACTATATTGGATGATCTAGGCAATACATCGATTGCAGCAGGTAGACAAAACCTGTCTGATATTGTTGGTCGTGGCAGGTCTGCTGCGTCTTCGTTAGCACTAGGCAACACCTTCGATCCAACCAAGTATACAAGCGAGGCGGATCAGGCGTACAATGATTTTGTCAATAACCTAGGAAACTCGATTAGGTCAAAGGTTACAGGCCCTTTGTATGACACATCTAAACTTGCTACAATAGCAGGTAGTGCGCAGGGTGCTGGCAACTTTAAGTTTGATCCCTCGGCATTGGCTGGAACAAACGTGAACAATCCGAATGATCCGACGGCGAACTTATTTGGTGGAAATCCGAACCAACGTCGCATAACTTTCTAACCTGTGTGACTCACACAAGGAATAGGTCATGGACCCAATTACTATAGCGTTGATGGGTGGGACTGCACTAAGCGGTCTTCTCCAAGGTAATGCGCAAAGGGACCAAGCCGAGCGTGCGTTGCAAATGCAGCAAGCACTTGCTCAGGAACAAATGAAATTTGCCAAGGCCGGTCGGACAGACGCCTACGGCAACAAAGTCTATTTCGACCCTACAACCAATGAGTGGAAAACACAACTTGATCCATTCCAGGATCGCCTCGTCAAAGCTGGCGAGGCTGAACAATTCAGAGGATTGACACATGATGCCGCGCAAAATCGTTCTATTCGCGATGCTGCTGCTCAGCGTGGGCGTACTGCTGGTGATTATTACGATAGGCTTGCTGGTCAGTATGTAAATCAGCAACCGCCAAGTGAGGGTTCTATTGAAGACGAGCTAATTCGTCTTGGCGTTGTTGGCAGTGATGTGGGTTATGGTCCGAATGTAAGTCGCACCGCAGGCAATCTACCGTATGCGATCAGCGGCGTACAGAACTATCAGACACCGTTGGCGCGGCTTGCTCAAATCATTGCCGGTGCTAGAGGCAATGCAATAAACGAACGTAACAACCGTGCTACTGCAAGGAACAACCAATTCTTGCCAGCCATGCAAAGCTTTGAGCGAACCGCAATGGGTGGACAGGGTTCAGTACCAGATCAGTCAACAACACCAAAGGACTTGATGAAAGAAAGTGGTGACATGGCGAAAACGCTTGTCACTGCACAGAACAACACATCAAGGAATATCGGCAACGCATTTAACCAGACTATTACAGCAGCCGGCAAACCTTACGAAGGTCTTGTGAAGGCCATGTCTATGTATAAGTCTCCGACTAACAAAACAGGGACAAATACAAACACGCAAGGTTACTATGGCGGTTCGCCTGAGACAAATCCGTTGCTGAACCCGAACACTTACAACTACTACAACGATCAAGACTGGCGACAGCGACAACAGAACATGAATAACGGAGTAGACACCTTCGACGACAGGTTCTATTTCCAGGGAGCGTAGCATGGATGCGAATGATCCGTCATATATGCAACAGTTGATGGACTTAGCCAAGACGATGTATGAGAACATCGTAGCAGATCGGGATTTCAGACCACCAGTGGAAAGAGACAATGCCGCGTTCCAGAGTAAAAGGCTCACGAGTTACAAGAGACCAAAGTATAGCTATGGCGGAGCCAAGCCAACATTCAACGACACAGGACAACCAGTCAAAGGAAGCGGTAGGTATCTTGAAACGGATAGGTTTGGATGATGGGTTTATCGAGAACCACATCATTAAAACGCTTAGGAATATGTTGCGTGAGATTGGTGCGGACGAAAACGATCCGAGAGCGAAGGCTTTGACGCGGCTGGATACAAAACAGCGTGTGAGTCACACAAAGGAAATATAAAATGGCAACAATCCCATCAGCCGCTGCAAAGTTCATCGGGGACGAATACGATCCAAACAGGATGGAGCAAGACCCATCCGAGTTTGATACTGAAATGGCGATTGATCCGCGGATTTACATGCTTCAAAAAATGAACCCGCCGCTAGACGAAGCGGCAATGCAAAACAGAAAGGACAGTAACATGGCAGACCCAATGACAATGCTTGCAGCAGCTATGCTAAGTGGTAGGCAACGAGCACCTAAGCCAGCTAAGCAATACTACAGCTTCGACGATGTAATGGACCCGAACGTGGTTCCGTTGCTAAAGTCGAATAAATATGCAAGGCAGATGACAGGGGCTGGCGAAAGTTTGCCAGATGTGGATGCGCGTATAGGTGACATGCACAACGCGGAGACGCGGGAAGCAAATATGGATGGCACAGCTATTGACTCGATTGGCGGAAGGTTTGCCAAAAAGCGTGAAATGGTCAATGATGAAGAAATGCTCAATAACATAAGCGACAATATGGGCGAGTCCAAATACAACGATCCTCGTGTTACCGGGGCAGGTAGGGACGACTTGCCTTCTACAGTAGATCAGTTTCGTCGCATGTATAAACGCGACCCTGCGACAGATACCGAGGTTGAGTTTTACTACGGCAATGACAAAGACGGGCCTGATAACGAGCCTGATACCGAAGAAGACCTGCGTAAAGGCAGATAGTCTGTGTGAGTCACACACAACAAGCACTTAGGCGTTGACATGAAATTAATCTATACACCAGACGGTTATCCGTACTGGATACCGGACGAAGACGAGCAAGCGGCTCCGTCCAAGGAGCCTGACGTAACAGTTCGCCCTCTTCCTGCGTTTCAGCCGGACAAAGATGTTCCGCCTGCATTGCAGCAATTCGACCCGATGCAAGAGGGACCAAATCCTCCTGCACCTACTCCGGTTGGTGCTGGTCCGACTGATATAAGCCAGCCTCTTGAAGCGCCTGTACCAGACCTACCGCCTCCGGTACAACAGTTTCAGCCTCCTGCCAGTTATGAAGAAGCGCCGGATTTACCTCCGGCGTCTACGCCTAATGTCATGGATACACTCTTTCCTCCAATGCAGCGTCAGATGGTTAGAGGTGCAACTACAGATGCGTTCTCTGGTCTATTGGAAGCCGCTGGTCCGATTGTAGGCGCTGCTGCTTCTCTATCTCCTATGGCTGCTATATCTCCTGCGTTCAAACAAGCAGCGCAGCAAATCGGTCCAGCATCAGCACAGGCTGCCGATATTATAAAGCAAGGCGGCGCTCGCGTTCTCGGAGTCAATCAAAAGCCGCAAGGGTTAGAGCGTTTGGCAAATGCTGCTGGCGGTGCGATTATGCCTGCTGGCAAAGCTACTATACCTCTCGCCGCTGCTGGTACAGCATTGAACTATATCCCCGATGCAATCGACGCAATGTTTCCTGCCGCACACGCTGCGCCTGCACCTAATCCGAACGCACCTCCACCTAGTCCTATAACTACACCAGTTGAAAGTGCTGGCGGCCCGACCGAAATGCGAACGCCTGAGTTGAAAACACTTGGCGTGTTAGCTGCTGCCACTATTGGCATGGCGCTTGGTCCGCGTATGTATCGCGCTGTTAAAGCCGGTGCTGTGCCACTTATGAAATCATATATGCCATCAGCCATTAACGATTTTGTATTTCCTACAGCTAGGTCTGTCGGTGAACATGCTGCGCCAGGAACGTTGGCTATCAGTTCTCCAAAAGATTTGGCACGTACATATGACGATGCGAACGCTGGCATATTCCGTGTGCTGAAAAAGTGGGGTGTTAACGGCACGGCGATGCAGCAACTTGAGAATGTGTGGGCGATCCAAACGCGGGCTACAGCTAATGCTATGGCCGAAACTGCAATCAACACAGGCAGAATGGATACGCCTCTTTACCAGTTTGTATCGAAGACGCCTCTTGCAGAACTTGCAAGGATAGACACAAAGGCTACAAGCGATTATCTGCACGCGCTGCAAACCATAGAACAGATTAAGCAGCATAGCTTGAAATCATTGAAGGGACGCGGACCTGTTGCTGGTCCACCTGTCATTCGTGGCATGTCTCTTGCTGACGCGACTGCTGTTAAGAAAGCGTTAGAACAATCTAATCCAGAGGTTGTCCCGTTCGCTAAAGCGTTTGCAGACATTGCGCAGTCGATGCGTAAGTTTGAAGCTGCTGGTGAATATGCAACTATACCGCAGAAAACATCGACACGATCTAAGTCGTCGTATAGGTTTTTGAATGCCAACTACAAATACGGCAACCCTTCTAAGGTTATAGGAGAACCAGTCACACGAGGCCCGGTCACACAAGACATGGCAAAGGAAATGATGGTCCGTCTTCGTAAGAGGATGGAGAATGAAGCTGTTGGTATGTATGTTGACATATCTCGCAAAGCTGAACCGCGTTCGTTTGTTAGAGTTACAGAAGAACAACTAAAGAAAAATCCAAATTGGCATCAGAATACTGTCTCGTTTTATCGTCGCGGCGTGAAGGAAACTTACACTGCTGACCCGATGGTAGCTGATGTGCTGCAACTCGATCCGTATATGATGACTGGTATGCTTTCTAACGGAGCATACATGGCAAAGCGTTGGATTGAGGTAGGCACAACAGGTGAGTTAGCTCCACACTTTGCTGTAACAAGTATGTTGCGAAGCTGGCAGATTGCCAAATTTACAACAGAAGAAGGTCTAAGAAGCCCATCGTTTGCTGGTACTTTATCTGCTGTTCCGCGTCAGCTTGCTCCACAGATTGCTAACCGATTGGCGGAGGCAGTGACTAACTCGTTGCAGCGAGGCAGTAACGGTTGGCTTAGTCAAGTGTTTCCTACAGCTTGGATACAAGGTGCAGCGGCGCGTCTTGCTGATTACTATGCAAAGAGTCTATGGCTGCAATTACAACATGCTGGCGGCGGGCGTGGTTCTATTCTACAACAACAGACACACGCAAATAACAGACTCGCAAACGCGATTAAAAACGCAACAGGTCCAGCCAAGCAATTTCTCGAAGGCTATAGGGCAGTCCTAAATTCTTTACACAACGCCCCCGCCTATGATTTCGCTGGCAAAAATTTTGGAAGGATGCCCACATGGCAACTTGCGAAAAAAGCGCGTGATCTAACAGGTGATCCGCGTATTGGTGGGCAGTACAAATCAGGAGGCCGAACAATTCGGTTCGAGAACAATGCTTCACGTGTGAGTCACACAGTTGGAAAACTGACAAAAGCATATGGTGCGGTAACCGAAATTGGTAGAACGTCTGTCCCGTGGTACAACGCAACTGTTCAAGGCATTAAACGTTTAGGCAAAGCCTATCTTGAAAACCCTGTAAGGTTTATGAAAAACGCTTGGTTGTATCAAGGCACGCCTGCTGCTGCGTTTTATTTATGGACAAGATCGTTAGGAAAAGACCCAAACGGTTTAGACTATACAGACTACAAGATGAACCGTCGATCTGATTATAACAAGACCATGAACTATTACATACCCATTCCAGGTCTTCCTGCCGAATACGGTATAGAGTTTCCACGCTTTCATGAAATGACGCCTTTGGCTCATATGACAGAGATTGCGCTTGACCACGCGTTTCGGTCTTCTTTGTTTACAGAAGAAGAGGATATGAGACATGCAGGCGCAAATTTTGCTAAAGTGATTGTAGACCCTGCGCTGCCATCATGGATTACAGTACCTTTGGCAATGGCGGGGATGCAGCCTCCACAAGGCTTATCTGGCTTGTTTACCGGAGACACATACAAACTTAGAGAAGAACCATTTGACCAACTAGGCGGAATGCCTAAGGTTGTTGAAGCGGTATTACGCTCTATGTTTCCTGGTATCGCCGATTACGTCGGATCAGGATATGCAGCCTATACGCAGACACCAAAAGGATTTATAGATGCAATAGGAAATATGGGAACGGCGGTTGGCAAACGGCTTATAGCAAAAACGCCACTGGTCCGTGACGTAGCAAATATACATGCGCCGATTTCAGGCGTGAATGCCGTCAGTGAAGAAATGCACGCTCGGCGTAAAGTGCTAAGTGAGTTAGAGAGGTTTTACAAATCACAGACAGTTGCTAAAGGCATGATTGGTGTGCGGCAAACATCACGCGGACTTAACGCGCCTGAAGGCAAATCGGCGGAAGGTGGTGCGTTGGCTACTGAGAGACTAGGTGAGCGTCCTCCTGCGCAACCAGCAGGACTAACTCAGCCTGTACCCACCAATCCACTATACAGCTTCTTCATCGAGTCGCTGCATAATAAATTTGTGAAAGACGCGCCGCATGACCGAAAGGGAGAAGAGACAGGCGCGATGGGCTTTCCTTCACTAATGGAAAGATACAACTGGCTTAGCCAGCACATCAGAACCTTGCAGAAAGTAAATGATGGCAACAACGTAACGTGGCAGCAACAGCTACAGAAACCTCTGCCGAATGTTCCAGGTGCGCCAACACAGTTAGATTATTTGCGTAGGAACAGCGTCAACCCAAAGAACCTGAATGAGGTTAGGAATTTCTATGAGAAGAAGAGACAAGACGCTGCAAGGTATATTCTGTTTATGATTAGGGGTGTAGAAAAAGAAATGTCAGACGCACTCGGCAAGCCGATTAAATTGGAAGACATTAGGCCGTATGGAAAAGGACTGGAAACGAAAGAAGAGTTGTTCGGTGGCGATGATACAGAACAAGGTGGGGGGTATCAGTGAGTCTGTGTGACTCACACACTCACTCCAATATCTTCGTTGTTGCCCGCCAGATCACAATGCTTCTACCACTACGACCATTGGCAGGGCGGACACTGAATTTGTCCGCCTTGCCTTCAGCCTGAAGCGCATTCAATTCATTTTCGATCATATCAGCATTTGCCCAACGTTCCATGAACCTAGTTATCTCACCGCGCTTTCTGCCTTGCGTACCAGCACGAATGAGATACTGCGCTAATGTGGATTGCCAATCTACGAAGACCATAGCCTTACCTTTCTATTGGTATGCATTCTGTTGTTATGTCGTGCGCGTTTTCTTTTCATACACGCATCGCAATACAAACGACGCCTTCCTTGTTTCTTGGGTAGATCGCACCAGAACGTCTTGCACCATTTAGTATGGCACTTTCTCTCTGCTGCTCCTTTGTGGTGTAAGTAACCACGCCAACCATTGTTGCCACAGTTGTGTGACTCACACCGCATTCGCGGATTGCCTTTACCAAAGAAATGCCAATGGCACCATTGCACATCGCATCCCGGATGGGCACAGGTTACAACTCTACCTTTTTCAGCTCGGACCACCTGTGCAAACCTTTTTGATCTTCCACGAAACCCGCAATCCACTGCCCCGTCTTCTTGTCTTTCTTTGCCTTCTTCGACCAGCTTGTCGGGTACGACATTTTCGTCTCCGCTGGAATGCTCAGAGGCTCCGGCGCTCTCTTGTGGTACACGTCCTGTATCCATATCGGGGACTCCGCGTGTTTCTTTAGAATGCTCAGGCATGTCTTGATCTTCCTCGGCGATGATATGCAGACTAGATTATCGTGTACGTCAATGGCGATGCGTGCCTCACCCTTCGGCCATCTGTCATCCTCTTCGCTTTTGTACCATGTCTCGACAACCTTATCACCGATTGTAGATTGTGGATAGAACGCGATGATCGACTCCAATACATCATCGTTAATCGCTTGGAGTACCTTGAACCGCCTACCTAACCCATTGTAGATATTCCGTGTTTGCCTAAAGCGACGTTCTTCCTCCCTCCACCAAAGGCGAAGCTGTGGAGTTGCTTTATGATATAGAAAATAGGCACGCTCCGCTTCGTGATATGGCAAACCTGTGACTTGACTAAGCCTGTATATGTCCATGCGATAGTTAAGCCCATGCCGACACCGCTTAGATACGTAACGCTTGGTCGGTTTATTATTTTCGTCCCAATCTTCCTTCGGTACACTGTCATACGCAATGTGGAACATTTCCGACGCGAGTGCCCTGTGACAATCATACGATCCATCAATCTTAGCGCGTGCGAACTGTTGCTTCCAGATGGGAATATCGGCCCTGAATGAAACCACTTGGGCTTCTGCCTGAGCCAGGTCAAAGTATCCGAATACCATGCCAGGATCAGCGACATACATGCCGCGCGCCCTGACAGGTTGGTTCTGCATATTGCCCCCTTCTTCCTCCACCAGTAATTGCGCGGAAGATAATCTCCCTGGTGCGCGTGTAGTGCCAAATTGTCTATATTCACACCTAAACCGGCCATCTTCAGAGACGCGAGACTTTGCATATGTTCCCGCAAATTTCGCTTCCTCTTTGAACGTATCCAGTTTCGCGAGCATTTCTTTTGCCATAGGAGGTGTAGAACTATGCTTGATAATTTCCTTTCTATTTTCTTCATCAGTAGACCTTCCTCTTCCGGTTAGCTCTAGCTTATCGAAGAACAGGACTTGTAGTTGCTGCCATGAGAGCGGATTGGGTTTGTATTCTGGATCGCCGGTTAGCTCTGCTACGATTGCATGAAACTCGTCTCTGAGCCTATCTACGTCTTTTAGAACTTGCTCAGTAATAAGTTCTTTGATGGGTAGATCGACTTTCACACCATGCACAGTTGCAGGGATTAGGTGTGGTTGCGCTCGCATAACATGATTGAAGAAGAACTTGTCTAGGTTCTCTTTCTTCAACTCTTCCTGCATACCCAACCATGCAGTATAAGTCATGCAGCAGTCCGCCCCGTTGTAGCGCCAGAACGTGTCTATATCTCCGCCCTCTTTCCATGCTTCATAATCGTCCTTATAGAAAGGGTGCCTTGTATATTGGGAGGTAAGGAATGCGAGGTTATGAGGGAGTGTAGGGTATAGAGTGTGATGTGCAAGCAATGTATCTGCATAAAACTTAATTTTGAGTCTCGCGTGAAGCCATGAAAAGTACGCGTCGAACTGCGCGTTTTGTCCCACCATTCTGTGTGAGTCACACAGGTCTTG
>Ga0070686_100001661_pt1 | contig 12427 bp, 12 predicted proteins | sample KBSS23LmetaG_FD_65654 | JGI IMG/M metagenome (GOLD analysis project Ga0070686, IMG submission 65654) | Switchgrass rhizosphere microbial communities from Kellogg Biological Station, Michigan, USA - KBS S2-3L metaG | ecosystem: Host-associated > Plants > Roots > Rhizosphere ...
GTCGCGTCCGCCGAAGCCGCGCCACAGGATCGTGTTGTCGAGGCCGAACTGCCGCCAGATCTGCGGCATCTGGCCGACGTGGCCGAACAGATCCGGCAGATAGCCGACCGGCATCGGCGATCCGTACTGGCGCGAGATGCGGTGGCCGCGAATGAGGTTGCGGATCAGTGATTCGCCGCTGACGAGAAATTCGTCCGGCATCACGTACCACGGCCCGATCAGAACACGGCCGGAGGCGATCGCGGCGCGCAGCCGCGCCTCCTGCTCCGGGCGGATCTCGAGGTAGTCCTCGAGCACGATCGTCTGGCCGTCGAGATGAAAATACTTGTAGGACGGATCGCTATCGAGCAGATCGAGGAGCCGATCGATCAGCGCCACCAGCCGGAAGCGGAATTGCTCGTGGGTCAGGTACCACTCGCGGTCCCAGTGCGTGTGCGAAACGACGTGGATGTCGAGCATGCGGCGTGTGCACCCCTCGCGGTCAGCCTTTGACGGCGCCGGCGGTCAGTCCGGCAATGAAGAAGCGTTGCAGAAGCACGAAGGCGGCAATCACCGGCACCAGCGCGATGAAGCTCGCGGCGGCGAGCAGCTGCCAGTCGGTCTCGTAGGCGCTCTGAAAACTGAACAGCCCCAGCGGCATCGTGAAGCGCTCCTGCGAGTCGAGCAGCACGAGCGCGAGACAGAATTCCGACCAGTAGGCCGCCAGGTTGAACACCGCCGCGGCGCCGAGACCCGGCGCGACGATCGGCAGCACGATCGTCCACAGCGTGCGAGCGCGCGAGGCGCCATCGAGCGTCGCCGCCTCGAACAGCGAGGCGGGAACGGCGTCGAAGAAATTCTTCAGCACCCAGATCGAAAACGGCACCTGCATGGCGGCGTAGACCAGCATCAGCCCGGCGCGCGTGTCGATCAACCCCAGCCGCTCGACGACGCCGTAGATCGGGACCAGCAGGATCACCGGCGACAGCATCTGGGCCGCGAGCAGAGCGCCGAGGAGCGGCGTCCGGCCGGCAAAGCGTTCACGCGAGAGTACGTACGCCGCCGGAATCGCGGCCGCGAGCGTGAGCACCGTGGCGACGCTGGCGACGATGGCGCTGTTCCAGAGGTACCACGGGACCTGCGTGTGGGTGAGCGCGAAGGTGTAGTTGGCCAGCGACGCGCCGCGCGGAATCCAGCGCGGCGGGTATTCGTAGACGCCGGCTTTGCTCTTGAGCGAGAGCGACAGCAGCCACAGTTGCGGCAGCAGGAACAGCGCGACGATTGCCGCGAGCGGCACCGCGAACGCTGCGCGTCTACGCATCGATCGGTTGCTCCGTCGGGCGGAACATCAGGCGGCTGGCGAGCGCCGCGAGCAGCAGGTTGACGATCAGCATCACGACAGCAACGGCGGCCGCACGCCCGGCTTCGAGATCGAAGAAGCCCAGCCGGTACATGAAGAGGGAGATCACCTCCGTCCGCCGCGCCGGGCCGCCACCGGTCAGCGGAATGATCAGGTCGAACGTGTTGAACGAGGCGATCGTGATCAGGACCAGGTTCAGCGTGAGCACCGGCGCCAGTTGCGGCACGAGCAGCCACCGCAGCCGCTGCCACGCCGACATCCCCTCGAGATCCGCCGCCTCGTGCAGCTCGCGCGGGACACGCTGCATGCCGGCGTAGAGCAGGATCATGCTGAACGCGCAGCCGCGCCAGACGTTGGCGACGACGACTGACGCCAGCGCGAGCAGCGGCGAGGAGATCAGCGGCACCGGTCCGAGGTGCAGCAGCGACAGGTAGTAGTTCACGATCCCCGATCGGTTTTCGATCAGCAGGATTTTCCAGAGCACGCCGGCAAGCACGCCCGGCATCACCCAGGCGCTCACCACCGCGACCCGCGCCGCCAGCGTGCCGCGGGCGCGCCGCCGCCGCGCCGCGTCGATCAGCCACGCGACCGCGAAGCCGATCGTCAGCTGCAGCGCCACCGATGCGCCGACGAACACCACCGTGACGCCGATCATCCCGTAGAACGCCGGGTCGGCAATCACCGCCCGATAGCTGGACGTGGTGTAGGTGTAGCGCGTGCCGGCGACTGTGGCGTCGGTCAGCGACAGCCGCAGCAGATCGAACATCGGGTAGATCAGGATGACGGTGACGAGCGCGAGCGCCGGCAGCAGCCACGCGGCGACGCCGCGGTTGCCGCGCCGCCCGCGAACGAGCAGGGCGATCGGAAACACGGCCGCGGCGATCATCGGCAGCCAGGCGATCGGGTCGCCAGAGGTTCGTTGCGGTGTCGCCTGCGTCGAGCGCCGTCGCGAGTACTCGACGTTCACCGCTGCCCACGCGGCGTCGAGCGCCTCCTCGGGCGTGCGTTCGCCGGAGATCACGGCGCCGATGGCGAGCTGCAGCTGCTGCGAGATCGCCGGATAGATCGCAACCGTCGGACGGGCATGACCGCTCACCAGCATCTGTCCGAAGCGGCGGTACCAGACGTCCTGGCTGAAGATCGGAAAATCGCGATAGACGCTCTGCCGCACGGGAAGATGCCCGGTCGCTTCGCTGATCCGGGCAGCGTGCGCCGGCGCTTCGACGTCGCGGATGAATTCGACCGCCGCCTTGCGCCGCGCCGGATCCTTCGCGAACACCACCCACACCCAGCCGCCGGTGCCGGTCGAGTGGGTGCCGGGATCGGCCGTCGGAATCGGCGCGATGTCCCACTTCGCGAAGTCCGCCGGCGAGAGCCCGGTCTCGAGATCCTTCAGCTGCCAGTTGCCGCCGAGAAACATCGCGGCGTCGCCGGCGACGGCCGCGCCGGTGAGCTGCTGATAATCGTTGTGGCCGAGGACCGAGCGCGGCGAGGCGCCGCGCTGAATCGTGTCGCGGAGAAACGACAGCAGCCGCAGCATCGCCCGGCGGTTCGCGCCTTCGCCGAAGATCGGCCGGCCGTCGCGATCGACGAGCTCGCCGCCCTGGGCCCAGAACATCGCCAGGTGATCGAACACGGTCGCTTCCCAGCGGCCGGCGTTGTAGATGTAGCCGGCGATATGCCGCTCGCGGGCGATCCGGCTGGCGACGTCGAGCAATGCGTCCCAGGTCGCGGGCGGCACCGGAACGAGATCCTTGCGGTAGAAGAGCACGCGGCAATCGGTCTCGTGCCACATCCCGAGGACGCGCCCGGCGGGGTTGGAGAGCGTCTGGATCGTGAAGGGCAGGAAATCGCGCCGGTCTTCGGCCGGCCAGAACTCGTCGAGCGGCTGGACGGCGTCGGCAAGCAGCGGCATCCAGAAGCTGTCGATCGAGGCAACGTCGGGCAGCCGTCCGGCAGCGGCGGCGAGCTGCAGCTTGGCCTTGTGGAGCTCGAGCGCCGGCATCACCGAGACGCGCAGCTGCACGTCGGGGTGGGCGCGTGCCCAGTCGGTGAAGACATCGGTAAAAACGCTGGCGATCGCCGGCCGCGCCGCCAGGTGCGAGTAGTCCTGCTGCGCCCAGACGCTCAGGGTGGTCGCGGCGTCGGGGCGGCCGACGCGCACCGGGGTGACCAGTTCCTGCGCGCGCAGCCCCGGCGCCGCCGCAGACAACGCGAGAAAGGTGATGAGCGCGGCGCGCACGGGCGAAATTATACTGGCGCGCATGAAAACACTCAGACCGTGCCTCGCCGAGTTCCTCGGCACCTTCTATCTCTGTTTTGCCGGCATCGGCGCGATCCTGTGCAACACGCCGGCGGTCGGCGCCGCGCCCGGCCTGCTCGGAATCGCGCTCGCCCACGGCCTGGCGCTGTCGATCGCCGTCAACGTGTTCGGCGGCGAATCAGGCGCGCACTTCAATCCGGCGGTGACGGCGGGATTTCTCGTCACCGGCCGCATCGCACCGCCGCTTGCTGCCGCCTACGTGGTGGCGCAGCTGCTCGGGGCGACCACCGCTGCTGGGTTCTGCCGATCGATTTTTCCGGCCGACGCGGTGTCGGCCGCGAACCTCGGCATCCCGCTGCCCGCGGCGTGGGCGACGACCGGCACAGTGCTGACCGCCGAATTCATCATGACGTTTCTGCTGATGACGTCGATCTTCGGCACCGCCGTCGACGATCGCGGCCGCGCGGTGAAGATCGGCGGCTTCGGCATCGGCCTGACGGTCGCGTTCGACATCCTCTGCGGCGGCCCGGTCACCGGCGCCTCGATGAACCCGGCGCGCTCGTTCGGCCCGGCGCTCGAGATGATGTACTGGCAGTGGCACTGGGCGTACTGGGTGGCGCCGGTCGCCGGCGCCTGCGCCGCGGCGCTGGTCTACGAGCACGTGCTGCTGAAGCCGATGCGCCCGAAAGTTGATGAACCGCGGGCGATGCGCGCATAAGCGGTGGAGATACCCGTAGTGTCCGCCTTCACGCGGACCGTGATCACACAAGGCACGTGTGACGCTGCATTCGCGCCCACGGTCCGGCTGAAGCCGGACACTACGAAAGCGGCGGGTTATCCGAACGTGCGCCAGACTCTCGTCAGGTAGTCGCTCATCGTCAGCGCGATCAGGATGCCGAACCAGAAGATGCTGCCGAGTACTACCGCCCAGGTGAGGCGGGTGCTGTACTTCACGTGCATGAAGAACAGGATGACGATCGTTGCCTTGAAACAGGCGATGCCGATTGCGGCAATCGTGTTCAGCGGCCCGAGGTCGAAGAAGGCGATCTGCACGGTGAGATACGTGCAGAACATCAGAATCGCGAAGATCGTGTAGTAGAGGCGTTTGGGAAGAATGTGCGCAGACATCAGTGTGCGTGCCGTCCCAGCAGGTAGAGCAGCGGGAACAGGAAGATCCAGACGATGTCGACGAAGTGCCAGTAGAGCCCGGCGATCTCGATCGGGCTGTAGTACTCGGCGGTGATCGTCCCGCGCCACGCCCACCACAGCATGAAGGTCATGATCCCGAAGCCGATGATCATGTGCAGCGCGTGAAGGCCGGTCATCAGGAAATAGAGCGAGAAAAAGATCTGCGCGTGCACGGCGTACTGCGGCTCTTCGAAATGGAACGACGGCCCGGGCACGTGGTGCTCGACGAACTTCTGGTAGTACTCGACGCTCTTGATGCCGAGGAATACCAGGCCGAGCGCCATCGTCGCAACCAGGAACAGCATCAGCAGCTTGCGCTGACCCAGTTGCGCGGCATGGACCGCGAGCGCCATCGTCAGGCTGCTGGTGATGAGGACCGCCGTGTTGATCGTGCCGAGCGTGATATCGAGCGAGTGGCTCGCCGCGGCGAACGCCTCCGGATACCAGGTTCGGTAGACGGTGTAGACCAGGAACAGGCCGCCGAAGAACAGCACTTCGGTGACCAGGAACACCCACATTCCCAGCGTCGTCGCCTCGGCCTGTTGCTCGAGGTTGTCGAAGTGGTGCGCCAGGCCGGGGACGTGAGGATGGTGCGCGGCTTCAGGCAACATGACCCTCCGCTGGCGCGCGATAGTCGTACGCCTCCCAGGTCACGATCGGCGTCTGCGTGAAATTCTCGGTCGGCGGCGGCGAGGTCGTCGTCCACTCGAGGCCGACCGCGCCCCACGGGTTCGAGCCAGCCAGCCGGCCGTAGCGCAGCGACCACATCAGATAGAACATCGGCAGCAGGTAGCCGACGCCGAGGATTGACGCGCCGGCCGACGACAGCACGTTGAGCACCTGGAAGTCGGGTGGATACGCGTGGTAGCGCCGCGGCATGCCGAGATAGCCGACCACGAACTGCGGGAAGAAGGTGAGGTTGAAGCCGATGAAGATGATGCCGGCGCTCAGCTTGGCGAGCGCTTCGTTGTAGAGCCGCCCGCTGATCTTCGGCCACCAGTAGTGCAGGCCGCCGAGGTATCCCATGATCGTGCCGCCGACCATGATGTAGTGGAAGTGCGCGATGATGAAGTACGTATCGGTCACGTGCACGTCGAGGCCGATCGCCGCGAGGAACAGCCCGGTCAGCCCGCCGATCGTGAACAGCCCGATGAAGCCGTAGGCGTACAGCATCGCGGTATCCCACGACACCGCGCCTTTGTACATCGTCGCCGTCCAGTTGAAGACCTTCACCGCCGACGGAATGGCGACGAGAAAACTCAGAATCGAAAAGATCATCGCCGAGTAGACCGACTCGCCGGCGACGAACATGTGATGGCCCCAGACGAGGAAGCCGAGCACCGCGATGGCGAGGCTGGCGAAGGCGACGAACGGGTAGCCGAACACCGGTTTGCGGCAGCCGGCGGCGACCAGCTCGCTGATCACGCCCATCGCCGGCAGCACCATGATGTAGACCGCGGGATGCGAGTAGAACCAGAACATGTGCTGGAACAGCACCGGGTCGCCGCCGAGCCGCGGATCGAAGAAGCCGAAGTGGAAGACGCGTTCGAAGGCGACGAGCAGCACCGTGATCGCGATCACCGGCGTGCCGAGCACGTTGATCAGGCTGGTCGCGTAGGTCGACCAGAGGAACAGCGGCATCCGGAACCAGGTCATGCCCGGCGCGCGCATCCGGTGAATCGTGACGATGAAATTGAGGCCGGTCAGGATCGATGAGAAGCCGGTGATGAAGATGCCGAGCGCCGTCGGTATGACGTTGGTGGTCGACGAGACGGTACTGAACGGCGTGTAGAACGTCCACCCGGTGTCGACGCCGCCGGTGATCAAGGCGTAGAGCGTGAACAGTCCGCCGGTGACGAAGATGTACCAACTGAACAGGTTCAGCTTGGGAAACGCCAGATCCTTCGCGCCGATCATGATCGGGACGAGGAAGTTGCCCAGCACCGAGGGGATGGCGGGGATGAGGAAGAAGAACACCATCATCACGCCGTGCATCGTGAACAGCTTGTTGTAGGTCTCGTCGGTGACGAGATCGCCGGCCGGCGTCGCCAGATCGAGGCGGATCAACACAGCCATCGCGCCGCCGACGAAGAAGAAGAACGTCACGCTGGCCAGGTAGAGCAGCGCGATGCGCTTGTGATCGCGGGTCAGCAACCACGACTTGATGCCGTAGCCGTCGTTCAGGTAGTGATGCGGCGGAATGAGAACCGTACTGCTAGGCATGTCTATCTCTTCACCGGAGTGGCTTCGCCGGGCGCCGGACCACCGGTCGTCGGCCGCGCCGCGGGCGTTTCGGCGCGCGCCGCCAGCGATTTGACGTATTCGACCAGCTCGAGGAGCTGCTCCTCGGTCACCAGTCCCTGAAAGGTCGGCATGATCGGCTGGAAGCCGGCGGTGACCTGCGCCGTCGGGTGCAGGATCGACTCGCGGACGTAAGCTTCGTCGACGGTGACGGTTTCGCCGCTCTGCAGCTGTACGGTCTTGCCGAACAGGCCGTCGAGCACCGGGCCGCGGCCCTGCGCATCGGGACGATGGCAGGTGTTGCAGGCGAGATCCTGGAACAGCTTCTCGCCCGCCGAGGCCAGCGAGCCTTCGCTGACGCCGCCGCTCAACCACGCCTGGTACTCGCTCGGTTCCATCGCGATCACCTCGCCGATCATCCCGGAATGGCGAGTGCCGCAGTATTCGGCGCAGAACAGCCGGTAGCGCCCCGGCTTGGTGGCGTGAAACCAGATGTTGATGTAGCGGCCCGGCACGACGTCGGCCTTGATGCGAAACGCCGGGACGAAGAAGTCGTGGATCACGTCCTCCGACGTCGTGATCAACTTCACCGCGCGCCCAACCGGGACGTGCAGCTCGTTGATCTCGCGCTGGCCATCGAGGTGCTGGAACTTCCACATCCACTGCTTGCCGACGACGTAGACGTTCAGCGTCTCGTCGGGCGGCCGCGCCATCGCGTAGTAGACGCTGGCGCCCCAGACGAAAATCACCATGGTGATCAGCAGCGGGATCACCGTCCAGCCGATTTCGAGCGCCATGCCGCCGTGGATTTGCGCGCCGATCTGGTCGGGCGAGCGGCGGTGATACTTGATCGCGTAGTAGATGATCAGCCCGGCGATCAGCACCGAGAAGAAGCCGGCGAGCGCGAGCAGGAAGAAGTACAGGTTGTCGACGCGCGACGCCATCGTCGACGCGGCTTCGGGAAACAGGGGCGTTCCAGAACCCATGGTGATCAAAAACCGGTGAGCCGCGAGTCGGGCGCCGCGAGCCGCGACTCGGCCGCAAGTCGAGCGGCGCCGCGCTTCTCCCGGCGCAGCATGAGGAACACGAAGCCGCCGAGGGCGAGGACGGTGACGATGCCGGCGAGGCGCAGCGCCCGCATGACGACGAAGCCGTAGCGGCCGCTCATCGGGTCGTAGTGGTAGCAGTAGAGCAGCAGCGCGTCGGCGGCGTTGCCGACGCGGCCGTCGGACGCCTCGACGATCGCGTAGCGCAGGTCGCGCGGTCCGTACTCGATCCCGAACAGGTAGCGAGCCAGCCGGCCGTCGGCGGTGAGCACGATGATGCCGCTGGGATGGGCGAACTGCTTCGTGGTCGCATCCCACACGTAGCGGAACCCGGCTGCCTTCGTCAGCCGTTCGATCGACGGCGGATCGCCGGTGAGGAAGTGCCAGCTGGTGTCGGCGCCTTCGCGCTTGTAGCGCTCGAGGTACATCGCCTTCTTCGCGCTCGCCGAGGCCGGCGTGTCGGCGGGATTGAAGCTGACGGTCACGATCTCGAAATCCTGTCCGGGCGTCAGCGACAGGACGCCGAGCGCGCTCGACAGGCCGTTGATCACCTGCGTGCACAGCATCGGGCAGTCGTAGTAGGCGAAGACGAGCACCACCGGACGCTTGCCGAAATAGTCGCCGAGACGAACGGTGGCGCCGCGTTCGTCGCGGAACGTGACGTCGAGCGGCACCCGCTGATCGATGTTCTGATCGAATCCGATTTCACGCAGCGCCGGCGGCACCTGCGACGACGTCATGCCCGGCTCCCGCTTATAGCCGGCCGCGCCTGGCGGGCTCGTAATCTGCGCGTAGGCATCAACCGCGGAGCACGCAGAGATCGCGGAAACAATTAGTACGAAAACAAAACTCTGCGGACTCCGCGTGCTCCGCGGTTTCACACACGGCTGGGTCATTTCTTCTGCTCGGTTCTTGCCGGCAACCCGCGGGCTAGCGTTTTCTTGATCGCTTCGTCGATCGGGATGCGGACGATGCCGGCGTTGCGATCGACCCACGAGTAGCCGGCGAGCGCCTCGTCCTCTCTGACCCGCAGATCGGCGAGGTCCTGCCGCGGGTTGGTCTGCAGCCGCGGCTCGGGCGGCAGGCGGTTCTCCTGGGCGGCGGCGAGCGGGTACTCCGGCGTCGCCTGACGCGCCTCGCGGACGTCGAAGTACTTGAAGAGCACGCCGACGACGAGGTGAATGACGATCGCGGCGACGATCAGCCCGCCGCCGAACATCAGGACGCCGCGGATGTTGACGTCGCTCTCCTCGTGGTGGACGTCGGGATTGTCGCCGGCGTGTGCCGGATGGGTCGCGTGCGGGTGATGCAGTTCGGCCATGATGTCTAATGCGCCGGCCGCGGCGGCGCGCCGCGCTCGATGATGCGGCCCAGCGTCTCGTCGAATTCCGGATCGTGGACCGGCAGGATCGCGCGGCCGCGCAGCTGGTAGATGAACGCCGCGAGCCAGAGCGCGCCGACGCTCAACGGAATCCAGGCGTCCATCCAGCTGACCGCAATACCGTCGGTGTGGAACTCCGGACCGATCAGCCACCACAGATCGACCAGCCGCACCACCAGCACGGCGATGGCGACCCTGACGAGCAGCCGGCCCTGGCGCTTCACCGTCCGGGAGAGCAGAACCACGAACGGCAGCGCGAAATGAAACAGCATCAGCACGACCGCGATCGGCCGCCAGCCGGTCTGCATGCGGTGCAGGTACCAGGCGATCTCCGCCGGCAGATTGCCCGCCCAGATGATCAGGTACTGCGAGAACGAGAAGTACGCCCACAGCATCACGAACGCGAGCATCAGGTTGCCGAGATCGTGGAAGTGTGCGGGGACGACGATCTGATCGAGCGGCGGACGGCGGCTCAGCCAGACCAGCACGATGATCAGGAACGCGAGCGAGGAGAGCCCCTGGCCGCCGAGAATCAACACGCCGTAAATCGTCGAATACCAGTGCGGCTCGAGCGACATCATCCAGTCGAACGACGCGAAGGTGATCGTCAGCCCGTAAGCCACCAGGCCGCCGCCGCTCAACATCTGCATGCGCCGGGCGATGCGCGGATCGCCGGTGCGATCCTGCTCGAGCGACCAGCGGTTCAGGAAGTACGAGAGCGCGTTCCAGGTGAGGAAATAAATCGCCGCGCGGGTGAGAAAGAAGGGGACGTTCAGGTAGAGCTGCTTGTGCTGCAGCGCCTCGTCGTGGGCGACGAGATCGGCGTTGGTCCACGGATAGATCCGCATCACGCCGAGGGCAATCGGCAGGAACAGCACCGTCATCAGCGGGATGACGCGCGAGGCGGCGCCAATCGGCCGGCGAATCAGCACGCCCCACGCGCCGCCCGACAACTGGTGCACCATGCCGAGCGCGAGGCAGCCGAGCGTGACGCCGAGCCACAGCATGTAGGCCATCAGGTAGGACTGGAAGAACTGACGGCTGTTGAGCAGAAAACCGAGCACGGAGACCACCGCGCCGACGGCGCCGGCGATCAGCAGCCGCTGCTGCAAATCTTTCAGCTCGGGAATCGCGACGTCGGCGGTCTGGGTGATGGAAGGGGTCACCGGATCTTGTCCCGTTCGGAAGCCGGCACGTCGGCGAGCGTCGCGTGGCCGCTCAACTGCAGCGCGCGGACGTAGGCGACGATCGCCCAGCGATCCTCGGCGCGAATCTGCGCCGCGTAGTCGGGCATCGCGCCGAAGCCGTTGGTGATCACATCGAAGAAGTGTCCGACCGGCGCATTGATCAACCGGTCTTCGAGGTACGACGGCGGCCGCCGGTACCCGCGCAGCACGACCATCCCGTCGCCCTGACCGGTGCGGCCGTGGCACGGCGAGCAGTAGATGTTGAACCGTTCGCGGCCGCGCGCCATCGTCGCGGCCGTGACCGGCGCGGGGAACACCGTCGCGTCCTGCCCGTTGATCTTGCCGGTGTAGGTGAGGTCGTCGTCGCGCAGGTGGCCGCGCGCGACTGTTCCTTCCACGACCGGCCGCGCCGACCGCGCGTCGCCGAAGAAGGTCGACTCGCGCAGCGGTATGTACTTCGGTTGATCGTGCATGTCCTGGCGGCACCCTGGGACTGCAAGCACGGCCACCGCCAGCACCGTAGCGCAGCCCTTCAGGGCTGCACGGCGGCTGGTAGCAGGCCTGAAGGCCTGCGCTACGAGACCGCGCCAGCCGTTCACCGCTGCTCGTTCAGTCGGCAACGGTGGTGACCTCTCGCGGATTCAGCGTTTCCAGAAACTGGCGTGTCTTTTCCAGATCGAACTTCGGATCCTTCGATTCGATGCAGAGGAAGAACCGGTTGCGGCTGGCGAGCGCGAAGCGCGGCACGTTGAAGACCGGGTGATACGGCTGCGGCAGGCCGTTCAGCGCCAGCATGCCGAGTACCGCCGAGAGGGCGGCACCGAGGATCGTGCACTCGAAGGTGACCGGGATGAACGCCGGCCAGCTGTGAAACGGCTTGCCGCCGACGTTGATCGGATAGGCGAGGACCGACACCCAGTACTGGAGCGCGTAGCCGCCGAGGCAGCCGACCAGGCCGCCGATGAGCACGATCAGCGGCAGGCGCGTGTGGTGCGAGCCGAGCGCCTCGTGCAGTTCCTCGATCGGATACGGCGAGTAGGCGTCGACACAGCGGAAGCCGGCGTGATGGGTGCGCTCGGCCGCCGTCACCAGCGACGTCGGATCCTCGAACTCGGCGAGCAGGCCGTAGATCGCCGGCGTCTTCATTCGTCGCTCACCTTGGCTTCAGGCAGAATCGCCCGCATCTCCGCGATCGAGATCATCGGCAGGAAGCGCAGGAACAGGAACAGCAGCGACAGGAACAACCCTATCGTGCCGATGAACGTCGACCAGTCCCAGAACGTCGGCAGATAGTTGCCCCACGACGTCGGCAGGAAGTCGCGGTGCAGGCTGGTGACGACGATGACGAAGCGCTCCAGCCACATGCCGATGTTGACGATGATCGCGATCACGAACAGCCACGGCACGCTGTTGCGGACGCGGCGGAACCAGAGTGCCTGCGGGATGACGATGTTGCAGAGAATCAGCGCCCAGTAGGTCGGCGCGTAGGCGCCGGTGAAGCGATTGACCGGCACGTACATCTCGAACTTGTCGGCACTGTACCAAGCGACGAAGGCCTCGGTCAGGTAGCCGTAGGCGACGATCAGACCGGTGACCAGCATCACCTTCGCCATGTTCTGGAGATGCCGCATGGTGATGAAGTCTTCGAGGCCGTAGACGGCGCGGATCGGAATCGCCAGCGTCAGCACCATCGCGAAGCCGGAGTAGATCGCGCCGGCGACGAAGTACGGCGGGAAGATCGTCGTGTGCCAGCCGGGCAGGATGGCGATCGCGAAGTCGAAG
>Ga0070686_100001662_pt1 | contig 12426 bp, 8 predicted proteins | sample KBSS23LmetaG_FD_65654 | JGI IMG/M metagenome (GOLD analysis project Ga0070686, IMG submission 65654) | Switchgrass rhizosphere microbial communities from Kellogg Biological Station, Michigan, USA - KBS S2-3L metaG | ecosystem: Host-associated > Plants > Roots > Rhizosphere ...
GACTCTCCAGAATCGATTGGTAGGTGTGCTTGTCGTTGCACTCGACACTAACGGCGATTTCGTAGTCAATCAGTCAGCAACCTATGACCTGCAGCGCGACTTCGGTTTGCCTTCAGCGGCAGCGGTGGTTGCGGGAACAGCTTTGGATAGACGCGAATTCGTCGTTGTCTCATCGAGTGGTTACTACAACTCAGAGAATCCTAACGACCCCAACAATGAACCATCGCCTGGAGTCGTAATCCTCGTTCGTAATCCTTTGACTGGTGGATTCGATAACTCACGTTCTCGAACCCTCGTAAGCGTCGGCGACAATCGGCTGTTCAACGCGAACGGATTGACTTTACTTCCCAACAACGACGTACTGATTGCTGATTTTGCTTCCTACGAATTAAGAATCATTCGCGACACTAACCAGGATGGCTACCCTGACACGCTCGATAACGTACCGTACTACTCCTACCAGTTCTCCGATGATGCACCGTTAGACGTGGCGGCGAATTCACGTGGTGTTGTGTTCTCGCATTCGGTCGGCACCGACTCACTGATGCTGGCCGTTTACGATGACAACGGTGACGGCCGCGCGGATCACGACGAAGTCGTCGTCGAGGGACTTTCAATTGACAACAACTTATTTCTGCATGGCTTGACCGTCGATCAAAAAGGGAACGTCTACGTGATCGAGGATGCCTCATCGTCATTTGATGGCTCTGAAGGCAATGGTGGGATCGCGCGCATCGATGCCTTTCCTGATCCGAATCAAGATGGCACGTTGCGAGACGGAACCGTATTTTCGACTTCGGATTTTGACGACCATGCGGTATCGGGATTGGCCTTTGGTCCATCAGCACAGGGACGCAAGATGATCAGAAGGACCGTCCGCACTACCGGAGGTGCCGATGAATCTGGCAATCGGTCATTTGTGGAGCTACCGGTAGTTGATCCGTCGAGAGCGAACGAAATCCTGATACTGAACTTACCGTCGGTTGTTCATTCTGATTCTGATAATGAGAAGCCGCCATGTGAGGAATCAGAAACTAAAGAAGCGGAAGCAACACCGAAATCGCAAAAGAAGAAGGTTGATAAACCGAAGTGTTCAGAACAGATTTGATCGCCGTGAGGCTTTTGCATCGAAAGTCCATACAGATGGTAATCAGTTCGTGCTTTTTCGTGTGATTTCGTGGAAGTTTTTGTTCGCCGGCATATGAGGACGATCCACGAAATCACACGAATCAAACACGAATGCACGTGACTCCAAGTAGATCTGACTTGTTGAATCAGAGTTTCGAAGAGACGTTACTCTGAACTCGGTTCGATCGTCATTCGCGGCAGGATTCTCGGCTGACCATCTATCTCGCTCACGACGTCACCGGTGCGAGTTGCTCCCATTCGTTCGTAGAACCCGGCAGCGTTCGGATCGGCTGTAATATCGACGTTGCGAACATTCATCCCCGTTGAACGATCCATCGCATCAAGAAACAGTTCTTTGCCTACGCCGCTGCCAATGTAAGCCGGTGCAACCCACATGTGCTCGAGCTCAGCTCGTGTGCCGCTGACGCACAAAGCATAGAAGCCACAAATCTCCTGATCGCGCTCGTAAACGTAGACGTGATTGTTTCGAATGAAGTCTTCGGAGATCGTAAGGTCAGCTTCCCAACGCTTTATCCAATGCTCTGGATAACCCCAATACTGCTTTGCGCCCAAAGCAATGGCGCTGAGTGTGGCAGCCTCGTCAGGCGATGATTTTCTGATGGTCATAGAAGCAGAAGTTAGTGAACAACCGACTGTGTTCCGTCAGCATATCTCACGCCGACGATAACTACATGTTCCACCAGCCCGTTGCGTTCGTTCTTATCAAGCGAATAAACGCTAATACGTTGAGTCGGTGGCCTTGACAGAGTCAGCATTAAATCTTTCGTCTTACCGGGTCCAACGTTGGTATCACTCGTGAATTCATGACGACCTAATTCCTCGCCGGTTGTTCCGTCGGTAAAGACGTAATCCCAATCAATAGACGTAATTGGCGCTGACCCATTGTTCTTAATCTTGGCCCTATAGACAAAGACGTATCGCGCCGGACCTTTTTCTCTCTTTTGTTCGACGTTGGCTTCGTCAGCCTTTGCTTCGCGCTTGATGTGGTCGGCGCCGTTGCCGCCGCCGCGCTTCGCGTCGTCGATCCGCTTTTCATTTCTTACACGCGCGCGCATCTCGTCGAAATTTTCCAGTGGACCACCGAACGGATCCCTTTCCCAGTTCAGCCGTTCCTTGCTCCAACTGAATTTTATGACTTCAACGCTCGGTGATTGTTGAGCGGGTGTTTGCGAGATGAAACTTGCGAAAGTGGATAGGACAATCGAAGCAGCAACACTAAGGATTACTGGGCAGGTGTCCATTGCTGTTTCAGCATAGCACTCGCCGTGCACGGCCGAGAAGCGGAAACAAAGTTGATGATGCGTCGGGCCATTTGTGGGCGGTCTTTGGAGTGCGGCGGTCGACGCCGCCTTCATATCGGTCTGCAACGAAGTAGCAAGCGGTGTCGGGCCACCGCACTCGAAAGACCGCCCTACAAAAAGCCGTACCTGTGTTGATGGTGGGGCGAACCGAAGTTCAGCCCCACCATAATGAGTGGTTTAGAAAACGTAACGGAGACCGACGATGACACGCCGGCTTCCTCCGTCCGTTCCCCACTGGTTAAGGAAGTTAGCTGATGTAACCCTCGACTCCGGAATACCAAAGTCGCGAGTGTTGGTGAAATTGAAGAAATCAGCCCTGAGCTGAAGCCGCTGAGTTTCTGCAATCCTAATGTTCTTCAAGATACCGACATCGATGTTGTTTACACCGTCGGATCGCAAAGTGTTTCTACCAACATTTCCAACACGTTCAGCAGCGGTGATTGTTCTAAACAGCGAACGACCGCCGGCCTGCAGAATCTCTTCCACGCTCATGCCCGAAAGATCGAGTGTGGTGTTGAGGTTCGGACGAATCGCGTTACCCACCAGCGCGGAGATGCTTGCTAGTGCTCCGGCCGGATCCGATCCGTTCAGCGGGGTAAACGGCGAACCGCTTTGGAGTGCGAACAAAGTGTTGAACTGCCAGCCACCGAGCAGGTGACCGGTCAACCCTCTTTGATCTTGATGCCAGGGCAATTCATACACGAAGTTGCCGGCGAGACGGTGCGGTCGATCAAAACTCGATCGCGCACGATCCGCACGACGATTATATGAATTCTGCGCGACCGCAATTTCTCCGGACGAGACGTTGAAGATCTCTGACATCGTGTCGATGAAGGTGCTATAGGTGTAGTGCAGTCCGAAACTGAAACCTCGACTGAGGCGCTTCTCAAGGCTTGTCTGTAATGAGTGATAAATCGACATGCCTGAGTTTGTTCGCAGACGAGTTGGTCCCTGATTTGGAATGCTGCGGCAGAAATTATTTGCGGCAGTCGCTACCAGGCACCCGACCAATGTGGGGTTGGCATCGACTGATTCAAATAAGCCAGTTCCCTTCGTTCCGACATACCCAACGCGCAGTACGAGGTCACGCGTAAACTCACGTTGTACTTCGAGACTAACGGAGTCGTATTGCGGCATGTGGAAATCGCCGTCCACGATGGTGCGATTCACCGTGTTCGGGTCGAATGGAGGATTCTGTAACGCGGTAAACGCGTTCGGTATTAAGCCTCCAACGGTTGGGAAGGATGAAACCGCTGCGACGAACGGGAACGAACTCCAGATGTTCAGAGCGATGTTGGTGTAAGCGTAATCGTGAGTGCGGGTGTAACCGCCACGCAATACCAGCTTATCGCCACCAGTGATCCAACCCATAACACCGCCGGGGTCGGTTCGCGGATTCCAGTTGAAACCGAAGCGCGGCTGGATGTTGTTACCGTCGCGACCAGGAACGGGCGTCAATATGAATCGAGGATCACCACCAGCGGCAGCTAAGACAGGTTGATTGAAATCAACCAAATCCTGAATTGGCTGGCCCGCGTTTTCATAACGAAGACCGAGGGTGAAAGTTAGATTTGGCCTGACCTTCCACTCATCCTGGCCGTAGAAGAAGAAATCGTGCCAGTCGTTGTGAAGGACGCGCGCAGTGCCAGGCAGATCCTTGTTGATATTTGCTCGCGTAGCACGATCCTGCACGAGCCGGTCGAGCGAAGCGTATTCAAGCAACCCACGAGTGGTTGGTTTGAAAAGCTGGTGCAACTGGTTGCGACGAATGTCTGCGCCAAACTTCCACCCATGATTTCCGTTTGTGAACGAGACATTGTCCTGCACTTGGAAAGTGTTTCGAACCTGGGATTGCGGCAGGTTTACACCGAGTCCGATCGCTGTTCGGGTTGGACCAGCGTTAAATCCACTCAAGCCGAGTTCAACAATTTCGATAGAAGGAATCAACTGAGAACGTGGATCGAGCGGCAACGTCGCATTCGCGCTTCGCAGGAATGCTCCCCGAAGTTCGTTAATCCATCGCGGGCTAAGAACACTCGTCAATTGCAGGTTCACACCTTGAGTTCGCGCGGGGACGATCGATGAGAATCCCGGCGGAGTGATTTGCGAAGCTGCTACACCCGGAATGCTTCCCAACGCTCCGGAGTCCTGGTAGAGATACCGACCATTTAGCGTGTGCTTCTCGTTCAACCGATGGTCAATGCGAATTGATGTTTGCCAATCATCGTAGGTCGACGATTGAGAACCCGTCAAAGAACCAAGTGGAACCACAAACGTTTGGCCGTTACGAGTAAAGCTGGCAGTGGTGCCGGGAATAGGAGTTGTTGCGGCTGGCAGAAAGTCGAGCAGAGCTCTCACCTGCGGCAGATCGCCTGCTGCCGATTCGATAATCTGTTTGCCGGCGGCTGTCGGTGCGCCATTCAAGGTTTGGCCTACACCGAGTTGACGATCCCACCACCTTTGGATTGAGAAGAAGAAGAAGGTGCGATCGCGGCCACTAATGTAGCGTGGTCCACCTTCGCCGAAACGCGGCAGATGCAATGGACCGCCAAGAGTGCCACCAACTTGATTCTCGATACGAAATGGAGCGCCTTGGCGCGACGGATCGGTAGCGTTCGGATTACAAAAGCCGCCCGCCTTTTGCGTATTGCTGCACGCGTTCAGCGCATTGTCGTTGTGAAACCAGAAACCGGATCCGTGCCATTGGTTCGAACCGCTGCGTGTGATGGCGTTGAAAACGGCGCTGGAGTTGCGGCCATATTCGGCGCTGAACTGGTTCGTCACCAGTCGCACTTCCTGGATCAAATCAGGATTGTTCAAGGGAATCGTCGAACCGGCGACACCAAAGTTATTGTTATCCTGACCGTCAATCATGAAGTTATTCGAACGCACGCGACCGCCGTTCGAAGAAAAGTTTGTGCCGCCGGCGAATGCTGATTGCCCGGAGTTGAGCTGGCTTACACCTGCTGCCGAAAGCGCGACGTTGTAAACGTTGCGCGTCGTGGCCAGCGGAAGTTCTGACAGTCGTCGTTCGTCGAACCGCGTTGCCACCTCGGCATTCGTTGTGTTCAATACCGATGCGTTTTCTACTACGTTCACAACTTCCTGAACGCCGCCGGCTTTCATCGTGACATCAACGACTGCGTTCTGATTCAACGCGAGCGTGATTCCCGACTGTTGATACTTAGCGAAACCGCTAGCTTCAACAGTCACTTCGTAGTCACCCACTATCATGCTGGGGAACTGATAACGACCGCCGCTGTCAGTTTGGGTAGTGCGGCTCTCGTTGGTCGATATATTGCGAACAGTAACCGTCGCACCCTGGATCACCGCCTGCTTCTCGTCCTTCACCTCGCCCGCAATTGATCCGGAGGTTTGGGCGAATACTTGACAGACCATGCAGGTAACCAGGACTGTCGCAAATATCAAGAGTCTCATTGCCTTGATCATAGACCTCTCCTTTGTAAACATCGGGTAGTTGTAGATAGCCAACGCAGTCGGGGAGAACTGAGGCATCACAGGATCTGACGATCGAACTTTTCGAACTAGCGGGGCAAAACGATGGACGTGCCGTTAGGTGGCGACAATTCACTATGCAATGATTATTCCATCCGGCTGTCTTCCTCGACTGATCGGCTGAAGTCCGTTTATCTGCACACTTATGTTCTGCGCGCCACATTCATACAGGCGTGAACTGTTGGCCAAATATGCAAAGTCGATTCAAATCTATGGATTTATTTCGTTGCGTGGATCAACGACGCCCACAAAACTGAAGGCCCGACACGAACAACTTTCATCCTCCCATGTCTGATCGAAGCATAGAGCACATAGTTTTTCTGGAACGGAACACGTTCAATGTTCCGTTCCGCAAACCAGAATTTCCGCACACATGGGTGGACCATGGGGAAACCACACCGTCGCAGATCATCGAACGACTACAGAACGCAACGATCGTCATTTGTAACAAGCTTCCGTTGCGCAGCGATGTATTGGTCCAACTGCCAAGGCTGCGACTAATTGCTGTAGCCGCGACTGGTGTGGACAACATCGATCTGGAGTTTTGTAAGTCACACAATATTGCCGTGTGTAACGGACGGAATTACGCGACGACGTCGTTGCCGGAGCATGTGTTGACGCTCGTATTCATGCTGCGACGAAGCCTGATCGCATATCGTGAGGATGTCGTTATTGGAAAGTGGCAACAGGCGAAGCAGTTTTGTTTGTTGGACCACGTGATAAATGATGTTCGCGGCTCAACAATGGGAATCATAGGTTATGGCGCGCTGGGAAGAGCGACGGCAAAGCTGGCGGAAGCTGTGGGAATGAAAGTGATGGTTGCTGAGCAGAAGCATGAGGGAATCGTTCGTGATGGCCGTGTTTCGTTCAATGATGTTCTGCGTTCGAGTGATGTGTTGTCGTTGCATTGTCCGCTAACAGATGCCACGCGGAACTTGATTGGCGCTGAAGAATTAAAGTTGATGAAGCCAACGGCGATTCTCATCAACACAGCTCGTGGAGCGTTGGTCGATGAAGTCGCGTTAATTGACGCACTCAGCAATGGAATAATCGCAGCGGCGGGGATCGATGTGCTGCGTGTTGAGCCACCAGTGGATTCGAATCCGCTGTTGGAAGCAAAACTACCGAACCTGATTGTGACTCCGCACATCGCATGGGCAAGCCACGAAGCAATGCAGACCCTTGCCGATCAGGTAATCGATAATCTGGAAGCTTTTGTCAGGGGTGAGCCGAGGAATTTGGTTGGTTGACGGGGCAGTTCATTCCAAAAGCCACAGACCAAAGGCCAAAGACCTATGCGGCAGTGCTTTCACCAGTAGCTTCGTCGTGATGCTCAGTTGTGTAAAGTCGGAGGATGTCTTGACCCTGTCGTGAGCGAGGATCAATTGTGCGAAGGTGCTTTCGTCCCTGCATCTCCCAAATTGCCGTAACCACTCCATCCTTTTCAACTGCATGATACGTAATTTCTTCGGTGCTCGCTGCGGGTTCGGTGGCTGTGGCCTCCGCCGCGGCACCACTCAATGCTGCTTCATTCTCAGACATAGAACGTCTCGATCTCTCCTTCCTACTCTCTTCGCATACTGTTTTTGGATGCAGGCGATTGTGTCACACGGTCGCTAAAGGTGTCCAGCGAGCTCTCGGCGCGACCTCGGCGTGCTCTGCGTCTATTGCGCTTATCCTACGACTCACAACCTGACGCAACGAAATCGAAGCGAGCCTCTTTCCGCCGAGGGTGCGCTGAGAAAAGAAACTAAACCTAAGAAGATTGGGTGCGACGAGTGGCTTCTGCGAACGCAACTGCCTTGCGTGGCGCTACGACTCCCCATCCTTGTCGGTCCACTTCTACGCCAGGCACGCGCTCAGCTGTGTCGATCAAGATCTTTTTAACTTGCTGAGGTGTCAACGCAGGATTGGCTTGCAGCATGCACGCAATTATCGACGACACGATTGGCGCAGCGAAGGAAGTGCCGTCGACGAACTTGTAGTGCTGGTTGATAACGTTGCCTTCGTGAAGCTTGATAGTAATCAACTGCCGCAACATCGGAACGGGAAGTTCGCGCGCTTCGTCAAGAGCCTGGTCCACACCTTTGCGCTGCTGGATGATTTCTCGCAGCGACTCGTCTGGCGCAGAATCAAGGTCCGCGTATAACTCCGCCTGATCTGCGGTCGGTGTGTGAGGTAGGATAGGTGCCGCCACCCAGATGCCCGGGGCGATCACCTCGGGCTTTTGCAGACCATCGATAGTTGGGCCGTAAGACGATCGGTACATTCCGCGTCGCGCTCGATCGAGCGAGTTCTGATCATCCAATCCCCCCACAGAAATCGCTGAAGGAGCACTCGCCGGTGGCAGCACTGGATGTCCCGGCGCAAGTCCTGCGTTACCGACCGCGCAAACTAGTATCACCCCAAGCGCCGCCGCTTCTTCAACCATCTGGCACAAAGAGTTCTTGAGATACGTCTGCTCGAAGTCGCCACCGGCAGAGATATTGACCACGCGAATGTTGAACCTGCTGCGATTCCGCAGCACCCATTCAAGTCCAGCTTCGATGTTCTTTTCGGGGATGCGTCCGCTCTTGCCAATCTTCACCAGCACTAGATCTGCTTCCGGTGCGATGCCGCGGTAGAGACCATTCGACAAGAAGCCGTTACCCGCCGCGACCACGGAAGTCATCATGCCGTGCCAACTCGCGACATCAGGAGTATGTAGGAGTGTCGGATCATCGTCGGCAGTGAAGATGCTGTGATAAGCAAGAATGCGATTGACTGGTTCGAGTAGATCGCTGTGCGCGTAGAAACCTGAATCGAGAAACGCGATGGTTACATCACGGCCGGTGTACCGTTCATCGGCATCCATGCGCAGGGGAGTTGGTAAGGCTTGATCTAGTTGGCTTGCGGAAGACTTTGCGTCTTGTTGCTCAACTGCTTCGGGTGGTTCGGTGGTAATCACTTCAGACATCGGACTTTAAGATGATCGATTCGCGGAGTTGTGTCAACAGTATTGCCGGTTCGAAACTGTAGGTTGCAAGTCTTTGGATCCTCAGGCAATTCAGTACCGTTTGCGGCATATCGGACATTCGTTGAGCAGTTCCGGATCCGTCGAATCGGGCGGATCTCCGACAAACTGGATCATCGACCAATCGACAATGTTCGGTCGCTTGCGAGTGGAAACTCAGGCTGCTACTCTTTGCCTTCCACTTTTTCCCTGCCTGAAAGGAGATTGTATGAAGAAGCGACTTGCACTGATTTTGCCGGCGGCTCTATTGCTTTCGGCTTTTGTGATTGCTGGAAGCGGACGAAATGGCGACAACGATATTCCAGCGCCGCCGGCTATTGGAGCCACTATCGAAGATTTCACGCTTCCCGATCTTGATGGCACAAACCGAACGCTTGCCTCTCTGAAAGGCAAGAATGGATCGGTCCTTATATTCATCGCCGTGCAGTGTCCTGTCTCCAACGCTTACAACGAGCGCATGGAGCAACTCGCGCAGGATTTCAAAGCCAAAGGTATCAACGTTATCGGCATCAACTCTAATTCGACGGACGATGCCGCCGCGGTGAAAGATCATGCAGCGCAGCACAAATTCACTTTTGTGATCTTGAAAGATGCAGGCAACAAGATCGCGGATCGGCTGGGAGCGACGAAGACTCCTGAAGCTTATTTCATGGATGCCAACAACAAGCTGCTCTATCACGGCCGGATCGATAACAGTAAAGATCCTGCAGGTGTGAATTCAAGCGAGTTACGTGACGCGTTGAACCTCTCTCTTTCCGGCAAACCGGTTGAGAAGACAACTGCGGTGGCTTTTGGTTGCACTATCAAGCGCGGCTAATGATGCGTATAACTCGACTAATCTTACTCACCATCTTTAGCTTGAGCGTTTTACTTTCGAGCTTCGCGGCGCCGGCACAAAAAACTAAGAACCGCACCGCGAAGCCGAAAGTGCCAGCTGTTCCCGCGCCCGTCGTTACCGCAATCGATACCGAAAAGCTCGTCACCCTACTCAAGAGACAATCAGCCAAACCTCTGCTCGTTAACTTCTGGGCCACCTGGTGCGATCCCTGCCGCGACGAATTTCCGGAGCTCGTAAAGATCGATGCTGACTACAGAAAGCAAGGTATAGACTTCTTCACTGTTTCGCTCGACGACATCAGTGACATCAAAACGCAGGTGCCCGACTTTTTGCAGAAGATGAACGCGACGATGCCTGCGTATCTTTTGAATGTGTCGGATCCTGAGCCCGCGATCAAAGCAGTCGATCCGCAGTGGCAAGGTGATTTGCCGGCGACCGTTCTCTACACGACGAACGGGGAAGTTGCGTACAAACATTTCGGCCGCGTGAATACGGGCGAACTACGGCAGGCGATTGATAAGGTGATAGGCGCGCGGAATTAGTAGCGAAGCATCCACGACCAACGAATGATCACTCCAGACGTAATCTCCGCTCACAATCTCACTCACGAAGAATATCAACGAATAAACGAATTGCTTGGTCGGGAGCCGACACTGGTCGAGCTTGGAATCTTCTCCGTCATGTGGTCGGAGCACTGTTCCTACAAATCGTCACGCGTTCATTTGAAGCGTCTGCCGACCACGGGTGAACGAGTGATCGTGCCGCCGGGCGAGAATGCCGGAATCATCGATCTGGGCGACGGTTGGTGCGCGGCATTCAAAATCGAATCTCATAATCATCCGTCATTCATTGAACCATTCCAGGGGGCAGCAACTGGCGTCGGCGGCATCTTGCGCGACATCTTCACAATGGGCGCACGTCCAGTCGCAGCAATGAACAGTCTGCGTTTCGGCTCACTTGAAAACGTACAGAACGGTAGGCGCAATCGATCGTTGCTCGCGGGTGTTGTCGCAGGCATTGCCCATTATGGAAATGCCTTCGGCGTACCGACGGTCGGTGGTGAGGTTGCGTTCGACGATGCATACGCTCTGAACCCGCTAGTCAATGCTTTTGCACTCGGACTCGTCCGTCATGATCAGATCTTCTTCGGCAAAGCGACCGGCATCGGCAATCCCGTTCTGTACGTCGGAGCGAAAACGGGACGTGACGGTATTCACGGAGCCACGATGGCGTCCGCCGAGTTCGATGAAGAAGCTCTCGAGAAAAGACCGACTGTTCAAGTTGGTGATCCATTCCTGGAAAAGCTTTTGTTAGAAGCGTGCCTGGAGGCGATGCGCAGTGGCGCTGTCGCTGGCATCCAGGACATGGGTGCGGCTGGTCTAACTTCGTCGTCGTGTGAAATGGCTGCACGTGCCGGAACTGGAATCGAACTCGACCTCACGTTAGTTCCTCAGCGCGAAGTGGGAATGACCGCGTACGAAATGCTGCTCTCTGAATCGCAGGAGCGCATGCTGATCGTCGCGCACGCGGGACGCGAGCGAGAGGTGATGGACATCTTTCGCAAGTGGGATCTTGATGCTGTAGTTATTGGTCGTGTGCGCGACACAGGCCGGATGCAGGTCCTTCACAACGGCGAGCAGGTTGCTGACATTCCAGTCTCTGCATTAACTGATGAGGCGCCGAAATACGAACGACCGATGCGAGGGGCGGAGAGTCCAAGCTCCGAAGTACAAAGCTCAAAGCCCGCAGACCAGATGGATCACACCGCTGCGCTGTTGAAGCTTCTCGCCAGCGGAAACATCTGTTCGAAGCATTGGGTGTATAGACAGTACGACCACATGGTACGGACCAACACGGCGATCCTCCCGGGCGCGGATGCTGCTGTCATCCGGATAAAAGAAACAAGACGCGCTTTAGCGATGACCCTTGACGGCAATGGTCGTTATTGCGCGGCGAATCCACGCGAGGGAGCAAAACTGGTTGTGGCTGAGGCGGCGAGAAACGTTGTGTGCGTCGGAGCAAAACCCGTGGCGATTACGAATTGCTTGAACTTCGCGTCGCCGGAAAAACCAGAAGTGATGTGGTCGTTCTCGGAAGTAATTGATGGAATGGCCGAAGCGTGTCGTGCGTTCGGGACGCCCGTGGTTTCGGGCAACGTGTCGTTCTACAACGAGACTGAGGGTCGTGGCATTCTACCAACACCAGTGATCGGCATGGTCGGTTTGATCGAAGACGTGCGTCGTGTCGTTCAGCCAGGATTCAAGAAAGAAGGCGACATCGTCGTTCTTCTTGGCACGACGGAAGATGACCTCTCACTCAGTGAGTACGCTTCGGTGTGTTCTGAAGGTAACGGCGGAGTTGGCGCTGTTCCGAAACTCGATCTTGATCGTGAATTGAGTGTGCAGAGGACATGTCTTGAAGCTGCGGAAGCAGGACTTTTGCAATCGGCCCATGATTGCGCCGACGGCGGACTGGGCGTGGCGCTCGCTGAGAATTGCTTCTCTACGCTTGGGCGAATTTCAATCGGGGCACAGATTAAATTGGCGAGTTCCCTACCTGCGGCCGTCACACTTTTCAGTGAATCACCGTCGCGAATCATCGTCAGCTTG
>Ga0070686_100001667_pt1 | contig 12397 bp, 6 predicted proteins | sample KBSS23LmetaG_FD_65654 | JGI IMG/M metagenome (GOLD analysis project Ga0070686, IMG submission 65654) | Switchgrass rhizosphere microbial communities from Kellogg Biological Station, Michigan, USA - KBS S2-3L metaG | ecosystem: Host-associated > Plants > Roots > Rhizosphere ...
CCGCTGATTCGCGGATCGGACTTGCCGTACCAGCGGCCGTCGCGGCGTTCGATCGTCGCGCCGATGCTGCCGTCGTCGGGAGCGAAATCGCGCACCTCGTGACCGAGCTGACGCAGCGCGGCGATGTCGGCGTTGTCGAAGCCCCCCTTCTCCAGCCGCAAGGCATCCGGTAGATGTTGATGGTGCAGCCGCGGCGCCTGCATCAGCGCGGAAACGTCGAGCCCATAATCGAGCCGGTTCGAAATCGCCTGGAACACGGTCGTGATGATGAAGGGCCCGCCGCTCGCGCCGGTCACGAGCAGCGGCCGGCGGTCAGCGTCGAGCACGATCGTCGGCGTCATCGCCGACAGCATCCGCTTGCCGGGCGCGATCGCATTGGCCTCGCCCTGCACGAGACCGTACATGTTCGGCGTGCCGGGCTTAACCGCGAAGTCGTCCATCTCGTTGTTCAGCAGGAAACCGCCGCCGGCAACGGTGACGGCCGATCCGTACCAGCCGTTGAGCGTGGTCGTCAGCGCGACGCCGTTGCCATGGCTGTCGGTCAGCGAAAAGTGCGTCGTCTGCCGGCTCTCGACGGGCGCGGCCCGACCCGAGACTTCCCTTGACGGCGTCGCGTGCTCAGTCGAGATCGTCGCACGGAGCGCGGCGCTGAACGTCGGCGACAAGAGCTGGTCCTGGTCGACCTTCACGAAATCGGGATCACCCAGCACCTCGTTACGAACCGCGAACGCGCGACGCATGCTCTCGGCCATCAGGTGCACCGATTTCGCGGTGTGCCAGCCGAGCGCGGCCAGATTGTCGGCCGAGAGTTGCCCGGCGATCAGCGCGAGCGTCAGGCCGCCGGATGAGGGGGGCGGCATCGAGATCACGTCGTGACCACGATACTGAAACCTGATCGGCGTCCGCCATTTCGGCTGATAGCGTTCCAGGTCGCGCGCGGTGATGATGCCGTTGCCGCGCGTCATCTCGGCGCCGATCAGCGCCGCGGTTTCACCGGTGTAGAACCCGTCGCGGCCGCGATCGGCAATGCGCCGCAGCGTCCGTGCAAGGTCGGGATTCTTGAACCGCGTTCCCGCCGCGATCGGACGTCCTTGCGGGAGGTACAGCGCCGCCGACGCCGGAAAGCGCGCGAGGCGTTCGGCCTCCGCTTTGATCACTGTGGCGGCGTAGTCGTCGACGACGAAGCCTTCCTCTGCGAGCTGGATGGCCGGCTGCACGAGATCCGCCCATCGCTTCGAACCGAGCTTCTGATGCGCGGCAAACAATCCTGCCACGCTGCCCGGCACACCGGCGGCCAGGTGTCCGGTCACGGATCGATCGCCGACCTCTCCGTTAGCCGCGAGATACATGTCGCGGCGGCTGGCGGCCGGCGCCTGTTCCCGGAAATCGAGTGCGTAGCTGCGGCCGTCGACGAGCGCCACGAGAAACCCGCCGCCGCCGATGTTGCCGGCACTCGGCAGCACGACTGCCAGCGCGAACGCTGTCGCGACCGCGGCGTCGATCGCGTTGCCGCCGTCGCGCAGCACGGCGACACCGGCTTCGGTGGCGAGCGGCTGGTCGGTGACGACCATCGCGCGATCGCCGGCAGCAGCCGGCGTGTCGAGCGGAAACGGCCAGCCATCGGGCACGCGAGGACGCGTCGAGGCAATTGTCTGCGCAGGTGCCGACGTCGGCGCCTTGTCGCTGACGGCTCCGCTGGTGCACGCGGAGATCGTCGACGCCACGAACACGGCGGCGATTCGTCTAACGATGTGGCTTTTCATGAATGCGATTGCGGCCCTTTATACACCACGGCCGAGCTGAACCGCGTGTCGGTTCGTGCCATGCTGTTTGTAACGTGAACGGCGATCTTGTCGGCTGGCTGGTGCGATTCGGCGCTCCCCTGCTGTTCTTCGCGCAGGTGTTCGGCATCTTCGGCGTGCCGATTCCCGACGAACTGCTGCTGACGGCGGCTGGCGCGCTGATCGCGGGCGGCCGGCTGAACGCCGCGAGCACGGCCATCGCGGCCATCAGCGGCTGCCTTACAGGCATCACCCTGAGTTATGCGCTTGGCCGCTGGGTCGGCCTGCCGGTCCTCCAGGCGCGAATGAAGAATCACCACGACACGATCGAGCGCGCGCAGAGCTGGTTTCGCAGGTTTGGCGGGTGGCTGCTGACATTCGGCTACTTCATCCCCGGCGTACGCCACGTCACGGCGATCGCCGCGGGCTCCGGCTGTCTCAATTACCGAACGTTTGTCGCCTACGCGTATCCCGGCGGAGTGATCTGGTGCGCCGTGTTCCTCGGATTCGGATATGTCGCGGGCGACCGCTGGCCGGAAGTCGCCGCGGCCGCGCGCACTCACGTCGTGCGAATTGCCGTCGTCTTTGGCTGCGCGATCGCGGTCTTTGCCGCCCTCCGGGCCGCTGCGCGCCGGCGGGCGTGAGCATCACGGCCAACGAAGTCATTGACGCTCCTTGAGCGCTTTAGTATCGTGTGCGGCCGTGCCGCCGCGGACCCGTATCGTGTACTCTGCCGATCCTGCGCCGCCGCGCCTGGCGTGTCCCTCGTGCACCGATTTCCTGCTGTATCAACACACGGCGTTCAGCGGCGTTCCACCCGAACGATGGGATCTGTTCACGTGTGCGGCGTGCGGGCAATTCGAGTACCGACACCGGACGCGGCGGCTGCGCCACGTGATCGACGTTTCGGCCGTACACAGGGTCATGAGACGGTTGCCGCCACCGGGCAAAGCGTAGGCCCCCGCCCGGTCTCGCGTCGGCGCCGGATTACGGGCCGACACGCAACCAGTTGAAGTTGCCCACCCCCCCGCTCGTTCCGACGACGTCCATCGATATTCGGAGAACGTGTGGCCCCGCTGTGAACGCCACGCCGGCAGTGGTGAGCGTCTGCCATGTCTGCCATCCGCCGGTGTCGGGCAACGCGATCGCGCCGGATACGTTCAGACCATCGACCTCAACGTGGAACGCGCCGCCGGTGCCGATATTCGCGACGCGGATCGCCAGCGGATAGGTTCCAGCCGTGACGACGTTCACGGTGTACTTCAGCCACTCGCCTGTCCGGGTTTTCATGACGTTGTATCCCCCACCGGCGTCCGTCGAGATCTCGAGATCAACGTCAGTTGCCCGGTAGACGTTGCCCGCATTACCCGCGGTGGTGTCCGAGTACGCGATGGACTGGCCGCCTTGGTCGAAGTTCTCCGCCTCCACAAGGCCCGGCACTTGAACGGCGGTCCCACCAAACGGCGTGTTCGCGGGCGGCGGTGGCGGAGGAGGAGGTGGAGGCGGTGCCGCACCAATCCGGAACCAGTTGTAGTTGCCGACGCCGTTGCTCGTCCCTGCCACATCCAGCGATACGCGAACGACGTGTGGACCCGCGGTTATCGCGATCGTGGCGATCGAGATCGTCCGCCACACCTGCCACCCGCCCGTATCCGGAAGGGCGATCGGGCCAGTCTTGTCGACGCCATCGATCTCGACGTGGAATCTCCCGCCGGTGCCGATGTTCGCGACCCGCGCGTCGAGCACGTAGGTTCCGGCCGTGGTCACGTTCACTGAATACGTCACCCACTCGCCGGCCCTGGTCTTCATGACGTTGTAGCCACCGCCGGCATCGGACGTCGACTCCAGGTCGACATCGGTGGTCCGATACACGCCGCCGGCATTTCCGGTCGTGGTGTCGAAGTAGGCCAGCGACTGCCCGCCCTCGTCGAAGTTCTCAGCCTCGACAATCCCGGGAATGGTCGCCGGAGTCCCGCCGTATGCGCGCGATCCGGTTGGCGGCGTCGGTAGATTGTTCACGACAACGTTGATCGGCCCGGCCGTAGCGAGGTTGTTCGCCGCGTCTCGCGCGATTGCGGTCAACGTGTGCGGGCCATTGGCCGCCGCGCTCGCGTCCCACGTCATCGCGTACGGGCTCGAGGTCAGTTCGGGGCCGAGGCTCGTTCCATCGAGCATGAACTGCACACCGGCGACGCCGACGTTGTCGCTCGCGTCCGCGGACACTCTGACCGTCGCGCCTGATACCGTCGCTCCCGCACTCGGCGCCGTCAGCGCGACCGAAGGCAATGTCGTGTCGGTCGCGAGCGTCGCAGTCACGACGTCGAACGTGCCGGTTCCTTCGGTCCAAATCACGCCGATCTGGCCGTTGGCCGCCCGCGGATATCCTGAGATGAAATTGCGCGACTGGGTTCCCTGATCCGTGCCGGGGACCGTCGCCCACGCCGCCCATCCGATGCCATTGAAGGCGGTGTAGAGGATCGAGTTGGCAGCGTCGCTGTTGATGCAGAACAACCAGACGCTCGTACCGTCGGTCGCACCAAACAATCCGGCGCCGGCTTTCGGCACCTGTCCCGGCGCGAACGGCGGCGGCGGAGCGGCCATCGATCGCCAAGCGTTCGATGCGGGGACGTACGTGGCGCCATCAACGCCAGCGCCAAACCCGTCGCGGCGAAACGCGAAGATCACATCAGTGTTGACCGGCACGAGCGCCCAGTCGTTTGCATCGATCGTGGCGTCGCTCGAAAACACGTTGCCGTTGCCGCCGCCGGCCGCGACGGTAGTCCACGTCCCGCTCGCGCCGGACTTCTGGAACCGCAGGTTGGAAAGGTACGGCTGCGCAACGGCGCCGTTGCTGTATACGGCGAGCATGACGTCGGAGGCGAGCGGGGCGAACGCCAGCGCCTTGCATTCGAAGGTCATCGACTTGTCGATCACCGCCGTGGTATTCGGAGGGGATGCACCGACCTTATTCACGCCGAAGCCGTTGGTCCAGGTGGCCGCGATGTCTGCGTTGATCGATCGGCCGGCGTTGCAGTCGACCTCTTCATCCATGGTGACGCTGGAGTGGTGAACGAAGCCGCCGGTCGAGATGCCGACGACGTTGCCCCACGACGAGTAGGTGGCCGCGGCGCTCGGATTTCCCGTGGTCGCGGGCCCCTGCCATTGCGATGCCGCGTTGGGCGAACCGGGGTTGTCCCACGATCCCCATTCGATGCCGTTCGCGCCGAGCCGCGCGCGGATGTGCCCGTTGGACGCGACCTGGCCGTCGAACGCCGCCGACGCGAACAGGTGTGCGTAGTCGACGCCGCCGATGTTCACGACGGCGACCCCGAGCGAGCGGCCGCCGGCGAAGATCGCGTCGGTCGCAAAGCCGGCATTCGCAAGGTGCGGGCTCGGCGCCGCCGCCGTCCACGTCGTCGACGCGAGGTTCGCTCCGCTGCTGTAGTAGCTGCGCACGGTGTGATCGTCAACGGCGTCGTGTGCCGACGACAGGGTGAACAGCCACCAGACGCCGGCATTCGGCGCGTAGACGAGGTGCGACTGAGCCGAATGACCGCTGGCGTCGTTGAAGGTCCCGGCGATGAGACTCCCGACTCTCGTCGGCGTCGGTGCCGCAGCCGCCTGCACCGCGATTACCGGCGCAAGGTCTGCGATCCGCGTGTCCGCAGCAATGATGGCGCACGAACAGACGGCGAGCACGACGGCGCATGGTCGTGCGACGGCGAAACGCGGTCGGCGACCGGCGCTGAGCGTCGGCATTCGACGAGCGGAATCAGACATCGGAACACCTCGAGACGCCGGGGCGATCGACGCACCGGCACCACACATGGCAGTAGTCGAGAGGACGGGCTGCAAACTGGAGCGCCTGTCGGCCTGGAGGAGATGTCTGCGACTGAATGCGCGGCGACGTTCGACGCCAAGGTCGCTGGATCTAAGGGCTTTGGTCGGACGAGGCAAACGCGGCAACTTCACATATGGAAGAGCTCGACGCGCCGAATTTAGTCTGACGTTCGCACTCCGATCGCGACTAAAGCCGCGCCGGGCCCCGACCTCAACCGTAAACTCGGTCGAAACGGGTGGTTTCTAAGGAGTGGATGACGCGCGTCGATCGCGTCGCCTGATCGTGATCAATCGGACGTGTCGAGCAGATCGACCTCGTCGAACGGCAGACGTTGTTCACGGCGCCGCTCGCTGAGCCGATCTTTCAACGGCAACCACACTGTGAAGGTCGAACCGAGCCCGAGTCCGCCGCTCTCAGCGGTGACCGTCCCCCCGTGGGCCTCGACGAGCTGACGGACGATCGCGAGCCCGAGGCCGAGGCCGCCATAACGCCGGCTCGGGCCGGTGTCGCCGCGGCGGAATCGATCGAACGCGTGCGGCAGAAACTCGCCATCCATCCCGACGCCGGTGTCGCGGACGTCGACGCGGACCACCGACCCGACACCGTTGACGTCGACTTCCACCCGACCGGCCGACGGCGTGAACTTGATGGCGTTCGAGAGAAGATTCCAGAACACCTGCTGGAGCCGCACGCCGTCGCCGAGCACGATCAGGACATCGGTCGACGTCGGCGGGACGAGCGATACGCCCTTCGCCGCCGCCGTCGGGGTGACCACATTGATGGCCCCGGCAACAATGGTCCCGAGATCGACCGGCTTCACGTCGAGGCGCAGGCGGCCGAGGGCAATGTGGGAGATATCGAGGAGGTCCTCGATCAACCGCGCCTGTGCCTTGGCGCTCCGTTCGATGCTGGCAACCGCTTTCTGCGTCTGCGCGTCATCGCGGTGCAGCGACTGCAGCACGCGCGTCCAACCGAGAATCGCCGTCAACGGCGTGCGCAGTTCGTGCGACACGGTCGCGATGAACTCGTCGTTCATCGTAATGGCCGCTTCGGCCCTGAGCCGCGCTTCATGCTCGCGCGCGAACGCGTCGCCGAGGTGCTCTTCGAAGCGAATCCGCTCGCGCGTGAACTGGTCCTCGAGCTCGGCAAGCTCCGCCAGGCGGCATTGCATATCGTTAGCGGCCGCGGCGAGAATCTCCTGCCTGCGGTCAGGATGCTCAGCAAACTCGCGGCGGAGCTCGGTGAAGCGATCGCGGAGCTGTTGCACCGGGTCGCGCAAGGTTCGCGGACCGAGGTGCTCTTGGATCGGCGTAGGGGTGTTCGATTCCGGCGTCACGATGCGGCTACCTCGGAGCACGATGCAGAGGGCAACCGCTATTCTCTCACGCGCGTCACCGTAAGCCGCAAGCCTCAAGCCGCAAGCCTCAAGCCGAAAAGCCGCGATCACCTCTTCGGCAGGGCGAACGCGATGATCTCGTCGTTGGTGACCTGCGACCCGGTGAGTCCGCCGCCGGTACTCACCACCGCGACGAATTGCCGGCCGTCGGCGCCAAGGTAGGTAATCGGCGTCGTTTCAACTGACGAAGGCAATCTGATTTCCCACAGCTTCTCGCCGGTCGCGGTCGCGAAAGCGCGGAACCTGAAATCGTCCGTGCCGCCGACGAAGGTGAGCCCGCTGGCCGTCAGCACCACGCCGCCGGAGCTCGGCCGCCCTGTGTCCTGCATGCCGGCGGGCAACATGTCCGAGACGCCAAGCGTCTTGCGATAGACGACGTTGCCCGTGTCCATGTTCACCGCCACGAGTTCGCCCCACGGCGTCGGGCCGCAGAGCAGATGGCGATCGGGATCGCCGAAGCGGCGCGTGCCGGCGAGCGGGCCGGAATTGATGTAGCTGCCGTCCTCCCGCTGGACGATGCGCATCGGCTGGAAGATGTTGCTGGTGTTCGAGACGAACAGATGCAACTCGGGATCGTACGACGGGCCCCAGAAGTTGATGCCGCCGGCCGGACCAGGAGGCGAGATGCTGTACTGGTTGAAGGCAATCGGCATGTACGGGCCGCCCAGCTTCATGTTGTTGTCGTCGACGAGATGCTCGCAGTACGCCTGGTGCTGCGGCTCCCCTTTGTAGAGGTTGTTCCGCGAGATCGTGTTCTGCGTCAGCGGCTCCGGTTTCACCGGGAAGGGCTGCGTCGGCGACGCCTGCTCGCCGGGCACGTCGCTCTTCGGCACCGGCCGCTCCTCGATGTCGAAGATCGGTTTGCCGGTGACGCGGTTGAGTGTGAACAGCAACCCGGTCTTGTTGACGATGATCACCGCCGGCACCAGCTGGCCGTTCCGGTGCAGGTCGACGAGCAGCGGCGCCGACTGCGTGTCGTAGTCCCAGATGTCGTGGTGCACGAGCTGGAAGTGCCAGAGATATTTGCCGGTGTTCGCGTTGACCGCCACGACCGACGACGAGAACAGGTTGTTGCCCGGACGATCGACGCCGACCCGATCGTTGTTCGGCGCGCCGAGCGGCATATACAGAATGCCGCGCTCCGCATCGAGCGATGTATATCCCCAGACGTTGACGCCGGATCGGTTCTTCGCGCTGTCGCCGCCCCAGGTGTCGTATCCAAACTCTCCCGGCCTCGGCACGGTGTGAAACGTCCACACCAGCTTTCCCGTTCGCGCATCGAACGCGCGCGTGTCGCCGGCCGGTCCGGCGCCGGCGTTCGAGCCGCCCGGTCCTTCGCCCGTGCCCGCGCCGGTGATGATCAGGTTTTTGTAGATCGTCGGAGACGACAGCAGCGAGTACCCCGGGGCGGGGCCGGTCTGCATCACCTCGGAGGTCTTGAGGTTGACGACGCCATTCTCGCCGAACCACTCGTTGGGCGTGCCATCCGACGCCTTGAGTGAATAGAGCCCGCCGGTCGTCGAGCCGAAGATGATCGAGGCCGGCAGCGGGATGTCACCTCCGCCCGGCCAGTACGCCAGCCCGCGTTTCGACGGCAGCTCGTTGTTCGGCAGCTGGAATCGCCATTTCTCCGCGCCGGTGGTCGCGTCCAACGCGATCACCGCACCGTACGGCGAGGCGAGATACATTGTGTTGCCGATCACGATCGGAATCGCTTCGTCTTCGCGCATCCGGCCGGTGAAGTCGGCAGGCTTGATATGAAAGCTCCACACCCGCTCGAGCGTCGCGACGTTCTTTGCCGTGATCTGGGTCAGCGGACTGTAACGGTTGGCGCTCTGATCGTAGTTCGTGGCGGGCCAGTCGGTCGCGCCGCGCGGGCGGTCCGCCGTGTTGACGGTCGACGCGGCGGCGAGCGCGAGCACGCACACACCCACGCCGATTCGTGAGGCCAATCGCGCCATTTGTTCTGCTCCCGGGCAACGCCGCTTCCGCAGCGGCCTGACTGGTGGCGGCATGATAGCCCACGCGGCTGCCGTCACCACGCTGCCGACGGCGTGAATATTTCGCGTGTCCGCAACGCCGCTGCCCCCCGGTGAAGTCGTGGCCGGCGTCAATCCGCGGCGCATGACGCTGGTCGCGCTCGCCGTGGCTTTTGGCGTGTGTGGCTGAGGCGCCGCGCGCATCCGCGGCGGGCGTTCGCGCGAGCCTCTAATCCTGCCGCAACGCCTGGACGACGTCGACGTGGCCGGCCCGGCGTGCCGGGATGAAGCTGGCCACCAGGGCGGCGACGGCAAGTACGCCGGTCATCGCCGCGAGTGTTGCCGTGTCCGGCGGGCGCATGCCTTCGACGAAGCGCTCGAGCAATCGCGCGCTCACCCACCCACCCGACAGGCCTGCCGCGACACCAATGCCGATCAAGACGACGCTCTGGCGGATGACGAGGCGGACGACATCGCCGCCGGTCGCGCCGAGCGCCATCCTGACGCCGATCTCGGCCGTCCGCTGCGTGGTCAGGTACGCGAGCACGCCGTACACTCCGACGCACGCGAGCAGCAGCGCGATCGCGCCAAAGGCGCCGAACAGGAGCAGCAGGAAGCGCTGACGCGCGAGCGATCCGGTCACGAGCTGCTCCATCGTTCTCACCTGGTACAGCGCGTGATCGCCGGCGGCGCCGCGCAGCTCCTGTCGCAGCGGCTCGACGACGTCGAGCGGCGCGACGCGCGTCCGCACCGCGATCGACATGAACGACGAGAACAGCCGGAGAAGCGACGGCGGCACCTGGGCGAACGGATAATAGATTTGCGCGCGGACGCGCGATTGATCGTCAGCCGCGAGGCCCCAGTGGCGCACGTGGCCGACGACTCCGACAATGGTCAGCGGCGACGTGCTCATCGCGGGGATCCACAGATGCGCGCCGACGACGTCCTTGCGGCCGAACGCCTGTACAGCGAGGGCTTCGTCGACGACCAGCACGCGTTCGGTGTCGATGCGATCGTGGTCGTCGAAGAAGCGTCCGGCACGCAGCGGGATGCCCATCACCGCCAGGTAATCGGGGCTCGCCGTCGACGCGAGCGCAACCGGTGTGTCGGGGCCTGTGCGTGCAACCGGCGTCGTCGAGTACGGAAGCGCGTTGTCGCCGGTGCGCATCGGAATGATGTCGGTGATCGCGACCGATTGCACTCCGGGGACTCGGGCCGCACGATCGAGCACGTCCTGCCAGGCCGCACGGATCCGATCGGGCGTCGCGAGCACGGTCGGAGACAGTGCAACGCGCGCGGTCACGACGTTGTGCACGTTCAGCCCGGGGTCGAGCGACGACAGCGACAGCAGCGTCCGGCCGAGCATGCCGGCGCACACCAGCAGCAGGACGGCGAGCGCCAGTTCGGTGACGACAAAGCTGCTGTGTACGCGCTTCGACGTACCCGCAATCGTCCGGCCGCCGCCGCGCAGCACCGCGTCCAGCCCGGACATCGGGACGCGCAGCGCCGGCGCCAGCCCGAAGGCGAGACCGCTCGCAACCGACACCACGACGGCGGCGGCCAACACGCGCCAGTCGAGCTGAATGTCCTCAGCGCGCGGCAGGGTGCCCGGCCAGGCGGCCACGAACGGCCGAATGCTCGCCGCGGCGAGCGCGACGCCGAGCGCGCCGCCGGCGACGCCGAGCACCGCGGTTTCGGTAAGGCACTGGCGGATGACGCGACTGCGGTCGGCGCCGAGCGCGACGCGCGTCGCCAGTTCCCGCTCGCGCGACACCGCCCGCGCCAGCAGCAGGCTCGCGATGTTCACGCATGCGATCACCAGCACCACGGTCACCGCGGCGAGGAGCAGCCACAGCGTTGAGCCGACGGTGCCGACCACTTCCTGTTGCAGCGGCCGCGCCAGCAACGTACGCCCGCCGTCGGACTGCGGAAACGTGGTCGCGAGATGGCGGGCAATCAAAGCGAGTTCGGCCTGGCTGTCGGTCACGCGCACCCCAGGCCTGAGCCGTGCCATCACATGGATGAAGCGCGCCTCACGGTTTCGGGTTCTCGCATCCGTGTTTTGTCCGAGCGGGATGTACACATCGGCCTCGCCCTCGAGCCCGACCCTCGACGGTGCGACGCCAACGACGGTGTACGACCGGCCTTCGAAGAGGACCCGCTGCCCGACTGCCGACGCGCTCGCGCCGAAGCGGCGCTGCCACAACTCGTAGCCGATGATCGCGACCGGCGCCGCGCCGAGACGATCCTCTTCGGCGCGGAAGGCGCGCCCATGCACCATCGGCAGGCCGAGAACGGTAAACACCTCGGCGGAGACCTGTCGGCCGATCAGGTACTCCGGAGGGCCCGGTTCGGTGATCGTGCCGCCGCCGTAGGTCCACGCGGCAGCGGTCAGCGAATGGCTGGCGTCGCGCAGGTCAGTGAAATCGGGATACGAGAATCCCCACACTTCGCCGTACGCGTCGGTGAACCCGTGCACCGCAACCAGCCGGTCGGATTCCGGGTACGACAACGGGCGAAGCAGCACGCTGTTGATCACCGTGAACATGACGGTGGTCGCGGCAATCCCGAGCGCCAGGATGACGAGCGCGATGGCGGCGAAGCCAGGGAGCTTGCGAAAGCCACGCAACGCGAACTTGATGTCGTAGAAAAGATCGTTGAGCCAGCGCGTGCCGCGGGCGTCGCGGCACTGCTCTTTGACCTGCTCCGCTCCGCCGAGAGCGAGATGCGCGCGGCGCACCGCTTCACGTCGATCGACGCCGCGCGCCACGAGGTCGAGCGCATGCTGCTCGATGTGGAAGCGGAGTTCGGTGTCGAGTTCGCGTTCGAGGGCGGTCTCCCGCCACAGACGCCGCCACCACGTCATTCGGCACCTGCCTCGGACAGTCGCAGGATCAAGGCGACGGCCTCGCTGAGCCGCCGCCAGCTTGCCGTCTGCATCTCGAGCTGCGCCTTTCCTTTTCGCGTCAACCGATAGAACTTGGCGTCGCGTCCGCTGTCGGTCTGCTTCCACTCGGCGGCGAGCAGGCCGCGATTCTCGAGGCGATGGAGCGCCGGATACAGCGACCCCTGCGGCACCTGGACCACGTCGCGCGACACCTGCTGCAGCCGCTGCGCCACGCTGTAGCCGTGCACCGGGCCGAGGGCGACCACCTTCAGGATCAGCAGGTCGAGGGTGCCCTGCGGCAAATCGGATCTGGCGTCCACCGCGATACCTCCGGCTTCTATATATCATATGTAGAAGCTCGATGTGTATGGCCGGTAGCGGGCGGAGCTGCACGCGTTTGACAGCACGGCCAGTCCAGGATTCACGACCGACGGTGTCCTGACGACGACCGTCGATGCGTTCACCGCCGGCTACGACGTCCAGCGCGCGCGCACTTTTCAGGACGAGTTGATC
>Ga0070686_100001668_pt1 | contig 12391 bp, 7 predicted proteins | sample KBSS23LmetaG_FD_65654 | JGI IMG/M metagenome (GOLD analysis project Ga0070686, IMG submission 65654) | Switchgrass rhizosphere microbial communities from Kellogg Biological Station, Michigan, USA - KBS S2-3L metaG | ecosystem: Host-associated > Plants > Roots > Rhizosphere ...
ACCAGACGCCGGCGGAGTTCGACAAGCGGCTACGAGAAGCGACGCGCGCGTCGCTTCTCGTAGCCGCTTGATCCCCACTAACCAGGTGTCCACGAAAGTGGGGCAACTCCATCTTTCAGTTTGGGATCAACGACGGATTAAGCGGGATTCGGTATCCGCCGTCGCGGGGGGGGGGATCAGCCCCGCGCGGCCATCTCCTCGAGCGTCGCCGCCAGCATGTTGAGGTCCAGCGGCTTGGTGAGCACCGGGACATCGGCCACGTCGGTGCCGGGCCAGTCCGACACGCTCTCCACGTCGCCCGTCACGAACACCAGCCGCTGCTCCAGCCCCCCGCCCCGCTCCTTGAGCGCGGCCAGGAGCTGTCCGCCGCCCAGCCCCGGCATGCGCAGGTCGGAGAGGATGGCGTCGTAGCTCGCCCCGCGCTGCTCCGCCTGGTCCAGGAGGGTCAGTGCCACGCCGCCCTCCTCCGCTTCGTCCACCATGTGCCCGCGCCGCCGCAGGAAGCGCGAGATCACGCGGCGCACGGCCTCCTCGTCGTCCACGAACAGCACGCGCAGCGGCCGCCCCGGCCCGGAGGCGGCCGCGGGCGCGCCTTCGGGCGCGGGCGCCGGCGGCTCGGGCGCGTGCGGCAGGTCGATGCGGAAGGCGGCGCCCGCGCCCACGCGGCTGTCCACCTGGATCTCGCCGCCGTGCTCGGCCACGATGCTGTGCACCAGGCTGAGCCCCAGCCCCGTGCCCTCGCCGGGGGCCTTGGTGGTGAAGAAGGGGTCGAAGATCTGCTCCAGCTGCCCGGGCGCGATCCCCGGGCCGTTGTCCACCACGTGCAGCGACACGCCCGAGCGGCTCCGGCGCGTGCGCACCACCAGCACGCCCTGCGCGCACCCGGCCATCGCCTGCTCGGCGTTGACCACCAGGTTCAGCAGGACCTGCTCCATCTCGCCCCGGTCGCCCAGCACGGCGGGAAGGTCGGGGTCGAGGTCTTCGCGCACCTCCACGTTGCGGGTGTGCAGCGCGTAGGCGCGGGTGCGCAGCACGTGGCGCACCACGTCGTTCAGGTCCAGCCGCTGGCGGCGGCGTGCCTCGCGGTGGGTGTCGCCGGCCAGCAGGCGCAGGTTCGACACGATCTCGGCCATGCGCTCGGCCTCGCGCCGGATCGTCTCCAGGTCGTCGCGCTCGGCCGGGGTGCGCTCGTCCATCAGCAGGAGCTGGGTGAAGCCCACGATGGCGGCCAGCGGGTTGTTCAGCTCGTGCGCCACCCCCCCCACCAGCGTGCCGATGCTGGCCAGCCGCTCGGCGCGGCGCAGGCGCTGCTCGCGCTCGAGCTCGTCCTGCACGTCGCGGCAGATGGTGAACACCAGGCGGCGCCCGTCGCGCTCCACGCGCTCCATGTGCGCCTCCACCGGGATCGTCTGCCCGTCCGTGCGCTGCAGCGCCAGCCGGCCGCGCCACACGCCGCTCCCGCGCACCTCGTGGAGCGCCGCGGCCAGCGACACGCTGGGCTCGCCGCCAGCCGCGAACGCCGCGAAGCCCCCGACGGGCGGGGCGGCGGGGTCGTGCCCCAGCATCCGCCCGTGCGCCGCGTTGGCGTACAGGATGCGGCCGCTCTCGTCGAGCACGTTGACGCTCTCGGCCAGGTTCTCGAGCGCGGCGGCGAAGAGCCGCATCTGGCTCTCGCGCTCGCGCTCGTCGGTCACGTCGCGCGCGATCCCGTGGCCGCCGGTGATCACCCCGCCTTCGTTGATCGACGTCCCGTTGATGGAAACCAGCCGCGTCTCGCCCGAAGGCCGGCGGATGCGCAGCTCGATCTCGAACCCCTCGGTGGCGCCCGACACCAGGTGCGCGGAGATCTGCCCGGCGAGCTCCACGTCCTGGGGGGCGATCACGTCGGTGAAGTGCAGCCGCAGCAGCTCGTCGAGCGGCCGGCCCAGCAGCTCCACCCCGGCGGGGTTCAGCTCGGTGAAGCGGCCCGACGCGTCCACCGCGTAGATCGTCTGCGGGGCGCGGTTGACCAGGCGGCGGTAGTGGGCCGCGCTCGCCTCCAGCGCCTCCTCCATCCGCTTGCGCTCGGAGATGTCGCGCGAGATCCCCACCAGCCCGGTCACGCGGCCCTCGGCGTCGCGGAGCGGGGCCTTCATCGCGTGGTAGGTGCGCACGCCGGCGGCCACCGGGGCCGTTTCCTCGCTGACCAGCACGTCGCCCGTCTCGATCACCCGCATGTCGGTCTCGCGGAAGACGCGCGCGGCCTCGGGGCCAAGGATGTCCAGGTCGGTGCGGCCCACGATCTCTCCGGCGGAGTAGCCCAGCACCGCAGCTCCCGCGGCGTTGATCAGCAGGTAGCGCCCGTCGAGGTCCTTGGCGAACACCGAGTCGTGGGTTCCCTCGATGATGGTGTTGAGCAGCGCGTTGCTCGCCATCAGGGCCTCGCGCGCCCGGCGCTGCTCGGTCACGTCGCGCTGCACCCCCACGAAGTGGGTGAGCCTGCCCTGCGCGTCGCGGATCGGGCCGATGCTGAGCCGGTTCCAGTACGGCGTGCCGTCCTTGCGGTAGTTGACCAGCTCGGTGGTGATCGGCTCGGCGGCGGCGATGGCGGCGTAGATCGCCGCGGTCGTGGCCCGGTCGGTGTCGGGCCCGTGCAGGAAGTGGCTGTTGCGGCCCAGCACCTCGTGCTCGGCGTAGCCGGTCATGTGCAGGAAGGCCGGGTTCACGTACACGATGGGGCGGTCGGGCTGGTGCGGGTCGGTCACCAGGATCCCCTCGTCGATCGCCGCCAGGGCCCGGTCGCGCAGCCGCAGGCTTTCCTCGGCGGCGCGGGCGGGGGTCACGTCGAACATCACGCCGGCCAGCTCGCGCCGCCCCCCGAACTCCACCGCCCGCACCACGCCGCGCAGCCACACCACCCGGCCGTCGGCCGCCGTGATGCGGTGCTCGAAGCCGTGCGGCCGGCCGCTGCGGGCGGCTTCGTGGAAGAGGGCCCTGGCCTCGTCGCGGTCGTCGGCGTGGACGTGGGCCGCCCAGAAGCCGGGCTCCCCCGTCCACCGCGGCAGCGGGTGCCCCAGCAGGTGCTCGGCCTCGCGGCTCACGAAGGTGAAGCGCAGCGTGTCGGGGTCGGCCTGCCACACGATGGCGCCCACCGACTCGGCCACCATCTGGAAGCGCTGCTCGGCGTCGTGCCGGGCCAGCTGCGCGCCGTGGCGCTCCACCGCGTAGCGGATGGAGCGCTCCAGCATGGTGGCGTTGAGGCCGCTCTTGTCGAGGTAGTCGGCGGCGCCGGCCCGCATCACCGCCATGTCGGTGCCCTGCTCGCCCTGCCCGGTGAGCAGGATCACGGGCGGGATCGCCTCCTCCAGCGGCATCCCGCAGAGGAAGTCGAGGGCGGTGTGCTCGCCCAGGCGGTAGTCGAGGAGAACCACGTCGTGGCTCCCCTCGCGCAGCAGGCGGAGCCCATCGGGGCAGCTCGGCGCCCAGACCAGGTCGAAGGAAACCTCGCGCACCTCCTCCAGCAGGCCGCGCGTGATCACGTAGTCGTCCTCGTCGTCCTCCACCAGGAGAACGCGGATGGCGCGCGCGGGGTCGGCCGCGGCGTGGCTCGCGGGCTGGCTCACGGCGGTCACTGCGGAGGAAGCTGCACGATCTCGATCCAGTAGGTGCCCAGCCCCCGCATCACGGCGACCAGCCCGTCGAAGGTGATGGGCTTGGTGATGAACGACGAGGCGCCCATGTCGTAGCTGCGCACCACGTCCTCCTCGGCCTGGCTGGTGGTCATCACCACCACGGGGATGCGGCGCAGGTCGGGGTCGCCCTTGATCGCTTCCAGCGCCTCGCGCCCGTCCATGCGCGGCATGTTCAGGTCGAGCAGGATCACGCCGGGGCGCGGCGAGTCTTCGGCATCGGCATACGAGCCCTCGCGCCGCAGGTACTCCAGCAGCTCCACCCCGTCGCCCACCATGCGCAGCTCGTTGGCCAGCCGGCTCTCGACCAGCGCGTCGCGCGCCAGGAGGCGGTCGTCCTCGTCGTCGTCGGCCAGCAGGATCACGATCGGGTTGCCCATGCTGCGATTCATGCCGCGTCCTTTCCGTGGGGTTGCGCGGGGAGCATGACGATGAACGTGGCTCCCTCGCCGGGCGCGCTATCGGTGTCGATCTCGCCGCCGTGGCGGTGCACGATCTTGCGGCAGATGGCCAGCCCCATCCCGGTGCCCTCGTAGGCGGTGCGCGCGTGCAGGCGCTCGAAGGGGGTGAAGATCCGGTCGCGGTAGCGCGGGTCGAAGCCGATGCCGTTGTCTTCCACCCGCAGCTCCACCGTGCCGCCGGCCCCCACGGCGGCCGACACCCGCACCACGGGGGGCACCCCCTCGCGGTGGAACTTGAGCCCGTTGCCGATCAGGTTCTGCAGCAGCTGGCGCATCTGCATGGCGTCGGCGAGCACCGTGGGCAGCGGCCCCACCTCCACCCGGCCGCCGCTCTCGTCGATGCTCGCCTGCAGGTCGGCGACCACCTCGCCGGCAACGCGGGCCAGGTCGACCGGCACGAACGGCTCGGCCCGGGTGCCCACGCGCGAGTAGGCGAGCAGGTCCTGGATCAGCGTCTGCATTCGCCGCGCCGCCCCCTGCATGCGCTGCAGCAGGTCGCGTCCCTGCTCGCCCAGCTCGCCGGCGTGGCGGGCCTGCAGCCGGTCGCCGAACGCGTGGATCTTGCGCAGCGGCTCCTGCAGGTCGTGGCTGGCCACGTAGGCGAAGTCCTGCAGCTCGCGGTTGGAGCGCTCCAGCTCGCGCGCGTAGGCCTCCAGGCGCGAACGGGCCTCCACCCGGTCGGTCACGTCGCGGCTGTTGGTCACGATCCCGCGCACCGCGGGGTCGCCCAGCAGGTTGCGCCCCACGCCGTCCAGCCAGCGCCAGCTCCCGTCGGCGTGCCGCGCGCGGCGCTCGAAGGGAACGTTCTGGCCGGGGCGGGCGAGCGCCTCGCGCATGAAGTCGGCGATCCGCTCGCGGTCGTCGGGGTGCACGCGCTCCACCACGGGCCGGCCTACCCACGCGCCGTGCGTGTAGCCGAGCACGGTCTCCACCGCCGGGCTTTCGTAGGAGATGGCGCCCTCGCCGTCCAGGATGGTGACCAGGTCGTGCGCGTTCTCGGTGAGCGAGCGGTACAGCGCCTCGCTGCGGGCCAGCGCGGCCTCGGCCTCGCGTCGCGCGGAGATGTCCTGGATCTGGGCGATGAAGTGGAGCGGCTCGCCCGCCTCGTCGCGCAGCATCGAGCCGGTGAGGAGGATCCAGACGATGTGCCCGTCACGGTGGACGTAGCGCTTCTCGATCTGGTACGAGGCGATCTCGCCCGCCATGAGCTGCTCCACCCTGGCGAGGTCGGCCTCGAGGTCGTCGGGGTGGGTGATCTCCTGGAAGGTCCGCGCGAGCAGCTCGGCCCGCGAGTAGCCCACCAGCGTCGACAGCGCGGCGTTCACGTCGAGCCAGCCGCCGTCGAGCGCCACCAGCGCCATCCCGATGGGCGCGTGCTCGAAGGCGGTCTGGAACAGCTCGCGGCTGGCGCGCAGCTCGCGCTCGGCGCGCTTGCGCTCCGTGATGTCGTGCACGATCCCCTGGTAGCCCACCACCTCGCCGTCTTCGCCGCGCCGCACGGTGGCCGAGTAGATCACGTCGCGCACCGTGCCGTCCTTGCGCCGCACCCGCACCTCGAAGTCCTGCACCGCGCCGTGGAGCGCCAGTGCCTCCTGGAAGCGCTGCCGGTCGCCGGGGTCGGCGTAGGTCTCGATGGCGTTCATCCGCGAGAACTCGTCGCGCGAGTAGCCCGTGAGCGCCAGCACGGCGTCGTTGAAGCTCTCGGTCTCGCCGTCGCGGCCGGTGATGAACACGCCGTCGCGCGACTGCTCGAAGAGGCCCCGGTACAGCCACTCGCTGCGCCGGATCCGCTCCATCCCGCGGCGCGCGCCGATCAGCTCCGCGGCTCCCGCGGCCAGGTCGCGGAGCGCCTGCTCGTCGTCCGTGCTCCACCGCCGCGCCGCGGCGTCGGCCACGCACACGGCCCCCAGCACCCGCTCGCCGCCCGCGAGCGGAACCGCCAGCCAGGCGCGGAACGGTTCGCCCGGCACCGCGCCGCCCGCGTCCACGTGCCGGTGCGTGCCGCCCCCCGCCAGCGCCTCGCCCGGCCGCGCCGCCGCCAGCCGGCAGCACGCCGCCAGCTGCGCCTCGGCCCCCGGAACCCCGGCCACCCCCAGCGAGCTGCGCGCGACCTGCCGCTCCCGGCTGGCCAGCGTGACCAGCACCGCCGGCGCGCCCAGCAGGCGCGCAGCCAGGCGGGCGAGACGGTCGAGCGACTCCTGGGGCCCCGGAGCCGGCTGGGTCACGGCCGGAGCCTCGGGGGCGGTCAAAAAATTGGCTTCAAGGGACTGCATCTGGGCGGGGGCGGAACTCCGTGAGGGGACCGATTCTTCAGACGCCAGGCGGCGAGACGAAGGAGTCCAATGCGTGGATTCGGTAGTGGCAGCGTGAGTACGATACCCACGCGCCACCACTCGCGCAATCCCACGTTCCAACCACGATCACGGGTCCCGTGGTGCCCCGCCGGACCGCCGATGGCCCGATCGTTCCAGGCCCTGCGATCAGGCCGCATGCATCGGGCGCGTGGTCGAGCGCTGGCTGCCGAACGGTCACCGCGCCCCGTCCTGCGCGACGCGGACCGCCCGTGTGGGCGGACGTCTCGCCGTCGATGGCACGTCGGGCACGGCGTCCCGAGGCATGGAGGCGGACGCGGCGGGCGCGGCGAACGCAGCCGGCCCCCCGGCGATGCGGACGTTCACGCGCCATGGGAAGGACGAGCGGCGGGGCTCGCCGTCACCTTCGCGAGCTTTCTCCGCCGGCCCCCTCGTGCCGGGGGCGCGGATCCCTGCCACGGGTCGCACCCGAACCATTCCCGCTTGCCGGCCGGCGGTGCGTTCGAACGGCTCGGAAACGGCGTCACGCAGGGGCACCAGAAGATCGGTGCGCCAGGGAGACGACGGGGACCCCGCGGCTCGTATGGAGGGGAGGAGCGTGCATGGGAGAATGGGGGCCGGATCGTGTACACCAGCCGACGCGATCTCCACCCGCTTCGCGGGCCTGCCGGCGAACGGGGGTGATGCGGATCGCCCGGCGCGACGCACGCCGTTCGCAGATCTCGGCGCTCAGCCGCCGTCGCGCAGCGCGGCGTGCACGGCCTCCAGGAGCTGCTCGGCGGTGAAGGGCTTGGGGAGGAAGCGGGCGCCGGGGTCGAGCACGCCGTCGCGCTGCACGGCTTCCTCGGCATAGCCCGAGACGTAGACCACGGGGAGGTCGGGGCGCGCCGCGCGCAGCCGCGCCGCCAGGTCGCGCCCGCCCATGCGCGGCATCACCAGGTCGGTCACCAGCACGTGCAGCGGGCCGTCGTAGTCGCGCGCCACGCCCAGCGCCTCCTCGCCGTCGGCCGCCTCCAGCACGGTGAAGCCGCCGCGGCGCAGCACCCGCATCGCCAGCCGGCGCACCGTCACCTCGTCCTCGGCCAGCAGCACGGTGCCCTCGCCGCGCGCGGGGAGCGTGGACGCGGCCGCGGCCGGCGACGCGGCGGCCGGCGCGCCCACCGGGGGCAGGTAGATGCGCACGCGGGTGCCGCGCCCCAGCTCCGAGTCGATCCAGATGAAGCCGCCGCTCTGCTTGACGATGCCGTAGACGGTGCTGAGCCCCAGCCCCGTGCCGCGCCCCGCCGGCTTGGTGGTGAAGAACGGCTCGAACGCCCGCTCGCGGGTGTCGGGGTCCATCCCCTGGCCGGTGTCGCTCACGCACAGCATCACGTAGCGGCCCGGCACCACGTAGGGGTGGGTGCGCTTCAGCTCTTCGCCCAGCTCCACGTCGGCCGTCTCCACGATCATCTCGCCGCCGCCGGGCATGGCGTCGCGCGCGTTGACGGCCAGGTTCAGCACCACCTGCTCGATCTGCCCCGGGTCGGCCCGCACCTGCGCCAGGGCGGGGGCCAGGCGGGTGACCAGCTCCACGTCCTCGCCGATCAGCCGGCGCAGCATGCGCTCCATCTCCTGCACCACGGCGTTGAGCCCCAGCACGCGCGGCTGCAGCACCTGGCGACGGCTGAAGGCCAGCAGCTGGCGGGTGAGCGCCGCGGCGCGGTCGGCCGCCTTGCGGATCTCCTCCACGTCGTCGCGGCGCGGGTCGCCGGCGGGGATGTCGAAGAGCAGCAGCTCGGCGTTGCCGCGGATGGCGGTGAGCAGGTTGTTGAAGTCGTGCGCCACGCCGCCGGCCAGGCGCCCCACGGCGTCCATCTTCTGCGCCTGCAGCAGCTGCTGCTGCGACACGCGCAGCGCCTCCTCGGCCTGCCGGCGCTCGGTCACGTCGCGCGAGTTGACCACGATGCCGGCCACGGCCGGGTCGTGCAGCAGGCTGGTGCCGATCGCCTCGAGCGTGCGGTACGAGCCGTCGGCGTGGCGGATGCGGAACTCCAGCCACTGCGGCTCGCCGGGGCCGCGGATGGCGCGGTCGAACACCTCCAGCACTGCCGGCACGTCGTCGGGGTGCACCAGCTCGAAGAGGTACACGCCGTTCAGCGCGCGCCGGTCGTAGCCCAGCGAGCGCTCCACCGAGGGGCTCACGAAGCGGACGTCGCCGTCGCCCTCCAGCACGGTGATGATGTCGTGCGCGTTCTCGATCAGCGAGCGGAAGTGGCGCTCGCGGTCGCGCAGCGCCTCCTCGCCCTCGCGCCGCACCGTGATGTCGCGCGTGTTGTAGACGATGCCACGCACCGCGGGGTCGGCCAGCAGGTTGCGCGCGGTGACTTCCACCATGCGCGGGGTGCCGTCGCGGTGCACCATCCGCAGCTCCACCTGCACCCGCGCGCCGGGCGTGCCGGCGAGGTGGCGAAACGTGGGGCCGGCCAGCTCCATGTCGTCGGGGTGGATGGTGGCCAGCACGTTCATCCGCGCCCACTCCTGCGGGGTGTAGCCGGTGAGCGCCGTCACGCCGGGCGAGATGAAGCGCAGCGACCCGTCTTCGTCGCCCACGGCCACCACCTCGCCCACGGCCTCGGTGAGCGCGCGGAAGTACTCGCCGCTGCGGCGCAGCGCCTCCTCGGCCTGCCTCCGCTCGGTGACGTCGGTGATGAAGCCTTCCAGCACCACGGGCACGCCCGGGCGCTCCACCGGGCGCCCGTTCTCCTGCAGCCAGCGCTCGCGCCCGCCGCGGTGGGTGATGCGGTACTCCAGCGCGAACGGCCGCGCCCCGGCCACGGCCGCCTCCACCTCGCGCCACACGCGCTCGCGGTCGCCCTCCACGATCAGCCGGCCGAAGGCGGCCACGCGGCTGCCCACCAGCTCGTCGGGCGCGTAGCCGGTGAGCGCCAGCGCGCCCTCGCTGGCGAACTCCATGGTGTAGTCGCGGTCGAAGCGGCAGCGGTACGCCATCCCCGGCAGGTTGCCCAGCAGCGTGCCCAGCGCGCGGCGGCTCTCGCGCAGCTCGGCCTGGGCGCGGGCGTTCTCCACCGCGTAGCGCAGCGTGCGCTCGAGCAGCGCCGGGGTCAGCTCGTCCTTTTCCAGGAAGTCGGCGGCGCCGGCGCGCATGGCCTGCACGTCCAGCTCGCGCCCGCCCTGGCCGGTGAGCAGCACCACGGGGGTGGCCACGCCGCGGAGGGCGGCCTCGCGCACCAGGTCCACGCCGGTGTGCGCGCCCAGGCGGTGGTCGGCCAGCACGGCGTCGTAGCCGCCGTCCAGCCGCTCCAGCGCCTGCGCGTAGCTGGCGGCGCGCTCCACCACGAAGCCGCCGGCCTGCCGCAGCAGGCCGCCGGTGAGGACGAAGTCGTCGTCGTCGTCCTCCACCACCAGCACGCGGAGCGGGGTGCCGGGCATGGGCTAGTCGGGCTCCGGGAGCGACACCGTCTCGCCCCAGTAGCGGCCCAGGCTGCCCATCACCTCCACCAGCCCCGAGAAGGTGACGGGCTTGGTGATGAACGAGTTGGCGCCCAGCTCGTAGCTCCGCGCCACGTCCTCGCCGCGGCTGGAGGTGGTCATCACCACCACGGGGATGCGGCGCAGCGCCGGGTCGCCGCGGATCTCGCGCAGCGCCTCCAGCCCGCCCATGCGCGGCATGTTCAGGTCGAGCAGCACCAGCGCGGGGCGCGGCGCCTGGGCCGGCGGGGCGTAGCGGCCCTGGCGGCGCAGGTACTCCAGCAGCTCGGCGCCGTCTCCCACGCAGTGCAGCGCGACCGGCACCGGCGACTGGCGCAGGGCGTCGCGCGCCAGCAGCCGGTCGTCCTCGTCGTCGTCGGCCAGCAGCACGGTGAGTGGCTCGGTGGGGCTCATCGCGGATCCCTGGAACGGGCCCGGGCGCACGGGGGCCCGCAGCCGTTCGGCACCTCCCCACCGCCCGGTGCCCGGGCGCGGCGCGGAGCGGGGCGCAGGTCGGCCGGACGCTCCGCCAAGCGGGTCATGCGTCCTCCTGGCCGGCGCCGGCCGGCAGCGTGATGGTGAAGGTGGCGCCGCCGCCCGGCTGGCCACGGGCGTGGATGGTGCCCCCGGCCGCCTCGGCGATGCGGCGGCAGATGGCCAGCCCCATCCCCGTCCCCTCGTACTCGCCGCGGCCGTGGAGCCGCTGGAAGGGCTGGAAGATGCGCTCGGCGTAGGACGGGTCGAAGCCGATGCCGCGGTCGGCCACCACCAGGCGCACGCTCCGCCCGTCCTCGCCCACCTCCTTCGCCAGGCGCACCTCGGGCGGGGTGCCGGGCGGGTGGAACTTGAGCGCGTTGGCCAGCAGGTTCTGCAGCAGCTGCCGCATGTGCGTGGGGTCGGCGTGGATGGTGCCCAGCGGGTCGGCGTCCACCCAGGCGCCGGTGTCGCGCAGCCGCGGCTCGAGGTCGGCCAGCACCTCGTCCAGCACGGCGTCGAGGTCCACGGGCTGCACCCGGGCGCGCTGGCGGCCCACGCGCGAGTACTGCAGGAGCTCGTTGATGAGCTGCTGCATGCGCGCGGCGGCGCCCTGCATGCGGGCCAGGTAGTCGCGCCCGTCGTCGTCCAGCGCGGCGCCGTGGCCGTCGCGCAGCCGGTCGCCGAACGCGCGGATCTTGCGCAGCGGCTCCTGCAGGTCGTGCGAGGCCACGTAGGCGAACTCCTCCAGCTCGCGGTTGCTGCGCTCCAGCTCCACCCCGTGCTCGCGCAGCCGCGTCTCCATCGCCAGCCGCTCGCTCACGTCCACGAACACGGCCACGGCGTAGGCCACCTGCCCGTCGGGGCCGAAGATGGGGGCGGCGTCCACGTGCAGCGGCACCTGCCGCCCGCCCGGGCGCACCTCCAGGTCGTCGGCCGACATTGCGCGGCCGGCCAGCGCGCTGACCATGGGCAGCCGTTCCACCGGGTAGGGGAGGTCGGTGCCGGTCACGTACACGGCGTGGCTCCGTGCGGCGCTCTCCACGTCCATCTGCTCGTCGGGCTCGCGGCCCAGCAGCTCGCGTGCGGCGCGGTTGGCGTAGTACACGCGCCCGCCGGCCTCGCGGATCAGCACGCCGGCGGGGATGGCTTCCATGAACTGGAAGAGGCGCGCCTCGCTCTCGCGCAGCAGCCGCACGGCGCGCTCGCGCTCCACCACCATCCCCAGCTGCGTGCCCAGGTTGCCCAGCAGCTCCATCAGCTCGGTGTCGGGGCGCTGGGGGCTGGCCGAGAAGAACTCGGCCACCGCCATCACCTCGCCGCCGGCGCAGATCGGCCACGCCACGGCGCCGCGCAGCCCCGCCCGCGCGGCCGCCTCGCCGCGGAGGAAGCGGGGCTCGGCCTGCACGTCCTCGCTCCACACGGGCACCCGCGTGGCCTCCACGCGCCCCACCAGGCCGATGCCCGCGGTGATGCGGACGTGCCCGGTGGCTTCGCGCAGCGCGTCGTAGGCCGTGCCGTCGTCCACCCGCCAGATCCCCGAGCTCACCAGCTGGCCGCCGCCGTCGCGTACGAACACGTGGCCCACCGGCCAGCCGGTGAAGGCGCAGGTCAGCTCCAGCGCCTCGCGCAGCACCTCGTGCAGCGAGCCGGCGCGGTTGGCGGCCGCCGACACCCGCTGCATCAGCTCCTGCACGGCGGCGCGGCGGCCCAGCGCCGCGGCGGCGCGCCGGCGCTCGGTGACGTCTTCCACCAGCGCCAGGGCGAAGACGGGGCGGCCGGCGCGGCTGCGCACGGTCAGCCTGATGCGCACCTGGGTCTCTCTTCCGCCGCGCGCGCGCAGGCGCAGGCCTTCGTGCACGTCGGCCTCGTGCCCCTGCGTCAGCGCGGCGGTCATGGCCGACACCTCGCCCGCGTCGCCGTGCAGGTACGCCGCCAGCGGGCGGCCGAACAGGCGCGCCGGGGGGATCTCCAGCATCCGCGCCAGCGAGCGGTTGCCGCGCAGGAT
>Ga0070686_100001669_pt1 | contig 12388 bp, 10 predicted proteins | sample KBSS23LmetaG_FD_65654 | JGI IMG/M metagenome (GOLD analysis project Ga0070686, IMG submission 65654) | Switchgrass rhizosphere microbial communities from Kellogg Biological Station, Michigan, USA - KBS S2-3L metaG | ecosystem: Host-associated > Plants > Roots > Rhizosphere ...
TCGCCGCCGTTCGTGCCGATCAGCACCTTGCCATCGACGACGGTCGGAGCCATGGTTTCGCTATATCCCAGTTCGGGATCGGCAATCTGCTGCTCCCATACCTGCTTGCCCGTCTTCGCGTCGAGCGCGAGGAGCTTGGCATCGAGCGTGCCCATGTAGAGCTTGTCGCCGTAAGCGAAGACGCCGCGATTGTTCGGGCCGCAGCAGAAGGTCGTGATCGGGCCCATGTTGTGCTTGAAGTGCCAGAGCTGCGCGCCGGTCTGGGCATCGAGCGCATACACGTGGTTGAACGAGGTGGTCACGTACATCACGCCGTTGGAGACGATGGGCGTCGTTTCCATCGACTCGATGATGTCGGTCTGGAAGATCCAGGCGGGACGCAGCTTCTTCACGTTGGCGCGCGTGATCTGCGTGGCGGGGTAGTAGCGCGTCTGATCGTAGTTGCCGTTAGTGTGCAGGAAGTTCTGCGAGTCTTTCGCGGCCGCGTCGATCATCGCCTGGCTGACGGGAGCGGCGGGAGCTTCCGCAGCAGTGACGCTCGCTGCAGCGAGCAACAGGCTGAGGCCTGAGATGAGTGAACGCTTCATGGGGTCACCCCTTTTGTCTTCGAATGTTCAGAGCTCGGACAGCAGCGCCTGCATCTTCTCGCGATAAGCCTCTTCACTGATCAGGTTCTTATCGCGGAGTTCTTTGAGTGTCTTCAGGCGTTGCTCGATGTCCGCGCTGGACTTTGCTGCTGTTGCTGCTGGAGGCGTCGCTGCCGCCGGCGCCTGCGATACAGCTGCTGCGCCCGCAGCAACAGCTGCAGTATCGATCTCGACCCAGTCGTTGCGCACGCCGCCGGCATTCGAATGAAGCTCGATGCCAGGGTGCGCCGTGAGGGCCCAGTCATTTTCTGCAGCCTTGGCGCGTGACCCTTCTTCGCGCGGCGTGAAGTCTTCCGTGCGTTGCCCGTAGACGAGCCGCTTGCGGTAACCCGACTGCAACTCACCGAAGATCACGTTGATCTTGCCCTCGTCATAGAACACGCGGCCCGCGTTGACGCCGGGGTCCTTCACCAATCCGCCGCCGGACCGCGGATAGCTGCCGATCGTGCTGAACGTCACGTCCTGTCGCGGCCCGGCTTTGGCAAGTCCTGCGGCGATGTGGGGAGCGATGTTGCGCAGCTCTTCAGCAGTGAAAACCGACCGCTGTGCTTCCGCGGTCCTATCCTCATCCGTGCTGCGAATTCGCAGCGCCGCGAGCGCATTGCTGATGGCCTCGCTCGTGAGCTGGGTCGGATGATCGTTCGGCGACGCCGCTGCATCATCCTGCGGCTCGATCTTCACCCATTGATCGTTCGCCGACCACAGCACGACGACGTCGCGCGGCGCGGACGCCGCGCAGGTGATTGTTGCAACCAGCGCCAGCGCACTGCTGGCTATGACAACTCGATTTCGAAACGATCGACGACGGTTCTCCATCCTGCGCGCCTCTTCAAAAGAAAGGGGCGGCGCCGAAGCGCCGCCGCAGAGGGGGACTCAGTAGAAAAGAATTGCACCGAGTGCAATGGCCGTCTCTTTGGCTTCGGCACCGTTGTGCGCCGTGGCCTTCGTCTGCGTGTACTCCGCGACCAGATTCAGGAAGGACGTCAGCGGATGATAGATGCCGACGACGACCGACTCGTTCTTCGAGACCAGGTTGGTGCCGGGCAGATCGGCAGGGCCGCGATCGAGATTGCTCTCGCCAGCGCTCACGCCAAGCTTCGTGCCGATGCCGGGCAGCTTGAACGTGATCTGCGCATAGAAGCCGTCCGAGTCGCGCTTGTTGCCGGCCTGATCGACTGCATCGAACAGAAAGCCCGTGGTGCCGATACCTTCGCCCTTGTAGTAGTAGGCGACGCCCTCGAGGCCGCCAATACCGAGTTTGGCGCCGACGTCATATCCCAGTGCATCTTCGCTGCCGAAGGCGCCGGCGCTCTTGAGTTTCTGGGTGATGGCGCTCACCCAGATCTTGCCGTTGAACTGCTTCGGATCGCCAAAGCTGAAGGCCGCTTTGCCCTCCAGGCCGTAGGTGCTGCCTTCCTGATTGAACGTTGCGGCATTCAGGCTCTGGCCGGACAAATCGACCAGGCCCCACGGGTCGACGATTGCCACGTTGAACTGGAAGCCGCCGAACTTCGGCGAGGAGTATTGGATCTGACCTTTCCAGTCGGCGTATAGGTAACCGACGCCGATGCGGCCCAGCGAAGTGTTGCCGCCGCCGCGCGTCAGATCGGAAACCGTGCCGACGCCCAGCAGCGTCATATCGGACAGGATGGCGTCCGAGCCGAACAGGCCCAGGTCGCGACCGATCTTGATACCGCCCCAGTTGCCGGACCACTCGAGATACACCTGACGCAGGTTTTCCGAGTTGAGGCCGAGGCCGCCGTCGAGCGGGGCGCCGGTGATGGCGCCCTGGTTGCCGCCGTCGATACCCGGCTGGAAGCCGATCATGACGCCGTACTTGTTATTGCCGTCGGTTTTCTCCGCGTGGAAGCCGAGCCACGAGGGCAGCAAGCCAGTGCGGATGTTGTTGTCGTCGTAGTCGCCGCCCGACAGCGAGCCGCAGGCGAGTCCGCCACCGATGATGGCGCCGCTTGCCGGGGCGTCGCACTTCACGTCGCTGGCGAAGCCGTTGATGTTGCCGCTGAAGTCGATCTTCCATTCGCCCACTTCGATGGCGTCCAGCGCAGCCGCGCTGTGCGAGGCCAGCAGGAGCGCCAATGCGCTCGTCGACGCTACGAGTCGTTTATCAACTTTCATGATGAATCCCCCTGGCGTGTCGCAACCGCAACGAGCCAGTCAGTTGCAACGAGCATGCCAAGGGCGTGACTATGCAGCTCGCTATGAAGTCACTCTGGTGCTTTGCGTTATCGGCCGCGTTGGCGGGCAGTGCTGGTCACGCCGAAAGCCTCACGCGCGAGCAGATTCAGCAACGCCTCGCGAGCCCCCCGGCAGATTTCGCGAACCTGGAAGCTCCCGGTGCGAATCTCTCGGGCATCAACTTCGCCGGCGCCACCTTGTTCGGCGCGAACCTCAAGGGCGCCAACCTCTCCAGTGCGAATCTCGCGCGCTGCAACCTCAACGTGGCCATCCTGCGCGATGCGGTGCTGGTCAACGCGGATTTGCGCGACGCAAAGCTGTTTTCCAGCGTGGTTGCGAACGCAGACCTGAGCAAGGCTGATCTGCGCGGCGCGCAGCTCATGGGCAACTTCGATCACGCCAAGCTCGAAGGTGCGAACCTGGAGCAGGTGCAAGGTGCGGCTGACATGCGCAATCAGCCGATGGGTCTGGTTCGCCTGGTGCTGAGCGGCGCGCGTCTCAGGGGCGCACGAATGGCTCACGCCAAGCTTTCGCGCGCCGATCTGAGCTTTGCGGATTTGCGCGAGGCGGACCTTACTGGCGTCGATTTGACCAAGGCAAATCTGACAGGTGTGGATTTCACCGGTGCAACGCTGACGGATGCCACGCTCGAGGGAGCGGAAATACACCAGGCTATATTCAAAAGTGCGGTCGGCCTGCAGACGGTGCGCGGCCTGGAAACGGCAGAGGGCAGGGACGCGGCTGTCTTCGATCAGTGATCGTCAACTACCACTTGAGCCGCGCGCCGACCCAGGCTCCGAGCGGCGGGCCGGAGCCGAGAAATCGCGGGTCGCTGAAATTCTCGAAGACCTCGCGCGGGTCGCCGAGCACGCCGAAGGTTTCGTAGCCCTGGTCGAATACATTCTCGATACGCGCAAACAGCACGACGTTGTCGTTGAGCTGCCATTCGGCGCGCAGATTCACGATCGCGTAGCCGTCTGTCTTGTCGAGCAGATTGGCCTCGTCCCCGCGCAGGTAGACACCCGAGCGCATCACTACGTCGGCGCCCACGTCGAAGCGATCGCGCAACGCGAAGTCGACGCCGAGATTGGCCTGATGCTGCGGAATGCCCGGAATGTTCGAGCCCGCAGTCACCAGCAGCTTCCGCTCGCCGACAATCGCGGGTGACGCAGGATCGCTCGCGAAGATCGGGTGATGCGGGCTGTTGCTGACGAAGTCGTCGTCGAAAGTCGCATCGAGGTAGCTGTAATCGAAGGACCAGCGGAAGCGCGCCAACCGCTGCGACAGGCTCAGCTCGATGCCAGTGCGCAAGGTATCGCCGACGTTGTCGAAGAAGCCGACGTTCGCCTGCGGTCCGCCGGTCGTCTGGAACAGGATGTCGTTGTGATTGACCGTGTAGAACGCGCCGATGTGCCACTGCAAACCTTCATGGCCCTCGCTGCGTAGGCCAATCTCAGTGCTCTTGGCAACAACCTGCTCCAGCGGCGGATCGGCGAGGAACGCGTTCGGCAGATTGCATGGCGCATCCTCGCTCGCGCACGCCAGTTCCACCGGCGAGGGAGCGCGCGTCGATTCGCCATAGCTGCCGTACAGCGTCATCGACGGGGTGAGGCGGAACGTGACGCCGACGGCGGGATTGAAGCGACCGAAATCGTGCTTGCCATCGAGTTCCGGATCTTCGCCGCTGCGATCGGACAGCTCGATGCGCGTATCGTCGTAGCGGCCGGACAGCGTGACAGCAACGCTCTCCGACAAGCTCAGCGTGTCGAGGAAATAAAGGCTCGCGCTCGTGACGTCGCTGCCGACGGCGGTCGCGAAGTTCTGCGCGAAGACGCCGGTGCGCGAAGTGGCGCGATCTTCCAGCAGACTGGCTGCTTCCACGACGGAATCGAACGTCGTCCTGCCAATGCTGTAAGCGACGCCGAACGTGAGATTGTTCTCGCGGCCGAACAGCGGTGCCTGCAAGCCGAGCTGGGCGGAGCCGCCGTAGCTTTCCTGCTCGCGCCGACCAAGGTTGTTGATCGCATTCAGCTCGCTTCCATCCAGCTCGGCCGGAATGGGTTGGCCTGCAACGTCGAGGATCGGCTCGCACCCGCCTTCCTCCACCAGGAACTGCTCACCGCCGAACTCGCATTGCTCGAACGGCGTGGCGTCGCCGTTGAAAGTGTCGGTATCGAGCCTTCGATAGAACACGTTGCCGCTGAGCCGCAGCACATCGGAGAGGCTGCGCGAGCCTTCCAGGATCAGCTGAGCGTGCTCGTTCTGCGTGATGTCGGGATACGTGAACACAGCCGAGCGATCGATCGCGAGCAACTCGGCCGGCGCCGGGCCGTTGCCGCGCAGCTTCGTGTTGGCGTATGCGGCGCTCAGGTCCACGGCCCAGTCGGATTCGTGCCGGCTCAGAGCGCCGTACACGCGCAACGCGTCCGAGTACGAATGGTCGCGCCAACCATCTTCTTTGAAATAGTCGACGTCGCCGTAGTAGCCCCAGCGTCCATCGTTGCCGCCGACCTGCAACGACGTCCCGAGACGACCGAAAGCGCCGCCATAAGCGTCGAGCTGAGTGCCTTGCTGACCGAATCCATTTTTCATGCGCAGCGACAGTGCGCCGCCGAGCGTGTTGAGCCCGAACACCGGCTGCGCGCCGGCCAGCATCTGCACGTTGTCGATGGCGGAGACCGGGATGAGGTCCCAATTGATCGTGTCGCCGAACGGGTCGTTGATGCGCACGCCGTTCTCGTAGACGGACAGACCTTGCGGCAATCCCAACAGTGGCGACGCGGTAAAGCCGCGAAAGTTGAAATCGGGTTGCAGCGGATTGTTCTGCGCGTGATTGATGCTCACGCTGCTGAACTGCCGATTCAGGAAGTCCGTCAGATCCAGCGCTTGCGAGCGTTGCAGCTGTTCGGCCAGAGCGCGCTGGACGTTGGCCGGAACCAACGTCGGATCGACGGCCGTGCCGTAAGGCGCGACCACGACGACTTCCTCGAGCGGGGGAAGGTGCGCGTCCAGGGTTACGTCTCGTCGATCCAGCCGCGGGCACGTGCCGCATCCAGGAACTCCATGATTTCCTGGGCGCGAGTGCGTGGGTGCGAGCTGCGCACGACTTCCGCCACGAGATCTGCGCGGTCACGAGACCCGTCGCAGAGCCGCAGGATCGCCGCTGCCATTCGATTGAGCTGGACCTTGCCGGTCGGAGAAACGAGCACGATGGCTCCGTCTTTATCCTTGTCGCCGCCGTCGAGACTAATGCCCGGTGCGAGTCTTACGCCGCCGCCGCGCGCTCTCGACATGACTGCGTCCTACCACGAAGGCATCGGCCGTTCCGCCGAACCTGCGGAGAAGCAGGTAACGTGCCAGCAGTCAGAGCGTGTCGTGCGAGCGTTGTGGCGCGATATCGAGGCGCTTGCAGCGGCGATATAACGTGTTGCGGCTCACGCCGAGCTTCTTGGCTGCCAGCGACATGTTGCCGTCGCATTCGCACAGGCAGCGCAGCAACTCCGCTCGCTCATCCCGCTCAGGTTGCGGGGGCTGGACCTGCGCGCTCGCCTCTGATTTCTGAGCGGAATTGCCGTCGCGAACCTCGCTGGGCAAGTCGCGGAGCCGCACGACGCCGCCGTCGCAAATCGCCAGAGCGGTGCGGATCACATTGCGCAGCTCGCGAACGTTGCCCGGCCAGCGGTACGCCAACAGTTGCTCGAACGCATCGACCTCGATCGCAGCGGGCCGGCTGTCGCTGGTTTCTGCAGCGAGAAACTCCCGGATCAACCGCTCCTTGTCTGTGCGCAGTGCGAGCGGCGGCAGTTCGAGCGTGATGCCGTTGAGACGATAGTAGAGATCTTCGCGGAATTCGCCGCGCGCGATCATCGCCCGGAGATTCTGGTGCGAGGCGCAGATGACGCGCAGGTCGACCTTGAGCGCAGTCTCCGTGCCGAGCGGAATCACCTCCTGCTCCTCGAGCACGCGCAACAGCCGCGTTTGCAGTCCCACGGGCATGTCGCCGATCTCATCGAGGAACAACGTGCCGCCCGAGGACTGCAGGATCTTGCCCTTCATGCCTTCCTTGCGCGCGCCGGTGAATGCACCCGAGCGATAGCCGAACAGCTCGCTCTCGATCAGCGACTCGGGAATCGCTGCGCAATTGAGCGCAACGAAAGGCATGCCTGCGCGGTCGCTTGCGGCGTGCAGGGCGCGAGCGAACATCTCCTTGCCGGCTCCCGTCGGTCCCTGAATCATGACTGGCACGCGCAAGGTGGCGATGCGGTGCGCGCTGCGCACGTTCCGCAGCATCGACGGATCTTCGCCGGCGAGCTCTTCGAGCGTCAGCGGTGATTTCGGCGCCTCGGCGGCGGCGAAACGGATGACTCGCGCTGACCCCGGAGTCGACGAGCTGTACGCCGATGAACTGGTCTGCGGACGGTAATCGAGGCTCGCAAAGAAACGACGGCCGAGCTGCGCGTGCCGAACCGGCTGCGGGTCCAGGCGCGAGCCGCGCAACGGCTCGACCAATTCCTCCGCCCGAATGTCGAAGACCTGATCGATCCGCCGTCCGACCAGCTCGTTGCGGGTGGCGGCGCCGAGCAAGTGCACGGCTGTCTCGTCGACCGCGATGATCGTGGCATCTCGCGCCAGCGCGATCGCGCCGTCGTGCTGCAAGTTGACGAACTCGGGGCGCGCGTGGAAGCGAAACACGATGTCGCGTTTGAAGTGATGCAGGAACAGGCACTTCTCGATCAGTCGCGCGGACATGTTGACCAGCGCCATCGTGTGCCCGAAGCCGCCGCGCGGGTCGCGCGCGTTGAGCGTCGAAGCGTCGAGCACCGCGACCAGGTCCCCGGACGGATCGCGGATCGGCGAGCCGAAACACGTCAGGCCGATGTGACTGCTGCGAAAGTGTTCCTCGCGATGCACGATGATCGGCCGGCTCTCGGCGATGCAGGTGCCGATGCCATTGGTGCCTTCCCGGCGCTCGCTCCAGTCCGCGCCGGGCAGCAGCCCGGATGAGCGAAAGGTCTTCGCCAGTGTCGCGTCTGTCTTCTCGTAAAGGACGATGCCGGTGGCGTCTGTGAGGATGAGCGCGTAGCCGGATTCGGCAATATATTCATACAGCCAGTCGATTTCCGCCGAGGCCACCTGCAGCAGCTCGACATGCTGATCGCGGCGCTCGGCGAGTGCCGCCGCATCGATGATCGTCGGCGAATAGTGGCGACCGGGATCCAGTTCGTAATCCAGCGCACAACGGCGCCATGAGCCGCCGATCGCAGCGCTGACCGCCGAGCCTGGGATCGGGTCGCTGCCCGATCGATTCACGAACTGCAACACGGTCGCAGCGTGATTGGTCGCAGCCGTATCGTTCACGGTCGTGCTCCTCCCTCTGCTACGCCTGCGGACTGTAACACCGGTGTCACCTGTCACGTATCAGTGTCACGCCCGCAGAGACAAAACGGGACACTCGACGGGGTCGGGGCGTCGCGCCGCGTCACGGCGTAATCAAGCCCCCGAGCCCGGTTTCGTGGCACCCGTTTTGCTGACAAAGAACTTTCATGCTGTTCGCGGAGTTCACCGATCTCACAGCGGAGGCCCTCAATGGTGTCGAGAATCCTGTGGCTGGGCATCGTTCTGGCCGGGCTGGTCGGCCCGGCCGAAGCGTCGCGCCTGTATGTCTCCAACGAAGACGGTGAGAGCGTCACGGTACTGGATACCAATACCAGCACGGTGATCGAGAACATCGCGATCGGCAAGCGCCCGCGCGGATTGAAGCTCAATGCCGACGGATCGCAGCTGTTCGTCGCAGTCAGCGGCCTGCCCAAGTGCCCGCCGTCGGTCCCGGACGAGGAGTGCGCGAAGCTCGAGCGGGACCTGAAGGCCGACGGCATTGCCGTGGTTGATACGGCAACGCAAAAAGTCGTGAAAGTGTTACACGCCGGCTCCGACCCGGAGCAGTTCGCGCTCAGCCGCGATGGCAAAAGGCTGTTCGTGGCCAACGAAGACTCGGCCACCTTGTCAGTCGTAGACATTAAAAGTGGCACGGTCGTGCAGCGGGTGCCTGTAGGGCGTGAGCCTGAAGGCGTCGCCGTCACGCCGGATGGACGCTGGGTTCTGGTCACCAACGAGTCCGACAACTCGGTGTCGATCATCGACACCCGCACCCTGAAGATCGTCAAGTCGGTGCAGGTCGGCAAGCGTCCGCGCGATGTCGCCTTCACGCCGGACGGTCGCACGGCCTATGTATCCGGTGAGTTCGACGCCTCGGTCTATCGCATGACGCTGCCGCAGGGCGAGCCGGTCGAGCGTGTGATGGAGTTGCGCAAGGAGGCGCGCCCTATGGGAATCCTGCTGGATTCAGGCCGCAATCGGCTTTACGTGAGCACGGGCCGCGGCGGCACGGTTGCGGTCATCGACAGCACGACCAACAAGCTGCTCGCTGAGGTGAAGGTCGGCACGCGGCCGTGGGGCATCGCGTTGTCTAAGGACGGTCGCTGGCTCTACACGGCCAACGGCCCATCGGACGACATCAGTGTGATCGATACATCGACGCTGAGCGCGGTTCGGAATATTCGCGTCGGGCGCTCGCCCTGGGGAGTTGCGTTCGGGCCTGAGCCGCCGGCAGGGCAACGATCGGGCGAAGCCGAGAGCTCAAGATCCCAATCCGCAGCTACGGTACGCCTCGGCCTCGGTTTCCCGATAGCGCTTGGCCATCTGCTTCGCGGTGTCGGAGTCGCGGAAGATGCCGCCGCCTTCGCCCGGCAGGCTCGCGTATTTCGCGTAGGTCGAAGCCTCGACGAAGTCGTCGTAGCTCAGGGTGTTGGCGATGCGATCGATGGCACATGAGCACTGATACAGGTTCTCGAGCTTGCCGCCGTGGCTGGCGATGCAGTCCTGCACGAATTCCACGCGCGCGACCGTCGGGTAATCGTGGACGGGCGCGTCGGCGAGGGCGATCGGGATGGCGCACAGCCAGGCCGTGCCGAGCAGAACCGGGAGGCGGCGGATCTGGCATGTGCGTTGCATTGTCATCATGAGGTGTCACTCGGTTCGTAGCGGCTGACGGGGGATTAAATATGAAACAGCAACGTCTCTCCATTCTAATCGGTGCGGCGGCCGCCGCGACGATGGGTATGTGCGGGATAGCGGTCGCCCAGGCGCCAGGGCTCGAGCAGCTCATGGCGAAGTCTTCCAATTGGGCGTCGCAAGCGGGCGATTACGCCAACCATCGCTATAGCGATCTCAAGCAGGTCAATAGCAACAACGTCGGGCAGTTGCAGGTGGCCTGGACGATGTCGACAGGCGTTCTGCGTGGTCACGAAGGCTCGCCTCTGGTGATCGGCGACACGCTGTACCTGCATACGCCGTTCCCGAACAACGTCTACGCGGTCAATCTGAAAGATCAATCGTTCAAGTGGAAGTACGAGCCCAAGCAGAATACCGATGTCGTACCGGTAATGTGTTGCGACACGGTCAATCGCGGTCTCGCCTACGGCAACGGCAAGATCTTCCTGCAGCAGGCCGACACGACGCTGGTCGCGCTGGATGCCAACACGGGCAAGGTGGTGTGGACCGCCAAGAACGGTGATCCGAAGATCGGTGAGACGAACACCAATGCACCGCACGTGTTCAAGGACAAGGTGATCACCGGCATCTCCGGCGGGGAGTTCGGCGTGCGCGGACGACTGATTGCGTACGACGTCAATTCCGGCAAGAAGGTGTGGACTGCGTGGAGCACCGGACCTGACACGGAGCTGCTGGTCGACCCGAACAAGACCATGACGTGGACGAACGGCAAGCTCGCCCCGGTCGGCAAGGACTCGTCGATCAAGACGTGGAAGGGCGATCAGTGGAAGCTGGGCGGCGGCACGACGTGGGGCTGGTATGCCTACGACCCGAAACTGAACCTCGTGTACTACGGCACGGGCAATCCGGGCACGTGGAATCCTGCGCAGCGGCCGGGCGACAACAAGTGGTCGATGACGATCTTTGCGCGTGATCTCGACACGGGCATGGCGAAGTGGGCGTACCAGATGACGCCGCACGACGAATGGGACTTCGACGGCATCAACGAGATGCTGCTCGTCGACCTGAAGATCAAAGGCAAGGACACGCCTGCGCTCGTGCACTTCGATCGTAACGGCTTCGGCTACACGCTGAACCGCGACACCGGCGAGCTGCTGGTCGCGCAGAAGTACGATCCGCAGGTCAACTGGGCCACTTCGGTCGACATGAAGACCGGCCGCCCGATCGTCGACAAGAAGTATTCGCCGGGTACGACGGGACCGGACGTCAACGTGAAGGACATCTGTCCGGCCGCGCTCGGTTCGAAGGACCAGCAACCGGCGAGCTATGACCGCAAGTCCGGGCTCATCATGGTTCCGACCAACCATGTGTGTATGACGTACGAGCCGTTCCAGGTGGAGTACACCGCAGGTCAGCCGTTCGTCGGCGCGACGTTGACGATGTATCCGACGCCGGGAAGTCACGGCGGCATGGGCAACTTCATCGCGTGGGACGCGGCCCAAGGCAAGATCGTCTGGTCGAAGCCGGAGCGCTTCTCGGTATGGTCCGGCGCGCTCACGACCGCGGGCGATATCGTGTTCTACGGAACGCTCGAGGGCTACATCAAGGCAGTGAGCACCAAGGACGGCAAAGAGCTGTGGAAGTTCAAGACGCCCTCCGGAATCATCGGCAACGTGTTCACATATGAGTACAGCGGCAAGCAGTACGTCGGCATCTATTCGGGCATCGGCGGCTGGGCAGGCATCGGCATGGCAGCCGGTCTGACCGGCAATACCGAAGGCCTGGGCGCAGTCGGTGGTTACAAGGATCTCGCCAAGTACACGACGCTCGGCGGATCGCTGTTCGTGTTTGCCTTGCCGGATTCGGCGCGCACTGCGAGCCGGTGAGGGACGGGATGATGAAGCGATTCGTGGTAGTGCTCGCGCTCGCATTGTCGAGCGCGAGCCTGGCGGATGACTCCGCAAAAGCTTTGTATCAGGTGCAGGACGGCACCAAGGTCGATCAGAAGACGCTCAATGGATGGAAGACGTGGCGAGCGCTCGCGTGCGAGCGCTGCCACGGCGCGCAGCAGGAAGGCCTGGTCGGACCCGCCTTGGTCGAATCGCTGAAGACCATGTCAAAAGAAGACTTCCACACGACGATCATGAATGGCCGCCCCGAGAAGGGCATGCCGAACTTCAACACCAGTCAGATGGTCAATGAGAACTGGGAAGGGCTGTACGCGTATTTGAAAGGACGTTCCGACGGCAAGATCCAGCCCGGTCATTTGTATCCGATCGAATCGAAGTAGCTGGACCGCCAATGTTCAAGATGCTTGCCCTGACAGCGGTGCTATTCGCGTCGGTCGCGTTCGGCCAGGGCGAGCCGCTGCGCGTGTGCGCCGATCCTGACAATCTGCCGCTCTCGAACGCGCGCGGCGAGGGCTACGAAAACAAGATTGCCGAGCAGCTGGCGCACGATCTAGAGCGGAAGGTGGAGTACACCTACTTTCCGCAGCGCATGGGCTTCATGCGCAACACGCTGCGCAAGAAAGA